>ERZ808262.564-NODE-564-length-15960-cov-3.547689_pt1 | contig 15960 bp, 10 predicted proteins | sample MGYA00520895_ERZ808262 | MGnify/ENA primary metagenome ERZ808262 (study PRJEB31516, sample SAMN03275588) | gut metagenome | biome: mammalia-associated habitat; material: feces | host: Papio cynocephalus | place: Kenya | collected 2012-08-02 ... | reverse complement strand
GAAGGTCTTCCTCATGGATGAGCCGCTGTCCAACCTCGACGCCAAGCTCCGTGTGCAGACCCGTACCCAGATCGCCGCCCTGCAGCGTCAGCTCGGTGTCACCACCCTGTACGTGACCCACGATCAGACCGAGGCTCTGACCATGGGCGATCGCATCGCCGTCATCAAGCTCGGCATTCTGCAGCAGGTCGGCGCTCCGACCGAGCTGTACGATCGTCCGGCCAATGTCTTCGTCGCCGGCTTCATCGGCTCCCCGTCGATGAACATCAACACCCATCCGGTGGTCAACGGCCACGCCAAGATCGGCGAGGACACCATTGCCCTGCCGGCCGACGCCGTCGCCAAGCTGACTGCGGAAGATGACGGCAAGATCGTCGTCGGCTTCCGTCCCGAGGACGCCACCCTGGCTTCCTCCACCGACACCGACGCCTTCTCCCTGAAGGTCGCCAACGTCGAGGATCTGGGTTCCGACGGCTACATTTACGGCCACATCATCACCGATGAGAACGACCCGGCTGAGAACACCCTTATGTCCGATCAGAACAAGATGACCACCGTGCGTGTTCCTCCGCGTCAGCTGCCGCAGGTCGGCTCCACTGTGAAGATTCACATTGATCCGGCCAAGATGCACCTCTTCGCTCCGTCGACCGAGCTGCGTCTGAACTAAGGGCTTTTCGAGGCGATTCTTTTCCTCTCTATCCGCCTCGTAAAAGTGGCCCCGCACCATTGCAGGTGCGGGGCTTTCCTATTTATATGGGATAACCCTTCGAGTACATTGGGAAGCATGATGACACCAGGAACTGATCTCAATCTTCTGGATCCGCGCGCGGCCAAGGCCACGTCCGTCAAAGTCGAGGACGAAGCGGCCGGCGCCGCCGAACCAACGGCACTGACCATTACCGCGGCCAGTTCCAATCCAAAAATGTTCACCTTGCCGTGGGAGCAGCCGCTTGCCACATGGCCCAAGGAACTGCTTGCCAACCTGCCGCGAGGCATTTCCCGGCATGTGGTGCGTTTTGTGCATGTGGGCAATGACGTGTACGCCATGAAGGAGATCACGCGCAGTGTCGCCGAACGCGAATACGAGCTGTTGCGGCGCTTGGAGAAACTGGAGCTGCCGTGTGTGCAGCCCATCGCGGTGGTTACCGGACGCCATAATCGTGAGGGTGAACGCCTTGAGGCGATTCTCGTCACCAAGCATCTCAAGTTCTCGCTGCCGTACCGCGCGCTGTTCGCCCGCAACCTGCGTCCCGACACCGCCGAGCGGCTGATCGACGCATTGGCTGTGCTGATGGTCCGCTTGCATCTGGCCGGATTCTACTGGGGTGATGTGTCGCTGTCGAACGTGCTGTTCCTGCGTGACGCCGACGCGTTCACCGCCTTCCTGGTGGATGCGGAAACCGGTGATCTGCATGTGTCGCTTACCGAGGGACAGCGTGAATACGATATCGATCTGGCGCGCACCAACATCATTGGCGAACTCATGGATCTGAGCTCCGGCAAGCTGCTGCCGGACGATGTGGACGAGGTCGAGGTGGGCAACCGCCTGGCCGAGCGCTACCATTCGCTGTGGAGCGCGCTTACCGACACCGAGAAATTCGGACCGGATGAGATGTGGAAGATCGAGAAGCGCGTCAATAAGCTCAATGAGCTTGGATTCGACGTGGATGAGCTCGAGATGAAAACCGCCGAGGACGGCAAACGTGTTCTGGTGCGTCCGCGCGTGGTGGACGCCGGGTATGCGAATCGCAAACTGCTGCGGCTCACCGGCCTGGACGTGCAGGAGAATCAGGCGCGCCGCCTGCTGAACGATCTCGACGCCTACCGTGCGTCAACATGGCGCGAGGGCGAGGAATTGGAGATCGTCGCCACCGACTGGATGCGCGAGGTCTTCGAACCCACCGTGCGCATGATTCCGAAGGAGTACCGTTCCGCCATTGAGCCCGCGCAGTTCTTCCACGAGGTGCTGGATCATCGTTGGTTTCTTGCGGAAAAGGCCGGGCATGACGTGCCGATGGCCGAGGCGGTGGAAAGCTACATCACCAATGTGCTGCCGGATTACAAGATCGATTCGAAGACGATGGAGCAGCTGAACGACGAAGCGGATGCCGGCGTGATCGACGACGAATCCGCATATGACGATTCGGACGACGGCTACAATCCCGACGATGATCCGGATGCCGCCGTGTGGAGCCACTGATCGTCCCTGCGGTGACTGGGGGGGTTCTGTGACGTCCGGACGCCGTTGCCCGCCGCCAGTGGTCGAACGACAATAAAGCCGGGGGCTGGAACCGTCCCAATGGGTTCCAGTCCCGGCGTCGTATGCTGCGAAGGTCAGGCCTTGTCCAAGCCCTACTTGACTTTGGCCCGGGCAGTGGCCACGGCGTACAGGCTGATGCCCGCGGCCACCGAGGCGTTGAGCGACTCGACCATCGAACTGATCGGAATGCCGGCGATCGCATCGCATTGCTCGCGCACCAAACGGCTCAGCCCCTTCCCCTCGGAACCAAGCACCACCACCAGCGGGTCGGTTTCGAAGCCGGTTTCGCCGACCAGCGCGTCGCCGCCGCCGTCAAGGCCGACCGCGTAGTAGCCGCGCTCATGCAGCGACTGGATGGCCTTCGTGAGGTTGACCACGCGAGCCACCGGCATATGGGCCGCAGCTCCGGCGGACACCTTCCAGGCTGCGGCGGTTACCGACGCGGAACGCCGCTCGGGCAGGATCACTCCATTGGCGCCGAACGCCGCCGCCGAACGGATCACGGCGCCGAGGTTCTGCGGATCGGTCACGCCGTCAAGCGCAATGAACAGCGGACGGGCCTTGATGCGCGCCGCCTGGCCCGCGCCCTCCATGGCACGTGCCTTGCGATCGGCCTGATCCACCAATTGGTTGAGCGGTGTGTATTCGAACGGACGGACCTTCAGAATCACGCCCTGATGGTTGCCGGATCGTGCGATGCGATCCATTTCCAGGCGGTCCGCCTCCAGCAGGTGCAGTCCTTGGGAGCCGGCGAGCTTCACGATCTCGCGGGTGCGGTCGTCATGCTCGATGCGGGCCGCAATGTACAGCTGCAAGCTCGGCACGCCTACGCGCAGTGCCTCGAGCACCGAGTTGCGGCCGTATACCAGCTCGTCGGAATCGGAAGTGAACTTGGCCGCGCGACGACGGGCCGCCAGTCTCGGATCGGCCGCCTTGCGCCGGTCCGCCACTTTCTTGGCCCTGAACGCCTTGTGATAGACGCGATCCTCCGCTTTCGGGGTGGGGCCCTTGCCCCTCAGCGCGTTGCGATGTTTGCCACCCGACCCTTTGGTCGGTCCTTTTTTCATAGCCATATGGTCCATTGTCCCAGCACCCCGCCCCAATCGCGCAATTCCACCATGCGCGGCGACGGTGTTTGCCGTGGGCGGACGCCGGGTATGCAACGGATATGCAATAATGAGTGAGACGTCGGCAAGGTTCCGCCGGCGCACACGCAACCGCGCAACGTGAGCGATACGGCAATGAAACCGTCCGCACGCGTTGACTACTCCGCGGCTGACCGAGGAGCAATGAGATCATGGCTACTGAAGCCTTGGATCAGTCCACTACACCGGCCACCAAACAGGCTTTGCCCACAGACACGGACCCGTCGCTGACCGATGCGGCCGCGGTGGCCCGGGCCCTGCATGTCGATCCGAACGCCGGATTGAGTTCGGCCGAGGCCAGGCGGCGTCTTGAGGAATTCGGGCCTAATCGGCTGGCCGGCGCGCCGTCCGTGCCCGCATGGAGGAAGTTCCTGCAGCAGTTCCAGGATCCGCTGGTCTACCTGTTGCTTGTGGCAACCGCGATTTCACTGGTTGCCTGGTTCATTGAGCGCGCGCATGGTACCGGCGGCGAGGCGCTGCCGTTCGACGCCATCGTCATCGTGCTCATTCTGATTCTGAATGCCGTGCTTGGCTATATTCAGGAGGCCAAAGCGGAGCAGGCCGTTGACGCGTTGAGCAAGATGGCGGCCCCGCAGACCAGCGTGCTGCGAGACGGTGCCATTGTGCGCATCAACACCGTGGATGTGGTGCCGGGCGATGTGATCGTGCTGGCTGAAGGCGATTCCGTCTCCGCCGACGGCCGTCTGTTTCAAGCGGCGTCGCTGCGCGTCGCCGAAGCCTCGCTGACCGGCGAATCCGTGCCGGTTGGCAAAAAGCCCGATACGCTGGCCGAGGCCAAGGCGCTGGGCGACCGCGCCAACATGATCTTCAACGGCACTTCCGTTACGCAGGGCACCGGCCGGGCCATCGTCACCGAAACCGGCATGGGCACGCAGGTCGGCAAAATCGCCGACATGCTGTCCGCCACCGAAGACGACGATTCCCCGCTGCAGAAGGAAATGGACCGCGTCGCCAAGATTCTGGGCGTCGCCGTATGCGTCATCGCCGTGCTGGTGCTGGTAGCGCTTGCCGTGATGAGCGGCTTCCATTCCCTGCAGGATGTGATCGATTCGCTGCTGCTGGCCGTCTCCCTCGCCGTGGCGGCCGTGCCCGAGGGGCTGGCCGCCATTCTGACGGTGGTGCTGGCGCTTGGCGTGCAGCGCATGGCCAGGCACAACGCCATCGTCAAGAAGCTGCATTCCGTGGAAACGCTGGGGTCCGCCTCCGTGATCTGCTCCGACAAAACCGGCACGTTGACCCGCAACGAGATGACTGTGGAGCGCGTCGTCACCCCCTCCGGCGAAGTGCAGGTAACCGGTACCGGCTACGAGCCCAAGGGCCAGCTCGTCGGTCTTGGCGGCCATGATCTGCCGGCCGATTCGCCGATCCGCGTCGAAGTCATTACGGCTCTTGCCGCCGGTGCGATCGCGAACGATGGCGATCTGCGTGAGGAGGGCGGCGCATGGCAGATCGTGGGCGATCCTACCGAAGTGGCACTTATCGTCGCCGCCAGGAAGACCAAGGCGCTGAAAAGCTATGACCGTTTTGAACGCGTGGCCGAGGTGCCGTTCACCTCGGAGCGCAAGCGCATGGCAGTGATCGCGCGGGATGGGGCCGATTCCAATAAGCTCACCGTATTTGCCAAGGGTGCCCCTGACGTGCTGCTGGGCTACTGCTCGCGCATTGCCGTGGGCGGCCAGGTGCGCCCGCTGACCGATGGCGACCGCCAGGATATTCTCGCCACGGTGGAGCGCCTGTCCGGCGAGGCCTATCGCACGCTGGGCGAGGCGTATCGTCCGCTGGAGACCGCGTCGTTGGCCGAAGTGCCCGGCATCCAGGTGAATGCCGCCGGGCAGGTCAGCGACATCGCAGAGCAGGCGGCCGTCATCGAAAGCGATCTTATCTGGGCCGGCATGGTGGGCATCATCGATCCGCCGCGCACCGAGGTGCGTGATTCCGTGGCCGAGGCGCATAGGGCCGGTATCCGCACGGTGATGATCACCGGCGACCACCCGCTTACCGCCGCCCGCATCGCCTCCGATCTGGGCATTGTCGGCAAGGACGGCGAGACGCTTGCCGGCCAGGCGGGTGGTGATGGCGGCAAGACCCTCATCAGCGAGGCACTTACCGGCGACCAGCTTGACCGGTTGAGCGCTCAGGGCGAGGCCGCGTTCGACCGGGCGACCGCCAGGGTGTCGGTGTATGCCCGCGTGGCTCCGGAGCACAAGCTGCGCATCGTCGAAAGCCTGCAGCGTCAGGGCAATATCGTTGCCATGACCGGCGATGGCGTGAACGACGCGCCCGCCGTCAAAACCGCGGACATCGGCGTGGCCATGGGCATTACGGGTACCGAAGTGACGAAGGAATCCGCCAAGATGATTCTTGCGGACGACAATTTCAGCACCATCGTGGCCGCCGTGCGCGAAGGCCGCGGCATTTTCGACAACATCCGCAAGTTCCTGCGCTATCTGCTCAGCTCCAATGTGGGCGAGGTGTTCACTGTGTTCGGCGGCGTGATGCTGGCCGGGTTCCTGGGCATCCAGCAGCCCGGATCCGTCGGCGTAACGGTGCCGTTGCTGGCCACTCAGCTGCTGTGGATCAACCTGCTCACCGATGCGGCGCCCGCGCTGGCCATGGGCGTTGACCCGTCGACCGAGGACGTGATGAACCGCAGACCCCGCAAGCTGACCGATCGCGTGATCGACGTGGACATGTGGGGCGACATTATTTATGTGGGTCTAATCATGGCGGCGGTAACGCTGATCGGCATGGACATGCATCTTTCCGGTGGCCTGTTCACCGACCGTTCGGTGGATGCGCTTGGCCATGAGGCCCAGATGGTCGAGGCTCGCACGATGGGCTTCACGATTTTGGTGTTCGCGCAGCTGTTCAATGCGCTTGCCTCGCGTTCGGCCAAGCAGAGCGCGTTTGTGGGGCTTTTCGCGAACAAGTATCTGTGGGGCGCCATCGGCATCTCGGTTGCGCTGCAGCTGTTGGTGATCTATGTGCCGTTCCTGAATGCCGCGTTCGGCACGACGCCGCTGCCGCCGCTGGCCTGGCTGGAGTGCATTGGACTGGCCGCTTTGGTGCTGGTGGGCACGGAGCTGCGCAAGCTGGTGCTGCGGCTGGTTGACGCGCGCAAGTAGCGCTGAGTGCAGACTGATTGCAATCAGCGTTTGCAGCGCAGTGCTGGTAGTGCAGTGCTCCGGTGGCTGTGCTCGCTGTGCTGCTGCGTCGCTCACTGTGCCAAATTTGGCAGATCTTGCGTTTTAGGACTATTTTTAGCCCGCTACAGCGCAGGATCTGCCAAATTTGGCAGGCTGGTTGGCAGGCTGGTCAGTATGCTGCTCGACAGGATAATCAAGCAATTAGTCGTTGATCTCGGCCTTGTAGAAGTTGATGTAGGAGCGTGACGGCGTCGGGCCGCGCTGGCCCTGATAATGCGAGCCGGTCTCCTTGGATCCATACGGATGTTCTGCCGGCGAGGACAGCTGGAAGAAGCACATCTGCCCGATTTTCATGCCGGGCCACAGCTTGACCGGCAGGGTGGAGACGTTCGACAGCTCCAGCGTGATATGGCCTTCGAAACCGGGGTCGATGAAACCGGCGGTCGAATGTGTCAGAATGCCCAACCTGCCCAGTGAGCTTTTGCCCTCAAGCCGGGCCGCAATCGTGGCGTCGAGTTTGACGTACTCCCACGTGGAGCCGAGCGCGAATTCCCCCGGATGCAGGATCCACGGCTGGTCTGGCCCCACTTCGAATTGTTCGGTCAGCGATCCTTGGTTTTCAGCCGGGTCCACATAGGTATACGCATGATTGTTGAACAGGCGGAAGAAGCGATCCAGACGCACGTCGATCGAGGCCGGCTGCACCATTTCCGGGGTCCAAGGGTCGAGCGAAATATGACCATCCTCATAGGCGGCCCGAATATCCCGGTCGGACAGCAGCATGGCAACTCCTTTAGTGTTGTGCGGCGACAGGCCACGTTCTTGGCGACAAGCCACGTTCCTTGCACAGTGTAGCGCGCAGGCGGGAACCGGCATTCCCAGAAGATTTTCAGCTAACTTGACAGGTGTGCCAAGGTACCTCTGCTTTACTGTGAATTGTTGGCGGAATGCAGCAGTTCCACCGGCATATAACCCTTCTTCTCTCCTTTCTCTCTCCCCGGCGGGCGTTACCCGCCGGGTTCTCTTTTTGTAGGTGGCGATAAAGGCCTGCAGCCATGGTCGCTGTTGACCGTCGCGACCCTGATGACGTGGGGCGCTCGGGCGTGTGACCGCCACCGAACGCCTGTACCTAGTGACGCTGTTGACCGTGATGACCCCGTGATGACCCTGATGGCGGTGATGACTCCGCTGGCATAGTCGTGCAGCTGCGCCTGGCGCGAGGCAGAATGGGTTGTCAGGCATGGGTGCGTTGCCGACTGTGGGTACGCTGCTGACCGTGGGCTGGTGCGTAGGTTCGGGCGTGGGCGCGGAACGGTTGCCATGGCCGGGCGTGGGCTGGGCGTATGTTGCTATATGTGCATGGAGCTCTGACTGAGCTGCATTCTCATGCGTCGGACGCCCGCGCGCTACACCGCATGTGCATGCAGCGCGGTTGCGGCAATGGAATTCGACGTTCTGGAAGAGGATGGCAGCCAATGGCAACGGTGGATGAGGACAACAATCTGGATGAGTCTCCGCGTGGCATCGCGGTGCTGGTGGCGGTGGGCGTGCTGGTGGGCATTCTGTCCGGCCTGTTCGGCATCGGCGGTGGCACGGTGATTGTGCCGGCGCTGGTCTGGCTGGGGCTTACGCAGCGTCATGCGGCGGCCACGTCCATGCTCGCCATCGTGCCCACGTCCATTTCGGGCGTGGTGTCGTATGCGATGAACGGCAATGTGGATTGGCTGGCCGCCCTGCTGCTGTTCTGCGGCATGTTCTTCGGCGGGCAAATCGGCAGCTGGCTACTGGCCAAATTGCCCGAATTGGTGCTTCGCTGGGTGTTTGTGGCGTTTCTGGTGTTTGTGATCGTCAATCAGCTGATCTTCACGCCGTCGCGCGATTCGGTGATCGACATGAATGTGGTCACAGGGGTCTGCCTGGTGCTGCTGGGTGTGGTGATCGGCATTCTCGCGGGCCTGCTGGGCATCGGCGGCGGTGCGCTCGCGGTTCCGTCGCTGTCCATTTTGTTCGCCGCGTCGGATCTCATCGCGCGCGGCACGTCGCTGCTGGCCATGTTCCCGAACGCCATCACCACCACCGTCGCGAACGTGAAGCGCAGGATGGTGCATTTCAAGGCGGGGCTCATCATCGGCGTTGTCGCGGCATTCGTCACCCCGTTGGGCACGTGGGTGGCCGGTGCGGTCAGCCCGGTTGTCGGCAAGTATCTGTTCGCCGCATATTTGGCGTTTTTGCTGATCCGCTCGCTTTATGTGGCGTTGGAGGCCACCAAGGCAGTGAAGCGCTAGGCGCGATGCCTGCCTGCAACCGCAGTATGTCCGCAGCCGCAATATGCCCGCAGTCGTGATGCCTGCAGCTTGCTGCAGCAAGGGGCCGGAAGCTCTAGCCCTGTGGGTATAGTGGTTGGGCGGCGAAACGAGACACAGCGAAGCGGAGGTTATATGTCTGCAGTCCTGGAGGGCGTGCCTGAGAAGCGCCTTGCGTTGGTAACCGGTCGAGCATATCCCGAGCTTGCTGAGGAAGTCGCCAAATGCCTGGGCGTGGAGCTGTTCCCCACTACGGCGTATGACTTTGCGAATGGCGAGATGTATGTGCGGTTCGCCCAGCCGGTGCGCGGCGAGGACGTGTTCGTGCTGCAGTGCCATTCAGGCGAGATCAACAAGTGGATTATGGAACAGCTGATTATGATCGACGCGCTGAAACGTGCGTCGGCCCGTTCCATCACCGTGGTCGCGCCGTTCTTCGGCTATTCGCGTCAGGACAAGAAGCATCAGGGTCGCGAGCCCATCACCGCGCGTCTCATGTTCGATTTGTTCCGCACTGCCGGCGCCGACCGCATTATGACTGTGGATCTGCATGCCTCCCAGGAGCAGGGTTTCTTCGACGGTCCGGTTGATCATCTGACCGCCATGCCGGTGCTGCTGGATTATGTGCGTGGCCATGTGCCGCTGGAAACCGCCACGATTGTGTCCCCGGACGCCGGCCGCATCAAGGTGTCCGAGCAGTGGGCCGCCCGTTTGGGTGGGTTGCCGCTGGCGTTTATCCATAAGAGCCGTGACATCACGCGCCCGAACCATGCCGAGGCTCATGGCATCATCGGCGAGGTGCAGGGCCGTGATTGCGTGGTGGTTGACGATATGGTCGATACCGCCGGCACGATTTGCGAGGCCGTGCGCACGTTGAACGATGCGGGCGCCAAGTCGGTGACGCTGGTCGCCACGCATGGGTTGCTGTCCGGGCCGGCTGTGGAGCGCCTGTCGAAGTGCGGCGCCAAGGAGATTGTGTTCATGGACACCGTGCCGATTCCCGAGGAGAAGCGTCTGCCCAATATGACCGTGTTGTCGGTTGCGCCGCTGCTGGCCGCCGGCATTCGCTCGGTGTTTGAATCGCGTTCGGTGACGCACCTGCTCGAAGGCCTGCCCGCCGATATGCGCCCGCGCAATATTTACGCGTGATCTACGTGTGATCAGCGCGCAAGCATTGCGCTGATTGCCATTGCCGAAAGCCTCCGTTCCGGTCATATCAGATCTATATCGGATCATTGTGATGATTGGAGCGGGGGCTTTGGTTGCTCTTGCACGCTCGGATGTTCGAGCATGGTGTGTTACGGTAGGCCGTGGGTGCGGCTATGCGGCGAGGGCAGTTGGGATACGAGATCGGGATGCGAGAGGTACCTGCCGCGACCGCTGCAAGGGATGATTGTTGTAAACGACGGGACGTGATGATGACTGCAGCTATGAACCAGCAAAACGCAACGGCTTCGATGCCTCCGGTGCCGCCGAGGCCTCCGGTTCCGTCATCCGGGCAACGCGGCGATGCCTCCGCGGTCGGCGTTGCACGGCCCGAGCCGCCATCGTCGTCATTCGACGCCGGCCGGCCAGCCGCCATGGCCATAAGCGATCTTCGCGATGTGGTGCTCTATCTCGCGTTGGTGCTGCTGCCCGTGGACGGTACGGTATTCGGCGTATACGCGCCGTTTTGGACTCCCATCTCGCCTTGGTTGTTCATGATCTACGCGCTGTTGCATCCGATTCAATTGGCGCGGCTGGTCCGGCGGTATACGGCGCTGTCGCTGGTTGTTCCACTGGTGCTGGTGTCGACGTCCATTCCGGGCTGGTATGCCTTTGGCATTCACCCGAAACCTCTGGTGTGGTCGCTTGCCGCGGTCGCTGGGGCATGGGCCTGTTTCGCGTCGCTGCATATCGCGCTGAGTCGCAAGCGGCTTGACTGGCGTCCTATGGTGGTGACGCTCCTGATTGGGTATGCGCTGTCTTTTGTGGTGGGCGTGGGGCAGTGGCTGTCCATTGTGCTGGACGTGCAGTCCGTGCGTGCCTGGTTCGCCTCGTTGATGGCCAGGTCGTATATTCCCGTGAAATCGCAATGGGGTGGAGGCCGCCCGCAGTTCACCTTTGCCGAGCCGAGCTATATCGGCATGCATCTGTTCGGGGTGCTGCTGCCGGTGTACTGGCTGATTCGCCGCCAGTCTATCTTCGGTCTCCGTCCGCGCTCCCGGGACCGCATGCTGGCGCGGCTGGTCGCCATGCTGATTGTCGTGTACGCCGCCGGCGCCATTGTGATGGGTGCGGGTGTGCGCATCATTGTGGATTCGCTGATTGCGGTTGCCGTGGTGGTGACGGTGTCCGCCGATTTTTCCGCGGTGCGCGGGCGTTTGGTTGCCGCGGCTGAATATCTTGGCATTGTGGTGCTGACCGGTGTGGTTATGGTTGGCAACAGCAGGCTGTCGTCGCTGGCGGAGTTGGGATTGCTGCGCGGTGACGGCTCGATGGCCATGCGCATCTGGCAGACGTTGGGACCGCTGGCCGGCGGCTTGCGTGACCCTCTGCACCTGCTGTTTGGCTTCGGCTCGGGCAATATCGCCGACGCCGCCAAGGCCGGTGCCGCTGACGCATCTGCCCTGGTGGGCAGGCTTGGCGGCGATGCCGCGGCTCCGAAGGCGTGGTATGCGTCGGTGAATCATGACAATGTGTTCACCATGAGCGCCTATACCAGTTTTATCGCGGAGTTCGGTCTCCTCGGCTTTGGCGTGCTGCTTGCTGCGGTGATTTGGATGCTGGCGCGCGCTGTGCGGGCGATGGGCACTCGCGGCAATGCCGTTCAAAGCCGGTGGCTGATGTGCTGGTTCCTGCTGGTTGCGTATTTATATGTGCAATTCGAGGGATATGCGTTCTATGCGTTGCCGTTGCTGCTGTGGGCGTTGGGGCGGTGCGCGGACGCCGCCCAGCCGGCCAAGTTGGTTTAGCGCAGTGTGCGCTTGGCGATATCCACTTCGGCGTCGATGCGCTCCAGCGGACTGGGATATTCGAGCGTGACTGGCACGTCGCCGGGCAGACGGCGGATCTGCGCGGCCCAGTCGACGATGCCCTCTTCGAGCAGTGCGGGCGCCGGGTGCCCGGGATCACTGGGCTTGTTGACGTTTTTGATCTGATATTCGCCGATGGCGCCGCGCTCCAGCAGCGCGTCGAACGCCGCATCCGGGTCGACGCCGGCCCACATCCAGTTGCCGCAGTCGTAGCAGAACTTGATATGCACGGCACCGGCTTCGCGCAGTCGTCCCATGCACTTGAGCGCCCATTCCAGGCTGCCATGTGCGGTGGATTGATCGTTTTCGATGGTGACCGCCACATTGTATTTGGCGATCAGCTTGTCCGCGGCGTCCAGCTCGGCCAAAGGGGTGTTCGGCACGTCGCCCACTGAGAACTTCATCCCCACGGCGTTGAGATCGTTGGCTTCCTTGAGGAATTGCTCGAGACGGGGGTTCACCGCGCCGCCGATGCAGAAATCCTCGGGCACGGAGTAGTACAGGGTGAGGTTGTGCACGCGCACCCCGGTGCGTATCGCGTCCACTTCGGCCCTGAACGCGGGTTGGCTGTCGTCTCCTCCCGCTATGAATTCGCGGCGGACCTCGGCGATTGGGAAGTAGCTTGCAATCGCATCGAGCAGCTTGGACTGCGGTGTTCCCTCCTTCATCGCGTTGAGATACATGAGGGTGTTGATTCCGAGCTGCGCCATTGACGATCCCCTTTGAAGACTCGCGGTTGAAAGCGTCGGGTATGCGATCCGACGCAGTCCATTCTATGCGAGTCGGGGAGACGCGTGTTGCAGCCGAGGTTGCCGGCTGCCTGGTTGAGGCTGTGGATTACAGTTCAGACGGTTGGCGAGTCTGCTGGGGCGGGGTCGTTGCTGGTATCGTTGCCGACCGGTTCGCTTGGACTTTCACTTGGGGACGGTTTTGGTTCTTCGTCGGTTTTGTCGTCGGTGCCGTTGTCGCCGCCCTCGCTTTCAGTGTTTGTGGTGTCGGTGCTGGGCGACGCCGGTTGGGTCGGCGTGGTCCTTCGCGTGCGGCGCGGCGTGGACGTGGCTGTTGCGGAAGGTGATGTGGAGGCGGCCGCCTGGCGTTGCGCCTCCTGCATGGATTCGTCCACATTGGCGATGGCGGTGGCCAATCGTTGTGTAGCCTCATCCATCGCGGCTGTGTCGGTGGAGTTGCCGTCGATGAGTTCCTGGGCGTTGGCGATGGCCGCCTGCAGTTTCACACGCGTCTGATCGTCGGCGACCTGGTATCGGCTGTTTTGGAATTTGGCGCGAGCCTCGTCCAATGCGTTGGCCAGACGCTGCTTCGATGCGTCCACGGCTGCCGTCTGATCGTTCTGGGTTTTGGCTGTTTGGCTGTCGACCACGGCCTGCGCCGCATTGGCGACCGCAGTGGCCTGCTGTTGGGCGAGTTCGGCCGCCTGGTTGTAGGAGGTGACGAGCTGGTTGAGTTGCCCGGCGCTCATCGTGGTGGTGCATGCGGCCGGTCCATGCAGATCGGCTGCCACTTGCAGCGTCTGCTTGAGTGCGTCGATGGTGGTGGCGTCAGCCACTTGATCGGCGGTGACGCCGGACGCCGTGGAGGCGTTCTGCATCGCCGTGTCCAGCTGTGATTGGGCGCTGGCGAACTTTCCTGCAGCGCTTTGGCAGTTTTGCTGCGCAAGTTTCAAGCCTGCGGCGGTTTGACGCTGGTTGACCGCATACCCCCCGCCGACGGCTAGCCCCGCCGCTACAAGCGCCGCAGCCACGCATGCCGCAATAACGGGAGTGCGGCGATTGGGTTTCAGCGCTCGGGCGTGCGCGGGGTTGGCGGAGTCGACGATGGCGTCAATGGCGCCATCCGGAATCGACTCAACCAACGGCGTTGCAATGGTTTCGGTGGTTTCGTCGGCTTCGGGGGTTGTGCCTGCGCTGACTGGAGCTGGCTTGCCATCGAGCCAGCTCGTCGAGTCAAGTGCGAGGGTGGTTGTTCCGTCGCTTGCGCCCGTGCGGCTGTTGCCGGTGGAAGAGTTGTGATCGGTGCCGGGGGCGGTGTCGCTGCCGTTGTCGACGTTGGCGGTGGCATTGCTGTGGTCTTGCTGGTTCGCCACTTGTCCGCCAGTTTGTTTGTTCCATGCTAGGTCCATGGGCCATGTGGCCGTCGAACAGGTGCTTTCGAGCCAGTTTGGGCCCGCTATATCTCAAATGTTAACAAGAATTCATATTGGGCCGATTGCAGAACGTCGTAGCTGTGTATAGTGATTCTTGAGAGATATCGTACGGGGGGGGGTATCGCCTTGGCTCTTTCCCGTAGCGAAATGTGAATAGAGAGCGAACGGTATGGGAGCATATGACAGTGGGGCGGCGGCCGCACGAGCGAAGTGGGAGGCTGCTCGTCTGAGGCTGAATAGTACGCAGAAGTGGCGTCTTGCCATCAACAGTGCACTCATGCTGTTGGATGCGAGCATGTATGTGGTTGCCGGGGCGGTGGTGCTGCTGCTTCGCCATGATCCTGCGGAGCTGTACTCGCAGCGTTTTGGTTTTGCTATCGGGTCGGTGTGGTATTTGGTGTGCTGCGCGGTGATTTGGGTGATTGCGCTCCATATCGCAGGGATCTATCACCGGCATGTGATGGGCGACGGCTATCAGGTTAGCGCGTTGCTGATCAAGGCGATGTTCATCTGCTGGGTGGCCCAATGCGCGTTCAATTTCTTCTGTAATTTCGATCTGAATCTTACGTCGCTGTGTCTGGTAGTGATCGGTGGCTGGCTGCTTACCTCCGTAGAGCGGCTTGTTGCGCGCCGTATCATCACGCGTACGCGCGAAAAGGGCCGGTATGCCTACGATACCGTGCTGATCGGTTCCGTGGACGGCATTGCGAACACGCTGAAGTTTCTGGGGCGTCGTCAGCAGTTGAACTATCGCCCGATCGGCGTGTGCCCGATTCGGGTGAGCGAGGATCATGCCCATATCCTGCCGGTTGACGATGCGGATGGGCTGTCGCGTCTGGATGCGCAATCCGTGCAGAGTTGGGGCAGTACGTTGCCTGTGGTCCGGTATGACGATCATGTGTTGGCGGAGCATATTTCGCAGTTGGGTGCGCAGACCGTGATGGTGTGTGACGAGATTCCGCGGTACTCGGAAAGCTACAACACTTTTTCCGTGCGTATGGAGAGTCTGGGTCTCGAGATCGCCATGCTGGCCTCGGCCGCTGATGCGGCCGGGCATGAGACGCAGGTCCGCTCGATCCAGGGCATCACGATCATCACCCAGAGGCTTGCCCAGTACAGTCTTGCAGCCCAGGCGTGTAAGCGGCTCTTCGACATTGCGGTGTCGGTGATCGCCATCGTGCTGTCGTTGTTGATTACGGTTCCTGTCGCCATTGCCATTAAGCTGACGGATCATGGCCCGATTTTCTATACGCAGGAGCGTATCGGGCTGCGTGGGCGGCCGTTCCGCATGATCAAGTTCCGCTCGATGGTGGTGAACGCGGATGAATTGAAGGCCGAGCTGGCGAAGAGGGCCGGTCAGGAAAACCGCTTTGTCTTTAAGATGAAGGACGATCCGCGCATTACCAAGGTGGGACATTTCATTCGCCGCTATTCCATTGATGAGCTGCCGCAGTTCCTCAATGTGTTCGTTGGCGATATGTCGGTGGTGGGTCCGCGTCCGCCGCTGCCGGAGGAATATGCACGGTACAATCAGGTTTACGCAACGCGTATGCTAGTTCGTCCCGGCATTACTGGCCCATGGCAGGTATCCGGCCGTTCTGATCTTTCCGAGCGCGAGAGCGAGGCTTTGGATGTATCATATGTGCAGAACTGGTCGGTACTGGGTGACATCATCTACGTGTTGCGTACCATCGGCGCGGTATGCAGCCATAAGGGTGCGTACTGAAAAAAAGTTGAGCATAGTAGTATTACAGGGATATCACGATATCGGTTTTTTAGGATGACCTGAAGGGTCGGGTTCATTCATTGAAGATCGGGTAGTGCCCGCTTCTTTGCGCAGATTGGCTGGTGGCCGGCTGTTGGCGTGACTTTCATGCCGCCGCGCCTAGGTTGTCATCGAGCCGGGACAT
>ERZ808262.558-NODE-558-length-16165-cov-14.470639_pt1 | contig 16165 bp, 10 predicted proteins | sample MGYA00520895_ERZ808262 | MGnify/ENA primary metagenome ERZ808262 (study PRJEB31516, sample SAMN03275588) | gut metagenome | biome: mammalia-associated habitat; material: feces | host: Papio cynocephalus | place: Kenya | collected 2012-08-02 ... | reverse complement strand
CCCCAGCCTGTCGATTCACGCGCATAATCTGCATACGTTCCACGCATGGTCTGCGCGGCTGGTCTGCGTGCATGGCTTGCATGCATGGTCTGCGCGGCATGACCCGCACGGAGACATTTGGAGAAAGACATCCGGCCGCGTGATTCACGGAATACGCAAGGCAGTTGGAAGTACGATAAGGAACCATGAGCGATCTAAGCGCATTGAATCTGAAGGAAGGCGACCTCGTAGGCGGCTATACGCTGATCTCCCGCCTCGGATCCGGGGCCATGGGATCGGTATGGCGCGTCCGCGACGACGGCGGGCACCAGTATGCGATGAAGATTCTGCGCGATTCGCTGGCCGAGGATGACGAATCCGCTCCGGAACGCGATGACCAGCTCACCGCCCGGGAACGGTTGCGCCGCGAGGCCATGGCATTGCAGAAGGTGCGCCATCCCGGAGTCTGCGGCATCGTGGACATGGAGCTGGACGATGCGCTGGCGTTCATCGTCACCGAACTTATCGAGGGCAGGAATCTGCGCGAGGACGTGCGTGTCAATGGCCGCTATGTGGGCGATGACCTGGAACGCCTCGCGCGCAAACTCATCGACGCGGTGAAGGCGGTGCATGCCGCCGGCATCGTGCACCGCGACATCAAGCCGACCAATGTGATGGTGTCGAACACCGGTCCGATATTGGTGGACTTCGGCATCGCCATGGGCGAGGGCGAAAGTCATGTGACGCATACAGGATTGGTTATGGGCACGCCCGGATTCATCGCACCGGAGGTCATCGACGGCGTGGAATCGGACGAAACGACCGATTGGTGGTCCGTGGCGAGCGTGCTGGCGTTCGCGGCAACGGGAGAGCCGGTTTTCGGCACGAAACCGATGATGGCGGTCCTGGAACGCGCCGCGGCTGGCAGCGCGAATCTGAGCGGACTTCCCATGGCGACGATGACGGCATTCCGATCCGCGTTGAATCCCGATCGCACGAAACGCTGCACACCCGATGAACTGCTGCACGCGATCGCCATGGATGCCTGGAACGCGCATATCAATCCGCAATCGTGGGACAACAACGAGGGCGCTGCCAAGGATGCCACGGAGGTGATGCCCCCTTTTGCTGAATTCCCCGCCGATTCAGGCAGTTCCACGGACACGACGGATTCGCTGGAATATGAGGGAAGCGATAATCCGCGTCAATTATGGGAATCGTTGGATGGCATGACCGGCGAGGACGCCATCGGCACGCGTACGCTGCCGCAGATCGCGCAGACCACGCGAACGCTTCGTTCCGCGGATGGTTCGGATGGTTCCGTAGGCGGTTCCATGAGCCGTTCCACGGACGGTATCGCCAATCCTTCCACGGATGTTTTCACGAATCGTTCCATATATGGCGCCGCTTCGACGGATACGGATACTTTCGCGGAGACGGTTTCGATGCCCGCAACGGCGACCATGCCGATGCGCGCGATGCCTCCGGCGCCGCCGACCGCAACGACGGCGATGAGCGCGCTTCCGCAGACGAAGGCAATGCCGTTGCCCACAACACGGCTGGCAACAACGCGGCAGACAACACCATTGGCAACATTGCCGCCGACCGCAACGGCTTCGACGGCGACCGTGTCGATGCCGACAGCATCGCAGCCAACGGCGCTTCCGGCATCGATCCCTCCGGCGTCGTCGCCGGAGGAACCAGAATCGCCGGGCATCGAAGAGACGACGGCGGAAGATGATTTCGAACCGCGCGGCGCGCAGCAATCGAATCCCGCCGATGTGCGACGCGGCATGCTGCTGCATCGTGGCACGCTGCCGACCATGATGTTCGCGATTCCCGTCGCGCTATGCGGTTTGTTCTCACCATGGATGGCCTTGTGCGCGACCATGCTGTTCGCATGGCTGCTGGCAACGGTCGGATTCAACACGGAATCGCAGCTGGAACGCGAGGGGCGACGCGGCGGCGTGCGCAGGAACACGGATTGGCTGCTGCGCGTCGCGAGCCTTCCCTGGCATTTGCTCAAAGGCTTCTGGCATGCGCTTATGCGGTCTCTGGTGATGCTGGCGGTGACGGCACTGGGACTGGCGATTGCCACCGTCGCATTGGATCTGCCGTTCGCACTGGTGGACACGCAGATCTTCGGATTGACGGTTCCCCTGCCGACGTGGCTTGAGGAGCCGCTATCGCAAAGCGGATTCACTCAGGCAAGCTTCTCGGCGGTCGGCTGGATGGTCTGCGCCATCGCCCCCGGCGCGACGATCATGCGATTGGGCGCGGGAACATTGCGTAGACATGCAAGCATGCGTTCCGCCCATGCATAACCGGACCCCGCGCGCAACCGCATCTTCACGGAATTTCCAACGAACCGATAGCGCTGCGCAGTTATCATGGTGCACGGCATGACGCCGTGAAATTCGAAAGGAATCTGGATGGCCGTAAAGAACAAGAACACGCAAAAGCGCGCCACCCGCGCCGAGCGCAGGGCCGCCGAGGCAGCGGCGATGAAGGCCCGCGCCGAACAAATGGAAAAGGAACGCAAGCAGCAGACCATCATCGGCGGCATCGTGGTGGCCGTGCTGGTGATCCTCGTGGCGATCGGCGCGTTCGCCATCTACCACAACATGCACAAAAGCTCGGCATCGCAGTCCTCCGATGAAACGGTGCAGCAATCATATGCGAAATTGCAGAAGGTGAAGAACACCCCGAAGTACGTCGACAAAAAAGGCGGACTGCTGATTTCCAAGAACGGCTACGGCAAGTCCGTCGAAAACGCGCCGACCGTTTCGATCTACATGGATTTCCTATGCCCGGGATGCGCGAATCTGCATCGCCAGCTCGATGAGGACCTGCGCAAGATGATCGACGCGGGACAGGTCAACCTCGACCTGCACTTCATGTCGTTCATGGACCGTTGGTCGACCGACGAATATTCGAGCCGTGTGGCGAACGCGGCGCTGTACCTCGCCGACCACGACAGCGACACCGACCACATGATCTCGTTCCTGGAGAAGGTGTACGCGGAGGACTTCCAGCCTGAGGAAGGCTCGAATTACAAGTCCGTCAGCGACGCGAAAATCAAGGAGCAGATGATCGCCGCCGGCGTCTCGCAGGAGGTTGCCGACAAGGCGTTCAACCGCGACTACGACGAATGGCTCGACGCGATCGACACATACACGCCGAAGCGTCCTGAGCTGTGGCACGATTCCGGCAGCTACAAGGGCAGCATGACCACGCCGACCGTGACCATCAACGGCAAGTACTGGAACATGGACGACCTGTCGACTTCGCAGCAGACCATCGAGGATGGTCTGCTTGAAGCGATCGGCTTGAAGAAGGAAGACGTCGGCGTGACCGGCAAAATGCCTTCGATCGGTTCGAAGAAGAAGCCCATTTCCAACACCACTGGGGAATGATGCCCCCTACATGGCCAGCGTGCCCATAGGCACCGGTTTCGAGTTGACTGTTGTGGGCACGCTGGTTATGCTAGTCAATCGTCGCTTTGTAAAATATTAAGTGTACAAGCCTCCTTAGCTCAGATGGCCAGAGCGGCCGCCTTGTAAGCGGCAGGTCGTCGGTTCGATCCCGACAGGAGGCTCGAAACCCGTTCCATTACGGGCTTTGACCTCTTACCATGGGTAAGTGATCCAGAAGCCTTCCCCCAACTTGTGGCTTCTGGTGACCGGACAAGATGTCCCCCAACTTGTCTTGTCCGGGTGGGGGCAGGATAATCCCCTTCTCTCCTGCCCCCTTTTTCTTTGCTTTGTTCGGATTCCATGATTGCCGGCCGTCTCTTCCGGCTTCGCGCATCAATTCTCGCCGCACATCCGCCGTGGGGAGATTCATGCCGAAAATGTGGCGGTATGGGCAAAAACGATGCCAGGCCATGATTTCGTCCCAATCCGCTCGTTACAATGGCAAGGTTGCACACCTCGTATGAAGGCGGAACAAACATCGGAAAGAGGACGAATGGCAAGAAGGTGGACGCCACAGAGATTCGTAACGCATCGGCGCATTCGTGTCGCGATATGCGTCGCTTCGCTGACACTCACTTCGGCTTTGGCTTTCGGCGTCGGCGCCCGCAAAACCGTGGCGTTGACCGTCAACGGCGAAACCACCACCGTCACGACCTATGCGATGAGCGTCGACCGTCTGCTGCAGGAACAGGGCGTGAAGGTCAAAACCCATGATCTGGTCGAATCCACCACGCCGACCAGCATGCTGAAGAACCATGACGTCGTCACGGTGAAAAGCGCCTATCAGACCACCATCACCATCAACGGACAGGAGGTGCCGTTCTGGACGGTGGCCACCAGCGCCGAACAGCTGCTTGGTTTCTTCGAGGAGAACGAAGCGCAGGCCGCGAAGGTGACCGTCAACATCGGCAATGTGTACAACAAGCTGACCGGCGGGCTGATCATCAACCAGAAGGGCCCCGTCACCGTCATCGCGGACGGCAAAACCTCCGTGGCACCGAACGGCAAGCTTCCGGCGGCATCGATCCTCGATTCCAAAGGCATCACCGTCGGCAAGGAGGATCGCGTCAGCGTCGAAAAGGACAACGGCAAAACCGTGCTCCGAGTGCAGCGCGTCACCCATGGCACGGAAACGCGTACGGAAACCGTGCCGTTCGGCACGCAGACCATCGTGGACCAATCGTTGCAGCCAGGTGAGGTCGTGGTCCGGCAGGAAGGCCAGAACGGCGAAATCCAGAAGACCTACAGCGTCACCTACGTGGATGGCGTGAAGGAAAGCGAAGAGCTGACGGACGAGAAGACGACGAAAATCGCCATCGACCGCATCATCGCGGTCGGCCCTGAGAAGACCGCCGACGATACGGACAACAACGAATCCGACGATTCCGGCAACAACGATTCCGACAACAGCGGCAGCTCGAAGAACGACGGGCAGTCGGGCGGCAGCAACTCCGGCAGCTCCAGCGGATCCCACCAGTCCTCGAACGGCAGCAATTCGAAAAACGATTCCGATACGTCGGATAAGAAGGACAACGGTTCGAGCAACTCAGGAAACTCGGGCAGCAGCAATTCAGGCAACAGCGGAAACTCAGGAAACTCCAACTCAGGAAACTCCGGAAACAGCAACTCCGGGAATTCCAATTCCGGGAACTCGGGCAACAGCGGAAACAGCAACTCCGGAAATAATAATTCCGGCAGCAGCAACTCCGGCAACAGCGGAAACAGCAACTCCGGAAGTTCCAATTCCGGCAATTCCGGCAACAGCGGAAACTCCGGAAACAGCAACTCCGGCAATACCAACGGAGGATCCACGGCAGGATACCGGCTCTACCATCCGTCGCCGTCACAGGCCCAGACCTATGCGGCCGGCGCCGCGGCGCAATACGGATGGACCGGGCAGAACTGGACCGATCTGGTCAAACTCTGGAACCGCGAATCCAGCTGGATGTGGAACGCCTACAACCCATCCGGCGCGTATGGCATCCCGCAGTCGCTTCCGGGAAGCAAAATGGCCACGTTCGGCGCCAACTGGAAGGATGACGCGGCAGTGCAGATCGATTGGGGTCTGAGCTATATCGCGCAGAAATACGGAAGCCCTTCCAAGGCATGGGCATGGTCTGAGCAATACAACTGGTACTGATCCGATTCCCAATCGGGCGCAGCGCCAATTCCAACTTCCTCATCAACGCGAACGGACATACACCATGACAGAAAACGCGAACACCGCCGAACAGGGCCACCTGCTCGGCGCGGCCGACATCCGCCGCATCGCCGCGGACGCCGGCATTAGCCCGACGAAGAAATTCGGACAGAACTTCGTCATCGACCCGGGCACCGTGCGCCGCATCGTGCGCGAGGCCGGCGTGACCGCCGACGACCATGTGCTGGAAGTCGGACCGGGCCTGGGATCGCTGACATTGGCGATTCTCGAAACCGGCGCGACGATGACGGCGGTGGAAATCGACCCTCCGGTGGCCGAACGCCTGCCGAAGACCATCGCGGAGTTCATGCCGGAGGCGACCGGCCGCTTCCGCGTCGTCAACCGCGACGCGCTGACCATCTCCCCAGAGAATCTGCCGGATTTCAACGACGACGAATCCTTCATCCTCGTCGCAAATCTGCCGTACAACGTGGCTACGCCGATCCTGCTCACCCTGCTGGAACGATTCGACAACCTCGGCACGTTCCTCGTGATGGTGCAGAAGGAGGTCGCCGACCGTCTCAGCGAAAAGCCAGGTTCGAAGATCTACGGCACGCCAAGTGTGAAGCTCGCCTGGTACGGCACCGCGGAACGCGTCGGCACCATCGGCCGCAACGTGTTCTGGCCAGCGCCGAACGTGGACTCCGCGCTGGTACTGTTCAAACGTCATGAAGGCGGCCATGTGTCGTCCGCGAACAACGACGACGGCTCCACGGTGAATCGCGAGACCGTCTTCCGCCTTATCGACGCCGCATTCGGCCAGCGTCGCAAGACCCTGCACGCGGCGCTGAAGAAAATCGTGCCGTCCGAAGCGTTCGAACGCGCCGGAATCGATCCGACCCGTCGTGGGGAGACGCTCACCATCGACGAATTCGTGGCGCTTGCACGCGCGCTTGACGAGGTGTCGGCGGCATGAGCGACGCAACCAATACGGGCGATGCGAACAACACCGACGTCATGCCCAATACCGACCTTCCGGCGAACGGCATGCCTTCCGCCGTCAGCGTGGACTGCCCCGCGAAAACGAATCTGACATTGCATGTGGGCACGCCGCGCGCGGAATGGAACGGCCGTCACGAACTCGACACCGTCTACTGCGCGGTCGGCGTGTACGACACCGTCACCGCCACACGCAAGGCGCCCGGCTCGGGATTCTCACTGGACATCGAAGGCGCGTACCTGGGCGATCTGGCCTCTTCGGGCAACGACATGCGCCGCAACCATGCGGTACTCGCGCTGTTCGCATTGGCGGAAGCCTGCGGCCATGAGCCGGACGTGGCGTTAAGCATCGAAAAGCGCATTCCCGTCGGCGCCGGCATGGCGGGCGGTTCCGCCGATGCTGCCGCGACATTGCTGGCGCTCGACACGCTGTGGAACCTCCATTGGCCCATCGAACAGCTGCGGCAAGTCGCCGCCACGTTGGGCGCGGATATGCCGTTCTGTCTGACGGGAGGATACGCGCGCGGCACCGGCTTCGGCGAACGCATCGAAATCCTCGACGAACACGATGCCGCTGTGGACGAATTGGTGCGACGCGGATTTGCCGGCCGCCTGCTGGTCGGCGCGTACCACGCCGAACTGCGTACGCCGGAAGTGTATGCCGCCTTCGATCGCATCGGCGCGGGAAGCGGCGATGCGAATCATCTGCAAAAGGCCGCGGTCTCACTACATCCACGCAGCGGACAGGCAATCGACGAAGCGTTGAATGCCGGCGCCAGCCAAGCGTTCGTCTCCGGATCCGGCCCGTCCGTCATGGCCTTCGTACCGGACGAGAACGCCGAACGCAAGGTGCGGAACGCATGGCAATCGGCACGCTGCGTCGACCGCATCATCACGACGAACGCCCCGGCACGACCGATCGTGCATGTCATCGCCTGACGCGCATCGCCGCTCCGCATGGCGCATGATGCGCGCACATATCACCGCGTGACAGTAAGGTGGATGCCAATTGATTATCGAAAAGGAACTCGCAAATGACTCAGGCTTATGATGAACGTGCCGAGCGCAAGGCATATGTCCTTCGCCGCCAGAAGATCGTGTTCACCATCGTCGGCGCCATCATGGCCATCGCCATGGTGGTCTCCCTGCTGTTCTTCTTCCATGTCGGAGGATTGGGCGACGTCAAATCGTCCACGGTAGAGCCGAACTACGGCAAGCAGGCCCCCTGTGCGACCAAGGATTCCTCGGACGGCAAAGCCAAGTATGTGGAGAACCGCAACATCACCGTGCGCGTGCTCAACGGCACGAAGTTCTCCGGATTCGCCACGGCCGTCAGCGACGCGTTGCAGAACCGCGAGTTCAATGTGCAGACCCCTGGCACCTACCAGACCAGCAAGGTCGAACGCACGATGATCGTCTACGGCAAGAACGCCATCAACCAGGCGTATACGGTGAACAGCAACTTCACCGACGCCGAGATGGTGATGGACGACCGTGAGGACCAGCTGATCGACGTGGTCATCGGCGCCACCTTCGATACCCTCAAGGACACCAAAAAGGTTCCGGCCGCCGGCTCGGAAATCACCAACATCGAAGGATGCGTCGCCGCAGACAAGATGACCAACCTGCAGAAGGCGCCTGAGCATGACGCGGTGAGCCAGAACTGACGAATCCGGCTGCGAACAGCCGGATTCGAATCGCCATCGTATCTTCTATTGTGCGGTGCATTCCATGAGTTTCCAAGAAATCCCCGTCTTCCATGATTGCTGGAAGACGGGGATTTTTCACCGTCAAGCCATTGACGAGGCTGCGAGGCCGGCCGAATCATCCGTTCGGCCTGCTACTTGGTCTGCTCTCCATACCAGCGGTTCAGCTCGGCAACGGCTACGTCATGCTCGACCGGACCATTATCGAGGCGGTATTCCAGCATGTGCTTGTACGCCTTGCCCACCAGCGGCCCCGGTTCGATGCCAAGCAGTTGCATGATCTCGTCGCCGTTCAAATCAGGACGGATCGCGTCGAAATCCTCCTTCTTCTTGAGATCACGCACACGTTGCTCCATCTCGTCCATCGCCGACGAGAACACCATCGCCTTGCGCCTGTTCTGCGTGGTCGCATCGGCACGCGTCAGACGGTTCAGACGCTCGTACAGCGGACCGGCGTCCTTGACATAGCGACGCACCGCGGAATCCGTCCATGGTTCCTCCACATAGCCATGGAAGCGCAGATGCAGGTTGACCAGCTCGCTGACGTCCTCGACCACGTGATGGTCGAAATGCAGGGCGCGCAAACGCTTGCGGGTCATCTTCGCACCGACCGCATCATGATGATGGAAGCTCACCTTGCCGCCGGGCTCGAAACGACGGGTCTTCGGCTTGCCGATGTCGTGCATCAGCGCGGCCAGACGCAACGTCAGATCCGGCGCGGGCACCGGACCATCAGGACCGGTCTCCAACGCGACCGCGCGATCGATGACGATCATCGTGTGTTCGAACACGTCCTTATGACGGTGATGCTCGTCGATCTCCAGCTGCAATGCCGGAATCTCGGGGAACACGATATCCGCCAATCCGGAATCGACCAGCGCCTCGATGCCGGCGCGCGGACGATCGGACAGCAGCATCTTGACCAGTTCATCGCGAACGCGCTCGGCGGAAACGATTTCTATGCGGTCGACCATGTCCGTCAACGCCTCGGCGGTTTCCGGCGCGATGCGGAAACCCAGCTGCGCCACGAAACGCACGGCGCGCATCATGCGCAGCGGATCGTCGTCGAACGACTGCCTCGGATCGACGGGCGTACGCAATACGCCCTTGGCCAAATCGTTGGCACCGCCGAACGGATCGACGAATTCCAGCTCGGGCACACGCAACGCCATCGCGTTGACGGTGAAATCACGACGGGACAAATCGCCCTCCAGGGAATCGCCGTAGTTCACCTCCGGCTTGCGGGAATCCGGATCATACGTATCGGAACGGTATGTGGTGACCTCAACCTTCACCTCCGTGCCGTCCTCACGGCGCCGCATCGCGCCGAGCGTGCCGAACTTGCGGCCCATGTCCCAAAATCCGTCATGTCCGAAACGACGAAGGATATGCTCGAATTGTTCGGGGCGCGCCGATGTGCAAAAATCCAAATCATGCGATTTGCGATGCAGCAGCAGATCGCGGACGGGACCTCCCACCAACGCCAATTCATAGCCTTCCGCGGCGAACATGCGCCCTAATTCAATGGCCTCCGGCCATACTTCGAAGTTCACGCCATCCCTTTCCGGCATCACCAGTTTCTGCCCTACCAGCATAGCGTGTGCGGGTCATTTGGCATATGGTCCCCAATCCACCGACGCTGGAATGCATGTATCCGTCGGCGGATTGGGCGGTTCCCAAATTACCGACACTAAGGTGCCTCTGAACGTCGGTAGTTTGGGTGAATCCCGAATTACCGCCTGTGCCCGCCGACAGCGAACATGATGCGCAGGTTTCGCAACACTACGGACGAATAAAGGCGTTGCGTTTCGGGTTTGAACGCAGGTTGAGTATGGTTGGAATCATGATTACGCCCGCAGACCTTGCACGCATGCTTGCCCATGCTGCGGACGAGCATACCCAAAATCCGCTGGCTCCGGACGAACTGCTGTACACATCGGAGTCGCTCTCGCTGCAACGGCAGGCCATCATCACACCCAGCGTTCCCACGCCCGCGATGATGCCGCAGCGTCGCACCGCGGAAGGGCCCACCACATTCGCATCGCTGGACGCGCAGGAGTTGCCCGTGGTACGCGAGTACTCCGCGGGCGGCCTGGTCTTCGACGAACGCGGCCGTGTGGCGATCATCGCCCGCCATTCGCGCAGCGGGCATCTGGAATGGTGCCTGCCCAAAGGGCATATCGAAAAAGGCGAGACTCCGCAACAGACCGCCGTGCGCGAGGTGCACGAGGAAACCGGCATCCTCGGCGAAGTGGTCGGATCCATCGCCACCATCGACTACTGGTTCACCGGCACCAGCCAGCGCGTGCACAAGCTCGTGCACCACTTCGCGTTACGGCAGATCGGCGGCGAACTGACGGTCGAAGGCGATCCCGACCATGAGGCGGAAGACGCCATTTGGGTGAATTTTGACGATTTGGACGACGTACTGAGCTATCCGAACGAACGGAAGATAGCATGGTTGTACGCAAAGAAACTCAACAGACAGGCGCAACAGTGAACCATTCCGCACCACGGAGCGTTTCGCGCGGCGTACGCGCAGTATCGATGATTCTCGCCATGGCCCTGACCATGGCGTTGATGTTGTTATACGCCCCCGCACCACACGCCGAAGCGGACGAGATGCCGACGAACGACGGGACGCCGGTGAACATGGTGTCGATCGATTCCTCTACCGCGGTGCTGACCGACACCTCCGGATACCACCTGCAGGCAACGGTGACCAACACCACCGACCAGACGGTTCCCGCGGGGACGCTGTCGGTGGCAGTGAACGCCTTCTACACCTTCGTTTCGCGCAACGACATCCAAGAATGGGCGGAAGGCACCGGGCACATCCCCACATCCAATACGATCGGACAAGCCGACGTTCCCGAACTGCAACCCGGCGCCTCGACAAAGGTGAGCATCGACGCCGACGCGAATCAACAATCGCTCACGGCCATCAATTCATCGGGTCCCAAACCCGTGGAACTCGACTACACGGCCAACGGCGAGGAACTCAGCACCACGCACACCTTCGTGACCCGCACCACGGACGGGCTCAACACCCCATCGACACCGGCGATGAACATCACCGTCGTGCAACCGCTCGCCGCCAGCGGATGGACCACCGACGTCGATCTGATGAACAAACTCGTCGACGAAGGCGGCCTGAACTCGCGCAAGCTCTCGAAACTCGCCGTCCCCAGCGAAAACGACAACACCCGTCTCAAATCACTGGAACAGGTATTCGGCAAACACGACAAACTGCAGGTCATCGCCGACCCGACATATCTGCAGGCGATGACCATGCCGACGCAGGCCGACGGCATCACCCAGCCCGCATTGTTCGACATGACCGCATACACGGCATACAACGACAGCCGCGCGTACGCCAACGCGAACATCGACACGGCGGATTGGAAATCCGGCAAGGCGCTTGCGACCTACCGGTCGGCTTTGGGCGATCCTTCCGCCAAAACCAAAACCTACGCATGGCAAGGCGACGGCAATTGGACCATGAAAGCGCTTACCGAGGCGAAACGCCAAGGGTATGGCACCGTCATCGCCACCCATGATTTCGAGGGAAGCGACCAGTCCACCGTGGAGACCGGCAAAACCACGGTGAGCACGGAGGCCGGCGAGGTCACCGTGCTCACCGCGCAAAGCACGCTGTCGAATCTGGCGCAGGGCAAGGCAACCAGTGGCGACGCCGACGGCGAGGGATCGGACGCGGGACGACTGGCCCGTTTCATCGCGCAAAGCGCGTTCTACCAGATGGAACAGCCGTATGCCGAACGGAACCTGCTGGTATGCCTGGGCACCGATTCCAATCCATCGGACGTGGACGCGTTGATGTCCGCCATCGAGCAATCGTCCTGGCTGAATCTCACCGACCTGAACACGCTTGGCAAGGCAAGCGCCTCGCATAGCGGCGACGAGGCGGCTGCGGCGCTTCCTCAGGATTCCGGGCTTTCCGACGCGCGACGCTCGTCCCTGCAACAGACTCTGAGCGCGTTGACGGAATCCGCCAAGGGCATCGACCGCTTCAATTCGTTCATTCTCGCCGAACCGACCGAAAAATCGTCGTCCGGCAGCACGACGTGGCGCAAACAGCTCGTTTCGGCGCACAACCTACTGGCATTGCACGCGCTCGGCAACGAGGCTTCGTCCGGAAGCACCATGCTGGAAGGCGCCTCGCAATTGTCTTCGCTGCTGTTCAACGGCATCGCGATCACCCCGACGGAAAACGTCAACGTGGTCAGCGAAACGGCGAAGATGCCCGTCACAATCAGCAACAACCATCCGTATCCGGTGACGGTGAAGGTCTCGTCGCTGACCGATTCGATGCAGATCGTCACCTCCCGTTTCGACACCGTGGAAGTGCCCGCGCACGGCGAGGCCCAGGTGGCGTTCACCATCCGCGTTTCCACTTCCGGCGATGCGAACGCGACCATCGCCCTCTTCGACCGGCAAGGCACCACTTTCGGCGCCACGCAAACCACGCATATCACCAGCGCGCTGCAGATCAGCGACAAAAGCGGCTTCGTCATCATCGGCTTCGCCGTGCTTCTGGGCATTGTGGGATTGTGGCGCCAATTCAACCGTAAGAAGGATCCCGACGAATGAGTTCTTCCGTTGGCCGTAATTCACTGATCATGGCCTCCGGCACCGCGGCCTCCCGCGTGACCGGCCAAATCCGCACCATTCTGCTCGCCTGGGCGTTGGGCACCACCGGTTACGCCGCCAATGCCTACCAAGCCGGCTCGATGATTCCGCAGGTGATCTACACACTGGTCTCCGGCGGCATCTTCAACGCCGTGCTTGTGCCGCAGATCGTGCGCACCCTGAAAAGCGAGGACGCCGAAACCCGTCTCAACAAGCTCATCACCCTCGCCATCACGCTTCTGCTGACGGTGACCGCGCTCATGGCGCTGTGCACGCCGTTGTTGACCAAGCTGTACGTCAACGGCAGCGCGGACACCATGGCGCTGTCCACCGCGTTCACGCTGTGGTGCATGCCGCAGATCTTCTTCTACGGCCTGTACACGGTCGTCGGGCAGATTCTCGCCGCGAAGAACCATTTCACCATGTATGCGTGGAGCTCCGTCGGCGCGAACATCATCAGCTGCATCGGCTTCGGCGCGTTCATCGCATTGTTCGGGCGCGCGACGGAACATCCGCTGGAATTCTGGACCGCCGGCAAAATCGCGTTGACCGCGGGAACCTGGACGCTTGGCGTGGCGTTCCAGGCGCTGGTGCTGTTCATTCCGCTCACGCGAATCGGATTGCGGTACCGTCCGAAATTCGGCGTGCACGGCATCGGCCTGCGTTCGATGGGTCCCGTGGCCGCATGGAGCGTCGGCATCGTGCTCGTCGACCAGATCGTCAACGTGATATCCACGCGCGTCGCCACCAGCGCGCCGAACCAGGCATCCAAGCTGTACCACCTGAGTCAGCTCGATGTTGCCGGCAACGCCTCCTACCAGAACGCCTACACCATCTACATGCTGCCGTATTCGCTGATCGCGGTGTCGATCGCGACGGCGCTGTTTCCGAAGATCTCCAATGCCATCGCCGAACATAATCTCGCCGAGGCGCGCGAGGACCTGAGCTCCGCGCTGCGCAATCTTAATGTGATCATGTGCTTCTTCGCGACGGCGTTCGTCGTGCTGCCGCTGCCGATCATCCTCGCGCTGCTGCCGTCGATCAGCGTGCGCGAAGGATTGCTGATCAGCGCGCCTTTGGCGGCGCTCGGCATCGGCCTGCCGTTCGCCAGCTCGTATCTGGTGATCCAGCGCACGTTCTACGCGTTCGAGGACGGCAAACATCCGTTCATCTTCATGGCGATCACGATGACCATTCAGGGATTGACGATCGTCGTGGGCTCCGCGTTGCTTCCACCGACGCAATGGATCACCTTGATCGGCGTGGCCATCACGGTGAGCTACATCCTGCCGTATCCGCTGCTGGCGCATATGCTCGGTGCGCGGTTCGACGGCGACATCGACGGGCGGCGCGTGGCCACCGCGTATGCGAAGTCGATCAGCGCGGCCGTCGTGGCCTCCGCGATCGGCCTGCTGTGCAGGAACCGCGTCTACGCCGTCGTCGGCGCGCGCATCGGCGCCGACGACGGCACGATGAATTGGGGGCAGGCGGTGCTGTCGGCTATTTTGCTGACCATCGTCATCACCGTCGTGTATCTGGCGGCCCTGTGGGCGCTGCGTTCGGAGGAGCTCATGTCGGTCGCCGGCATGGTCGCCGCGCGCATTCCGGGGCGGAAGGAATCCGCCGAAAAGCCGACCAGCCCCACCGCTAGAATCGTCGATAGTGTCGAAAGCGACGAAGATACCATTCGTCATGAGAATCATTAAGCAATGAAGGAACCCATGAAACCTCAGCTGGGAGATACCATCAGCAACCGCTATGTCTTGGTTTCGCCGCTGCGCGAAGAAACCGGACTGCAGGTCTGGAAGGCAAGCGACCATGTGCTCGCACGCGATTGCCAGCTGTTCATCGTCAATAACCGCAAGGCCCTGTCAAGCGTCAACGCGGCGGCATCCATGCTGGCCATCTCCCATGACGCGCATTTCACGCAGGTGCTGCAATTGCAGCACGCCGGCGAGGTGGCGCTGGTGATCACGCAGCTCGACGGCGGCATTTCCCTGGACGAGTATCTGACTTCCGCCAGCCTGCGCCCGCTGAGCTACGACGCGATGCGGTCCATCGTCGGCGAGGTCGTCGAGGCGTTGCATGTGCTGCAGAAGGACAATCTCACCCACTTCTCCATCAGCACGGACACCGTCCGTCTGACGCGCTCCGGTGTGGAAATCGCCGACGCTCCGGTGAGCTCGATGCTGGTGGATCTGTCGCGCGCTCAGTCGTTGGAAAACCAGGAACAGCTCGCGATTCGCCAGGTCGCCGCATTGCTGTACGCCATGCTGACCCGCCAGCCATCGACGTTGTCGACCGATTTCCGTCTCGACGCCCTGCCGCATGACGTGCCGATGGAATTCCGCGTGATCTGCAAGCGTGGACTTGAATTGGACGATACGGACGGCTTCCCGACCGTTCCGATGGCGACGCTGGCCGAATTGGAGGCGTTGCTCGACGATTACCGTCCGTTGAAGGAACTGACGGAGAAGGATGTGACGATTCCTTCCGTCGATTCGGAATGCTCGATCGTCGACGCCCCGCTGCTGCAGGTGCTCGACAAGGATCTCATCGCATTGCCCGACAATCTCGCGGAAACCGGTAGCGTTCCGGAGATGACGTTCGAAGCGCCAAGGCCGCACAGCGATCTTTCGGACAGCAAGGAGGCTCTGGCCAAGGGCGTGGCGGCGACCAGCGGCGCGGTGAAGTCTTGGTGGAACAGCGGCCGTGAACTGTTGAGTGAGGAAGACATCGACGGCGTCATCGATGATGACGATTCCCCGTTCTCCTTCCCGATCCGGGTCTCCGTGCCTTCCGTGGACGGTTCCTCCGACAACGGCGGCGAAACCCAAGTGGAGAAGACCGGACGCATCCCGGTGATCGGCCCTGACGGACGCGTCATCCAGCCGGGTGAGGAATCCGCCCGCGCCTTGAAGGCGGAGCAGGAGGCGATCGACGCGGCCTACGAGGCCGGGAACGGCGCGGTGCCGCCGAGCTTCACGCCGAAAAACGGTTCGTCGAACGGCACGGAGGTCGCCAACGCCAGATTGTTCGGCAAGCTGAAAACGAAGGTCGTGGCCATCATCATCGCGTTCCTCGTGGTGGCAGTGGCGGCGAGCTTCGCGGTGCGCGCGCTCGTCAACGACGGCGGTTCCGGCTCCTCGTCCTCCAATTCGAACAGCCCGTGGCCGGAGATGAATCTCGATGCGGTGCCGTTCGGCCAGTCCGAC
>ERZ808262.557-NODE-557-length-16216-cov-8.635419_pt1 | contig 16216 bp, 11 predicted proteins | sample MGYA00520895_ERZ808262 | MGnify/ENA primary metagenome ERZ808262 (study PRJEB31516, sample SAMN03275588) | gut metagenome | biome: mammalia-associated habitat; material: feces | host: Papio cynocephalus | place: Kenya | collected 2012-08-02 ... | reverse complement strand
TTTTCACTATACTTTTTTATTCTCGTATAGTGTCAACTTTTTTCAGTTCAAGTCAGGGTAGCAGGTAGAGGTGAATATTTTTTGCGATCACCTTTAGACCTTACCCCTTATGGAAGTGCGTAAAATGGGGGTCACGCCTAAAGGTGAATTTCGGCATAGGATGAGTATACCTACACGAAATGATTCGCCCCAAGTGGTCAAGTAGACCATCTATATAGATATTTTTCAGCTATAGATCGACGAGTAACTCTGTTGAATCTTTGTACACTCCGGTGAGTCACGTAATGCGATTTCGTGTGATTAGCTGAAATTTGCTGTGATTAGTCGTGATTTTGCCACTAATCGCAGTGATTTTGTTCAATTTGATTGTTAGATGCCCAGTCTGTTTTTTTTCTTTATGTATTCTTTCTCAGTCTTAAATCAGTTCAGTCATATAGACTGGCACGCAGGTGGTCTGTCCGTCTTTCCGCAAGTCTTTCGTGTAGAGCAGGTAGCGGTTTTCGATTCTTGAAGAGAACTTCTCGCAAAACGCATCAAGGGACTTATGGGTTTTGTAGCCGGAGCTTTTCACCTCGATTGGGCGTAATTTCGTGCCGCGTGTGAGAAGGAAATCTATTTCGTAGTTGTGCTTGCGGTTTTCGGTGGGCCATGTGTGGTAGAACAATTCGTTGCCGCTTGCCTTAAGCATCTGGGCCACGAGATTCTCATAGACATAGCCGAGATTGATGGGAAATTTGTCTGTGAGGAGTTTCTGATATATCTCGTTTTCGGTCACGGACTTGTCCCAGAAGGCCATAGTTATCATCAGTCCCGTGTCAGCTACGTACATCTTAAACTGGTCGATTCCGCGGTAAATGTAGTATTAATTTCTGGGGTCCCCCAATTAATTTTATAAGAAATGCCGAAAACCTCAGTTTTTATTCTCGGTATGATGCCGATATTCTCAAGATGATGGATTTATGAGTTATCACTTTTTCACAAGAAAACTCGTTAATAATTGTCAATTTTGTATTTATAGAAGCCATTCACCCAAGAGGGATGGACATACATAAAAGAAAAAACCCGGACTCATCACCAGCACTTATGTCTGGGAGAGGAGCTACCGGGACTGCGATGCAAATGTATGAAAAAATTGAATTATAGCATAATATTTTTCGAGAGGTCATTCTCAGAAGCGAGGATGAGGCCCTATTTCGACCGCTATCCCGGTAACGAGAAAAAGGCGATGCGACACTATGAGCAGAACATCCGCCTTGCTGAATCCCTCGAGCCGTCACTATCAATCTTTGAAGTCACCCTGCGCAATGCCATCATCTGGGAACTTGAACGTATGACGGGACGAAAGGATTGGTATGAAGACTTCAAGACAAACCTCACGCTCAAATCTCTCTATAAATACGTAACCACTGCCGGCAATCACATCAAAGCCCGAGGAGAGGCCATCACCACCGATAAAATTAACAGCGAACTGACAATGGGATTCTGAGTATCGCTCTTCAATGCTGAATACGAAATGGTCTTATGGAAAGACCTTCGGAGGGCATTTCCCAATATGCCGAAGAGCCTACGCCAGAGAAAGAATATCTCCGCTCCGCTCAACGCCTTGCGAGCACTACGTAACCGTGTTTTTCATAACGAAAACATAAGCTGGAGTATGACGAAACTTGAAGAGCTGCATAGCACCATTCTGGATGTCATTGGTTGGATGAGTCCTGACGTGAAAGAATGGATGAAATGCGTTGACAGATTTTCGGAAGTCTCATTTAAGGTCAAACGGGAGTGGTATGGTCTGATTCGTGTACTTTTTAAGTAGAAGACCATGTAATGCTTAAGTCTGACATCAAAGACAAAGAGCCAGAAGATAGAAAAATCCTAATCGCAGAACTTCCGCTGCAACCAATTCCCAAATGTATGGCAGGGGCTTTGGTATTGGCAGACATCGTGATTGGCAAGTTTATGTATCATCGTCCGTTCCATCGACAGATACAGCAATATAGGGAGACCGGAATAACGATAAGCAAATCTACAATGGGAGATTGGTACGAAGCAGCGGTCGAACGGCTCAAATTTCTGTATGACCTTTTGCGAAAGCAGATACTTCGAAGTGAGTATATCCATGTGGATGAGAGTACTGTTCCGGTAATAGATAATGATAAGCACAAGACTAGAAAGGGTTATGAATGGTGCGTCCTTGATGGTCTAAGTGGAGATGTCATGTTCTACTATGACAGGGGAAGTCGTGCTGCTAGCGTTGCGCGAGAGTTATTGGGTGGATATAAGGGCAATGTACAGACTGATGGCTATGCTGGATATGACCAATTTGAAGAAAACCGGGATTACCTTGCATGGGTGTTGGGCTCATCTGCGTCGCAAGTTCATAGAGGCTTTAGATACCGATAAAAGACACGGTACAGAAGCTATTGTATACATAAGCAAACTATATAAGGTCGAATCGGATGCGGATGAAACTGGGCTTACTGTAGAGCAACGTAAAGAAAAACGAGTAAAGGAGTCATATCCTGTAATAAGGGTCTTTGAGAAGTGGATGAAAGACACGTATCCTAACGTGCTTCCAAAGAGTAAAAAAGGACAGACAATAGAGCATGGATACATTCTTCTTCCGAGACTTTCCCGTTATGTGAATGACGGAAGGATATCCATTGATAATAATGATGTGGAAAATGCAATTCGGCCATTGGTTTTGGGAAGAAAGAACTGGCTCTTCTGCGGAAATGACGCATCCGCATACCGCGCAGCAATAGTGTACTCTTTGATAGGAACATGCAAAAATGCAGGCATAGAACCACGTATATGGATGGAGGATGTACTAAAACAGATACCATATTACCAGCGTGATGGTCGCGATCTTGCGGAACTCCTTCCTAGGGCATGGGCATTTCGAAACCAAGTTGGACAAAGTAGTTGCGATTAGAGGCAAAAGCGCGACTAATCACAGCAAATCTCAACTAATCGCACAAAATCGCAATAAGTGTTTCGCCGGAGGGTTACGATTTGTCTTGTCTGCATTATTTTTTGACATGGTTAAATGTTTTTGGGGAGTACGGCTCTACCAAGCCCGGATTCTTCAAACTCATTACAGACGCTTATAAATCCGCGGTGCAAAGGTAAATTTTTTTTTAAAAGTTAGGCTATTAGCATATTGTCCACTCTGGACTTGTCACTTTGATAAATTCTCCGTTATGGTGGTTCAATTTATTTTTGCTTTATATATTTTAGATAATAGTCTTTTGTCATAAAATTTTCGCAACCAGTTTTATCAGATTTATAGTTTGTACATCCAAGGAATGGTTCACCCTTGCCTTCTTTGACAATAAGATATCCATCCTGACACTTATCACACTTCATGATAGACAATACACCACCACGCAGGTCATTTGTCATAAAATCGCAAATTTCCGGTTCATTGCTGCAAATCCATAGTTTAAGACCATAATGTGGCTTATAACGTAGTTGCAAAGGATATCCACATATCGGACAATACTTAGTGTTGGAGGTGTTGGTGTTGTTTTCATTGCTTATCTTTCCATTCACTTTCACATTCTTATAATCGTTAATGAGTTCGGATACGAATTGTGATGGATGCTGCTCAGGAGTGACAATGTAAACTCTGTTCTTGGTTCTGGTAAGAGCCACATAGAACAGTCGACGCTCTTCTGCATATTCTATTGAATAATCATCTTTTACCACGAATTTCAGTACAGGATCTTCTTGAATCTGCGTAGGAAAGCCATATAATTCGTTGCGAGCATTGATAATTATCACATTGTCAAAACCAAGTCCCTTGGCACGATGCACGGTCATGAATTCAAGTCTAATACAAGGGAATCTCTTAGACTGCACGCCGCCTGTCTTCTCATTATATATAAAATCTTCCGAGCGACTTAAATTATAGGCATCGAATCCATATCGGCCAAGGATGAGGATGGAAGACTTTGGATTCTCTTGTGTGATCTCAGCTATGATAGTCTCTACTGTTTTACCAATCATATAGTACTTCCCACCTTTTCCCTTAGTCTGCTTTCGGTCAACTTCTTCTGAGTAAGATTCAATGATGACAGGGTCTTCTATATGTTTAGGAGACACCAGAGATTTCTTCAATTGTGTATTGTTTTTCTGAATGAATCCCCCTGCGATATCAATAACCTCTTGAGCATTGCGGTATGTTTTGGTAATCTTCAGCTCTTGAGCATATCCCATAGACTCTCGAAATTTGGTAAACAATTTGATATCTGAACCAGCATAGGCATATATAGATTGCCAATCATCTCCGACGGCGATGATCTTAGCGTCACACATCTGACTCAATGCCTTTGTGAGATCAAATCTTTGTCGGGATATATCCTGATACTCATCAACTATGATATATTTAAAGTCTAACATCTTGCCGGAAATCAACTGCTGATTTAAGATGCGTGCCGACTCGTTGATCATATCCTCAAAATCTACTGCACGCTTCTCTTTTAGACGCTTTGAATATTCGTGATAGCACTGCTGAGCTATATCAAGGAATAATCGTGTACGCTCATTCTTAGTTTGTCCTTCCCATTCATAGAACTTCTCTACAGTGTATCCATTAGTTTTAAAATTCTGGATGAATGTGCAGATAAGCTTCACTAGTTTTAGAATGTATTTGTTTTCCTCGGTGTTGAGAATTTTCTCAAATACCTCTTGAGATGAACGCTGCTTAAGTATAAATCCATGATCGATAAGTTGTTCTTTTAAGTGTTCAAGCATAGGCCTGCCATCATTATATGCAGAGAAAGTATAAATCAGTTCAGTATTGTGTCGCCTATGCAGGAACACCTTATCATTGATGGCAGTCTTATATTTCTGAAGTTGTTCGTCTGTATAGCGATTGTTTCGTCCATCTTCTGCGATACCGAAATGTTCAAGATACGCAATCTTATCTCCCTGCGTTATAGTAAAATCAGGCGTATATGGTTTATGGGCGCGAATGATATTATACTGATAGGGCTTTTCATATTTATAATCAATGTTATTCAAATAGAGAAAATTGGCAATGGCTACCTCCTGCGCTGAGCGCAAAGTCTCGTGAGCGATAGATATCTTGTTACCGGTTCTCTTGTTGATAATTTTCGCAGTATACTCACTCATGTTTCCTTTCAAAGTAGTAAAGTCAGCTTTTGAGATATACTTGAAGAATGAGTTTAAATCATCACCCTCGTATGGTGCATCGAAGTAACTTCCGAAGAACAGGATTAGTTTGTCGGTTAATTCTGGTTGCTCAAGAATATTTCCTTTCAAATAGTTATTAATGACATTAAACATAAATCCGCTATCCACAATAGTCTTACTGGCTGGTTCTTTCTTGCGAAGAATTGCATATCCAGTACTATGGAAAGTTGTAATGGGGCAAGGAATACCTAGTTTTTTGTTGATCTTATCGCGTAGTTCACCGACCGCTTTATTAGTGAAAGAGATAACAAGAATTTGCTCGGGCTTTATGTTCTTCTTCTCTACAAGGTAACGTACTTTGGCAGCAACTGTAGTGGTTTTACCTGCTCCGGCACCTGCAATGACTAGCGTATAGTCCTCATCGGAGAGTATCACTTCACGCTGCTCATTGTCAAGATTGATCACAGGATCTATCCTCTTTAGAATATTATCCAAATAATCTTTCTCGCTTTTTAGATGCCTGTCGACGAAGTTTTTATTATGCTTCTCAATTGATGCTGGGATAGTTGAAAAATCATTGATGTCAGCATAGTACTCTAGAAACTTTTCAACCCACTTCTCCTGTAGGTCGTTTTGCTGACAGTAGAATGAGAGTGTATTTGCGCGTTTCTGAGTAAGAAAGAAGGTATAAATATCTGCATACTTAGGCACAAAAGACTTGTAGTCACTTACGGCAAGAAACATATCTCTATCAAACAATGCCTTTAGCTCGCGATAGAACTCCACAAGTTGAGTATGTTCAGGTGTCATTGGCCCTGTTGTCCTCAATTGGTCTGAAAACTGCTGAACTTTTGATGTTCTAGAGAATATCTTACTGAAGATGGACATATATTTTATGTGATAATGGCGCTATATTTTTATAGAAAAATAATGCTCATGGCTTTCAAATTTACGAATTATTTTTATATGATTTGCACCTAATGGGAAGCGAAGGCATATCCTCTGTTCGAGAGTTCTTTGCTTGACAGCATTGAGGTAGGAACAGTGAAGGGGTTTCAGCCTCTACTTAGGAAGAATGTAATCACTATCTTTTTCGAGCTTATGTAGAACTTGGTATATTTGTTTTACCTGTCTATCTGACAAGTTCCCTCGTTCGATACTCACGTATCCTTTTCTAATTATCTCTCGGTCACTTCCAGACAAAATTTTCATCCTGTCTATGTCCTCGTAAATGCGCTTGAAATATCCAGCACCTAAAGTCATGTATTTGCTCCACAATTCTGTAATCTGCTCAAATTTGGTCTGTCTTTCTTGAGATTTCGCTTCTTCCTTTTCGAAGGAACTATCAACGGCATCATTGATAAAATCAGATGTTAGAATCAAATGTTCTTTTCTGTAGCTTTTCCATGTTTCTTCTTTGATTGCAAGAGAACGTTCATTACCGCCATTGCTGATTTTTCGCAAGAATAACATTGTTTGATATGCCACTATTTCGACCTGATGCGCTAGTGAAGGATATATATCTTGCATACGCCATATTCGTTTCCAGTCAATTTCTTTTCCTTCAGGAAGGGAATCAATGATCTTTGCAATAGTATAAGGGACATATATAGCTTTGTAACCACCCACTGGATACCAGTCTGCAGCATTTATAATTCTATCAGTCTTATCAAAAAGAATTTTAGCAGCTACTAGTTTTCTAAAGAAATAACTATTAATTGCCGCAGGATTCTTCTTTTTTAGTTCAACGATATTTGATGAGAATAGATCCCAGTTATTGACAGGTCCTTTGCTGACGCTATCTGGTCGTAATTCGAGAGTATTGTAATACATTCCAAGCTTTTCTTTTGTTATAACTTGGTTTTTAGGATGTTGCTCTAACCATTGCTTGCGTTTAGCTGGTGTCATATTAAATGTTGCCTGTTCATGACGATGTGCAGAGCGCTCGTAGAACCAAAAAGTTCCATTGACTTGTCCGGGTTTTGGAGGCGTTTGGTTCTCAATTAGAAGTGATAAACGTTCCATTTCTCTATGGAACGGATCATTAGAAAAGAAATCGGCTTCTTTTGTCGGATTCTGCCAGTTAGAACTACGCGCAATTTGTTGTACTAGGTCATTATATTCATCCTTATTCTTTTGTAGTTCATTAGGATCTTCAATATTATCCAAGTGAAAATTGAGGACGGTAAGTTTCATTGGCACATATATTTTCTCCAAGTTTCCTTCTGGAGCCTCACCTTTGATGTATGCATTACAAAGAGAAACTGTAGTTTGCCCTCCATTCACAATTTGGAATCCGTCAAAAGATGTGATATAATGTCCATCACTGCTTAATGTTACAGAGTTTGCCACAACTGCTATACCGTTGTTATATGTGAAGAATCTTTCAGGCGAATCTCCGACAATGGTTGATTTAATTGCTTTGTTTACCTTACCCTTTGCACTCAGGAAACAACGTATGTTGCCTTCAAGAAGTGGTCCTTGATAGCGTTTAAAAAGTTTAGCAAGCATTAGCCCAGGAACAATACCCATATAGGAATCGAATTGATTTGACTGAGATATATTGGCTTTGAGGCATTGTATTCCATTCACGCCCCATTCTTTGCAGTCAATCATTATACGCTCGCTTTGAGAGCTACGGAAGTTATCATAGAACCTTTCAAGAGTCCACACTTGAAGGATTGATGGTCTGCCTAAGAGCGGTTCTTGCTCCAAGCTTTTAACTCGGTTCGACAAAGTTTTATTTGTGACTATAAAGAAGCGGAAAGCTGTTACTTCCGTTGTCTCTAGATTGCCAATTTTTAGACGAAATTCGTTCGCAATGTCAATAATATAATCAGATTCATCACTAGCAGCTTTTCCTATCAGTCCTTCGGCAGCGTCTTGAACAAAATATTGCATTTTGTTATACAAAGTGCGAATTTCTTCGTTTGTAAGAGTACCGGCATCCTGACTATCAACGAAATCGGTAATTAGCAATTGGATCGTTGAGTCTGCTTCGCCATAGGCATAAGCATGAAAACCCATGTTGCGATTACGCGACTTCATGTTACAGTAGAATATATTTGGATTCATCAGTTCTTCATTCTTCTCGAGAAGTTCAACAGCCTCCTTTATGAACTGGTCTTGATTTAGATTTCCTTCTATTTGGGCACTATTTCTTAACTGAGCAAGGAATTCTTCGCGATATTCTTCTATGGTCATGGTTTCAGTTGTTTTTTATATTGAATTATTTCGGCGATTGTAAGATCAAAGCTTGCTTTAGCAATCGCTGAAGAAATGCAATTTCGTGTAATGCGCGGGAAATCTGCAGATACCTGGTATTCATCTACAGCCCGTAATTCATACACGTGGTTATCATATTGGGGACTATATGAATAGTGAACATCCTGTAACTTTGATGAGAAAATGTCTTGATCTCTTATGGAAGGGATACGATGTATGATGTCTGTTACTAATTTGTTAAGTGTTATGCCATTATATTCTTCAGCCATTCTCTCAACTTGAAATATTACAAGACTCCCTTCTATAGGGCTATCTAGTTGCTCGATTGAGGATATATGAACTGTTTCTTTGCCGTAATCAATGGTTTTTACTTCGTACCACTCATGGTCCAGTGAAAAGTCTTTGCGCGTTTTTTCGGCGCCACACCAAGCTCCAATTGACTTTGACTCACCAACTTTTGCAAAAAGGAAATCTCGTAAAAAAAGTAATTCTCCGATAAGTCCTTTTATTTCTGCGTCAGAAAGGATATTTGTATTTGTCCGAAACATCTTCTGCATTACAAAATACACCTCACAGATAGAGTTATACGCATCTTGATTTGAAAGACTGTATCGGGATGTTGCCTCTACCATCGTATTTAAAAAGTCGCAAAAGGGGCGTAAGAGTTTATTGTCCAATAGTGAAAATACAATTGACTTACCTCCATCTTGATTCTTGTAGTGTGCTATTTCAATTGCCACAGAAGAGTGAATTTTTCTATTAATACTAAACCGTCCACAAAACTCAATGGCATTGTGTCCTTTATCGTCTTTTCCATAATAAAGATCAACTGGATGGGCGTCTCCTATTCGTTTCCAAGAATTGGAGCTATATGCAAGACTGAAGTCGTATTCTGTAATCATATCTGAAATTATTTATTCATCATCTTCTGATTCTATGAAGCTGTCATTGTTTTGATATATAATGTTCGTATAGTATGATCGGGTATCTGATTCATGCCCAAACCCAGGGATTCCAACAGCATATCCCATAACAGGTTTTCCACAAAGCATTTTGATATAGTCAAATAATGCCCCTTCAATATTGGTCTTGTCAGATGGCCTAACTGGGTAAATGAACAAAGTGGGTTTCCTTTTCGCATATTTGAACCATGTATAACGGTTGACCTTTTGGGCGGAAAGTGGATTGATTTTGGACTCTTTTTCTCTGTATTCTTCCTGGACTTTTTGGGGATCGTCCAGTCCTATTTTTCCGTCGTTATTACCACTAACGACTCCTTGATGTGTGAAGGAAAAGCCTTCGCCATCTCCACGAACACTGAATTTTCGTGTAGACGCCCTAAGAGTAAGATTGTCATCTGGTAGCAATCCGTTAACTTTGTCACTGGTCCCACCTACAACAACCACGTCCCATTTACTAAGTTCGTTCTCATTTGCTATAATAAACCGAATTATGTTTGCTCTGTTAAACCTAAGATTCTTATCTGAAGTTCGTATTTCTTTAAGGATAGAAGCTATTTCATTTACGGGTATATCCTTGATAATGTATGAAGAGAAACCATTAACCTTTTGCGGTACAGATACTTCTTTTGAAAGACTTCTAAGCCATGATGCTGTTACTTCAATGTTGATATTATTATCTGCGACTTCAGTACTGAAGTATGGAGTCTCAAAAACATCTCCCCAAAAGGTGGTTCGAATTTCACACTTTTTCGCTTTCCTCATCTTATTTCGAGCCGTAATTTCCATGGCGGAATCATCTCTTCTAATTCTTAAACCAAAATCGCGCGGGGTAAGTTCAAGCGAATGCATGTGCGCGAGTTCGCTTTTGAGTTCTTCTGTTGCTTCAGCAATTTCGCGATACCAGTTGGCACTTGTGTTTGTAATCCAAATACGGCAAATTTTTTCATATTTAGGACGATATCCAAACCAGCGTCCCATCTGCATTAGCACATCATATGTGCAGGTGTTACGATAAAAATAACTTGTAGATAGTCCCTTTAAGGTAAGACCTCGCGAAAGAGCTAATCCCCCTACGGCAATCAAACGTAATGAAGGATTCCTTTTGTAATCTGGAGTGTCTTCCCTTGCTTCTTTTGAGCCATTAACTACAATGACCTTTGGTTTTTCATCTCGCAGCAGGTTGTTCTTTGCACCAACTTCTTCCCAAGTATATCCGCAAGAGCTGAAATGAAGTTCAAACAATCGATGGAGTTCCTTGTAGAGGCTGTTGTTAATATTTCTATCATGGTCGACACTAAAGTTGATTCTAATTTCTTTAAAATCGTCTGTGACAAGCTGATTAATAATTCTTTTGAGGTATGAATGTACGTCAACAAAACGCGAAACATTAATTAGCATAGTGCGAGGTACTTTTTGTTGTTCGATATCAAGGTCCCTAATTGCATTTGCCAGATAAAAGCATCGTACAGATTCAATTAGTGAAGAAGGCAGCTGGCCTCGCCATGTTTTTTTATGTTTGAAGTATAGTGGGCCTTCAACCAATTGTTGCTCAGTCATACTACGTATGTCTGAGTTAGAAGGCTCTTTAATATCAGTAATATAGCAGTTGTCTAGCATATAAGAACAATTGCCATAATTGGGATGTTCCTCTGACGGCTGACCGAAAATCCTTTGAGCTCCGATGTATTGCTCTGGTGTTGGAAGTACATATATGAAATCTTTAGGGAAAAGATCAGCAGTAACCATATCTTCGTCCGTCTCTGGATTGATGAAGATATTAGCAAAAGGGGTTGCCGTAAAACCGATGTAGTTCGAATTCATGAATACTTCGCAAATTTCACGGATTTTCTTGTTTGTAGCAGTTGGGTCTATTGTGCTGTCTTTTGTGTTGATAGATGCATTGTCTGCTTCGTCATCAATAAGCAAAAGGGAATAAGGGAGTTTTCCATCTGAATTCAAATGCTGATTGGAGCCGGTAAGCCATTCATGTAGGTGAGTTAGAACAGGTACATTTTTTTTGACAACAAAAAGGACTATTGAATTTTGAGAACCTATAGAGGACATTGATTTAGCGCGAGTCATATTAAAATCGTCCTCATAGAGAGTAAAGGTTGTCACTTTGTTTTCCCATCCTGGAAGTGTTCCAACACCAATATTTGTTGGCTGATTATTGTGAAAGTTGTCAGTTCTAATTGTAAGTCCCACGATATCCTCCTCAATGCGCTCTTGCGTTTGTTGACGGAGAGTTTCGGTAATGCCAGCAAGAAGAATGACCACTTTAACACCTGCATCTGCAGCTTTGCAGATCAGTCCTGAATAAGTACTTGTTTTTCCTGATTGAACGTCTCCAAGAACAAGTCCATAGCGTTTTCTTTGTTTGGAAAGTATTTCTTTGGGATTTCCAAGACAATTCATAAGGTTAGGAAGAGTAATGTTTCCTAACTTGTCAAGAGAAGCACGATCGAGGTCTCCTTTTTGGGCATGGTAGAGGCTAAATAGATCCCAAAAGTATTCATTTTGAGGCTTATTCTTTGTATACCACGTACGATCAAAAGGTTCATCGCTTACAATCGCATAACCATCGTGGTCGTGTTTTACAAAGATGTAGTTCTCTAAATACGAAACAAGAGCCTTTTTGTCTTCTACTGTTGTAGACCATTTCTTCCAAAAACGAGATTGAAACTCAACAAACGTTGCAAGTTCTTCTTTAGAGATGTTGATTGCATTGCGTTGAGTTTCTAGGGTTGACCTCAATGCTTTTTTAGCTTCTTCTAATTCTTGGATCGTCATAGACAGTATTTCTTTGTTATAAGTTTACCCAAATCTTTATTGTTTCGGAACTGTTCACACGACATAACAGCTTTTACGGCATCAACGATGGGTGTTCCCTTAAATATCTGCCAATCAATGGCCATACATGCTTGTTCATATAGATCATTTTGTCTATCATCATCTTCTGCGTGGTCAATATGATTAATATCATGATCCAAGTGCATTTGGTGAATTGGAATGTTGTTTTCAATTTGTTGCAGCATTAATTCCACAGAATTCCTTTGAGAATCATCTAACTGTTCAAGTACAGATTGAATGAAGCAATTATTTCTATTTATTTTGTATGAAAAATAATCCTGTCGAGACTCAATTCTATCCCATACATAAACTTGCTTTTCATCATTTGTAGTGACTTTGCGACCTCGGAATTTAGTTTGTCTGGTAGATTTTGCAATAAGACTGCCTATGGTTTTCTCCAATAGCTTTGCAAATTCCGTTGGGATTTCTGCATTCCGTTTCATTATATCTACTTTCCAGATATCATCCATACAGTTTGGAATATCAACCTTTACACGAGCATATTTAGATACTTCATGACGTGGAGTGCCGAACCATGTTCCATAACGTATGAGTCTTCTTCCTCGATAGATATAGTATCCTTGCATTTTACTCATCTTGTCTGCGCCGCCTATTAGGTATTGTTCAGCGTCTGACATCTCTGTTACAAATGGTAGCTTGTACGGAGTTATTTCTATAAAATGCTCCTTGCCTGCAGAATCTGTTAATGGCTGTTTAATTGTACCCCACGAGCAGTCCGAACGATTTACAAGAAATGGGTCTAATGGTTTCAATTCTTCATAATTAATGTATATTTTGAGACCATCTTCTGATAAAAAACGATGGTAGATGAGTGGAATTCGATCGAGAAGATAATTTCTATTACGGGTTAAGGCTTCATATATTCGTCCCTCTGAAGATTTGTACAAGACATCAAATTCTTCCCATAGAACGAGTGTTCCATGGTCTAGCTTTTCAAGTTTATTATAGCAGTGTTGTTGCTTTATTTCGATTTTATTTAATTCCAAAACATCCCAGTCATTTTGGGGTCCTTGACTTGTTATCTCATCATAGTCCCACCGATAAGCGTTGGTTTCGCCATTTTTTTTACTAATAACCGTCATTCTGCGGCATTGAGATAAGGAGGCCGATTTCATTCCTAGACCAAAGCGTCCTAGATCGGTTTCACCTCGTTCTTTTTCATTAGCTTGACTTCCATAGCACATGGCTCTAAACAGCTCTTCTTTAGACATTCCGTGTCCGTCATCTAAAATGCCAACATAAAGATTTTCGGCATCAAAAGGGAAAAGTAGACGAATAGTCGTAGATGAGGCGCTGATGCTATTGTCAATGATATCAGCTATTGCATCGGCAAATGAATAACCCATATGTCGCATAGACCCCATAAGATATTTTGCCTTTGGCGGATTGGATATTCGTATCATAACTGTTTCAAAAGGTTAGGAAAGAATGATGAATATATGTCTTTATTCTTAGATGATACTATATCGAAAAAACCGTATTTCATTGTGTTCCAATATGACTCAAATTCGCTATCCTTTGAAGGTGTCGATATCATGGTTGAGTTTGTTAAAAGATTATTTACGATGGTTGTAGCGAGAGGGTTTATGATATAGCTATCGTTGTCAATAATAACCAGTTCTGTAGAAAGTAAGATTCCGCGTATATATCTCAGTGCTTCAATATTTGATAATGGAATTGGCGCATACTTTGAGGCTAGTGACATGTCCATCTCTTGTGTAAATGAAGATTTTGATATATGGCCGTATGTTTGTATTTCTCGAAGTATATATGTTAGTAGGGGTTCATTGTATATTGGCGGAATATTCCCAATATTTATTGTTTTTATCCATTGCTTTGACAAAATGAGAAATGCATATTCTCTAAATGTTATTGCGTTTAATATGTAGTGGAGAGCTATGCTACTTAAATTCATTTTCCCTGAGGATGTGTCAAGTAAGCCAGATTTACGCGCAAAAGTAATGTCAGCGGCAGACATGCGATCAGGATAGATCCCAATGTAATAGATTGAATCTTTGATGTTTTCTGGTGTAATATATTTTAGTGTGTCTAGTTCAAATAGCTTGAGCTCTGGCCCTATTTGCTTTCTTCGCATAATTACTTGAGGTATGGGATAAGGGTGAGAATAATTTCTTTTAAAACAGGAACAACAATTGAATTACCTGCTTGGTGATATGCTTGGTGATCGTCAACAACAATTTTGAAATCGTCTGAGAATCCCATTAATCTAAGACATTCTCTTGGAGTTAGTTTGCGCCCCACTGCGTCTACCACTCCATTTCCATCCTTAAAATCATATTTGCCAATATAGATTTTTTGAGCTGCATAGTGCTCTGGAAGCGGATGCTCTACGCGAAAGTCACCTATCCAGTTATCTTGTTGATTGGCTGTTTGGCATCCAATTATGTCTTGATTTACACGAGAGCGGCGTTTGTGTTTTTCATATGTTGTAATCCAATTAAATCCGCCTTCTCCGAGATAGTACTTTAGAGGGATAGGGGTATCTTCAAGAAAATCGGTACTTTTTTTTGTAAGTTTCTTTTTTTTAGGGAAGGAATAGGCCGTTGTACAAATATCTTTGCGAATACCAATGATAAATACACGCTTGCGAAGTTGTGGGTGATTATAATCAACTGCATTTAAAATATCGTGGTAAATAGTGTATCCTAAGGATTCCCAAACAGATAGCATAGTTTTCCATGTATGTCCATGGTCATTAGTTTTAATGGCTGAGACATTTTCGTAAATAAATACTTTTGGGTTAGTTTCTTTTATGATTCTAGCATAATCGTAAAATAGTGTTCCTCGCGCATCTTCTAATCCCTGTTTTTTTCCATATGTAGAGAAACTTTGACATGGACTACCCCCTACAAGGATATCGACTTTTCCTGCATAATCTTGACCTTGCATGAATCGTATGTCTGTATGGAAGTCATTAATGTTAATTGGGTAGTTGGCGAGGTAAGATTCTTTTACATAATTTTTTTTATTACCCTCGTACTTAAGGTATATATTGTTGATGTAATTAATTCTATCTTCTTTGTTTGTAATGGAGTGACAGTCCGATCGAATCTTTTCTATTTTGTCTGAAATTAGTCCTTTTATGTAATCATATTCTTTTTTTTCATTAGGGTTAAGCTTTCGAACATGTTTATTTAACTCTTTGTATCGACGTCTCAAAAGAGGATCGTCTAGTGGTATTAATTCAATTTCTCCTGTATCACAGGCAAATATTATTTTATGTTTTATGCCTAGTTGCTTTAGTGCTTCTTCAAATGCTCCGATACCGCTGAATAGAGTTCCTACTTTTAGGGTTTTTATATGTGGATTAGGCGACTTTTGTCGGTCGATAAATTGGGACTATTTCATGTTTTACCTCCAGCTCATAGGTTATGGGAGACCACCCCTTCTAGGGATCACATTTTTTTTGTGCGGCAATTAAATATAGCGACATAAAAAAAGGCGCAGAAGAAAACTCTTCTGCGCCCTGTCAATTATTAGATCATTTAAATAGTGGAAAAACTATAATTCCGCTATTTCTTTAGCTTCACCTTCAGCTCTTCCTTTCGCGAGATTTTCTTTTGCAGCTTTCTTCAACGCTTTTTCTACTGCTTGTTCTACAGCGAAATCTATACAGTTCTGATAATCGTAAATCATCTTTTGGTCCTCCGTGTATTTTTCTTTTTCGTCGGGTGTGAAGTTAGCTACGAAGAAGACTTTCTATGTCTTTTTCAGAAAGGCTTGTAACACGACATATCATATCTATAGGGGCATTTTCTTTTAATAAGTTCCGCGCCGTCTCTAATTTAGCCAATTTCTCTCCTTTAGCTTCACCTTCTGCTAGACCTTCTGCTCTACCTTTAGCTTCACCTTCTGCAAGTCCTTTCGCGAGATTTTCTTTCGCAGCTTTCTTCACCGCTTTTTCTACTGCTTTTTCTACTGCTTGTTCTACAGCGAAATCTATACAGTTCTGATAATCGTAAATCATCTTTTGGTCCTCC
>ERZ808262.554-NODE-554-length-16271-cov-3.995745_pt1 | contig 16271 bp, 17 predicted proteins | sample MGYA00520895_ERZ808262 | MGnify/ENA primary metagenome ERZ808262 (study PRJEB31516, sample SAMN03275588) | gut metagenome | biome: mammalia-associated habitat; material: feces | host: Papio cynocephalus | place: Kenya | collected 2012-08-02 ... | reverse complement strand
TGCCGCCCGCCGCGACAACCAGACCGCGAAGCGGTCTCTCTAAAAACCTGTTCGCCTGTGTTCGTGAGCGGTACCTGCGGAGCCCAAGGCGAAACGTTAGTGGAGCCCTTTGTTGCTCCTCGGAGTTTCTTCTACATTCTCTACATTTTCTACACGGTTAACCCCCGATAGGCTCCTCTCTCTGCGTTCTCCGCGTTCTCTGCGTGAGATATTCTACCCCCCCCCTACCCTCCTACCCCCCCTACCCCCTACCCCCTTGACGGGACGGAAGAAATAGTGTAAAATATTGCGCGTTTGGAAGGTCCCGGACCGCGCGACGGCCCCCGCGACCCGACGGACAACGCCGAGCACCATGAAACTGAACGAAAACGTGAAAATAAGCGCCATTTTGCGCGGACCTCTCCCCGTCCGTGGCCCTTCGACTTGGGCGGACGCCATCCCGGCCCGGGACGCGAGAGGGTCCGGCCGTGTACCCCTCCCCTATGGTAGGGGCGGCAGTCCCTTGCCGCCCGCACGGGATTCGGCCGTGTAGAAGTGCAGAAGTGTTGAGAAAGGCGCCCTCCACCTCCCATGTCCCCCAACAAGCGCATATTCTTGAACATCGCGGCCCCTGCGGAATGAATCAGAAAGGATGAAAATGCTAAAGAAATATAGGATTGGCTATACGTGCGGCGTGTTCGATTTGCTGCATGTCGGGCATTTGAACCTGCTCGAACGGTGCAAGGCTATGTGCGACAAGTTGATTGTCGGCGTTTGTGACGACGCCTATGTGCGGGAGATCAAGCACAAGGAGCCGGTAATCTCTGCTTCCGACCGCGTGCGGATGCTGAAGGCTCTCAAAGTCGTGGACGATGCAGAACTTGTGAATATCGAGGAGACGGACGACAAACTTTTGGCACAGAAGCGGTTTGGGTTCGACGTGCTTTTCTCGGGCGACGACTGGAAGGGGTCTGCGCGCTACCAGAAGACAGAGATGGACTTCGCTCCTTTGGGCGTCTCCATTGAATACCTGCCTTATACGCAAGGCGTCTCGACATCGCAATTGAAAGAAAAGGTTCTTTGCAAATGAAATCTGAAGACCCGTTTGGATTGCGTCCGCTTTGGGATGCGAGTTTGGAAATCTATCGGGAAATCGCAAAGATCTGCGACCGTCACGGCTTGCGTTATTATGTCACAGACGGAACGGCTCTTGGAGCCGTCCGTCACAAGGGGTTTATTCCATGGGATGATGATTTAGACATTTCCATGCCGCGGCCTGATTACGAGAAATTCAAAAGGATTGCGGCGAAGGAGTTGCCGCCTCATTTACGATTTTGGGATTTCCGAGACGAGCCTAAGGATATCTTCCTCTTCGGCAAGGTTCAATGTGTTGAAAAGGATCGAGTCCTTGCGTTGGAGAAGAAACTTGGGCGGACGCTCTCAAATGGACTATTCGTGGACATTTTCCCGATTGACGGTTATCCTATGGGTAAGTTTGAGGGCGTCGAGATAAGACTTATAACCATGGTAATGTTGTGCATTGTTCGTTTCAGATGTACATCACTTTTTCATCAGTCTGCAAAAGGGAAAGTGGCTTGGTTTTTGGGCTTAATGTTTTCAATCTTCTTCCCATGGTTGAATCAAAGACGATGCCTGTCTGTTTGCGAGAAATACCTGCTTCGACATTCTTGTGAAATGTCGGAATTTACAGGCAGGACATGTTCTTCTCTCAATGTGTTTCGTCGTGCGCCTTTAAAGCGTGAAGTGTGGGATAACGGTGTGGATGTTGAATTTGATTGCACTCGTGTACGTGTGCCTGAAGATGTTGATGCGCATCTTAGAAATGAATATTGCAAATGGGATTATATGCAATTACCGCCTGAAAGCGTGCGACACCCTACGCATACCTTTCCGTATCATCTCCCTTGGTGGATAGGGCCCACCCAAATCGCGTCTTGAGCCGCAATTCCCCATGTCCCCCAACAAGCGCATATTCCTGAACATCGTGGCCACCTATGGCCGGTCGCTGTTTGCGCTCGCGTGCGGACTTTTCTCCGCGCGCTGGGTGCTGGAAGCGCTCGGGCAGGAGGATTTCGGCCTCTACGGCGTCGTGGGCGGTCTTGTCGCTTTCATCGGCATCGTCAATTCGCTTCTGGGCTGCGCGGTCGGACGCTTCTACGCCGTGAGCGTGGGCGCGGCGCATGTCGCCGCGGACAAAACCGCCGCGCTCTACGAATGCCGCGCCTGGTTCTCGACGGCCGTTCTGGTCCACACGGTCGTCCCGCTCGTCCTTATGCTTATAGGCGAGCCGCTCGGCGAATACGCCATCCGCGTCGGGTGGCTTGTCGTCTCGCCCGATCGCCTCGCGGAATGCCTGTGGGTGTTCCGCTTCGCGTGCCTGGCGAGTTTCGTGTCCATGGTTGGCGTGCCGTTCCAGTCCCTCTACACCGCGAAGCAGTACATCGCCGAACTCACCCTCTACGGCTTTGCGACGAGCCTCCTCAATCTCGGCTTCTTCTACTATATGGTGACGCATCCGGGCGTGTGGCTGGCGAAATATGGCGCGTGGACGGCGGCGATGCTCATCCTGCCGGCGGCGATCATCGCCGTGCGGGCGTATTTCGTCTTCCCCGAATGCCGCCTGATCCCGCGCGAAATGTGGAACCGCGCGCGCATCCGCCAACTCACGGCGTTCGCCGGCTGGCAGGCGTTCGGCGGCTTCGGGTGCATCGCCCGCGGACAGGGTATCGCCATCCTCCTCAACCGCCACGCCGAATTCGGCCCCGCGCGCAACTCCTCCATGACCATCGCCAACCAGGTCGCCGCCCAGACGGACACCCTCTCGGGCGCCATGGTCGGGGCGTTCCAGCCCGCGATCGCGAACGCCTACGGCGCGAAGGACTTTGCGCGGATGCGTGCGCTCGCCTATCGCGCCTGCACGTTCGGGACGCTGCTCTCGGCGGTTTTCGTCCTGCCGCTCGCGCTGGAACTGCCGACCGTGCTCGACATTTGGCTGGCGGAGCCGCCGGAATACGCCGCGGGCTTGTGCTGGTGCATTCTCGCGATGCACCTTATCGACCGGACGGCCGTCGGCCACATGCTTGCCGTCGCGGCGACCGGCAAAATCGCCGCGTACCAGGCCTTCCTCGGCGGCTCGCTCATCCTGACCCTGCCCCTGGCCTGGCTCTTCGTGCGCCTCAACTGGGGAATCTACGCGACCGGCTGGGCGATGATCCTCACCATGATGCTCTGCGCGTGGGGGCGCGTCTGGTTCGCCCGCACGATCGCCGGGATGTCCGCCCGGCATTGGCTGAAGCGGATATTCCTGCCGCTCGCCGGGACGGTCGCCTGCACGCTCGCCCTCGGTCGCCTGCCGCGCCTGGCGCTCCCCGCCGGCTGGCTGCGCCTCGGCGCGACGACACTCGTCTGCGAGGCGGCGCTGGCCGGGTTCGCGTGGCTGTGTGTCCTGGACGCGCGCGAGAAAGACCGGGTAGTCCAGAAATGCGCCGCATTGAAAGCGAGGTTTGTACGATGACGGAACTTGCTGCGAAGAATCTCTGTTCCGGCTGTGCCGCGTGCCGCGCGGCGTGTCCCAGGGGGGCGATTGCGATGAAAGCCGATTCGGAAGGCTTTCTTTATCCGGAAATCGACGCGAAAGCGTGCATTTCGTGCGGAAAATGCCGTCGCGTCTGCCCGGTCCTGAACCGTTTGCAGCCCCGCGAGCCGTTGGCGGTCTATGCCGCGCGCGCGAACGACACGGCCCTGCGCCTGGCGAGTTCCTCGGGCGGACTCTTTTCGCTTCTGGCGCGGCAGACATTGGCGAAGGGCGGTGTCGTCTTCGGCGCGGCGTGGGACTACGCCACCCACACGGTCAAGATCGTGTCCGCGCGGAACGAAGGCGAACTCGCCGCCTTGCGCGGCAGCAAGTACGTGCAGGCGGATGTCGGCGTCGCCTATGAGGAGGCGCGCGCGGCACTCCAAAAGGGCACGCCCGTCCTGTATTCGGGCACGCCGTGCCAAATCGCCGCGATGAACCGGTTTTTGGGCAGGCCACAGGCCAATCTGCTGACGGTCGAGGTCATTTGCCATGCCGCGCCTTCGCCCCTCGCGTTCCGAAAATACGCCGCCCAGCGCGAACGCGAGGCTGGATCCCCAATAACGCGAATCTTTTCCAGGAGCAAGAAATGCTCCTGGAAAAGATACGCGATGTCTTTGGCGTTTCACGCCAAAGACATCGCGTATCTTGAGTCCTTGACGGACGATACCTTCTTGCGCGGCTTTCTGGCGGAACTCTACAACCGGACGTCCTGCCACGCCTGCTCCGTGCGGGAACTCCGTTCGGGGGCGGATATCACGCTCGCCGACTACTGGAACGTGCACCAGAAGTTCCCGGCGATGGACGACGACAAGGGCACTTCCGCCGTTCTCGTGAATACGGAGAAGGGTGCGGCGGCGTTCGCGGCGATTCAAGCGGACTGCACCGTGGTCGCCAGCGACTTCGCGGATATCCGCCGCACGAACCCGGCCGTCTATCGTTCTCCCACGCCCCATCCGCGGCGCGGACGGTTCTTCGCGCAAATCGCGCAGACGGACGACTTTGACGCGCTTGTCGCGCGCCTGCTGCGCCCGACGCTCAAGGCGCGCATCCGCCGCCTGGGCGGGCGCATCCTGCGCAAACTCGGCTTGAGGAAACCTAAAGCATGAAAATAGGCGTTATGACCTGGTGGCGCAACACCAACTATGGCGGCTTCCTGCAAGGGCTCGCCCTGCAGACCTTCCTGAAAAAGAACGGGTATGACGTGGAAATGATCCGCTATGCGTTCCCGCCTTTTCAATTCACAGCAAAATCTGTAATTTGTCCGCGCCGTCTGACAAGCGTGCGGCAATGCCTGGGTGCGTTGGTAGACGTCATTCGGGCGTTTTTCATCATTGGCTATCTCGCGGATCGAATAGATGGTCTTCGCAAAACCGTGCGTCTCTTTGCAACCTATATTACGCCTTCACCGCAGGAATACGGCTCGCTGGCAGAACTCAATGCCGCCCGTCGCTATGACACGGTCTTGATCGGGAGCGACCAGGTCTGGGCACCTCATTATCAAGATGCGGACTTTTCCTATCTCTTGCGCGGACTGGACGGTCCGGTGCGCAAGGTGAGCTATGCCGCGAGCGTCGCCGCGCCCTCCGTGCATCCGTACGAACAAATCTACGGCGAGGCGCTCGCGCGGTTTGATGCGGTTTCTATTCGCGAGAAGACGGCAGTCGCCGAATTGGAGAAATTGAGCGGCCAGAAGGTGGAGTGGGTCGTCGACCCGACGCTCCTCCTTTCCGCGGAGGAGTGGCGTGAATTGCTGAACCTGCAACCCCGGGCGCAGGAGCACCATATCACCGTTTATTGGCTTTCGCCCCTCGAGGACAAACTGACGGAACTCGTCCGGCTCGCCAAGGCGAAGCGGATGAAGGTTCATATTTTCACCACCATGCAGGGATTTCGTGTAGGATCCAATCTTCTGCAGTGGGTAAAGCACCTCGCCGCGCGGGCGCGCCTCACCTGTTCGCCGTGGTTGGAGCTGCATATCGGCGCGGATGCACGCGAATGGTTGCAGGATCTCTCGACGGCGGACTATATCCTCAGCGACTCCTTCCACGCCCTGATGTTCGCGACAATCTTCAAGCGTGAGATAAAGGTGGAGATTCCGGAGGCGAAGAAGTTCATGGCCTCGCGCCTGACGGACTTCCAGGAGCGGAAGTCTGAACTTGTCGCGTGGCAGGCCAATTCAAAAACATGGTTGTTGAAAAACCTGGCAGAAGAGAAATGACGAGGAATTGTTCTATGTATGGTTGCAACAAGCGCTTGCACGGGGAGGTTGGAAATGGTTATATTATGTACTAATCTTTGGAATCACCACATGGGGCCCGTCTGCCGGGAAATGGCCCGGTTGAACGGTGCGGACTTCAAAATGGTGCTGTCCGAGCCGCTGGATACGCCCTTGAGCCGGGAACGCATCCAAAACGGATGGATGCTCCGGCCGCCCCAGGAACCGTGGATTGTCCAGCCGCCCCGGACGGAGGCGGATTGGCAGACGGGGGCCTACAACGACTTGATTTGGACGGCGGATGTCGCGATTATCGGCGCCACGTCGCGTTACGCGTGGCGGACCATCCGCAAGCGCGTGCGCACCGGCAAGCTGACGTTCTTCATGAACGAGCGGTTCTTCAAGATCCCCCGCGGCTGGAAGTATTGGCTGAATCCGCGCCGGCACGCGTCCTGGTTCCGCACGCATCTCCTGCTTTCGCCCCCGAACGTGCACTATCTCACGATGAACCACTGGTGCGCGGACGATTTGGCGTTCTTCCGCGGCTGCACGGGACGGACGTGGCGGTGGGGGTATCTCGTCGCGGTCAGCGCGGAGCCGACCCCGAAACCCGTCCGCGAGAAGGTGCGCATCGGCTGGTGCGGGCGTTTTCTTCGCTGGAAGAATGTCGCAGACATTCTTCCAGCCTGTTCTTCGCTGGAAAATTCGCTAAAGCGCCAAATAGAAGTAATCCTTGTCGGCGAAGGGCCCGAAAAAGAGAATCTTGTCCGCCAGGCCCGCGAATTGGGTTTGGCGGAGATCGTGCGCTTCCTCCCGTTCATGTCCTCCGCGGACGCGAAGGCGTTCATGCGGGACTTGGACGTCTATGTTTTCCCGAGCGGACGCCAGGAAGGCTGGGGCGCGGCCTTGGGCGAGGCCATGGACGCGTCGTGCGCCGTCATCGCGAACGAAGCGGCGGGGGCGACGCTGGAACTGGTCAAGGACGGCGAGAACGGCTTCACCTTCAAGGACGGCGACATCCGGACGTTGACCCGCCGCCTGGACGCATTGATCGCGGACGCGGCACTGCGCCGGAAGTTCGGTCTTGCTGCCTGGCAGACGATGCAACAGTGGTCGCCCGCCGTTGGGGCGCAGCGTCTCACGGCGCTGATCGACGCCGTGCGTAGCGGCCACACGCCCCGCACGCCTTCGGAATGCCTCTGCGGCTTGATACGTTAGAGATGGAAGGGCTAATCGTATGAACGTTTTGTGGTTTACGAATATCGTCATACCCGAATATACGCGGGCCAACGGGAATTTTCAGGCTCTGAAAAGCAGCGGCGGATGGATGGTCGGCCTGCTGGACGCCGTGCGCCGTTATGCGCCAGACGTCCGTCTTTCCGTGGCTTTCAGGACGTCCGCGCCCGGGTTTGCGCAGGTCGAAGGCGTCGACTACTATGGGCTGGGGGACTCGGCCGACGGCGCGTTCTTGGAACGGGTCGAACAGTGCGTTCGGTCCGCCCGGCCCGACGTCATCCATGTCCATGGTTCGGAAGGCATCGCGCAGGTTCTGCCGGATTCGCTTCTCGCGCGCGGGAAGGTCGTGCTTTCGCTGCAAGGAATCATGGAAATATGGGCCGAAAATTATTTTGGGGGCTTGACATGGGCGGATCTGAAATCATATGAGACGATTGTCCGCCGCCTCTTGCGGTATCCAAACGAGCGCCAGATCGCCACGGACTGGCAGACGCAGCGCGCACCGCGGGAGCGGGAACTTTGCCGGCGCATCCTCGCTTTCATGGGACGGACGCGTTTCGACCGCGATTGGATCCGCCGCGTCAACCCCGCGGCCGCGTATTTTCACGTGGACGAGATTCTGCGTCCGGAATTCTACCGGGGGCGGGCGTGGGCGGCCGAGCCGGGCCGGCACGTCATTTACGCGGGCGCCGCCTTCACCTATCCGCTCAAGGGCGGACATTGGCTTCTGCGGGCGCTGAAAATCGTGAAGGAGAGCTATCCGGATGTCGAATTGCGCGTCGCGGCGTCCCGGCGATGCGCCTTGTCGAACTGGAAGGATCGCGTGAGTCTGGGTGCGTACGGGTATTATCTCGTCCATTTGATAGACGAACTGGGCTTGCGCGATCATGTGACGTTCCTGCCCGCGCTTTCCGCGCAGGAGGTGCGCAACGAGCTTGTGCACGCGAATGTCTACTGTCTGGCGTCCACGATGGAAAACAGCCCCAATTCGCTCTGCGAGGCGCAGATGACGGGGACGCCCGCGGTCGCGACGCGTGTCGGGGGCGTGGAGGACCTGGCGACGGACGGCGTGACGGGCTATGTCGTCGCGCCCCGCGACCCGGGCGAGCTGGCGGAGGCGATTTTGCGGGCCTTCCGGCTGTCTCCGGAGCAAGCGGAAAAGATGACGGAAGGCGCCTACGAGGCGGCCGTCCGGCGCCACGACCCGAAGAACATTGTCCACGACCTGCTTGCGGCCTATCGCGCCGTGGAAGGAAAGAAATGAATCGCCGCCTTTACACGTTTGCCCGCACGTGCCGTCATATGCTCATGTTCGCGTTGACGGCTCCGCGCGACAGCCTCTATTGCGCGCTCGTCCGCGTCAAATGGCGTCCCTCGTGGAAGTTCTGGGGGCTTCCCTTCATCCAGGTCGCCGGGAAGGGGTGCTCCATCCGGATCGGGAAAAATTTCATCGCCAACAGCCGGATAAGGACGAATTCGTTCGGCATCATCCAGCGGGTCCTGATCCGCACGACGCGCGACGGCGCCCGGATTGTCATCGGCGAACATGTCGGCGTCTCCGGCTGTTCGATCACGGCGGCGAAATCCATCACGATCGGGAATCACGTGCTGATCGGGACGGGCGCGATCATCGCGGACAACGACGCGCACCCGATAGACCCGGCCGCGCGGCTGCGTGGTGACGATTGCGAGAGCCGCGGTATCGCGATCGGCGACAACGTGTTCATCGGGGCGCGCGCGATCATCCTGAAGGGCGTCCATATCGGCGAGGGTTCTGTCATCGGGGCCGGGTCGGTCGTGACCCAGGACATCCCGCCCTATGTGATCGCCGCGGGAAATCCGGCGCGCGTGATCGGCAAGTTGAAGTCTGTGAACAAGAGGGGAGTTCTTACTGATGAAGAAGCGTTTTGACCTATCTTATCTCTTACTCGTTCCTCTGATTTTGCGCGCTTGTTCGCCCTGGTTTCAGTATCGTTCCAAAGCGATAATCATCGTTCCGTTTTTCGTACTATGGTATTTCTTTCAGATAGCGAAGCCTGTGCGATTCAATTTGCGTTTGTGGTTCAATGCTCGAAAAATGTACTTTCTTTTCTGCGGCGCACTTGTGGTTTTTTTCGGCTTGCTCCCTTTGTTGTATGGTGGTGTCGATCTGAACGCGCATGTTGGACGCGGCATATTCAATAAAAGTTCGGTTACAGGGCTTGTCATGCGATTAGCGTTCGTCTTTATCGTCTATTGGTCGATAATTAGGCATAAATTCAAGGAATTGCGCTTTCTCGGCATTCTTGTTCTGCTGTCGCTTCTGCAGATAGGCGTTGCAACTTTGTTGTTTGGCGACGAGGTTGCCGGCGGGGCTTCACGCGCAATGGTGGCGATCGACAACGGTGATTTGGCTATGGGTTCCACTAAACTCTCTTTGTATGAGGGTGCCCAGGTTATCGGCGAATACGGGTTGGGAGGGTATTTCTACGCCTATCTGGCCGCGTTCTTGACGCCGGCTTTCTTCTATTCCGCCTTTAAGATCCCGTCTAAGTCTCTGAAAATACTCTGTCTGATGACGGCTTTTGCTTCTATGGTGATTGTATTCAAGGGTGGCTTGCAGACGCCCATAATCGTTCTGGTGTTGGGCCTGCTCATGCTTGTTTGCGCCGTTCTGTTCAAATTGAAGAAAGGATTGATTGTTTTGGGCGGCGTGGCGATGTTGGGGGTTGCGCTTTTCATCGTGCACCCAAAGTGTTATGCATTTATCGGTCCTGTGTTGCGCGGCGCCGCGGAATTGACGGAGAAGATCGAATATAGAGAGCGTCTCGTCTCGCTCGCTGCGGCCGTGGAAGGCGACAAATTGACCTATGCTTATCAACGCTACCGCCTGCAGGCTCGGTCGTGGAAGGGCTTTTGCGAGCATCCCATTCTGGGGGGCGGGCCAGAGGCGGATATGGGAGGACATTCCGAATTGCTGGATACGATGTCTTGTCATGGCTTGGTTGGATTGCTGTTTTTTATATTCCTTTTCGTTTATTTCTACAAGTTCAACACCGCGCTTGGTCGTGCGTTGCTGGGCAAAGAATGGTTGACGATGGTATTCGGTTATACGGGTTTGTTTATCTTTACGAGTATAACGAATCCGGTGAACATACTCCCGCCCGTCATTATTTTGATTTTCCCGGCTTTGGCGCTTTCGTATCCGGGGGCGCCCTTGGACGGATCTGTCTGCAAGGAAGGAGAAAAACCATGTTTACGCTAGCCGTCCTGATGACTTGCTACAATCGCGTGGCGGTCACGCGCCGTTGCCTGCAGCGGCTGTTCCGGTGTCCCCTGCCGGAGAATTGGCGGCTCGCGGTCTGGCTGGTGGACGACGCCTCGCCTGACCGGACAGGTGACATTGTCGTGCGCGAATTCCCCGCCGTACACGTCATCCAAAGCCCCGGCAACCTGTTTTGGTGCAAGGGGATGCGTCTTGCGTGGGATACGGCCGCCGCGGCGCAGGACTACGACGCCTATCTGTGGCTCAACGACGACGTGATGCTGTTTGAGGACGCTTTCCGGGTTCTGGCGCGTGATCTCGACCGTATGCCCAATGCGCGGGAGAGTGTTTTCATGGGCGCTTGCCAAAGTGGCGAGGACGATTCTGCCATTTCTTATTCGGCGCGTCTTTACGACAAGAAATTGGCCATCCCGAATGGCGAATCGCCCCAGCCGATTTGCGACATGATGAGCGGCAACTTCGTGTTTGTCCCGCGCGCGGTCTTCAGGAAAGTTGGTCCGATCTACGGCGGCTACTGGCATGGCTGTGGCGATCATGACTATGCGCTTATGTGCGAACGGGCGGGAATCATGAAGTACTGCTGCTCGAAAGCGGTCGGCGTTTGCCCACGGCAACCCGAACGCTATCTCCATTTGAAGGATCGGACGCTTGCCCAACGGATAAAGTTGCTTTTCACCCCTAAGGGTTATCCGCTTCATGACACAGTTGTATTCCGCTATCGCAATAACGGTATCCTCAGGATGATCGTTTCGTTTTTTCATGTATTGGCCGTCGTGATCTTCGCGATTGAACCCAAAGCCAAAAAAGGGAAAGGCTGAAAGGATGTCCTATTTTCAGATTGTCGTCAATTTCCGGTCTTCCGTGCTGACTGAACATAACGGGCGCAGGAGATTCGCTTTATGAAAATAGCCCTGTATGTGGATATGTATTCGCCCCACCAGGCGCCTTTGGCGGAGGCGCTCGCGCGGCGCGTGGGCGCGGCGAACTTTCGATATGTCGCCAAAATGGACGTGACGGACGACCGCAGGGCACTGGGCTGGCAGACGGCCGTCGCGGAGTGTCCGTTCACGATTTCCAGAGATTCCGAATCGGCGGACTGGCTTGAAACGAGCGATATCCTGCTTCTGACCCTGCGCGAGCAGGCGGATCTTTTCGCGCGGCGTCGGGCGCGGGGGTTGACGACCTATTACATGAGCGAACGGTGGTTCAAGCCGCCCCGCGGGATTCTGCGCCTGCTGCATCCGGGGTACTTCAAAATGTGTCGCGCGTTCGTGAAGCAGATAAAAGCCGGTGCGGTCTCCTATCTGCCGATGGGCATCTGGGCGGCGCGGGACATGGCGCGGCTCGTGGGGCTTTTCTCGGGCGATGTCCGCTGTCTCTTCCGTGCGCCGAAGGTGGACGCTGTCGCGGAGCCGCTGGGCGCGATACGGGGGTATCCGTGGATGAAGATGTGGGGGTACTTCGTCGCGCCGGCAGCGGCAATCCCATTTCCAGCGCAAGAGGCGGACGAGCCATCGGCACGCGCCTTGCGCGTGCTGTGGGTCGGACGTCTCTTGCGCTGGAAGAGAGTGGACACTCTCTTCAAGGCGGTTTATGCTGCGCAAGTCGAGTGCCCGGTTACGCTAACCATAGTCGGGCAGGGTCCGGAGCAGGCGCGCCTGATGCGGCTGGACCGCCGTCTGGCGCAGAAATACGGGGTCGCCTCCCCGATAACCTTCCATGATGCGGTGCCGGTCGCCGAAGTGCGGGCGTTTATGCGGTCCCACGAGGTGTACGTGCTCCCGAGCAACGGCTACGAAGGCTGGGGCGCGGTCGTGAGCGAGGCGCTCGAAGAGGGTCTGGAAGTCTTCGGCACATACGAGGCGGGCAGTTCGGCGACGATGCTGCCGCGCGAGAACCTGTTCCGCGCCGGTGATTGGCGGACGCTTGGCGAGAAGCTGGTGCAGTATGCGCAAACGCGCGTGCGCCATTGCCGCGGAATCGGGAAGTGGAACGCGGCGTACGCGGCGGAGAGACTGGTCGCGCTCGTCCCGGGCGGGGGCGCGCCAGGAGTAAGGAGTACTAAATGAGAGTCGTGCATGTCATTTCGTCCATTTCGCGCGAGGGGGGCGGATCTGCGCCGACATCGCCCGGGAATACGAGGCGAAAGGCTGGGGAGAATAAAGTCGCGCCGCGGGATATAGGATGTGCGGGTGATGGAGAATAACAAGTCTATAAAAGGGGGGCGTGAAATAATGAGACTCTACGCTATAGATATTCTGCGCGGGATTGCGGCGTTTGGCATTGTCGGGTGTCATCTGATGTTGAGTCCGAGGACGAATGCCGGCAGTTGGGTGACACATTTTTGCGACATGAATGTTGCGGTCTTTGCCGTGTTGGCCGGATGCTTTACCTATGTGCATAATGAATGGGGGGGGGTATGGCCTACTATAAAGCACCGGTTAGTGCGCCTCTTGCCGCTTTACTTCTTCTGGTCCCTTGTTTTTCTCGCGGCGACTTTTATGTTTAAGACCGTGGCGCACGATGATATGAGTCAATACAGACAAACAGGTTTCTGGCTAAAAGTCGTTTTCCAGGGGAACGCGTCCTGCCACCTTTGGTTTATCATCGCTTTGGTTTATACGCAAATAGCCGCGTTGTTTCTGATGAGATGGAAATTGCCCGTTGCCCTACCTTTGATTTTGGCGATAACGGGAATCGCCCTGTCGGTTGCATTGCGAAATTGGTATGGCACCTATTTCTTCCGCTTGTTCGGTTTCGTTTGGCTGGGCATCGCCTTGCGAACTATCGCAAACGGAACCTGGCGGTTCTATGCGGTGTGGACAGCCGTTGCCCTCGTATTGCACGTTCTCCTCGCAGGGATTCTGCATCGCTTTCTGCGGGATTTATTGGTGGTCGTCCCCCTTGTGTTGCTCGCGGTGCAGGTGTCAAAGGCCTTTCCGTCCGTGCCCTCATGGGTTCTGTCGTTGGCTCGGACACTGGGTGCGACAAGTCTAGGCGTCTATTTGATCCACCCCCTTGTGACACGCTTTAATGGATGCCTGATTGCGCGTTTATGCCCTCCGCCCTATGGAATCCCTTCCGTTCTGCTCGATTGGTCGCTTTCATGGGGATGTGCGTTTATTTTGGCTTGGGCTTGTTTGAGGCTACCCTATCTTAGGAGGCTTGTGCAATGAGAATTTGCCACATCATTACGGGATTGCAGGAGGCGGCGGGGACAAGCGTCTTTGTGGGCGAGTTGGCCGCGGAACAGTCCGCGAATGGCGAGGAAGTGTCCGTTTTGGCCCGAAACAGGTGCGCGAACGAATATCCCTTGCCCGCGGGGGTTCCGGTTGTGCAGGAGGGTGCCGCGGCCGGGCGCGTCGACATCGTGCATGTGCATGGTTTGTGGAATCCGTGGCTCATCCGGCAGGCGCGGCATTTCAAGAAATCCGGCGCGAAAGTGGTGTGGAGTCCGCACGGCATGCTGACGCCCTGGGCGTTGAGCCAGCGCAAGTGGAAGAAGCGCCTGGCCTGGTGGCTTTATCAGCGGCACGCGCTGGCGCAGGCGGATTTGCTGCACGTGACGGCGCCCGCCGAAGTGGAAGACGTGCGGCGGCTGGGGCTCGCGAATGCGGTGGCCGTCGTCCCGCTGGGCGTGCGACTTCCGCCGTTGCGGACCTTGCGCCGGTGCGCGGATGCACCGCACACCCTTCTTTTCGTCAGCCGCCTGCAGAAGAAGAAGGGGCTTCTGAATTTGATGGACGCCTGGGCGCGTGTGCGGGATGTCGCCTCTGGCTGGCGCATCGTGATCGCCGGTCCCGACCAGGAAGGGTATCTCGGCGAGGTTCTCGCGCGTGCACGCCAACGGTGCGTGGCGGAGTCCGTAGACTATGTGGGGCCGGTCTACGGGGCCAAGAAGGACGCCCTGTATGCCGCGGCGGACGTCTTCGTCCTGCCGAGCTTCTCGGAGAATTTCGGGAGCGTCGTGGTGGAGGCCCTGGCGCAGGGCGTGCCGGTCATTACGACGAAAGGGACGCCGTGGGCGGAACTGGCGGTGCGGCGGTGCGGCTGGTGGGTCGACATCGGGGTGGCGCCGCTGGCGGACGCCTTGCGCCAGGCGCTGGGGCTTTCGGATGAGGAACGCCGCGAGATGGGCGCGCGCGGCCGGGAATTGGTGGAGGAGAAGTACCGCTGGCCCGCCATCGGCCGCCAGATGCGCGCGGCGTATGCGGGGCTCTTGGGGGAGAAGGGGGCCGTGAGGACGGCGCGACGGGACATCGGTGACGGACGGGACAGACGGGACGCGGAAAAGCGTGCGGCGGTCGCGTCCGTCGCGGTTGTCCCGGGGAGAACGCGCCATGGGTGAGGCGCCGGCGATCGTCCTGCCGCACGGCGGCTACCGGCGCCTGATCGTCTACCGCAAGAGCGTGGCGATCTACCAGGGCACGGTGGCGTTTTGCCGTCGCTTTCTGCCGGCGCACGGCGACCGCACGGTGGACCAGATGGTCCAGGCCGCGCGCAGCTGCAAGCAGAACATCGCCGAGGGGAGCGCGGCCTCGGGCACCTCGAAGGAGACGGAAATCAAGCTGACGAACGTGGCGCGCGCGACCCTCGACGAGCTCATGGAAGACTATCTCGACTGGCTCCAGGCGCACGGCGCCGCGGAATGGCCCTCGGACGACACGCGGCGTCTCGCGGCGCGCGATTTCGCGAAAGAACACGCCGACTGGGCGGACTGGGAGCCGCTTTTCGCGACGCGCCCGCCCGAGACGCTGGCGAACCTGATGCTCACGCTCTGCCATCAGACGCGCTATCTGCTCGACAAGATGATCGCCGCGCAGGAAGCGGACTTCAAGAAGCACGGCGGCGTCCGCGAGCGCATGCACGCCGCACGCGCCGCGGCGCGGGGCGAAGCATGGGACAAGAGCGTCTATTCCCGGCTCGACGCGGCGGCGGACCCCGCCGAACTGGCGGCCCGCGCGGCGGAAATCATGCGCGCCGTCGACCGGGCCGTTTTGTCGATCAAGGACAAGAAAGGATGGCGCTGATGGGCCGGCGAAACGGGACAACCGCGACGGACGGGACCGCCGCGACGGACGGGACCGCCGCGACGGCCGCGTCCCGGGTGTCCCGCGGGCTCCCCCTCACCCCTCTACAAGGACTGACACGATGACGCAACTCGACCTCAAGAACTACAAGAACCGCCACTCGCTGAAGAGCAAGGCCGCGCGCCTGCTGTGGAACGCCACCTGGCTCCTCCTCGCCCGCTGGACGCCGGAACGCGGATTCAAGGTATTCGACTTCTGGCGTCTGTTTCTCCTGCGCCTGTTCGGGGCGAAGATCGGCGCCGGCTGCCGGGTGTTCCCCTCGACGCGCGTCTGGGCGCCGTGGAATCTTTCCCTGGGCGACTATTCGTCCTTGGGGGAAGAGGTGTTTTGCTACAATGTGGCGTCCGTCGAACTGGGGGCGAATGCCGTCGTGAGCCGCGAGGCGCTCCTCTGCACGGCGAGCCACGACATCGCCTCGCCGGTCTTCGAACTGACGGTCCGCCCGGTGAAGATTGGACCGTCCGCGTGGGTGGCGGCGCGCGGAATCGTCCTGCCCGGCGTGACGGTCGAGGAAGGTGCGGTCGTCGGGGCCGGGTCCGTCGTGGCGCGGGACGTCCCGCCGTGGACCGTCGTCGCCGGCAATCCCGCCCGGGAAATCAAAAAGCGCGTCCTGCGCGACGGGACAAGCGGGACAGACGCGACAGGCTGCGGGGCCGTCCCGGTTGTCCCGTCCGTCGCGTGTGTCCCGCCAACCTCATCACAATGGCGGGGCGTTTGAGGCGGTCAAAGGGGTTGTTTGAGGCGGTCAAAGGGGGCGTTTGAGCCACTCAAACACCTCGTTTGAGCTACTCGGAGGAGTGGTTTGAGTAGCTCGAACGGGGCGTCCGAGTAGCTCAAACGCCTCGTTTCAGGCGGTCAAAGGGGTTGTTTCAGGCGGTCAAACGGGGC
>ERZ808262.553-NODE-553-length-16272-cov-11.917679_pt1 | contig 16272 bp, 11 predicted proteins | sample MGYA00520895_ERZ808262 | MGnify/ENA primary metagenome ERZ808262 (study PRJEB31516, sample SAMN03275588) | gut metagenome | biome: mammalia-associated habitat; material: feces | host: Papio cynocephalus | place: Kenya | collected 2012-08-02 ... | reverse complement strand
TATCGCAATAGTTTCCCCATGCCGTACAATGAGCGGCATGAGCGAAGCAAACGACAACACCTTGAATCTTGACGTGCCGGAACATCTGGAATATTCGGACGAGCATGTCTGGGTCGATGCGTCGACCGAACCGGCCATGGTGGGCATCACCGAATACGCAACCGAACAGCTTGGAGAACTCGTCTACATCGATTTGCCGGAAGTCGGCGCGCAGGTGCAGGCGGGCGACGAAGTGGCCGAACTCGAATCGGCCAAGGCGGTGACCCCGCTGGTCACGCCGGTGGCCGGAACCATCCGCTATGTGAACAACGAGGCGGCCGACGATCCCAGCATCGTGACCGGTGACCCCTACGGCGAGGGATGGATCTTCAAAATCGAACTCGATGACGACGAGCCCGATCTGCTGTCCGCCGACGAATACGCCAAGGTCGTGGCGAAGTAGGCGAAATCCGCCCAGACTTTGCGAAACGATCCGAATATTCGTTTGTGAAACGATCCGAATATTCGTAGGGGAAGGTCGTGAATCCCTGAATAATCCCTGAATTTCGCGCTGCGTCAATCAAACGTTCGCTCACAACACCTATAGTGAATGTATGAGCGAAGCACAGCCGTTGGCGCAGCACGAATCGGAAACGCCGGACGAACAACACGATGATGTGCCGACCATGCCGATTCCGGCACGCAAGGTGGTCACCACCTTCGACGCGGCCTCGAAGCATGAGCGCATTGAAATCAAACCGCCGTTGACGCGGCTGTTCCGCCGCCTGGTCACCGGAGTGTTCGACGTCTGGCTGAAATTCTCCACCAAACTGGTACGCAACCTCGGCTGGTATCCAAGGGTGGAACCCTACGTCGGGTATGGCACCGAGCATTACTCCCGCCTGATCTGCCGAACGGTTTACGGACCATTCAAACGGCAGGCGGGGCGCCTTACCCGCGGCATCCGCGGCATGCTGACCGTGCCATCGCCGCGCACCAAGGTGCGTATCGCCATCGACGGCGTGCCATTGGAAACCATGCAGGTGGGCGCCTCCGAAGTGTTCGACGCCGTAGACCAGAATCCCGAAGTCGCCAGCGAACTCGTGGCCTCCGATTCGGCGGGCTACCTCGATTTGGTCGCCGAACATTCGCTCGAACCGGGAATCCATGACGTATCGTACCGCGTGCGTAGCCGCAAACCGGTCAAAGCCAACCTGTTCACCATTCCCAGCGGCACCAAGGTGGGCGTGATCTCCGACGTGGACGACACCATCATGGTCACGCAGGCGCCGAGCCTGGTGCGCGCGGCCTACAATCTGCTGCTGCTCGATCCGAAGAAGAAGGCGCCGGTCGCCGGCATGAACCTGCTGTTCAACCGCATCGCCGACATGTTCCCGGACGCGCCGTTCTTCTACCTGTCGACCTCACCGTGGAATGTGGAAAGCTCGATTCGACACCTCATCACCAACCATGGGTTCCCGGAAGGCCCGCTGTTGCTGCGCGACCTCGATCCGCGACCGAAGACGTTCATCCCCACCGGCGTGCAGCACAAGCTCGAGTACGCCGAGCAGCTGATGGCCGATTTCCCGGAAATGAAGTTCATCCTGATCGGCGACGACGGGCAGCGCGATCCAACCACCTATGCCACAATCGCGCGTAGGTATCCGGGGCGTGTGTTGGCGATCGCCATCCGTCAGCTTTCCCCCCGTGAGGTCACCGGCAACCTCGGCACCGTCGCCGGCCGCATCGCGACGCAGCCGATACCGGTCACGGACGTGCCGGTATTCACTGGAACCACCGGATCGAACATCATGAAGACCATGCTGCCGTATTTGCGAGCCACGCAATATGGCAGCAGGGACGGTGTGGGCTTCTGAGCGTCCGTTTGGGGAGATTCGTGTGCTGACCATCTCCCGGTGTGGTCGTTGGCTAGTCGTGAGCGACCGTTTGGGGAGGCTTGTGCGCTGATATTCTCTCCGTGTGGTCGCTGGCGTGCTGTCAGCGTCCGCTTGGGGAGACTGACGTGCCGTTGGTCTCCTGGCATGGACGGTGGCTGGTTGCTAGTGTCCGTTTGCGGAGACTGCTTGGTGCGGCTCTCTCTGTATGGTCGCTGGCGTGCTGTCAGCGTCCGCTTGGGGAGACTGACGTGCCGTTGGTCTCCTGGCATGGACGGTGGCTGGTTGCTAGTGTCCGTTTGCGGAGACTGCTTGGTGCGGCTCTCTTGATATGGTCGCTGACGAGTCGTGGGTGACCATCCGGGGAGATTCGAGCGGTGATTGTCTCTTGATATGGTCGCTGGCGGGCTGGTGGCGTCTGTTTGGGGAGATTTGTGGGCTGTGGCTCTCCCGACGTGGACGCTACAGGGGTGGATGCCGCCTAAGCGAGGGGCAATACGGCGGTTCCGCCCATGGCGGCGTGAAGGACGAAAATCATTGCCGCTGATTCAGCGGCGGTTCCGTTCCTGTGAATGGTTCCGTTCCTGTGAATGGTTCCGTTCCTGTGAATGGTTCCGTCCTGTGTTCATGAGTGGATTCACTCCGTTCCCATGAGCGGTTTCGTCCCGTACTCATGTGGCGGTCGGCGTTCCGTGTTGACATGACGGTTCCATGTCGGTGCGACGGGTCGCTATAATCGCGTGCATGAGTGAATTTCGTGGTATGCGCAATGTGGCGGATGAGACCTCAGGGGGGAATCTTGGAAATCGGCAGAACGATATTCGTAATGGATACCCGGCGGCGAAACGCGTAGCCAAGGAACGTGTGTTCCATGGAGACAAGTTCGTAGACCATTACGAATGGCTGCGCGACAAGGAATCGCCGGAAGTCCAGGATTATGTGGCCGCGCAGAACCGGTATTGCGAACAGCGCATGGCGTCGTTGAAAGGCCTGCGCACGACCCTGTTCGAGGAATTCAAATCGCATGTGCAGGAAACCGACATGTCGGTGCCGACGCGCATGGACGACTACTGGTACTTCACCCGCACGAAGCAGGGCGAACAGTACGCGGTGCAATGCCGTCTGCCGATCCGAGGCGAGGACGACTGGGATCCGCCGGTCATCAAGGCGGACCAGCCGATCGACGGCGAACAGGTCGTATTCGACACGAACGTCGAGGCGCAGGGGCACGACTTCTTCCGCATCGGCGGCATGGACATCTCCAAAGACGGCCAGTGGATGCTGTACGGCGTCGACACCAGCGGCGACGAGCGCTACGACTTCCGCATCCGCAATCTGACGACGGGTGAGGAGCTTCCCGACGTGTTCGAAGGCATCGGCGGCGCCTGTTTCACACCGGACGCGCGGTGGGTGTTCTATGTGCTGCTTGATGACGCATGGCGTCCATGCGCGGTGAAACGCCACCGCGTCGGCACGCCGGTCTCCGAGGACGTGGAGGTCTACCGCGAGCAGGACGAGCGCTTCTGGGTGGGCATCGGGCTTTCCTTCGACGAGCGCAACATCGTGATCGGCACCGGTTCGAAGACCACCACCGAGGTGCTGCTGCTCCCCACCGATACGCCGGAAGGCGAGTTCCGCGCGTTCATTCCGCGCGAATCCGGTGTGGAATACGATGTGAGCTTCTCCTGCTTCGAAGGTGCCGGCGAGCACGGCGAGGACATTCCGCTCGCGGTCGTGTACCACAACGCGTTGAATCCGAACTTCGAGATCGATGTGATCGACATGCGCTCGCATGAGCCGCCATACCGGCTTGGCGAGGGCGTGCGCGTCGCCGTCGGCTCGCCGTACGGGTGCGAGCATGGCGACGATGTGGAGCCTGGCGCCTCCCGCATGCCGGTCGGCACGCCGTATTCCAACGATTGCAATCCCGGCATTCTCCAAGGCGCGCATGGTTTGGGCATCGAGGGGATATCGATCCACCGGTATTTCGTCGCGCTGCAGTACCGCGCCGAGGGACTGCCGCACGTCGCGGTGATGACGAAACGCGCCGCGGCCGAGGATTTCCTCGCGCGCAGGCCATGGCGTTTCACCGAAGTCGTTCCCCACGCGTTGGAAGGCGATTGGGACGTCGACGAATCCGTTGACGAGATCAACGAGGAACGCGTCGAGGTATGGGGCAAGCTCGACGCGCTCGCCGCGGCGCAGGGCAAGGGCTCGGCGGTGCATGGCATCTCCCGCAAGGGCATGACGTCGTCCGATGGTGCCACGGCCGATCGCATGCCCGGGGAGACGCGGCGCCTGTACGCCATCGGCGTCGGCGGCAATCCGTCGTATGACGCGCCGCGCATGCGGTATTCGTTCGCCAGCTACACGCGTCCGGGCGAGCTGCACGACATCGATCCGGCCACCGGCGAGGACCGTCTGCTGAAACGAGCGACGGTGCTTGGCGGATTCGATCCGCGCGATTACATGGAACGCCGCGTATGGGCCACCGCGCGTGACGGTGAGCGCATACCGATTTCACTGGTGTGGCGGCGCGATGTGCCGGCCTGCGATTCGGCGATGTTCGTCACCGGCTATGGCGCGTACGAGATCAGTTCCGATCCCGGGTTCGCGGTGTCGCGCATCAGCATGCTCGACCGTGGCGTGCTGTATGCGGTGCCGCATATCCGCGGCGGCGGCGAAATGGGCCGCGCATGGTATGAGCAGGGGCATCTGCTCAACAAGAAGCATTCCTTCGAGGATTTCGTGGATGCGGTCCGTGCGCTGCAACGCGAGGGGTTGGCGTCACCGTCCCGCACCGTGGCGAACGGCGGTTCCGCGGGTGGATTGCTGATGGGTGCCGTGGCGAACATGGCTCCGGAATGCTTCGCGGGCATCGAGGCGGATGTGCCGTTCGTGGACGCGTTGACTTCGATTCTCGACCCGTCGTTGCCGCTGACCGTCACCGAATGGGATGAATGGGGCGATCCTTTGCACAACGCCGACGTGTACCGGTACATGAAGGAATACACGCCGTATGAGAACGCGCCGGAATCCCCGGACGACGACCGCGTGAAGGTGTTCCCGAAGGTGTTCATCACCACGTCGATGAACGATACGCGCGTGCTGTACGTGGAGCCGATGAAATGGCTCGCGCGGCTGCAGCGCGCCGGTGTGGACGCCGTGGCGAAAATCGAGGTCGAGGCGGGTCATGGCGGCACGTCCGGACGATACAAGCAGTGGGAGGAGGTCTCCTACGAGAACGCGTGGTGCCTGAGTGTGATGGGCATCGTCAACTGACCGCGTCGGGCATGCCGTGGCAGGGGACCCGCCACGGCGTGTCCATTTGCTGAGCTGTTTTCGTTCGCATGATGAATCTCTGACTAGAGTCACGAGCTATGAGTGAATCTGCAAAGAAGTACACCATCGCCGTCATTCCGGGCGATGGCATTGGCAAGGAAGTGACTCCATGGGCCCAGAAGGCTCTGGAGAAGGCGGCCGAAGGCGTCGCCGAATTCGATTACGAGAACTTCGACCTCGGTGCCGAACGGTATCTGCGCGATGGCGCGATTCTTCCGGAAGAGGAAGAGGAGCGCATCAAGAAGACCGACGCGATTCTGCTGGGCGCCGTCGGCGATCCGCGCATCAAGGCAGGCATCCTGGAACGCGGCCTGCTGCTGAAGCTCCGTTTCGACCTCGACCAGTACGTCAACCTGCGTCCGTCCAAGCTGTACAAGGGCGTCACCTCCCCGCTCGCCAACCCGGGCGACATCGACTTCGTCGTCGTGCGTGAGGGCACCGAGGGCCTGTACTGCGGCGCCGGCGGAGCCGTCCGCCGCGGCACTCCGAACGAGGTCGCCACCGAGGTCTCCATCAACACCGCCTACGGCGTGGAACGCGTGGTGCGTTACGCCTTCCAGCTGGCGATGAAGCGCCGCAAGCACGTCACCCTCGTGCACAAGAAGAACGTGCTCGTCAACGCGGGCGACATGTGGCAGCGCATCGTCAACAAGGTGGCCGAGGAATACCCGGAGGTCACCCACGACTACCTGCACATCGACGCGACCACCATCTTCATGGTGTCCAACCCGTCCCGCTTCGACGTGATCCTCACCGACAACCTGTTCGGCGACATCATCACCGACGAGGCCGGTGCCGTGGTCGGCGGCGTCGGATACTCCGCATCGGGCTGCATCAACGCCTCCAACGAGTACCCGTCCATGTTCGAGCCGATCCACGGTTCCGCCCCGGACATCGCCGGGCAGAACAAGGCCAACCCGACCGCCGCCATCCTGTCGGCCGCCATGCTGCTGCGTCACCTCGGCTTCGACGACGCCGCGGCCAAGATCGATGCCGCCGTCGAAGCGGACATCGAGGAGCTCGGCTCCACCACCCGCACCACCGACGAGGTCGGACGCGACATCCTGGCGCGCATGTGACATGCGTCTTCCGATATGAAAACGGTGCCTTCCCGGTACGCTGTACGGGAGGCACCGTTTTTCGTATATGCGCGACGCGCGCCTTATGCGGTTGCGGACGTTTTCTTGGAAATCGAGCGCAGGGATTGATTTTCGTACGTTCGATTTTGGAAGACTTGGAAAAGGCGGCGGGGCATTCCGCCGTGTGGACGATCAGGAGGTCGTATGGTCGAGGATTCGTCTCGCGGCTTTTGCCGGGGTCTGTACAAACAGCCGGGCGGCAAACTCGTGGGCGTCACCATTCATCGCGCCGCCGAGCATGGAAAAACGCGCGGAACGTCTCTTGGGATGCTTCACGGAACAGTCCGCGAAGCATCCCGCGATTCGGACGCCGCCGATCATGATGATTTTCTGGAAAGCTGCGCGATCGACGGTGATTTCTTCCTTGACGGCGACGAGAACGACGCGCAGCGCATGCTGCGTGACATCGAACGGACGTTGGTCGTACGCACGAACACCGCGATGCGCGCGCTGACGGCCGGCACTGCCATGGAATCTCGCGCCGATGACACGCACGATGCCGGCGCTGAGGATTCGCATGATCATGATGCCTTAAGTGCGGATGAAACCGCGAGATGCTCGGAATCGCGCGTTGATGGAAATGCCGACGGCGTGGATCGCATGGACCATGCCGGCGTATCGGCGGCGATAGCGGACGTCATGCGGCGATACCCGGATGCGCGCATGGTCGGCATGACGCCGCAAGGCATCGCCACGGCGTTCCTGCGGGCGGTCGCCGACATGGAGTCGCCGGTCCAAGCGCTTCGAACGGAACCCGTCATCGAACCGCCGGACCGCGATCGCACGCGATCATACTGCGGTCTGACCGCAGAGGAATGCGCCAATCGATGGAAGGCATTGCATGCCCGCGTCGTCCATGACGAACCGCGCATGCCCGAAGAGCAGATGGCGATCGACGTCGCATGGGCGCGACAGGTCGCCGCGGGCGAACGCGAGCCGACGCTGCGCATCTGGGAATGGGCCGCGCCCGCGGTGGTCATCGGCAGATTCCAATCCCTGGAGCATGAAGTCGATGCGCGGGCCGCCCGCGACGGAGGATTCCATATCGTCAGACGCTGCACGGGAGGCGGCGCGATGTTCATCGAACCCGGGAACACCATCACCTACTCGCTGTATGCCCCCTTGGAATTCGTGCATGGCATCAGCATCGAAGACTCCTACAGGCTGTGCGACCACTGGCTTGTGGAGGCGCTGGACGGTCTCGGCCTCGATGTTCGGTTCTCAGGGCTCAACGACATCGCCACCCAATACGGCAAACTCGGCGGCGCCGCGCAACGCCGCTTCGCGCCACGCGACGGCGGCCCTGGGGCGGTGCTGCACCACGTCACGCTCGCCTACGACATCGATGCGCTGAAAATGTCTCGTGTGTTGCGCACGTCACGCGAGAAAATGTCCGACAAAGCCGTGAAATCGGCGGTAAAAAGGGTGGATCCGATGCGCTCGCAGACGGGAATGAGCCGTGACGCTGTGGTTGGGGCCCTGCTCGCGGCCGCGCGGCGAGTTACAATATAGCGCGAATGCCGAGAAGTTGGGTCGGCGCGTGACGGCGTACGAAAACGGAGGTGGCGACGCTGATGATGACACCGAACGGAACCGAGGAGGAAAGCTCCACCCTGTTGCATACCGCGCTGTTCAAGCAGGTCTCGCCAAGGGAGGCGGAGGAACTGCTTCCGCATCTGCAGCGCGCCGAATACAGCAAGGGCGACTTCATCTTCCGCGAGGGCGACACCGACCATCGCATGTATCTATTGGAAAAGGGACGGGTCAAGCTCATCCGTCAGGCCGCGGACCGGCGCGTGCAGCTGCTGAGCATCCACGCCTATGGCGAGGTGCTCGGCGAGATTCCCGTGTTCGACCCCCACGGAGGCCCCCGCACCGCATCCGCCGTCGCCATGTGCAACAGGACGCAGGTGGTCTGGCTCGAACACGACGCGTTGTTCGCCTGGCTCGACGAACATCCCAGGGTCGCCGTGGACATGCTGCAGGTGCTGGCGCACCGCATGCGCGACAACAACGAACGCATCTCCGATCTGGTGTTCATGGACGTTCCCGGACGGCTCGCCAAAACGCTGATCAACTTGGGCGCGCGCTTCGGGGAACCGGTCGAGGCCGGGCTGAAGGTGCCGCATGATCTCACCCAAGAGGAAATGGCCCAGCTGGTCGGCTCGTCGCGCGAGACGGTGAACAAGGCGCTGATGGATTTCGCGAACCGTGGCTGGATCGCACGCGAGGGACGTTCCATCATCATCTACCAGCCCGGAATGCTGATTCGCAGGTCGCGCAGATAGCCACCGCGGTTTCCGGTCCGCCGATATTGGTCGGCAGGTATGACGGATAATGCGGAAGGATTTTTCGGCTGATTTCCAGCGTTTTTTGAGATTCGACATCACTTTGTGATGAACCGGTGACGGCTCTGGGCGAACGGTGGATTAGTATACCCGCCACTTTAGAATGGGCACCATGCCCAAGAAGAAGAATGCCTTGACCGTTCAACGCGTGCTTGCGCTGGTGGTCGCCTACATCACGCTATGCGTAGGCGGCGGCCTGGTGACGAGCTTGTTTTTCCTGCCCGCCGTGTTCGGCGTCAACAGCGCGGCGAAAGCCGTCATCCCGTCCCTGTCCGTCGAGGGAATCGACTTCGACGTGACCAGTCTTCCCCAGCGTTCGACGATGTATTTCAACGACGGCAAAACCGCGTTTGCCGAGTTCTACACCCAGAACCGCGAGGTCGTTCCGCTGAAGAAGATCTCCAAGGCCATGCAGCAGGCCGTGGTGGCCCGTGAGGACAAGCGCTTCTTCGACCATGCCGGCGTCGATGTGCAGGGCGTCTTCCGCGCGTTCGTGCAGACCTATGTGAACCACGGCGACCAGCAGGGCGGCTCGACGCTGACCCAGCAGTACGTGAAGAACGTGCTCGCCACCCAGGCGAGGGAGGACGACGACCCCATCGCCGAATACCATGCATCCGAAGACACCATCGCCCGCAAACTGAGGGAAATGCTGATCGCGGTGCAGATCGAGAAGAAGTATTCCAAGGCGGAGATCCTGCAGGGATACCTCAACATCGCGCAGTTCGGACGCAACAATCTGTGCGGCGTCGAAATGGCCGCCAAACGGTATTTCAACGTCTCCGCGTCGCAATTGAACTACGTGCAGGCCGCCACCATCGCGGCCATCACGAAGAATCCGCAGAACTTCGATCCCTCGGTGGAAAGCAACCAGAAGGAGGCCGAGCGGCAGCGCAACATCGTGCTGACGCTGATGCACGACCAAGGTTTCATCACATCCGACAAGGAATACAAGGAAGCCATCAACACCCCGCTGAAGGACACGCTGAACCTGCAGGACGTGAGCTCCGGATGCCAGTCCGCCATTGAGAACACCGGCTTCTTCTGTTCGTATGTGGTCAACCAGATCCTGAAGAACAAGGCGTTCGGCAAGAACAGCGAGGCGCGTGAGAAGCTGCTGAAGGAAGGCGGTCTGAAGATCGTCACCACGCTCGACCGTAACGCGAACAACGCGGCCATGCAGGCCGCGAACAGCACCGTTCCCGCCACCGATCCATCCGGATTCGAAGTGATGATAGCGGCGGTGAAACCCGGTACGGGCGAGATATTGTCGTTCGGCATCAACCGAACGTACGACGCCACGGATGCCGCGCGAACCGACGAGACCAAGACGTCGATGAACTATATGGTCGACCAGGAGGACGGCGGCGGCATGGGCTTCAACGTCGGTTCCACCTGGAAGCCCATCAACATGGTGGCATGGATGCAGCAGGGCCATTCCATCAACGAGGCGCTGGCCACCAGCACCAGCTATTCGATGTCGCGGTTCAACTGCAACGGCTATGCGTTCACCGGCACATGGTCGGTGCAGAATTCCGGCGGCGGCACCACATCGCCGGAAACGCCTCTGCAGGGTCTGATCAAATCGCATAACACCACGCAGGCGTCGATGGCCTCCACCATCGGCCTGTGCGCGATCGCCGACGCGGCCAAGCAGATGGGATACCACAACGCCACCACCAACGCGTCCGACATCTATTCGGCGAACTCCTTCCAGCCGCCAATGACCATCGGCACCGTGCAGGCGTCTCCGCTGACCATGGCGAACGTGTACGCCACCATGGGCGCCAACGGCATGGAATGCACGCCGATCGCCATCAAGAAGGTGACCGACCGCAGTGGAGAGAGCGTGAAGGTGCCTTCCGCGGATTGCCACCAGGCGATCTCTCCGGAAATCGCGCAGACGGTGTCGTACGCACTGAACCAGGGTGTCGTCGTCTCGGGCGGTGAGGCCTCGACCACGCAGCTCGACGGCGGACGGAAGACCTTCGCGAAAACCGGTACGAACGAGAACACGGTGATGACCACCGCTGGCTTCGTGCCGAACCAGGTGGCCGCGTTCGTGGCCGTGGCCGACGCGCAGGACCCGATCCACAACACCTTCGACAACAAGACCATCAACGGCACCTACCACTCCAGCTGGTACGGCATGTACATCGCCACCCCGGCTTGGAAGGCGTTCATGAACTCCTACCTGTCGGCCATCAACGCGCCGGTCGACAACGATTACGGACAACCCGCGGAGCAATACACCAAGGGTGCCGCGACGACGACCACGCAACGGCAGTCCACGACCACGCAAAACAGCCAAGGCACGACCAGCCAAGGCACGAATGGTCAAGCGACCACGGAGAATGGAAACGGACAATAGCCGTTGCCATCGGACCGTCTTGCCGGTCATGATCAGGCATTGACCGATTATGGCCGACCGGCCGATCGTGAACGACCGATTGATTATGGTCTGCATGATCGGCCGGACCGACCCGATGGCGCTGTTCCCGAGTGAACAGTTGATGAACGCCCGCCCTGCACGGCGGGCGTTCTGCTTAGAATGCACATGTAACAGATCCGGATGGACGCTGGATCCGTATGGATATCAGGTCCGTAGGGATGGATCGGAAGGGAAGATCATGGGGGAAGGCAAGAAACCGTCGAAAAAGAGCGGTTCGGCACGCTTGTTCGAACCGATCACGCTGCGCGGCTTGACCGTGCGCAATCGTATCTGGCTGCCGCCGATGGACACGTATTCGGCGTCGGCATGCGACGGCAAACCGACGCCGTTCCACTACCAGCATTACGTGTCGCGCGCCATGGGCGGATTCGGCATGGTGGTCGTCGAGGCCACCGCGGTGGCTCCGGAAGGCCGCATCTCGCCGTGCGATCTGGGATTGTGGGACGATGCGCAGATGGATGCGTGGCGTTGGATCGTCTCCGATGCGAAGAAGACCGGCGCGGCTCTGGCGGTGCAGCTCAACCATGCCGGGCGCAAAGGCTCCACGGGATGCTTCTCCCTTGGATTCCAGGGAGCCAGCGTGCCCCGTGAATTCGGCGGATGGCAGACCGTCGCTCCAAGCGCGAAGGCGTTCGGCGAATATGCCGTGCCCCGCGAATTGACGGTGGATGAGATCCATGCCATCGTCGGTCGTTTCCGCGACGCCGCATGGCGCGCCGCGCAGGTCGGCTTCGACGCGGTCCAGGTGCATGCGGCGCATGGCTACCTGCTGTCGCAGTTCCTCGATCCGTTGGTCAACGAGCGCGAGGACGAATACGGCGGATCGTTCGAGAACCGCATCCGCATCGTGGTCGAGGTGGTCGATGCCATCCGTGCCGTGATTCCCGACGACATGCCGGTGCTGGTGCGTGTCTCGGCGACCGATTGGGCCGCGGGCGGATGGGATCTCGACCAGACCGTTTCCTTGGCGAAGGTGCTGAAAAAGCATGGCGTCGACATGATCGACGTGTCCACGGGCGGCATCATCGCCGACGTCACCGTGCCGGTCAAACCGAAATACCAGGTACCGTTCTCGGAACAGGTGCGTTCCCGCGCCGACGTGCCGACCACCGCCGTCGGATTGATCACCAAGCCGAAGCAGGCCGAAAAGGTGTTGAAATCGGGTGCCGCGGACGTTGTCGAAATCGGCCGCGCCGCGTTGCGTGACCCGTATTGGCCGCTGCGCGCGGCCGACAAGCTGGGCGTGCCCGTCGAGGAGGCGCCGTACCAGCCGCAGTATGTGCGTGGCGCGTTCCGCTGATTGCCGCTGTGCTCCCCATTGACGCTTGAGACGTCGCTTGGGGACGAATGATATCGGCGTTGGTCATATGTCAGTCACATGCGCTTTGCGCATGCGTTTTGCGCATGCAGGCCGGAGTGCGTTGCATACGCGCCGCAATGTGTATCAGGCGTCGATGCCGACGGCCTGGCCGACGTGGTCGAAGCCATCCTTGCGCAGCAGCTCCGCAAGACCGCGCTTCAGCACGGTGATCTGCTGCGGTCCGCGGTACATCAACGCGCTGACGAACATGACCAGCGAGGAGCCGGAGCGGATCTTCGCGTACGCCTGTTCCGGCGTGAACACGCCGCCGATGCCGGCGATCGCGAAGCGCTCGCCGTATTCGCGGTAGACCTGGCGGATGCGTTCGTTGCTCGCCTCGTAACAGGGGGATCCGGACAATCCCCCCTCCCAATCGCGTGGGATGTTCATGCCGGTGCGGTCCTTCTGCAGATTCGCGATCGACAGTCCCTGCACATTGTGCTCGGCGAGCACGTCGAGCAGATCCTTGAATTCCGGCCAGCTTGTGTTCAACGGCATCTTCACCAGCGTCGGCTGCGGGCGGTCGATGCCGTCCAATGCGGTGAACAGCCTGTCGAGCGCCTCGGGGCTTTGCGTGAACGGCTCGCCGGCCTTCGTGTTCGGGCAGGAGATGTTCACCTCGACCATCGCGGAGCGTCCCGCGGCGCGGCGCATGGAGATGCAGTAGTCCTCGATGCCCTCGTCCAGGTCGCCGGTCTTCTCGTCGTTGGTGCGGGCGATGGAGACCGACACCTGCATGTCGCGCGCCTTCGTCCATGCGTTTTCGGCGCGCGGAATCACCTTCTGCGAACCGTCGTTGGCGAGGCCGACGTGCACGATCATCGAATCGTATTCGGGCAGACGGTGGAACCATGGCTTCGGATTGCCCTTGCATGGGCGGGACGTGGTGGAGCCGACGGTCTCGAAACCGAATCCGGCGTTGTCGAGCAGCACGGGCATGTCGCAGTTCTTGTCGAGTCCCGCGGAAAGCCCGAACGGATTGGCGAAGTCGACTCCCATCACCGAGGTTTCGAGAATGGGGTCGGTGTAGTTGAGCATTTCGCGGCACAGCCACATCAGCGGCGGAATGTTCTTGGTGACGCGGCAGAATTCGATCATCTGCTCATGCGCGACGTCGGGGGCGTGGTTGAACACGAAGTGCGGTTTGATGATGTGCTTGTAGCCGAAGGTGAACAGATCGGTGGTGGCCTTGTTCACTGCATCGTGCCAGTAATTTTCGGAAACATACGTCATGAACACCATTTTCGCACTCTTTCGATGTTTTCGCACGGCGATATGTGCGGATTTGTCGCCTGTCGGTGGTCGATGGCGGTATGCGACGATGTGCGTTCGATTTTGTGCGATTAAAGATTGTAGCGTGAGCTTTTTTGCTTGGAAAACATGCGAAACGCTCAAGTCGGTTTTTATTTTGAGTGAACGTGTGCGATAATGTTCGAATGATTTCGTCACAACGTCAGCATCTGATATTAAGCAGGTTGCGCACCCGCGGCGCGGTGCGCATCACCGCATTGTCCAAGGAATTGGGCGTCTCCGCCATGACCATCCGCCGAGATATCGCTGATCTGGCAGACAAGGGACTGCTCAAACGCGTGCACGGCGGCGCCGTCACCACCAGCACCCTATTGAGCGAACCGCTGTTCTCTGTAAAGTCGCAGATGGACATCGGCCTGAAGGACGCCATCGCGCAGGAAGCCGTCAAATACGTGGCTCCCGGCGACGTGATCGCCATCGGCGGCGGCACGACCGCGTACATCTTCGCGCAGCATCTGCTGGAATCCCAGCAATCGTCGGGAATCACCATCCTCACCAACTCCATCCCCGTGGCGGAATTGGTGCAGGCGCTGGAATCGAAGGACGTGGAGGTCATCGTGACCGGTGGTGTGACCACCCGTTCCAACTCCCTTGTCGGCCCCATCGCCGACAAGGTGGTGTCCTCCCTGCGGGTCAACACCGTTTTTCTGGGCACGCATTCCGTGTCCATTCCGCGCGGCTTCCTCATGCCGAATTCGCTGGAGGCCGCGACCGATATGGCGATGATGGACATCGCCGACCGGACGATAATTTTGACCGACCACACCAAGTGGAGCTGCACGTCACTGTCGCTTTTCGCACGCTTCGACCAGGTGGACACGGTCATTACCGATGACGGGCTCGATCCCGATTCGGTTGGAAAAACAAGGGATTTGGTCAAAGAACTCGTGCTGGCCCACCAGAGCGAGCTGATTCAGGAAAGTGAGTGATCACCAATGAGTGAATTCGCCAACTACACTCCAGGGGAATACGCGAAGAAGCATATCCGCATCACGCCGACGACGCTTGCCGACGGACGAGACTTCTTCTACCTCGACGACGATCCGGAATACGTCTCCGGCAAGAAGACCCGCGAGCTCAAGGACCCGCGCCAGCTGGCATACCGTTTCTCCAACCAGCTGAACGCGGCCGGCGAGGAAGTGCCGTACGCAGCTCCGGAAATGCGCCGCGATCCGTTGACCGGCGACTGGATTCCGATGGCGACCGCACGCATGAACCGTCCGATCACCGCAGGCCCCGGCGCCACCGCGAAGGGCAACCCGCTTGCCGCGCGCAAGCCGGGCGACCCGTATCAGGACGGCGAGGTTCCCGACACCGACTACAACGTGGTCGTGTTCGAGAACCGGTTCCCGTCGATGGTCCGCGTGCCGGGTCGTTCCGAGGCCGTCGAATACGTCGACGGCAATCCGCTGTGGGAGAAGAAGATGGCGGCCGGCCGTTGCGAAGTGATCTGCTTCGACCCGGACGAGAACGGCCTGCCGGCCGATCTGCCGGTCTCCCGTCTGCGCACCGTCGTCGAGGCATGGGCCTTCCGCACCGCGGAGATCTCCAAGATCGACGGCATCGAGCAGATCTTCCCGTTCGAGAACCACGGACAGGAGATCGGCGTCTCCCTGGCGCACCCGCACGGACAGGTCTACTGCTACCCGTTCATCGCGCCGAAGCTGGAGGCCGAGCTGAAGCACACCGAGGCATACCACGAGAAGACCGGCGGCAACCTGCTCAAGGACCTGATGAACGCCGAACTCGAAGCCAAGGAACGTGTGGTCATGCGCAACCACAGCTGGGTCGCGTACGTGCCGGCCGCGGCGCGCTGGCCCCTTGAGGTGCATGTGGCGCCGGTGCGCGACGTGCTCACCCTGGACGAGCTCAACGACCAGGAGCGTTGGGACCTCGCCGTCATGTACTCCACCCTGCTCAAGCGCGGCAACGCGTTCTTCGACAAGGGCGACGGCAAGGGCATGGACCTGCCGTACATCGCCGCATGGCACCAGGCCCCGATCCACGACAAGCGCCGCGAGAACTACCGTCTGAACCTGCAGTTCTTCTCGTTCCGCCGTGCCGCCAACAAGATCAAGTACCTGGCCGGTTCCGAATCGGGCATGGCCGCCTGGGTCTCCGACACCACGCCGGAACTCATCGCCAAGCGCTTCCACGAGCTCGGCCCGATCGACATCGAAGGCTGAGCACAAGCAAGGCCGGCCACGGGGAAGGCCGCCCCATGGCCGGCCATCATGATTCATCACGAAGGCTGAAAGGACAAAACACCAATGACTGCTGTTGAATTCATTGAGCCGCTCTCGCACGACGAGGGCGTGGACATCGCCACGAACCTGTTCGCATCCACCTACGGCGAGAAGCCGGCTGGCGTATGGGCCGCTCCGGGCCGTGTGAACCTGATCGGCGAACACACCGACTACAACGCGGGCCTGTGCCTGCCGATCGC
>ERZ808262.552-NODE-552-length-16287-cov-3.478006_pt1 | contig 16287 bp, 11 predicted proteins | sample MGYA00520895_ERZ808262 | MGnify/ENA primary metagenome ERZ808262 (study PRJEB31516, sample SAMN03275588) | gut metagenome | biome: mammalia-associated habitat; material: feces | host: Papio cynocephalus | place: Kenya | collected 2012-08-02 ... | reverse complement strand
CCATAGCTGTAAAAATGTTCCTGCCAATATTTTGAGTTGAGGTTCGTGTAGGAGATGGGGTCGCCGCAGTGCAGCATGATGGAATTGCCCACATAGATGCCGCAATGGCTCACGCCGGGGGTATCGTAGGTGCCCTTGAAAAAGATAAGGTCGCCGGGCTGGGCATTGGATTTAGCTACGGGGGTACACAGGTTGTATAGCCCCTGGGCGCTGGTGCGCCCCACATTCCACACGCCGCTGTTTCCCATGGACCAGCAGATAAAGCCGGAGCAATCGAAAGAGGTATTGGGATTGCTGCCGCCCCAGACATAGGGCATCCCAATGTACTTTTCCGCTTCTGTAATGAGCACGGAAAAAGTCTCGTCCGCCAGCACCTCACTGGGGATCTCGTACTTGGGCGGTGTCTCGGAATACTTGCCCACATAGGACGAATTGGGAAATAAATCTTCCCGGTTGCCCAGGGTCGCCATATAGGCGGCGTACATGCTCAACCCATCCTCTCCCAGAATCTCCACAGGGATATGGGAGAGATTTCTGTTTTTCAAGGTGACGGTACAGATGGTGTAAGGATAGGGCACCTCTACCTCCACTTCGTAGTCCTCCATAATAGGCTGGCCCTTCTTGTCCAGCAGGACTTTCCCAGTTTTCGGGTCACGCATGGGCCGCTGGGCGATCTCTGTTTCTGTGCGGTAGTGGGTTTCGGTTTCCACAGTTTCCGTCAGGATGTATTGCAGACCGAACAGACAGTTCAGGTTGTCCTTCACTTGGTCTATGGTAAAAACGCCATCGTGAAGCGCGGAGAGAAGGGAAATCAGTACATAGGGGTCATGCTCGATGGTGTCCAGTTCAAAGTGGTATTCATCGTAGCTGTGGGTACGTTCATAGTTCCGCAAGCGATCCTGCAAGTCCGCCTCCATGGCGCGATAGGTGCTTTCGGCATCCAGAATATCCTTGTCCTCTGACAGATAAGATGTACTCACAAAGCTGCTGATCCCGGAACCGGCCATTACGGAACAGGAGGAAACGCCAATAATCAGGAACAGGAGCAGTAAACCGATCCCCAGTATAACTACCAGATATCCCCTGGATTGCCTGGCCTTTTGGACAAATTCCTGTAGAGCGCTTTTTAAGCTGCCGACACCGTTTCTGGTAGTCTCTGCTGTCCGCCGCGCCTGCTGGGCATACTGGCGCTGAATGTGCTTTTTCTGCAAATACCGTGAAACAGGATTGGAACTGGCAATTCCGGGATTCTCCTGTACCGCTTTCTGGTAGGTAAAATCCGCATTTGCCTGGTCAAAGGCCCGCTGGGCTTTCTCTACATCCCGCCATAGCTTTTGACGCTGACGTTCCACAACCTGCCGCACACCGTGATCTCCCAATTGCAGCCCGCGTTCCACCAACTCCTCGCCTTTATGTCCGGCCTCCACACCCACATTTTCCTGTCCCACTTTATGGACTTCATTGTGGATTTCTTGCTCCAACCTTCGCAAAGGCATACGAAGCGGATCATGGCGCAGCTTACTATTGGGCGGCCTGTCCACCTCCTGATAGACAGACACAGTTTTCGCCATGCCGGTGGCCTCGTCATAGATCCGCTGCCGCACCTTTTCCCGTTGCTTTGGGATGTTCTCTTTGGCAGCGTCCAATTTATCCGCCGCGGCGTTGGAGCGGTGAATGGCATCCGCCAGTGCCGGATTCTCCAAATCCTCCTGGGAAAATTGGAGCCGGGAGGATTGGTGTTTTTCGCTGCCAACGTCCGTTTCCGGCGTTCTGCTGCTGATATTTTCCACTTCTCCTGTGGATAGGTTTTCCGCTACCGCGCCGTCCTTTGTCATCTTCTGGACCACTTTCGCCCGGACTTTTTGCTGGTCTATGGCTGTTCACCTGCCTTTCCGTATGGGCACTCGTCACCGCACTGCCCTCGTTCAATTTTGGAAATGTAGTGGAAAATCGGATACGCCTGGGGTGGACAGACGGCATTGCCCAGGGTTTTCAGCCGCAGCACCCGATTCTCCATGTGCTTGGTCATGCGGGGGATTCCCTCCGGCTCTTTTGCCCAGAGGATACGTCCGTCCATCCGATTGGGAAGCCCATGAGCCATTCCACCCAATCCGGGTTCAGGGCTACGTCCGGGCTTGCGTTGGGTGTCAGGTAGTACACCGCCGCCGAAAGGCTCAGACTCCAAATTGTGCCGCTCTTGTTCCGCTTGCGAAAGATCCCACCCTCCGACAGAAACACATCCAGGTTTTGCGCATCCCGGTTGGTCGCTGAATCGGAGGCAAGGGGTGTGGGAAACATCAGCCGCGAGGATAAAAGTTCGCTGGCGCTCATGCCACGCGCCGACACCGCAAGCCGGAAATACGAATGGGAGAACAGTGTATCCCGCCTTTGCCAGGTCAAAAATCGTTTTGTCGAGCCCCATATTGATGAAGCCAGCAACATTTTCCCCAAGCACCCAATGGGGCCGCAACTCGGCAATGACCCTGCACATTTCCGGCCACAGGTAGCGTTCATCCGCAAAGCCCTTTCGCCGTCCGGCTGTGGAGAAGGGCTGGCAGGGGAAGCCCCCGGAGATAACGGTAACGGTTTTAAGTCCAGTTCGTTCAAAGAACGCCTCCTTCGTAAAAGTAGTAATGTCCCGGAACCGGGGCACATCGGGCCACCTGGCTTCCAGGACAGAATAGGGAAAGTCCGCCCATTCGCATTGGCAGACGGTTTCAAACCCGGCGGCCTCCGCCGCCAGGTCCAGACCGCCAATGCCGGAGAACAGGCTGACGTGGGTTAGTTTTGATTCAGTCGTAGGGTACCTCCATAATGTCGTATTCCGGGATTCTCTGGCAGTAGACCAGATACCGCTGCTTGCCGCCGGAGGCGTAGGGATGACAGGTGAGCAGCGTTACCATATCCCGCCCCGGCTGAATAAGAATGTTTTCGATCTCGTGAGGTTCAATGATTTTTGTCCCCACCACCCGATACCGCAGGCGTTCCCACAGATTGGTGATGACCACCTCGTCCCCAATGGACAGCTCCGTTATGCATCGGAAATAGGCCGCGCCGCCCCAGCCTCGGTGTCCCGCAATGACGGCGTTCGTGTTGGAGCTTCCAATGGGAACACTCGTGCCGGAGAGGACGGCGGCCCCTTTCGCCATATTTTCGTCTGTAGCACCCAGGTATAGGGGCATTTCCAGATTCAGCTTGGGTATGGAGATAACACCGAAGGTTTCATCCGGTAGGCCGTAATCCGTTAGAGAAAACAGGGTTGCTTGGTAGGCTCCGGCTTCGGAGAGCGTGGACTGTCCATCTGTGTAAATCTGCTGATTATAGGCTGTCATAGAATCCCACAGCTCCGGGTATGGCCGGGATTCTTCCGGCTCTGTTGAAGGGGTAATGACAGTGGGAATGTCTTTATCCAGGTCATCCTCCAGACGGGCTAGAAAGCTATCCGCCTCCCATCCCATCCGCCGGTCCACCACAGCACCTTGAATGGACGGGTAAAGTACCAGAAAGAGACCAGCCAGAAAAAGCATGAGCAGCATCATAAGGGAAAACGAACTCCACTTATTTCTTGACATATCTGCAACCTCCTTTTCTTGCCTTTCGGTAAATCCGTGTGCCTGTTAAAATGATTACACCTGATCCTAAAGCGGCGGCTATGCTCCAAAGAATGCCTTGTAGATACTTGACCTCCCAGGTGGATGCAGCTGGTTCGGTAACGGCGTTTTCTTCTTCCAGCACCGCAGCTTTCTCATAGGGAATCCGGGAACCACGCACCAGTAGTCGGTGGGTGTTGACACCGTAGGGAGTGCAGGTGACGAGGGTACACAGGTCCTCGCCGGGAACAATACCTAGGAGGTCCGTTTCATAGGGCAAAACGGTGTTAATCTCCGTTACCTGGTATGCCAAGGTTTCATTCAGCACATTCAAGTAGAACACATCCCCCGGGGTCAGCTGTTCCAGATCGGTGAACATCTTCTGACTTGCCATGCCGCTGTGGCCGGAGAGAATGGTGTGGGTGTTCTCGCCGCCCACCGGCAGGGAACTTCCCAACAGATGCCCCACGCCACGGTCCAATACCTCCGCATCCGTGCCGTGGTAAATTGGCAAATTCACTTGGATTTTGGGGATTTCCACATATCCCATGATCCCGTTTCCTGCAATGTCCAGCTGGTCATTGTAATTCTCGGCGGCAGACAACAACGCTTCCTCGCTGTAGGCATCCGCCGTGCCGGGAGTAATGGCCAGATTGTAGGCGATGGCCCGCTGCTTTGCCTCCTGCAAGATGGAATCATCTGTCTGCTGGATAAGCTCCTGGTAGGCTGTCTGAATTTCAGAGGCGTATTTCTGGTTGACATAATTTGAAACAAGTGGGTACAGTGTCAACCCCAATGCCGTGAGAAACAGCACCGCGGCGCAAATAGTGATGACTTTCTTTTTCAATACATCCTCCATTTTCCCACCCGGAGCGGGAAGCTCCGGGTAGGAAATAAAATCAGGCAGACTTCTTACTGGACACCGCATACAGCACAGCCGCCGCACCGACCATCAACAGGATACCCACGATGGTAAACATCATAGTGCCGCTGTCGCCGGTCTTGGGCAGATCAAAGCCGCGCGTATTGACCACGGTCAAAGGGGCCTCGGCGTTGGTGCTGCCGTTGTCCTCCGCCATGTTGACCTTCTTGCCGCTGACGGTGGCAGAGGCGGTCAGGAGCTTGTGTTCCAGATGCTTCTGGGGGATGTTCTTCAAATCGGCATCGCTCTGAATGACTTTGGCGTACCGGGGATCATTCTGAATCAGGCCCAGAGCGTCGGAAGAATAGACGGTGCAGCTCTCGGTACTTTCCTTTTGGGAGATCACCACCTCAATATCCTGTTTCAGCAGCACATAGCCGCTATCAGTGCGGACTTCCGTCATGGAATAGGTGTCATCCTCCAGACCCTTAATGAGGATTCTGCCCTTGGTATCGCCGGTTTTCACGGGGACAAAATGGGTGGCCTCGGCCTTGTCAGTGGTGTGACCGGTCACATAGTATATGCCTTCGTCCTGGTTCAGCTGAGCCTTTACATAGTAGTTGTCGGTCTTGTTCTGTACCAGGAATTCCACCTTGGAGAAATCGCCCTTGCCGTCAGAGAACAGCTTGGTGAGGTCAATGCCGTAGCTGAACACATGGCAGTCATCCACCAGAGTATCGTAGTAATTCTGGGAGCTGCGCTTCCAAGTCAGCACCACCTTGTTATCGTTGCCTTTGTCGCCCACCACCAGAGAGTTATCGCTGCCTACCTTAGCAGTGTAGGTCAGGCGCATGGTGCAGTCGGAGAAGCCGGAGTTGACCATATTGGCATCGGAATAAACAGCCTTGGATTTGTTGATTTCCGCCAGTCCCTTGTCAGTCATTTCCACGGTCATAGCGGTCTTGCCATCCTGGGCTTCGTTATAGGAAACGGAGAAATAGCCGTCCGCTTCCTTCCAGCTGGTCACGGTATTCTTGCAGGCGGCATCGGAGAAGATTTCCAGTGCCACATCGCCTTTGGTGTAGGTCAACCCCTTGGACAATGTATCAATGAAGGTATAGCAGGACAGGTAGGTTGTTTCGGAGGTGATGCTGGGCAGGGTGGAAATGATCTGGTAGTCGATGGTGTCCCCGGCGGAGGCGGTGCCGGTGTGGGCGTAGGCATCCGTCTTGCCGGTGTCGGCCTTAGCCTCCCGTAGCGTCTTTTCCAGGGAGGGAATGCCGGTCAGGTTCTTGGGATACAAGGTAATGTCATAGATCCAACGGGTACCGCTGTCAGTTGCGTTGGTGCCGTTGACAGAGGTCATGGGGACGGACACCAGGAAGGGGTCTGTGGTGGAAACGACCATTTCAGGAACCTTGGTTTCTGCCACCAGATAGAGGCCCAGAGGCAGATTTTCTGCCTTGGTCTTGCCGTAGGAATCGGTTAAAGCCATGGCGGTTCCGTTGGCGGCGGCATAGCGTTCCATGGCGTTTTTGACGGTGGTGGAATTGGCGGTCAGGTTGGTAGACAGAGTGGAGATCAGCACATCGGACTGATAGAAATACTTGGATTCGTCCAGGGCGTCCGCATTTTCATATCGGCTCTTTCCGTCCGTCAGGCCCAGGGATTCCAGAAAGTCTGCGCCCTTGGCCTTGTCCACGGCATACAGCACTTCCACATGACCATCCGTGCGGTTGTCGGTTTCAGACTCGCTGAACTGTACAATGTCGGCAACCTTTACGAAGCTGAACTCCACGCCTTTAATGGCGTACCCGTAGCCGGTTTCGCCATTGCCCAGGGTGGAAGCGTTGCCGCCCAAGACATTGTTTACGCCGGTTTCATCGTAAACACCGGTGGAAACATAGGAGCTGTCCCACACGCCGTCCTTTTCGGCATTGGTAAGATCGTACTTGTAGATGGTCAGAGAGCCGGTTCGGGATTCGTCGATGGTTGCATTCTCCAACTCGGCGGCGGAGACAGCCACCGGGAAGGACAGGAGCAGTGTCAGAGCTAGGAACAGGGAAAGAATTTTTGTGATGCTTTTCATAGAGCAGTTTCCTTTCTTGAATATAATTTTGAGGTTGGATTTTGAATTTTGAACATGAAAAAACCAGGGCTTATCCCTGGCGTGGAAAAAATACATGATTGCCCTTCTTTTCCACAGATTTTTTGAAAATAGATGTTGCTTTTTTCTAACGGATTGCATATAATAGTAGTGAACCGAGAGGTTCACAGCGGGTGTTTCGCCACCCACATCCCAAGTGCGAGGCTTTACAGCAGGTGTTCCGCCACCTATATCCCAAGTGCGGGGCGTTAATGATACGGAGGGATTTAGGTCCCTCCGTTTTTTTGAGAGGAAACAAAGAAATGACTGTAAGATTTGATAATTTAGGCTTCTATAACGTGGATACACGCTATTTGCAGTACCTAAGCACCATAGAGCCGGAAGTGCAGTTTACGCAGGAAAAAGACTATACGCAAAAGCCGTTTCTCGGCATCCTCGTTATAATCGATACATATACTTACTTCATTCCTTTAACCTCTGGAAAGCCCAAACACGCAAAGTGGAAAAATGTGGGCCCCGCACATTATCTGATTTATGAGCAGGTGCCCAAGGCGGAACTTCGCAAGCGGGATATTTACAAATCTATCTCTGAAACCGATGCGCTGCAAATATTCGCCGCATTGGATCTAAAGAAGATGATCCCTGTTGCCGATGGTTTGTACAGCCGAATTGAGTTTGCAAAGCTGGAAGATCAGAAATATGCGGACCTACTTGAAAAGGAATACAGATTTTGCCAGAAAATACAGGATGGCATCCTTTCCAAAGTCACCCAGATTTACAGGGAACAGAAAGAAACGGGAAAGGTTTATCCTATGTACTGTAACTTTTCAAGATTGGAAGATGCCTGCAATCAGTATCAGTCCATATGACTTTTGCCGGAAGCGGTTTGCTTCCGGCTTTCTCAATGCCTTTTTCTGGATAGAACAGAAAGCATACAAAGGCAGCTGATAGCTGCAGCCAACCCAAGCACCCGAAGAACGGCTCCGGATACCGCACCAGTTTCCGGCATGGTAAAGGTGCGGGCGTTGACAACGGTCAACTCTACGGACAAGGTATCGGTAGGAATCGTTCCTGTGAATGCCGTTCCCATGAGCAGCTTAAAGCCCTCCGGAGCCTTTACCTCTGTCAGGCGATAGCGAAGGCCGGGATGCAGGCCCGTCCATTGGAGAATACCATCCTCACCGCTGGTCAGGCGGCCATCCGTCAGACCCTCCGTCAGACCCTCCGCAGAGCAGCCGCCCTTTGTGACGGATTCGGAATGCTGAACAGGCTGCCAGGTATCCCCGTCCTCGCTCCATTCCAGCAGAAATGTGGCCCCGGGCAGAGGGCTTCCGGTGGTATCCACCTTTTTGACGGCAATCGTGCCAGGACGCAGAGCATTGACAAAAGATACCTCCGCAGTCTGTCCCTGGACTACCGAAACCTTCTGGGGATTCTCGCTTTTGCACTGATACAGACAGTCCTCCGGCAGCAGTTCCTCCACGGTATATTCCCCAGGCAGCAGATTGGCGGTCAGAATCACACCGTCCTCGCTAGATGTAAAGGGGGAACCTTCCACCGCATTCCCGTGGGCATCAGTCACCCGGAATACCCAGCCGGAAACAGGCCCGTCACCCTCCACGGTTTTCTGGATTTTCAGTTTACCATACTGGACATTGGTGAAAGTTATCTCCGTATCTTGGTGGGGCAAAATCTCAATTTTCTGAACAGTTTCATCCACCATCCAGTATTCATCCTCAAACCGCCCCAACTCGTCGCCGGTTTCTTTGGCGTAGTAGGTGCCAGGACTAAGGTAGTGGCCTGCCTTACCCTCCGCATTGGTAATGACTGTTCCAACCTCCTGGGTGCATTCCGCATTCGAATAGATGGCGATATGCCAGCCCTCCACAGATTCGCCGGTATTGGTCTTTTTGTAAATCCACACCAGACCTTGCTCCCGGTTCAGCCAGGTATCCACAGCATCCTTGCCGCCTGTGACCAAAACCGTGTGGAATCCCAGTTCACCGGCCCAATAGGCATCCTCCGTGGGCAGCTCCACCACTGTGTAGCGACCCAAAGGCAGGTTCCTGGTAATGGCATAACCGTTTTCATCCGTCGTAAAGTCGCCAACGGTTTTTCCGTTGGAATCTCGGACTCGGAACGTCCAGCCGCCCAGGTTGTTGCCGGTGTTCGTGGTTTTCACGATTTGAATACGGCCCAAATGGGTGTTCGTAAAGGTGACGCTGGCCGTCTGGTTTGCCTGGATCGCAACGGTTTTGACTGCCGTATCGAAGTTCCAATAGGAATCATCCGTGGGAATTTCTTTGGCATACAGCGTTCCGGGCTGCAAACCGGATACGGTCACAGTTCCGTCGCTTCCGGTAGTAAAGGGCGAGCCGGAGACAGGTTTGGTGCAGGCAGAATCTGTGTACAATCCAATCTTCCAACCACCCAGATTTTCGCCCGTATTGGTTTTCTTTACTAGCTGGACACTTCCGGTGTTCCGCTTGTTATAGAAGCTGACCGAAGTAGTCCTACCGGAGGTAATCGTGACCCGCTGGGGATTGGTGCTGGCGCAACTGTACAAGGCATCTATGCTGGAATCCGTATTGCCCAATTCTTTGACATAATAAGTGCCCGCAGTCAAACCCGATACAGAAAGCTTACCGCTGGAATTGGTAGTGTACGGCCCGGATACCAGGTTGGTGCAGGCAGCGTCACTGTAAATCCCGAACTTCCAGCCAGACAGATTCTTGCCGTCCTCTGTGGTTTTCGTCAGGCTGATATTCCCCAGGGAGGGTGCCTTGATCTTGAAATAAGCGTTTAACCCGTTGCTTCCGGCGTTATACAGAGAAATGGTCGTCTGGTAACTGGAACCAGACATATACCAGATGTTGTAGCTGGAATTGGAAGCCGAGGGCAGATAGCGGGTTGCTGTGAACACTGTGGATTCGGAAATATCCCCGGTTTTGGTAATGTTCAGCGTATTGCCGCTCTTAGAAAAGCGGGCACCGTTTCCATTAGAGAACGAGAACGCGGACAGCACTCCGTTGGAATCATAGACGCTGCCAGTATCCCCGGAAAGCTGAATCGTAGGTGCGTTGCTGCTGGAACTGCCGCAAAAGCTGGGGATTTTCTTTGCGGACTGGATTGCGGATACCAGGCTGTTGTAGCAGGAGGAAAAGCCGGATACCGAGTCAGAGGCGGCGGCATAAAGCACGTCGCCAGAAGTACCGCACTCGTTGGAGCTGTTCCGGTTAAAACTGCTGGGGTCACGCAGGCCGCAGACAATTTCATAGATCAGAATTTGCGTTGCTACCCGCAGGGGAACATTGGGGTTGCTGTCCTTCTTTACTGATGTGGCGCTGATGGAGTGGTTCCAATGCTGGTCACTGTACAGAAGGATAAGCCCGATAGCCTCCCGCCGAGCGGAGGGCAGTGCGTACCACACATTGCTGCCGGTGGTGCTGCCACTGCCGTTCAGGGTCACATCCCGGTCCACGGAGTTCCCGCTGGTGCTGGCCGCATAATTGCGCCAAGGCTCAATGCAGTACAGCGGTTCATCCGCATGGGCAACACCGCCGTATCTCGCAAAGTGCCAGCCCATGTTCTTGACATAGGCCGTCCGGGTCGTGCCGCTGCCGTTGGGCTTGTAGGCGCAAGACACCTGATAATTCAGTCGGGTGGTGTAGTCACCGTTGTCGGCAAAGTCGAACAGCATGATACTTTTTTGCGTAGAGGCATAGGCCTCGGCACCCAGATTACGGTTATCTTCCGATTCGTCCGGGGTGTCCTCCGCTGGGGTCTCCGTTTCCTCTGTTGGATCTTCCGCTGGTTCCTCTGTGAAAGGCTCTGTAGCTTCTTCTGTTTCTTCCGGTGCCGTAGTTTCCACTACCGCCTCCGTTGCTTCCACAGTTTCATTTGCTACCGGTACTTCTTTCTCCTCCGGCGGTGCCTCTGCCATAGCTCCCAGCGGAACACTGAAAACCAGCATCACCGCCAACAGCAGACACAGCAGCCGTTTTGCCAATCTCATGGGTTTCCTCCTTCCTGGGTAGTCTGATACTGCGCCACCTCACTGGGCTTGGTTGTCATAATACTGTAAAGCGCATTGTCCGTTGGAAAATGATCCACGAAAGGCAGGATCACATTGTCAAAGAATAGCAGGCCTTCCCCCGGCGGGGCGTTGCTGATATGGGCCGCCTGTTTGGCCGAGATGTTCAGCCGCTCACAGAGAATGGCCCTGTCGCCGCTGGCCTGGTTCAGCAAGTAGATAAAGTCGCTGTTTTCCAGAATGTTCTCAATCTCCGGGGAACCCAGCAGGTCCTTTACGTTCTGGGTAATGCCTGTGGGAATGCCGCCCCACTTCCGAAAGCGTTTCCAGATCTCCACACTCCAGGAGGCCACCTCTCCGTGGAGCAGCAGGTGAAATTCGTCCACATAGTACCGGGTGGCTTTGCCCTCGCTGCGGTTCACCGTCACCCGGTTCCACACCTGGTCCTGGATGACCAGCATCCCCAGATTTTTCAGCTGTTTGCCCAGAGACTTGATATCGAAGCACACCAGCCGATTGTTGATATCCACATTGGTCCGGTGATTGAACACATTCAGGCTACCGTGGACATACAGCTCCAAAGCGGAACTGACTCTTTGGGCCTCCGGTTCCGGCTGGGCCCGGATCTCGTCCCACAGATCTTCCAGAATGGGCATATTCTCCGGCCTGGGGTCTGCCAGGTAGCCCCGGTACACCTTCCGCAAAGAGCGGTCAATGACGGTTTTCTCCACCGGGGTCAGCCCAAACTTGTCTCCCGCCGCGACCTCGCAGAAGGACAGGATAAAGTCGGATTTCAGCGCCAGGGGGTTGTCGTCCTCGGAGTAGTTCAGGTTGATATCCAGGGGATTCAGGTAGTAGCTCCTGCCCCCGCCGCTGCCGGAGGGGGTGAGCCGGATGACCTGCCCGCCCAGCCGCTCCACCAGGGGGAAATACTCCGATTCCGGGTCACAGATCAGAATGTCGTCCTTTGTCACCAGAAACACATTCAGAATCTCCCGCTTGGCGGAGAAGGACTTGCCGCTGCCGGTGGTGCCAAGGATCAGGCCATTGGGCGTTTTGTTCTGTTTCCGGTCTGCCAGGATCATGTTGCCGGAGCTGGCGTTGATCCCGGAGTACAGCGCGTCCCCGCCCTGGAAGATCTCCTGGGTGGTAAAGGGCATGAGGATGGAAACGGCGGAGGTGGTCAGCCCCCGCTGAATATGGATCTGGTTGACACCCAAAGGCAGTGCCGACACAAAGCCCTGCTCCTGCTGGAAATCCAGCCGTGTAAACTGGCAGTTGTACTGCTGGGCAACGCTGGCTGCCCGGGCAATGTCGTTATCCAGTTTCCGCTTGCTGTTCGCCATGTTCACTACCAGGAATGTGACCAGAAACATCCGCTCGTTCCGGCTCTGCAGGTCCCGGAGAATGTTCTTGGCCTCCACGGCGTAGGTGGCAATGTCTGTGGGGACAATATCCATATCGAATCCTTCCCGCACGGCCCGCTTCTGGGCATCGATTTTCATACCGTCAATGTCGGTGATCTTCCGCTTGACGGTCTTAATGGCCTCTGTCTGGTCCATACTGCAGATGTGGATGCTCAAAAGCATGTCGCTTTCCGTGTTCAGCATCTCCGCCAGGATACGGTCATCCATTTCCGGGGCGGTGATCTGCAAAAAGGAGGCCGCGCAGAACTTGGTGCCCATCTGGAACTGCCGGGCGGAGGCGAAGCGGAAGGCCGAGGGGGCGATAAAGTCCTTGACGTGCAGGCCAGAGGAAGCCAGCCAGTCCCATTCAAAGGAGAACCGTTCCCCATCCGGGTGCAGGATGCCGTGCAGCAGTTCCAGCCACTCCCGGCCATCCAGTACCTTGGCCAGAGTACCCATGACCTTGAAATGGTTCAGCGCGTCCAGGGTGATCCGGGCGAATCTGGCCCTGGCCGCCCGGATATCCGATTCCGAGATGGTCAGCACCAGCAGCCTGGTTTTCACAATGCCGTTGTTGCCCTTTTCCAGCTGCCGCCGGAGCATCTGGGTATAGAGCTGCCGGATGCCGTCAAAGGCATCCCCTTGGGTGGCAATCTCGATTCGCTTTAGAAAGTCCTCCTGATTCATGTGCCGGCATGGCAGGCTGATCTCCATGCCGATGGAGCTGTCATGGGAATTGTACAGATCGCAGAGACCTTCAAAGATGGCCGTCTGCTGATCCGGCTGGGCAAGCTGATAGTTCACGTCCTCGAACTCAATACACTTGGACCAGGTGTTGTCATCCAGCTTGCACAGACCGTCCGGGTACATCTGCCGGAACGGCAAGGTGTCCTGAGCGGTGTGGGGCTTCCCATCGCCCCGGACCCGCTCCATGATCGCCCGGATCTCTTTCTTTTCAGCGGCGGTCAACTTTCGCTTTTTTGCGGACTTTTCCTCTCTTCTGGACAATCGCTCGTACCTCCTGTTCTACTTGAATCTGCCGCGCCACGGCGGCGTAAAAATTGTTGGTCGCGTAGGGCCGCAACTTGGGCCTTACGAACATAGCCTGGATCATCTGCCCCAGGATCACCTCCAACGGCTGGCCGTGCTTCTCGTACATCGCCAGCAGGAAGAAGGGCAGCATGATTAAGGTCATGCAGAGGGTGGCCGCACTGGAAGCCACCCTGTTTTTAAGCAAAAAGAAAAGCGGTACTCCTACAAGCACCGCCGCTCCAAAGCAAATGAGCTGCCGCCGGGTCAGGCCGAACAGCACCTTGGATTTTACTTTGGTCAGATCTTTGGGAATGGTTACATAGGCCATACATACCTCCTTAATGGGCTCCAAATAGAGATTTTGACAGGCTGCCCGTCTTGAACAGCGCAAAGCACAGCAGCACCGTATACCCCATGCAGGCCCAGATGGCGGCGGACACGTTGCTTCCCACGCCGATGTTCTGCACCAGCACAGAATAAATGCCAACACACACCATAATCAGAAATGCCTGGAAGCCCAGGGCAAACAGGGAACGCAGGTAATTTTGTCCCGTGTGCCCCCAATCCCGGTTGGTCATGGTGGCAAGGGGAATGGGCCCCACCGAGGCGGTCAGGTACACCTCAATCATCCTGCCGTAGACCACCAGCATAATGCAGATGGACAGGATGTTCATGGTCAGCCCCACGAATATGGACTGGAACCACAGCCCGAATAGCTCTCCTGTTTCCAGGGCTTCCATCTGGGCATCCAGATTTCCCAGCACGCCGCTGATATCCACAGAGGTATTGCCGATAATCACCCCGGCGCTGCCGTTGACCACGCTCTGCGCCGCATCGAATATTCCCATGACGATGTTCCAGGTGTTGGTGACGATCAGCACGGCACAGAAGGTCTTGAATACCCATTTGAAAAACATCCAGGTATCAATATCGTGGAGATTGTTTCGCTCCGTGACCATCTGGATCAGCTCCACACACATAACGAAGGTGAGGATCACCCCGGCAATGGGGACAATGACCGTTTCGGAAAGATTCTGGATCATGGAAAAGACGCCCCCGTTCCAGCCCTGGGGCGTCTTTCCCACTTCTCCCGCAATCTCGCCTACTTTGGTATTGACGGAATCGAACATTCCTGTTAAATTTCCCTTGATGCCCTCTGTCAGCAGCCCACGGAGCCACTGGTCCAGTTTGTCAAGAATACCGCCCATAAGCGAATCACGCTTTCAGTGGCTTATCCGAACAAACCGGTCAGCAGGGGCACCAGAGTGGTGCCGATGAGGGCGACACCGCCGCCGGCCATAAGCTGTTTCATTCCTTGCGACTTGGAAGCAGGGTTGTCCTGGCCGTAGCCTTCCAGAAGATTGATAACGCCCCAGATACCCAGACCTGCACCCAGGGCGACTACCAGGGTTTGCAGAACGCCTACCGCGCTGTTGAAAAATGCCATTCAAAATATCCTCCTAAAAATGGTTTTGGTTATAAATTGATCTCGTACACCTCAAAGGCATCCGTGGGCTTTACCTTGGGATGCCGCTTCATGTACCGCTCCATATCAAAGAGATTCTTCGGGTCGGCGTCGGCGGTGTATTTATAGTTCGGGTGTTTCGTCAGATCGTATTTCTCCGAGAGAAACGGACGGACACCCCGCAGCATATAGATACACTTGCCGCCGTCCATTACCGCCAATTCGTCCTGGGACATCAGCTCCTTTCCTAATTTCTGATAACTGAGGCCATAGGATACCTGACTGCCGCGGTTTTCGGACTGGTTGGAAAGGTCAATGGTTTCCTTTCCCAGCAGCTCCGAAATCTCCTTCAGCGTGGATTTCTCCTTGCCTCCCAAAAACAAGGTGCTGTCACAGTTACCTGCGATGGTATCCGCCGCGTCCTTGTAAATGGTCTTTAGCTGGCTCTGGGACTGCAAAATAATAGAAGCCGAGATCTCCCGGCTTCGGATGGTGGCAATGAGCTTGTCAAAGTTCGGAATTTGACCGATATTGGCAAACTCGTCTAAGATCAGACGGACATGGACAGGCAGTCGCCCGCCGTAGAAGTCATCCGCCTTGTCACAGAGCAGATTAAAAAGCTGGCTGTACATCAGAGCGGCTACGAAATTAAAGGTGCTGTCCGTATCCGAAAGGATCACAAACAGTGCCGTTTTTTCGTCGCCCAGGGTGTCCAGCTCCAGTTCGTCCGTTTCCATAAGGTCCCGGAGTTCTTTTATGTCAAAGGAAGCCAGGCGCGCGCCGCAGCTCACTAAAATAGATTTTAAGGTCTTGCCCGCCGCCATCTTGAATTTGCGGTACTGCCTCACAGCAAAATGGTCCGGCTCCTTTTCCGCCAGCTTAGCAAAGAGAATGTCCACGGGGCTTTGATAGTTTTCGTCATTTTCTCGAGCTTCGCTGGCGTTGATGAAATCTAACAGCATTGTGAAATTCCGCTCCTCCTCCGGGGCCTCGTACCAGATATACCCAATGAGTGCAGAGTAATAGAGCCGTTCCGCCTTGACCCAGAAATCTTCCGAAGATTTTTCACCTTCCCCCTTGGTGTTCATAATCAGGGCGTTTACCAGCTTCAAAATATCTTTTTCCGAGCGGATATAGGATAACGGATTGTATTTCATGGACTTTTTGAAGTTGATAAGGTTCAGACACTTGATTCGGTACTTTTTTCGCACCAGGAATGTACCGACCTCCGGGAGCAGCGTTCCCTTGGGGTCTGTGACCACATAGGAGCTGTGAGCCTGCAAAAGAGATGGTTTGCAGAAGAATCGGGTCTTGCCGCTGCCGGAGCCGCCGATGACCAGAATGTTCTTGTTCCGGGCGTACTTGGGTTCCTTGGGTCTGCTTGCCATGGTGATTCGCTCTGTTTGGGTCATTGGAATATTCTGAAAGAAATCCGGGTCCATATAGGGGGCTATGTCCGCGGGTGTGCCCCATCGGGCGCTGCCGTATTCCACGCCGTGACGGTACTTCTTCTGATTCTGCCGCCGAATCGCCACAGCCAGCCACAGGAACACCCCAGAGGCAATGCCCCAGAGGATATCCACCGGCCGAACACTGGGCAGGGGATTGGCGAAGGCAGCGGAAAAGCCTTCCGTTAAATGCAGCAGCCGGGAAGAAAAGTCGTCTCCGGGCGCCAAACGAAGGGCTTGGGATGCCTTGCCGCCCAGGTAAGCGAACAGGACATAGGGAATATTGGGGATTACAAATTTCTTGATATTTACCGTTCCACACCTCGATTCTTTTCTTTGACCAG
>ERZ808262.551-NODE-551-length-16332-cov-3.683971_pt1 | contig 16332 bp, 12 predicted proteins | sample MGYA00520895_ERZ808262 | MGnify/ENA primary metagenome ERZ808262 (study PRJEB31516, sample SAMN03275588) | gut metagenome | biome: mammalia-associated habitat; material: feces | host: Papio cynocephalus | place: Kenya | collected 2012-08-02 ... | reverse complement strand
TGATGCTCCCCTTTTTGCTTTTGGGAACATTGTAGCATCCTACCTGTCCAATAAATCGGACTCTTTCAAGATATTGTGGCTTGCTGTGTTAAGTCGATAAGCATATAATAAAATAATCACCTGCGGGAGAGTCGAATTTTTCGGCTCTCCCATGGGTTTGTTTTTAGGAGGAAATATAGATATGTGTTCAATTATCGGTTATTGCGGAAGACCCCTGAACATGGCAGCGTTCCGGCGGGGCTTTGACCGCACCATTTCCCGTGGCCCGGACGATTCCCGGATTCTGGAGGTCGGCGGTGGAGTCCTTGGTTTTCACCGCCTGGCCATTATGGGTCTGCACCCGGAGGGGATGCAGCCCTTTACTTTGGAGTCCAGTGCTGTGGTGTGCAACGGCGAAATTTACGGCTTCGAGAAATTCCGCCAGGAGCTGAAAGACAGCTATACCTTCCAGAGCGACAGCGACTGCGAGGTACTGCTGCCCCTTTACCGGAAGTATGGCGTTAAAATGTTTGATATGCTGGACGCGGAATACGCCTGCATCCTCTACGACGGCGAAACGAAGCAGTTCATCGCCGCCCGGGATCCCATCGGAATCCGGCCCCTGTACTACGGCTACGACACCGCGGGCACCATTGTGTTCGCCAGCGAGCCGAAGAATCTGCTGGGTCTGGTGGGTGAAATTCTCCCCTTCCCGCCCGGATATTATTACGCGGACGGGAAATTTGTCTGCTATCGGGACATCGCCGCCGTGGATCAGTATCTCGACGACGATCTGGAGACCGTCTGTCGGAATATCCACGACAAGCTGGTGGCCGGTGTGCGCAAGCGGCTGGTGGCGGATGCCAAGGTCGGCTTCCTGCTCAGCGGCGGCCTGGACTCCTCTTTGGTATGCGCAATCGCCGCCAGGGAGAGCAAAAAGCCCATCAGAACCTTCGCAATTGGCATGTCCGGAGACGCCATTGATCTGAAATACGCCAAGGAGGTAGCAGATTTTATTCACTCGGATCACACCGAAGTCATAATTTCTAAGGAAAATGTCTTGCATGCGCTGGAAAATGTGATAGAATTACTGGGGACTTTTGATATCACCACCATCCGCGCCAGCATCGGTATGTATCTGGTGTGCAAGTACATTCATGAGAATACGGATATTCGGGTGCTTCTGACCGGCGAAATCTCCGATGAGCTCTTCGGCTATAAGTACACGGATTTCGCCCCGTCTGCGGAAGCCTTCCAGCAGGAAGCCCAGAAGCGGATTCGGGAGCTTCATATGTACGATGTGCTCCGTGCAGATCGGTGCATCAGCGTCAACTCCCTGGAAGCCCGGGTGCCCTTCGGCGACCTGGACTTTGTGAAGTATGTGATGGCGGTGAACCCGGAGCTGAAGCTCAACAAATACCATAAGGGTAAATATTTACTGCGTCACGCCTTCGACGACGGCACCTATCTTCCCCACGACATTCTGTGGCGGGAGAAGGCGGCCTTCTCCGACGCGGTGGGTCACTCCATGGTGGACTACCTGAAGGCCTACGCGGAAAGCTGTTATACCCAGGCGGAATTTGAGCAGAAGCGTCAGAAGTATACCCACGCGCAACCGTTCACCAAGGAATCTCTGCTTTACCGTGAAATTTTCGAGAAGTATTACCCCGGTCAAGGCAATATGATCGTGGATTTCTGGATGCCGAATAAGGACTGGGAGGGCTGCAATGTCACAGATCCCTCCGCCCGGGTACTGTCCAACTACGGTGACAGCGGAAAATAATCAGGAGGAAACAACATGGAACCGAAAGAGCAGCTGTACGAAGGAAAAGCCAAGAAGGTATTCACCACCGATGACCCTGAGCTTCTGATCGTGGCATACAAGGATGATGCCACCGCGTTCAACGGACTAAAGAAGGGCACCATCGTCGGAAAGGGTGTCATCAACAACAAAATGAGCAACCGGCTCATGGCAATGCTGGAAAAAAATGGAATTCCCACCCACTTTGTCAAGGAACTCAGCGACCGGGAGACCCTGGTCAAGAAGGTGCGGATCGTGCCCCTGGAGGTTATTGTCCGCAACATTTCCGCCGGCTCCTTTGCCAAGCGCTACGGTGTGGAGGAAGGCATCGTGTTTGATCAGCCCACCTTTGAATTCTCTTATAAGAATGACGCGCTGGGCGATCCTCTGCTCAATACCAGCCACGCGCTGGCTCTGAAGCTGGCTACCGCTCAGGAAATTGAAACCATTCGTACCTACGCTCTGAAGGTCAACGAGCTGCTGAAGGCCTTCTGGCTCAGCTGCGGCGTGACCCTGGTGGACTTCAAGCTGGAGTTTGGCCGTCTTTCCGACGGCACCATCGTCCTGGCCGACGAGATCAGCCCCGACACCTGCCGCCTGTGGGACTCCAAGACCCATGAGAAGCTGGATAAGGATCGCTTCCGTCGGGATATGGGCGGTGTGGAGGAGGCTTACGCCGAGATCATGCGCCGTCTGGAAGCCCATCTGTAAGGAGGACGCGGAAATGGGAAACGCTGCAATCGTAGGAATCAACTGGGGCGATGAAGGCAAGGGTCGGATGGTGGATCTTCTGACCCAGGACTATGACATCGTGGTTCGTTATCAGGGCGGCGGCAACGCCGGCCACACCGTTGTCAATGAGTACGGCAAGTTCGCCCTGCATCTGCTGCCCTCCGGTATCTTCCGGAAAGGTGTCATGAATGTGCTGGGTAATGGTGTTGCCCTGGATCCGGAAAATCTCTGGAAGGAGATCGAGCAGATCACTTCCCAGGGCGTGGCCATCACCCCGGAGAATCTGATAATCAGCGACCGGGCTTCCCTGCTGATGCCCTGGCACCGGGAGCTGGACGGTTTGGAGGAGGCCAGACTTGCAGACAAGAAGTTTGGTTCCACCAAGCAGGGCATTGCCCCTTTCTATGCTGACAAGTACGCAAAAAAGACCATTCTTGCCGGGGAACTGCTGTATCCTGAGCATCTGCGGGAGCATCTGCAGGATCTGATGGAATGGAAGAATCTGACCCTGACCCGGATTTACGGCGCAAAGCCCGTGACCATGGAGGAACTGGAGGCCTGGATTGATAATTTCTGCAATCGGATCAAGCCCTTCATCCGTGACACCGGTGTTTATCTGCGCCAGTCTCAGAAGGACGGAAGGAAGATCCTCTTCGAGGCTCAGCTGGGTGCTCTGCGGGACTTAGACTACGGCATCCATCCCTATACCACCTCCTCCAACCCCATTGCGGCCTATGCCCCCGTTGGCTCCGGCCTGCCCAGTGTGAAGATCGATGAGGTCATCGGCGTGGTGAAGGCCTACTCCAGCTGTGTGGGCGAAGGCCCCTTCGTATGTGAAATGTTCGGCGATGAGGCCGAGGCGCTGCGCCAGGCGGGCTTTGAGTACGGCGCGAAAACCGGCCGTCCCCGCCGGGTGGGTCCGGTGGACATCGTGGCCACCCGCTACGGCGTTCAGTGCCAGGGTGCCACCAACATCGCCCTGACCAAGCTGGATGTGCTCAGCTATATGGACAGGATTCCCGTCTGCGCTCACTACCGGCTGAACGGCAGGATCACCGACGAGTTTCCCTTCCCTGCCCTGCTGAATGACGCCGAGCCTGTCATGGAATACATGGATGGCTGGAAATGTGACATTTCCGGCGTGCGCACCTGGGAGAATCTGCCCGTTCAGGCTCGGAAGTATGTGGAATATCTGGAAGCCGCCATCGGCTGCCGCATCGGCTATGTCTCCGTTGGCCCCGAGCGGGACAGCATCATTCTGCGCTGAGAGAGGTAAGTCATGACAGATAAATACGAATCCCCCTTAAGCTCCCGTTACGCTTCGGACTACATGCTGAAGCTGTTCTCCATGGACACCCGGATCCGGACCTGGCGTAAGCTCTGGATTTCCCTGGCAAAGGCGGAAATGGCACTGGGGCTTCCCATTACCCCAGCGCAGGTGGCTCAGCTGGAGGCTCATGTGACCGACATCGACTACGAATGCGCCGCCGCACGGGAAAAAGAGGTTCGTCACGACGTGATGGCTCATGTCTACACCTATGGAAAGGCGGCACCCGACGCTGCCGGTATCATCCACCTGGGCGCGACAAGCTGCTATGTCACGGACAATGCGGACATCGTTCTCTACCGGGACGGCCTGAAGTACCTCCGGGGAGAGCTTCTGAAGGTGCTGGCAAATCTTTCCCAGTTTGCCGACACCTATAAAGCCATGCCAACCCTGGGCTATACCCACTATCAGCCGGCTCAGCTGGTCACGGTGGGAAAGCGGGCTACCCTGTGGATGCAGGATTTGCTGGCTGATCTGGAAGAGCTGGACTTTGTCATCAGCAGCATGAAATTCCTGGGCTGCCGGGGAACCACCGGTACCGAGGCAAGCTTTTTGGATCTGTTTGACGGAGATACTTCCAAAATTGACGAAATGAACCGGATGATCTCCGCCGACTTTGGCTTTACCAAGTGCTTTGCCGTCTGCGGCCAGACCTACCCCCGGAAGCTGGACAGCCGGATTCTGAATGTACTGTCCTCCATTGCCCAGAGCTGCTACCGGATGGCAAACGACATCCGCCTGCTGCAGCACGACCGGCAGGTGGAGGAGCCCTTTGAGAAGAATCAGATCGGTTCCTCCGCCATGCCCTACAAGCGCAATCCCATGCGCTGCGAGCGAATTTGCTCCCTGTCCCGGTACCTGATGGCCGATGCGCTGAACGCCCCCATGACCGCCTCCACCCAGTGGCTGGAGCGGACGCTGGACGATTCCGCCAACCGGCGGATTTCCCTGCCTGAGGGCTTCCTGTGCGCCGACGCGGTGCTGCGCCTTGCCCAGAACGTTACCGACGGCCTTCACGTCAACGAAAAGATCGTGGAGCGAGCCGTCCGGGAATATCTGCCCTTTATGACCTCTGAAAACCTGATGATGGAGGCCGTCAAGCGGGGCGGCGACCGGCAGGAGCTGCACGAAATTATCCGCTCCTGCTCCATGGAAGCCACTGCCCGGATGAAAAACGGCGAAAGCTGCAATCTGCTGGAGCTGCTGTCCGCCCGGAAGGAGTTCGGCATGACTCCCGCAGAAATCGAGGCACTGCTGGATCCCAGGCTCTATGTGGGACGCTGCCCGGAGCAGGTAGAGCGGTTCCTGGCGGAAATCAAGCCCCTGCTGGCGGACGTTGAGCACTCTGCCACCGAAATCAACCTGTAACGGAGGTATCATCCATTGGAAAAAATTCTGGTTTTGGACTTCGGCGGCCAGTATAATCAGCTGATTGCCCGCAGAGTCCGGGATCTCCACGTTTACGCGGAGATCGAGCAGTACGACAGCATTACGCCTGAGGAAATCCAGACCCGGGGCTACAAGGGCATTATCTTCACCGGCGGCCCCAACAGCGTGTATGATATGTCCTCCCCCCACTACGATTCGGCAGTGCTGGAGCTTGGCATTCCGGTTCTTGGCATCTGCTACGGCTGCCAGCTGATTGCCTGGATGGCTGGCGGCTCCGTCATTACCGCCGAAACCTCCGAGTACGGCAAAATCGATATGACCGTCGTGAAAAAGGATTCCCTGCTGTTTGCCGAGATTCCCACGCAGAGCGTGGTGTGGATGAGCCATACCGATCGGATTGACAGGGTTCCTGAGGGCTTTGCGGTTTCCGCCCGGACGGACAAGTGCCCGGTGGCGGCCATGGAAAACGCCGCCAGGAAAATTTATGCCATTCAGGCGCACCCCGAAGTGACCCACAGCCAGTATGGCAATCAGATGCTGAAGAACTTCCTTTACCGCGTCTGCCGCTGCGCCGGCGACTGGCAGATGGATTCCTTCATCGAGGACACCGTGAAGGCTCTGAAGGCGTGCATCGGCGACAAGAAGGTCATCCTGGGTCTGTCCGGCGGCGTGGATTCCTCGGTCGCTGCCGGCCTTATCAGCCGGGCTGTGGGCAGCCAGCTGACCTGTGTGTTCGTTGACCAGGGTCTTATGCGCAAGGATGAGGGAGACTTCGTAGAGAAGACCTTTACGAGCCTGTTTGACATGCACTTTGTCCGGGTCAACTGTCAGGAGCACTTCCTGGAATGCCTGAAGGGGGTCACTGAGCCTGAGCAGAAGCGGAAGATCATCGGCACCGAGTTCTACAAGGTCTTCTGGGACGAGGTGCGCCGCCAGGGCGGCCAGGATGCCTTCTTTGCCCAGGGCACCATTTACCCGGACTGCATTGAGTCCGGCAAGGGCAACGCCGATAAGATCAAGACCCATCATAACAAGGTGAAAATGCCTGAGGATGTAAAGTTCCTGGACATTATCGAGCCGCTGGCCAGCCTGTTCAAGGACGAGGTTCGCCGGGTGGGCGAGCAGCTGGGCATTCCTCAGGAGCTGGTCTGGCGGCAGCCCTTCCCCGGCCCCGGCCTGGGCGTGCGCATCATCGGGGAAGTCACCGCCGAGAAGGTGAAAATCCTCCAGGAGGCCGACTGGGTGCTCCGGGATGAAATGGCCAAGAACGGCTACGAGCGTCAGATGGCTCAGTTCTTCTGCGTCCTGCCCGGTGTCAGCACCGTAGGCGTTATGGGCGACCACCGGACCTACGACCATCTGCTTGCCATCCGAGCCGTCACCACCGACGACTTTATGACCGCCGATTGGGCAAGAATTCCCTATGACATCCTTGCCACCGTATCCAATCGGATCACAAACGAGGTCAGGCACATCAACCGGGTGGTCTATGACGTGACCAGCAAGCCCCCGGCAACGGTGGAATGGGAATAAACCGCATAAATCCGTAAACGTTCGCTGCATTCAGGAAGGAGAGATACAGGATGACCAAGTATATTTTTGTCACAGGAGGCGTGGTATCCGGTCTGGGCAAGGGCATTACCGCCGCTTCCCTGGGTCGGCTGCTCAAGGCCAGAGGACTGAAGGTCGCCGCCCAGAAGCTGGATCCCTATATCAATGTAGATCCGGGCACCATGAGTCCCTATCAGCACGGAGAGGTTTACGTTACCGAGGACGGGGCGGAGACCGATCTGGATCTGGGACACTATGAACGCTTTATCGACGAAAATCTGAACCAGTATTCCAATCTTACCACCGGTAAGGTCTACTGGAACGTTCTGAACAAGGAACGCCGGGGCGAATATCTGGGTTCCACCGTCCAGGTCATCCCCCACATCACCAACGAGATCAAGGAATTCGTCTACCGGGTGGGCAAGAAAACCGATGCCGACGTGGTCATCACCGAAATTGGCGGCACCATCGGCGACATCGAGTCCCAGCCCTTCCTGGAGGCTGTCCGGCAGATTTCCCTGGAGGTTGGCAAGGAAAACTGTCTGTTCATCCATGTCACCCTGGTTCCCTTCCTGCGGGGCTCTGATGAGCATAAGTCTAAACCCACCCAGCACTCTGTCCGGGAGCTTCAGGGCATGGGTGTCAAGCCGGACATTGTGGTGCTGCGCTGCGATGAGCCGCTGGAGGACAGCATCTTCCAGAAAATCAGCCTGTTCTGCAACGTCAAGCCTGACTGCGTCATTGAGAATATCACTCTGCCGAACCTTTACGAAGCCCCCCTGATGCTGGAAAAGCAGAATTTCTCCGGTATTGTCTGCCGGGAGCTGGGCCTCAAGACCCGGGAGCCGGAGCTGGCCGAATGGCAGGAGCTGGTGCGGCGGATTTATCATCTGGAGCGTCATGTCACCATCGGGCTGGTGGGCAAATATGTGCAGCTGCATGACGCCTATCTGTCCGTGGCGGAGTCTCTGCATCATGCAGGTTATGCCCTGGATTCTGAGGTGACCATCCGCTGGATTGACTCCGAGACGTTGACCCCGGAGACCTATGAGGTGATTCTGTCCGACCTGGATGGCATTCTGGTGCCCGGCGGCTTCGGCTCCCGGGGTATTGAGGGCATGATTCTGGCAGCGAAGTACGCCAGAGAGCATAAGGTTCCCTATTTTGGTATTTGCCTGGGCATGCAGATCATGGTCATCGAATATGCTCGTCAGGCAGGACTGCGGGATGCCAATTCCGGCGAATTTGACCCTGCCACGCCCAATAAGGTCATCGACTTCATGCCCGGCCAGAGCGACGAGGTAGCCAAGGGCGGCACCCTCCGCCTGGGTGCCTACCCCTGCGTGATTGCTCCCGGCACTACCATGGAGCGGTGCTACGGCACCTCCCAGATTTCCGAGCGGCACCGTCATCGCTATGAGTTCAACAATGACTACCGGCAGTTCCTGACCGAGGCCGGTCTGACCTTAAGCGGCACTTCTCCCGATGGCCGCCTCATTGAGACCGTGGAGCTGACGGAACGCCCCTTCCATGTGGGTGTTCAGTACCATCCGGAATTCAAGAGCCGTCCCAACAAGCCCCATCCCCTGTTCTGCGGATTCGTTGCCGCCTCTCTGGGAGGCCGGAAATGAGTATTCACGAGGAATGCGGTGTTTTCGGCGCATTCAGTCAGCAGTCGGCTGACCTGGCCAGTCTTACCTACTACGGCCTGTATGCTTTGCAGCACCGGGGTCAGGAAAGCTGCGGCATTGTGGTCAACGACGACGGCCTGTTTACCGCCCACCACGGCATTGGCCTTGTGAATGAGGTCTTCGCCCGTCGGGAGCTGGAAAGCTTCCCAAAGGGACAGATCGCCGTTGGCCATGTGCGCTATGGCACCACCGGCGGCGTGACCATGCGCAACTGTCAGCCCATCCAGGTCAATCACCTGAAGGGTAAGCTGGCCATCGCCCACAACGGCAACTTAAGCAATGCCCTGATTCTGCGAAGCTCCCTGGAGCTGTCCGGTGCCATTTTTCACTCCACCTCGGATACTGAAACCATTGCCTATGTGATTACGAGGGAGCGGCTGTCCGCTCCCTCCATTCAGGAGGCGGTCTACCGGGCCATGGCCAGGCTGGAGGGCGCCTATTCTCTTGTGATGATGTCCTCCACCAAGCTCATTGCCGTCCGGGATCCTCACGGCTTCCGACCCCTGTGCTACGGCAGAACTCCCGACGGCACCTATGTGGTGGCTTCGGAAAGCTGTGCCCTTACCGCCGTGGGAGCCAGCTTTGAGCGGGATCTGCTCCCCGGAGAGATCGTCACCATCGATCAGGAGAGCCTGACCTGTGACCGGCGGCGCTGCGGTACGGCTCCCCAGAAAACCTGCATTTTTGAGTATATTTACTTTGCTCGTCCGGACTCCACCATTGACGGTGTCAACGTCCATGCCGCCCGTGTCAATGCCGGACGGATTCTGGCCAAGGCCCATCCGGTGGAGGCGGATCTGGTGATCGGCGTACCGGACTCCGGTCTGGACGCCGCCATTGGCTATTCCAGGGAATCGGGCATCCCCTACGGCATCGGTCTGATCAAGAACAAGTATATTGGCCGTACCTTCATTTCCCCGGGACAGGATCACCGGGTGGATCAGGTGAAGATCAAGCTCAGCCCCATTGAAAGTGAGCTTCGGGGCAAGCGGGTGGTGCTGGTGGACGACTCCATCGTCCGGGGCACCACCTGCGCCCGGATTGTGTCTTTGCTGCGCGGTGCCGGAGCCAAGGAAATCCATATGCGCATTTCTGCGCCCCCTTTCCTGCACCCCTGCTATTACGGAACGGATATCGATTCCCGGGAAAATCTGATTGCCTGCCAGCACAGCATTCCGGAAATTACCGGGCTCATCGGTGCGGATTCCCTGGGCTACCTGCCCCTGGAGAGCCTGCCGGAGCTGTGCGGCGGCCAGGGCTATTGCAGTGCCTGCTTCTCCGGGGAATACCCCACGGAGATTCCGGAGGATACCCGCAAGGATCAGTTCGAACAAAAGCTGTCGGACGGGAAAGGAAATAGAAAAGTATGATTCGCCAGTTTGACAAGAAAATTGTGTTGCAGGACGGCACGGAATTCTACGGTTACGGCTTCGGCGCGGCGGGCGAGTGCACCGCGGAGATCGTCTTCAACACCTCCATGGTGGGCTATCAGGAAATTCTTTCTGATCCCTCCTACACCGGTCAGGCCATCGTCATGACCTATCCTCTCATCGGCAACTACGGCATGTGTGAGGCGGACTACGAGTCCCGCCGGCCTACCGCCAGTGCCATGATCGTCCGGGAATATAACGACGAGCCATCCAATTTCCGCAGTAAGCAGACCCTGGGTCAGGTGATGGAACGCTACGGCGTCATCGGCATTGCCGGTGTGGACACCCGGAAGCTTGCCATGCACATCCGGGATCAGGGCACCTGCCGGGTGCTGATCACCGGTGCCGACACCTCCACCATTGCGGCCACTGCCCATTTGCAGACGGTGAGCCTGCCCACCGACCAGGTCAGCCGGGTCAGTACGCCTACGGTCTGGTTCTCCCCGGCGAAGGAGCCGAAATATCATGTTGCCGCCATTGACTGCGGCATGAAGCTGAACATTGTCCGCAAGCTTAACGACTGGGGCTGTGATGTGACCGTCCTGCCCTGGGACACCACCGCAGAAGAAGTGGAGAAACTGTCTCCCGACGGTCTGTTCCTTTCCAACGGCCCCGGAAACCCGGAGGACGTGCCCTGTGTTGCCCAGCTGGTGCGTGCGCTTCGGGGGAAATACCCCATTTTTGGCATCTGCCTGGGTCATCAGATTCTGGCTCTTTCCTACGGTGCTCACACCTACAAGCTGAAATTCGGCCATCGGGGCGGAAACCATCCGGTGAAGAATCTGGCTACCGGGAAGGTGGAAATTACCTCCCAGAACCACTCCTACGCGGTGGATATGGCAAGCCTTTCCGGAACGCCCCTCACAGCCACCCATGTGAATCTGCTGGACGGCACGGTGGAGGGTCTGCGCTGCGAAAAAGATCACGCTTTCAGCGTCCAGTACCACCCGGAGAGTGCTCCAGGCCCCCAGGACAGCGGCTATCTCTTCGGAGAATTCATCCGGATGATGGAGGAAACCAGACATGCCTAAGCGGACAGATATTCATAAAATTCTGGTCATTGGCTCCGGCCCCATTGTCATCGGCCAGGCCGCGGAATTTGACTACGCGGGCACCCAGGCCTGCCTGGCACTGAAGGAAGAGGGCTACGAGGTCGTCCTGTGCAACTCCAACCCGGCCACCATTATGACCGACCCTGCCATTGCGGATAAAGTCTACATGGAGCCGCTGACCCTGGAATACATCGCCCGGATCGTCCGTTACGAGCGACCCGATGCCATCATTCCCGGCATCGGCGGCCAGACCGGCCTGAATCTTGCCATGCAGCTGGAAAAGAAGGGAATCCTCCGGGAATGCCGGACGGAGCTGCTGGGCACCCCCAGCCGAAGCATCGAGCAGGCCGAGGATCGGGAGCTGTTCAAAGAGCTGTGCGAGCGTCTGGGCGAGCCGGTGCTCCCCTCTCAGATCGCCTGCTCCATGGAGGAGGGCCTGAAGGCTGCCCAGGAAATCGGCTATCCGGTGGTTCTGCGCCCCGCCTTTACCCTGGGCGGCACCGGCGGCGGCTTTGCCGATAACGAGGAGGAGTTCCGGGAGATCATGAAAAACGCCCTGGTGCTCTCCCCTGTCCACCAGGTGCTGGTGGAAAAGAGCATCAAGGGCTATAAGGAAATCGAGTACGAGGTCATGCGGGACGCCAATGACACCGCCATCGCCATCTGCAACATGGAGAACCTGGATCCCGTAGGCATCCACACCGGCGACTCCATCGTGGTCTGCCCCTCCCAGACCTTGACGAACAAAGAATACCAGATGCTCCGGGATTCCGCTCTGAAGCTGATCCGAGCCTTGGGCATTCAGGGCGGCTGCAACGTCCAGTTCGCCCTTGACCCCAATTCCTTCCAGTATTACCTGATCGAGGTAAATCCCCGGGTTTCCCGTTCTTCCGCCCTGGCCTCCAAGGCCTCCGGCTACCCCATTGCCCGGGTCTCCGCGAAAATCTGCGTGGGCATGACGTTGGACGAAATCCGGCTTGCCAACACCTGCGCCGCTTTTGAGCCGGCTCTTGACTATGTGGTCACGAAAATGCCCCGATTCCCCTTCGACAAGTTTTCTGATGCCAACAATCGTCTGGGCACCCAGATGAAGGCCACCGGCGAAACCATGAGCGTAGGCCGAACCTTCGAGGAAAGCCTTCTCAAGGGCATCCGCTCCCTGGAAATCGGCATTATGCACCTGCATATGAAGAAGTTCGACCACTGGGATAAAGCGGCTCTCATGGCCTACATTCCCATCGGCACCGACGACCGGATCTATGCCATCGCTCAGCTGCTCCGGCTGGGTGCCGGGGTGGATGAAATGGCGGAAGCTACCGGCATTGACCGGTTCTTCCTGCGAAAGCTGCGGAACATCATCCAGATGGAAATCTTCCTCCGCGACCATGCTTCCGACTCCGCCGCCCTGTTCGCGGCCAAGAAAATGGGCTTCTCCGATTGGGCGATTGCCAAGCTCTGGGACACTTCTCCCAGAAAAATCTACGAGCTTCGCAAGGAGAAGAACATTTTCCCGGGCTACCGGATGATCGATTCCTGCGCCGCGGAGTTTGACAGCTATATCCCCTATTTCTACTCCACCTACGAATCGGAAAACGAGTCCGTCGTAGCGCCCCGGAAAAAGGTCATCGTCCTGGGTTCCGGCCCCATCCGCATCGGCCAGGGTGTGGAATTTGACTACTCCACCGTCCACGCGGTGAAGACCATCCGGGAGGCCGGCTACGAGGCCATCATCATCAACAATAACCCGGAAACTGTCTCCACGGACTACACCACCGCGGACAAGCTGTACTTCGAGTCGCTGACCGCCGAGGACGTCATGAACATTGTGGCCCTGGAGCAGCCTGACGGGGTCATCGCCTCCCTGGGCGGTCAGACCGCCATCAACCTGGCCCAGCCCCTGACGGACATGGGCGTGAACATCATCGGCACCGACTGCGCCGCCATCGAAAAGGCAGAGAACCGGGATGCTTTTGAAAAGCTGCTGCTGGAGCTGAACATTCCCCAGCCCCGGGGCAAGGCCGTCACCCGGATTGAGGACGGCGTAGCCGCCGCCAGGGCCATCGGCTATCCGGTGCTGGTGCGGCCCTCCTTCGTGCTGGGCGGCCGGGCCATGCAGATCGTCTCCGGCGAGAGCCAGCTGCGCCACTACCTGCAGACCGCCGTGGAAATCGACGCGGACAAGCCGGTGCTGGTGGATAAGTATATCCGGGGCAAGGAAGTGGAAATTGACGCTATCTGCGATGGAGAGCAGGTTTTCGTCCCCGGCATCATGGAGCTGGTGGAGCGCACCGGTGTTCACTCCGGCGACTCCATTTCCGTCTATCCTCCCTTCTCCATTTCCAACAAGGTCAAGGGCATTATCCTGCAATATGCCAGAAAGCTTGGCCCGGCCATCGGGATCAAGGGACTGTTCAACATTCAGTTCATCGTTGATCCTCAGGAGAACGTGTATATCATCGAGGTCAACCCCCGGTCTTCCCGGACGGTCCCCTTCCTGAGCAAGGCCACAGGCTATCCTTTGGCGGACATCGCCACTCTGGTCGCCCTGGGGCGCAGCCTTCACGATCAGGGCATTGACCTGCTGTACCCGGACGAAAAGAAGCGGTACTACGCCAAGGCTCCGGCCTTCTCCTTCTCCAAGCTGCGCGGACTGGATGCCTACCTGTCCCCGGAGATGAAGTCCACCGGCGAGGCCATCGGCTACGACAATTCCATCACCCGGGCACTGTACAAGGCTCTCCAGGCCTCCGGCGTCAAGCTTTTGAACTACGGCACGGTGTTCGCCACCATCTCCGACGAGGACAAGCCGGAGGCTCTGCCCCTGATTCGTAGGTTCTATCAGCTGGGCTTCAACATTGAGGCTACCCCGGGCACGGCGTTGTATCTCCGGGAGGCGGGCATCAAGACCCGCAGCCGGATCAAGGTGGACGACGGCTCCACGGAGATTCTGGACGACATCCGTTCGGGCTTTGTGTCCTATGTCATCAACACCATGGACGTGCGCAGCGAGGATGCCCACACCGGCTCCAGTCAGATTCGCCGGTGCGCCGTGGAAAACGGCGTGACCATCCTCACCTCTCTGGACACCGTCCGGGTGCTTCTGGACGTGCTGGAGGAGATCACGCTGGGCATTGCTACGATTAACGATTGAGAAAGAGGCGGCCGCAAATCTGCGGCCGCCTCTTGTTCATGTCATTCGATTCCCGCCGGGCAGACCGAAGCTCACCGCGATGGCGTCGTCCACCTGAGCCATCTGATGCTCATCCAGGTGACCCATGTGCTCCCGCAGCCGCCGCTTGTCGATGGTTCGGATCTGCTCCAGCAGAATGATGGAATCCTTGCTCAGGCCCACGCTTCCGCCCGCGATGTTGATGTGGGTGGGAAGCCGTGCCTTTCCTGTCTGGCTGGTGATGGCCGCGGCAATGACGGTGGGAGAATGCCGGTTGCCCGTATCGTTCTGGACAATCAGAACCGGGCGGGTTCCCCCCTGCTCGCTGCCCACTACCGGAGAAAGATCCGCATAGAAGATATCTCCCCGTTTCACAGATGATTCGGTCATAGTTTTCACGCTCCGTGCAAAATCTCCTGCGCTACCGGAAAGCTCCCTATGTAACGCGGTAATCCTATTGTCCCACGTCACATCGGATTTTATACTTTCAATCCCAGCATATGCCCAGGTTTTCCCGGATGCTACGGAATCACCACATTTTTGAGCTTCATCGACAGGATTCCTTTCCCCTGACAGAAAACCTCCGCCTGGGCGGGCAGATCGTTTTCATCCAACGTAACATCCAGACTCAAGGCATCGTCGGCATAGCTGTCATTGACGTTCAGGACAAGCCTTCCGTCCCGCTCTCCAACGCCCGTGATGCTGCCGCCCCGCAGGGCACTCACCAGCACCCAAGCCCCGCTGACCGGCGACAGCCGCCCGTCCGCCAGCAGGCCAAAGTCCAGTGCCGTACCGTCGAAGGTCAGCTTCCCGCCCTGGGCGGAGATTTCCCCGGTAACGCCGGAAATCGATTCCGGGGCGGTCACGGTAAAGGCCACATTTCCCTTGTCGCCTGCCGTGCAGTCCATGGAAAAGGACACCGTTTTCTCCCCAAAATCCCCTGTGATCTCCGCCTGAAAGCTCCAGGATCCCGCTTTTAAGAGCTTTCCCCGCAGTGCCAACGCCCGGTTCATTTCCCCACCGTCAGAAGCCGCGCAGCCCGTAAGCACCAGCACCGCGCAAAAACACGCCAACATTTGCCGCAAATTAATCCCGCCTATTTCAGTAGTCGCGGAAGGGCATCCAGCATGTCCGTGGGCAGCATTGCCCGCTGACCCAGCTCCCAGGCGCACAGGTCTCCTGCCGCCCCATGAAGCCAGGCGGCGCAGGCCGCTCCCTCCAGCGGGGACGTTCCCTGACCCAGCAGACCCGCAATCATCCCCGCCAGCACATCCCCGCTGCCGCCTACGGCCATACCGGCGTTTCCGGTTCGGTTCCGATAGCCGGTTTTGCCGTCGGTGACGCAGGTCTGATGACCTTTCAGAAGCAGTACGCACCTGTTTTCCCGGGCAAATTCCGCCGCCGAAGCCATCCGGTCTTCCCCGATTGCGCCGCCCACCCGGGCAAACTCCCCATCGTGGGGCGTCAGAACCGTCGGCTTCCTTCTTCCACGCAGAATATCCATATGCCCGGAAAGCAGGGATATACCATCGGCATCCACGACCACCGGGCATTTGGCGGTGTCCAGCACTGCCTTCACCACCGTCCGGGTACCCTCGGAAATCCCCAGGCCGCAGCCAATGAGCACCGCATCCATTCCAGGCAGTCTTTCCAGAATCGGTTCCACCGCCCGTTCGCTCAGCTTTCCGTCCCCCTCCGGCAGGGGAAACACCACCGGCTCCGTCATTTTCACCGCTTCGATGGGGTAAATGCTCTCCGGCACCCCGGCAAACACCAGCCCGGTGCCCATGCGCAGCGCCCCCCTTGCGGCAAGATAGGCCGCCCCGGTAAAGCCACGGCTGCCGCACAGCAGCAGCACCTTTCCGAAGCTTCCCTTGTGTCCCCAGGGATCCCGCTGTGGTAAAAGCGACTGCACATCCCCGAAATCCAGCTGCCTGATTTCCATAATACCACTTCCTTTTTCTTTCCCTAACCATACCACAGGTCGCTTTTTTCGTCAAGAATCCGGAAAAATATAAAATAGCACTTGAATTATTCCCCGGATTGTGTTAGGATGTTCCAAGAATAGCGATGATCGGGCCGCCGGATATCGGTGCTGTCCATTTCAGCGAGAGCGGGAGGGTGCGAGCCGTTCGGGCAGGGTATTTAGGAAGCTCTGATTAAATCGGCAAGAGCTGGCGGCGAGAGATTTTGGCACGAATGAAAGTTTGA
>ERZ808262.545-NODE-545-length-16502-cov-3.438439_pt1 | contig 16502 bp, 16 predicted proteins | sample MGYA00520895_ERZ808262 | MGnify/ENA primary metagenome ERZ808262 (study PRJEB31516, sample SAMN03275588) | gut metagenome | biome: mammalia-associated habitat; material: feces | host: Papio cynocephalus | place: Kenya | collected 2012-08-02 ... | reverse complement strand
TCGGCGGGTACATACCGTTTGGCGAAATCGAATGTCCCTTGGGGCGGTGGCAATGGAAATGGGTGCGCAGAAAAATGTCTGCTGCATCGTCAATCTGCGCAGCCATGCAAGGATCCTTTTTGAAGCGCTGAAAAAGCAGCAGGGGAGTGGGGACGGATTGTTTTTCCTGACCTCTGATCTTTGCCCTGCCCACCGGCTGCAGGTGATAGCGGAAATCAAGGAACGGCAGAGCAGAGGAGAGCCCTGTCTGCTGGTAGCGACCCAGTGCATGGAAGCGGGTGTGGATTTGGATTTTCATGTGGTGTATCGGGCGTTGGCACCGCTGGAATCCATCATTCAGGCGGCAGGACGCTGCAACCGCAATGGAAAGGCAGCAGGCGGCGGAAAAGTGGTGGTGTTCTACCCGGAGGAAGCGGGAAATCTCTACCCAGGTACAACCTATGGGAAAGCCGCCGGAATTGTAAGCAGCCTTTGGGATGGATGCGGCGAGCCGGAGCTGAGTGATCTGGAGCAGATTCATTCGTATTACAGCCGTTTCTTTGGGAACGTGACGGAAGACAAAGAATTGCGGGAGGCAATCGAATTCAGGGACTATCGGCAGGCGGCCAGAAAGTACTGCCTTGTTCAAAATGCGGGGGTTTCACTGATAGTACCCTGGGGAGGAAAGGCAGAGCTGTTCCAAAAAGCGGCTCAGTCTGTGAGGTCTGGAAAGGTCAATGGAGAGCTGCTCCGGGAAACGGCTCCAATTACCATCTCGTGCTTTCACGAGGAGGCTGTGCGCAGCTGCGCCACGCCGGTACGCATTCGAAAAGGCAGAGAGGTGGTGGAAACCGGAACCTACATTCTGAACGAAGGATTCGAAGAAAAATACGACCCGGTGACCGGCTTTGCGCTGACAGAGGGAACGACCCGGATGGAGCTGCTTATGACCTGAGCGCAGTACAATTTTCACGATAACATGCGAAAAATGCAGGACAGCACCGCACAATTTGGCAAGGCGGCTGAGGCTCACAGGCACGATTGCGCGGTGCTGCCTTAGGGGGTATCTGAATCAATCGCCGGCGGCTGGACAGCGGATCTTCCGCCTACAGTCTGCGGTACGAAAAGCGGGAAAGGCAGCGCAGCCGTTGCCAGCACAGGCTGGTTTCCGGGTGCGCTGCCTTTCCCGCTCTGCGTATTTTGCCTGGGAACAAAATCTCTGGCTGTTTCAGCAGAGTATCCTCAGAATATGTACATTTTTTACAAAAACAGGCAGAGCTAACGCAGTTCACGGAGAATTTTTTTGTGTAATGTTAGCTCTTGAAAAATCACTTTCGTAATATTAAAATACATATGACCAAAGAAATAGGAAAGCAAATTATAGAATGCTTCCTATCGTTTTGGTGAGAGTTGAAATATATGTATTTTAATATTCAGCCCCTTCCGGTGCAGAAGGGGCGCAATAGAAAATGGAGGTGAAACAAAACAATGAACGATGAAGTATGCTTGGAAGTGTGGGGGGATTTTGCCTGTTTCTGTCCTCCCTGGGCCAAAATTGAACGGTTGACCTATCCGGTGCCAACGCCATCGGCGGTTCGGGGAATATTGTCCTCAATTTACACGAAGAGGGCCGAGTTCATATGGAAGGTGGAGAAAATTGAGGTACTGAAGCCCATACGCTATATGAGCTTTCTGTGCAACGAGGTCAAATCAACGATCAACACCAAGGGAGACCTGACGAACGCCATCTTGTATACGGACGAGGAACGCACCCAGCGGCAGACGCAGGTGCTCAAGGATGTCCGTTACCGCATTACCGCCCGCATCTGCCCTCGCCCGGAATACACCGGCAGCCTGGAGCAGCTGTACAGGCAGGCAATGCGGCGCATCCGGACGGGAAAGGCCTTTCTACAGCCGTGCCTTGGCCAGCGGCAGTTTGTGTGCTACTTTGAGGAAAGCGATGGCACACGTCCTCCCATCGATGTGAGCATGGATCTGGGAATGATGGTGTATGATGTGTTTGATCTGCACGATTATCAGGTGCGGCTTAAGACACAGCCAAAGCTGTCACTATATCATGCGGTGATGGAGCACGGCGTGATTCGTGTGCCGGATTATGACAGCGACGAGGTGCTGAAGGGGGGTGGCGCTTCATGCTGAAGGCACTGTATGACTATGGTATCCGCAATCACCTGACTGTGCCGCCCGGCTTTATCCGCAAGCCGATTCGCGCCTATATCTGCCTGTCCCAAAGCGGGAGCTTTTTGGGAATTGAAGTGTGCGGCAAGGAGGAAACCCAGGTTTGTCCGGATATTGGCTCCATGGCAAACAGCCCGGATAAGTGTAACCCGCTGGCGGAAAAGGCGTCAATCATCCTGGCGGACACCGGGAAAAAGCCGGATTACTTCCGGAAGCTCCTCCGAGAGGGTGCGACAGCTGCGGCTGTGCTGCGGACGTGCCTGAATGCGCTGGAAACCCCGGAGACGTTCGGGGATATTCAGCGGGAGGCTGGACTGCGGAAAATCAAGGACGCCGATCGGATCAGCTTTCAGGTGGATGGCTGCCCGGTTGTGGCGGATAAATCTGTGCGGAGCTGGTGGGAGGCGTATCGCAAATGCTTCCAGGCGGAAGGAAATGCCCCCCGGTTTCCTTGCCTGATTACGGGGCAGCCGACAGTACCGTTGGCGACCCTTCCCGTGGTGAATGGATTGCAGGTAGTGGGCGGCCATTCCCGGGGCGAGGCGCTGTTTTGTTTTGACAAGGCGGCATTTCAGTCTTACGGTCTCAAGCAGTCTGCCAATGCGCCGGTGTCAGAGGAAGCCTTTGCGGTGGTCAAGGAGGCAATGAACGACCTGCTGGCCGGTTCTCCTGCCATGTACAACCGGGAAAAAACCCGAAACTGGAATCCTGCGGCACCGATCTATGCCGGTATGAAATTTCTTCACTGGTATGATTTTTCCCTTTCCATGGAAGAGGACCCCATTCACCAGAGTTTTCAGGGCGAGGATGCCGTATATGAGGATGCCGTATATGATGACGATGATGACTGCAATGAAGAGGAGCAGCCGCCAACGTCAGAGCGGCAGGAGGAAAAACGCGGCTATCGGGAGCGACAGGCACGAAGAAAAGCGGATGCTCTGGTGAAGTCGATTTCCTCCGGCACGGAGCCGCCGGAACTGAATGGGGAATATCACATCATGCTCATTTCCGGCAACAACGGGCGTGCCATGATTCGCCGCTATGCGCATGGGAGCTATCAGACCCTGAAAAGGAATCTGGAACTGTGGACGGAGGATCTGTCACTGGCAGACAACAAGGGAACAGGCAAAATCCAATCCCGAAAACTCTTTGCCCGTCTGACACGGCTCATAAAGGATCAGAAAAATACCGGGCAGAAGCTGTCTGACCAGATGAAACGGGAATTGGCCGGCGTTACCCCTGCCATTGTAATGGCGATTATCAGCGGCACCCCACTTCCCGATACGGTAGCGGCGCGGGCACTGGGGTACATTCGCTCCCGGCTGCTTGCGGCAGGGGAAGATGACAAAAAACCGATTTTGCCAGATGGAATTGCCTGTCAATGGCTGAAGGTCTGGCTGATCCGGAAGCGGAGAATGAAAAACGAGGAGGTAAACATCATGGCTGAGTATGATCCGAATTTTCCCAATGCTGCTTATCATTGCGGCGCGTGGCTGGCTGTGTATGCCTGTTTGCAGCGGGCGGCGATGGGAAATGTAAATGCAAGCCTGGTTCAGCGGTTTTATGCGTCCGCCAGCCAGACGCCGGCATTGGCCTTTGGTACGCTGAGCAAAATGGGAATGGTGTACTTGGAAATGCTTCGCAAGGACAGAAAATTCGGCGAGGTAAGCAACTTTGAAATGCGGCTGGGGGAAGTGTGCGCCTTCTTTGGCAGCGATCCCGCCCATCAGTTGCCTGCAACGCTGAATTTGGAGGGGCAAAGCTATTTTGCACTGGGCTATCGACAGATGTGTACACGGATGATTGCGGAAAAATAGGAGGAAAAGTCAATGGCTATCAACAATCGTTATGAGTTTCTCTACTACGTTGCCTGCACCAACGCGAATCCGAATGGTGACCCGGATATGGGCAACGCACCGCGCCTGGATCCGGAGACAATGCAGGGCTATATCACCGATGTCGCGACGAAGCGACGTATCCGCAACTATGTCCAGTCCGCCTATGAAGGGGAGCCGGGCATGAACATCATCATCCAGCAGAGCACAAACATCAACCGGCACATTGCACAGGCGCGAAAGGCCGCCGGGGTGGAGGGCGCCAAGGATAAAAATGCCGTTTACGCAGGCCGAAAGAAAGCCTGTGAAATGTTCTATGATGTCAGAACCTTCGGCGCGGTCATGTCCACCGGCCCAAACGCCGGCCAGGTTCGCGGGCCTGTGCAGTTTACCTTCGGAAAAAGTCTGGATCCGGTGCTTCCGCTGGATATTTCCATTACCCGTATGGCGGCGGCATTGGGAGATAAGGACAAGTCCTTGGAGGAGTATGAGAAAGCGGAGCAGAAGGCAAATGAGGATGAACTGCGGACCATGGGCCGCAAGCAGGTGATTCCCTTCGGACTGTATGAGGTGCGCGGCTTTATCAGTGCCAATCTGTCCTGCGAGACGGGATTTGACGAGAAAGATCTGGATGTACTGTTTGAGGCAATCCTCAACATGTACGAACATGACCGCAGTGCCAGCAAGGGTGAAATGGACGTCGTTTCCCCACTGATTCTGTTTAAGCATGTGGGAACGGATACCAATGAGGCGCAGCGCATCCGCCAGGCGCGCCTTGGATGCGCACCGGCGCATCGATTGTTTGAATTGGTGAAGGTGGAGAAAAAACCGGAAGTCACAGCACCCAGAAGCTATCGGGACTACACCGCCGCCGTCGCCCCGAGCCGGGTGCCAGCAGGCGTGGAAATCGGCTTCAAGCGGGATGCCTTCGGCCCGATCAGCTGGAATGCCCTGCCGGCCGGGGAGGACTGGTTCGAGGTGGATAATGGATGAGCCGGAATACCTGCCGCTGTCGTGGCTTTCCCAGGCGGATTACTGTCCCCGGCGTGCGGGATTGCTGCTCAATGAGCGGCAATGGGCGGAAAGCGCGGATACCGCAAAGGGAAGGGCGGAACATGAGCGGGTGCATACCAACCGGGTTGAAAAACGCGGGGAGTTCATAAAGCTGTATGAGTTTACGGTTTTCTCAGACCGGCTGATGCTTCTGGGAAAATGTGACTGCATTGAGGCGCAGCGAGACGAGACCGGATGCCATATCCCGGCATCGGAATTCCCGGTGCGTCTGTACCCTGTGGAATACAAGCATGGAACCGCACGGGACGAGGAGGAATATCAGATTCAGCTTTGTGCGCAGGCAATGTGCCTGGAAGAAATGTTCCACACTTCGATTCCGGAGGGCGCACTGTTTTTTATCTCATCTCACCGCCGAGTCACGGTTCCGCTGGATGCGGCATTGCGGTCGCGGACGGAAAAGCTGGCAGAGTATCTGCATGAGATTCGCAGGCATCTCCGCGTCCCACCGGCGCAGTATTCTTCCAAATGCTGCCGCTGCTCCCTGAAGGATTTGTGTTTGCCTAAGATCAAAGCATCTGCATCCGGCTATTTGCAGCGGCTGCGGAAGGAGGCTGCAGGAGAAATTGAGGAGGATGGATGATGAAGAAACTGCTCAATACGCTCTATGTTCTCACACCGGACAGCTATCTGTTCTGCCGGAATGAGAATGTCTGCATCCGCGTGGGAGAGACGGAAAGGCTGTGCATCCCGGCACTGACCATCGATTCCATTGTGTGCTTTGGGAAAATGACGGTTTCAACGCCGCTGCTGGAATACTGCGGCGGCCATGGAATCAGTGTGACCTTCGTCAGTGAAAACGGCCATTTCATGGGACGGTTTTACGGCCCGGTCAGCGGCAATGTGCTGCTGAGGAAGCGACAGTATGAATCCATGGCGAATGAAGCGTTTTGTCGGAAGACCGTGCAGTCCATTCTTCTGGCGAAAATGCGCAACAGCAAGCTTGTTCTGATGCGCGCTGCCCGTACCCAGCACTCTGAGGAGGCCAGGGAGCACCTGGCCTCCGGGGTGCAGCAGATGAGCCAAGCGGTGGAGCGGCTGCTGCTGTGCGAAGACGTGAATTCTATGCGGGGGATTGAGGGCGCGGCGGCAACGGTGTATTTTGCGAGGCTTGACGACATATTGGCAGGAAATCCGGGAGGGTTTTGCTTTGCAGTTCGCAGCCGCCGCCCACCCAGAAATGAGGTCAATGCGGCACTGTCCTTTACCTATATGCTGCTGACCGGCCAGACGCAGTCGGCAATGGAAACCGTCGGCCTGGATCCGGCAGCGGGATACCTGCATTCCCTTCGTCCTGGTCGCGCCTCCTTTGCCCTGGATTTGATAGAAGAATTGCGTGCGCCGCTGTGTGACCGATTTGTGCTGTCGCTGTTCAAGAAGGGACAGCTTTCCACCGGTGACTTCGAGAAAAATGAGGAGGCAGTGCTGCTCAACGACCGTGGAAGAAGGACGCTCATCACCGCATGGCAAAAACGAAAACAGGACGAGATTATCCACCCGTTTCTGGATGAAAAGATCCCGATCGGCATGATTCCTTATGTGCAGGCAATGCTGTTTGCCAGGGTTTTGCGTGGTGACCTGGATGAGTATCCGCCGTTCGTCTGGAGGTAAAAAATGATGCTTGTCATTGCCTATGATGTGGACACCACCAACAGTGCCGGTGCTCAGCGACTGCGGAAGGTTGCCCGGCTTTGCGAACGCTACGGCAGTCGGGTGCAGAATTCCGTATTTGAGGTTTTGCTTGACCCGGCGCAGCTGTCCACGCTGAAGGCTGGACTGGAAAAGATAATCTGCAAAGAGTCTGATTCCGTCCGCATCTACCGTCTGGGGGATCGTTACCGCAGCCGAATTGAGGTGATTGGACGTACCTGCCGAATGGAAACCGGTGAGCCACTCATCCTGTAACCCAGCGGCTGCGCCGACTGTCACCATGCAAAAATTTCCGACAGATCGGCGCAGCGTTTTCTCCTTTTTTGGATTGGAATCGTTTGATGAAAGTGCGTTGATTCAAATGAATTTGTTCAATAAGGAGATTTATACTGCGAAAATGCACAACTATTTCAACGGAAATTGTGCATATTTGCCGTCGCCCCCCACGCGGGGGCGTGAATTGAAATTGTGGCCTTCTTGGCCTTCTTCGCCGCCTTGAGAGTCGCCCCCCACGCGGGGGCGTGAATTGAAATGTTCAGTGCCTCCCGGTACTGATTCATGAACCAGGTCGCCCCCCACGCGGGGGCGTGAATTGAAATCTTTCTGTGCCATGTTCCTGTGTATAGCCGGTAGTCGCCCCCCACGCGGGGGCGTGAATTGAAATTCAGGGCTACCATCATTTCCGACGCGGCTTCCTGAGTCGCCCCCCACGCGGGGGCGTGAATTGAAATGATCTTGTAGCTGTATTCCTGCCCGCCAACGGAAAGTCGCCCCCCACGCGGGGGCGTGAATTGAAATCCGCACATATAGCTGTAGTAGTCCACGGTACTGGTCGCCCCCCACGCGGGGGCGTGAATTGAAATGTCTCCAAGAAGGCCGGTATATTGCAGCGCGTCCGTCGCCCCCCACGCGGGGGCGTGAATTGAAATCATGGAGCGGTACTTGTTCCACTTCTCCGGAATGTCGCCCCCCACGCGGGGGCGTGAATTGAAATATTATCAAGATCACGGAACCGGGAGCGGTGGGTAGTCGCCCCCCACGCGGGGGCGTGAATTGAAATCGGCTCCCCAGTGCCACATGAAGAGCCGGACGTGCCGGTCGCCCCCCACGCGGGGGCGTGAATTGAAATTCTTCCCGAAGCTTACGCACCGGCGCACGTTCTTGGTCGCCCCCCACGCGGGGGCGTGAATTGAAATCGTGGATCAAGCGGGATCACATATTTCTGCAAAAGTCGCCCCCCACGCGGGGGCGTGAATTGAAATAGGGAACTGTGGCGGCGAACCGGTACGAGCTGGGCAGTCGCCCCCCACGCGGGGGCGTGAATTGAAATTGCGTCCGCGTTCAACCCTTCCGCCGCCTGGAAAAGGTCGCCCCCCACGCGGGGGCGTGAATTGAAATGTTGCTGTAAATCTGTATCCATGGGATCAACTTCCGAGTCGCCCCCCACGCGGGGGCGTGAATTGAAATACCCACTGGCAGCCCCTCCCGGAGCCGCCGGAGGAAGGTCGCCCCCCACGCGGGGGCGTGAATTGAAATTGTGTGGAAATGGACGACTTTTGCAGCTATGGGAGTCGCCCCCCACGCGGGGGCGTGAATTGAAATGCGGGAGTGGTGGGAGCCGTCCAGCTATTGTACCGGTCGCCCCCCACGCGGGGGCGTGAATTGAAATGTCGTTGGCGTACCGGGTGTACAGCAGCATGGCTGTCGCCCCCCACGCGGGGGCGTGAATTGAAATCGTCCGCGTTCAACCCTTCCGCCGCCTGGAAAGTCGCCCCCCACGCGGGGGCGTGAATTGAAATACGGAGTTTGCGGGCAACGCCTACGGAGCACAGGCCGTCGCCCCCCACGCGGGGGCGTGAATTGAAATTTCCAGCTCATGCTATCGCCTGTGCCGCCGCTTCCGGTCGCCCCCCACGCGGGGGCGTGAATTGAAATACGCTTCCGGCCTCGGTAACTCATGCCGTCCCGGGTCGCCCCCCACGCGGGGGCGTGAATTGAAATAGTCGACCAGGAGCCGTATCTAGTCCCAATCATAGGTCGCCCCCCACGCGGGGGCGTGAATTGAAATCCGTTCTTTTTGACTTTCCCCACCAGCCCCTTGTAGTGTCGCCCCCCACGCGGGGGCGTGAATTGAAATAAAGTTCTCCGGCCACACGGCGGACAAATCAATAAGTCGCCCCCCACGCGGGGGCGTGAATTGAAATTGCTTTTACTGCTTCTGTTACCAATCCACAAACGGTCGCCCCCCACGCGGGGGCGTGAATTGAAATAAGATGATCCTCCACAGCTGGCCGTAAATATGGTGTCGCCCCCCACGCGGGGGCGTGAATTGAAATTGGGTGGAATTTGCTGCCGCTCCCTGGGCGGTTGTCGCCCCCCACGCGGGGGCGTGAATTGAAATACACCATCCCCATTCTCGTTCACATAGCGAAACAGTCGCCCCCCACGCGGGGGCGTGAATTGAAATAACCTTGAATTTCTCGCCAATATCCACCATTTGGTCGCCCCCCACGCGGGGGCGTGAATTGAAATAACCTTGAATTTCTCGCCAATATCCACCATTTGGTCGCCCCCCACGCGGGGGCGTGAATTGAAATCCATGTGTCCATGTAAAAATATCACAATTTCATGTTGTCGCCCCCCACGCGGGGGCGTGAATTGAAATTCCCAAGAAAAAGACCGGCAAGCAGGTGAACATGGGTCGCCCCCCACGCGGGGGCGTGAATTGAAATACTGTCCGGGCTTCGCCCCATATTGGATATAAAAGTCGCCCCCCACGCGGGGGCGTGAATTGAAATTCACATGAGCCTGGAGACCGCCATGGAGTGGCTCAGTCGCCCCCCACGCGGGGGCGTGAATTGAAATAAGGCGTCGTCCTTCAACGGAAAGACCCGGTTCAAGTCGCCCCCCACGCGGGGGCGTGAATTGAAATGAGAAGGGAGCGAGAAATGGAAGAGGCGGAGTACATGTCGCCCCCCCACGCGGGGGCGTGAATTGAAATAAGCCCTGCATTATTTCGTGTGGGGCTTGCTGGCTGGTCGCCCCCCACGCGGGGGCGTGAATTGAAATCCGCTGGGTGTTCTCGTCGGTCAGAAGGTTCTCGTGTCGCCCCCCACGCGGGGGCGTGAATTGAAATGGCCAGTGCCCGGATGGTGTTGGTCTGGTATGTGTCGCCCCCCACGCGGGGGCGTGAATTGAAATAGCAGCAGTGAAATTCAGAGCCATAATAGAAGTCCTGTCGCCCCCACGCGGGGGCGTGAATTGAAATTTACACTTACATTCCACATCTTTGGATGTACGATCACTGTAAGAGTGAAAAAGCAAAACCGCCACTCTGCCAAGTGACGATTTTGCTAAGTAGTATTTACTTACGATCCTAGCGACTCAGGGTTGACCGCCTGGAAAGGAGGTTTCGCCCCTTGCCCACTTATAATACCACGGTTTGGGGGTGAAGTCAATAGAAAAAAGGCGAAAAACCACGACCAGTACGGAAGTTAAACGGCGGTATAACGACAAGGTGTACAGCAAAGTTCAAGCCGAGCTACCAAAAGAAATCGTGTCCGCTTTTCGCGCCAAATGCGCCGGAAAGAACGTCTCCCAAGCCAGCGTAATACTGGAGGGAATCGAAAAGTCGCCCCCCACGCGGGGGCGTGATGATTTGGGACAAGTGTGGGATGCTGCCAATCGCGTCACGAAAGAGATTGCGGGTGCCGCTGGGCTGAGCCAGCGCAAGCCTGCCGAGCACTTCATGATTCCTTACCGCACTATGGAAGGCAAGAAAAAAGCCCTGGATTAAATTTCCAGGGCTTTTTTAGCGTGGCGGAGATGGAGGGATTTGAACCCCCGCACGCCTTGCGGCGCCTAGCGGATTTCGAATCCGCACCCTTCGGCCACTTGGGTACATCTCCAGACCGGAGTATTATACCAGCTGTGATGAGAAAAATCAAGCCGAAAATCAGCCGGAATGCTATTTTCGTTGACAAATGCCACGGAAGAAGGTACAATACAGAGTACCATCGATTCTTTGAGACAACGCTTATGGAGAATCAGCATCCGAAGCCCCCCTGCAGGCAGGCCTTGGAGAATGTACAATCAGGAGGAAACAGCGTGCCAATTCAGATACCCAATGATCTCCCGGCGGCGGAGACCCTGAAAAAAGAAAATATATTTGTCATGAAGCAGACCCGGGCTCAGACCCAGCATATCCGTCCTTTGGAAATTGTGCTGCTGAACCTGATGCCCACGAAAATCGTCACCGAGACCCAGCTGAGCCGGGTTCTGGGCAATACGCCCCTGCAGGTGCACCTGGAACTGATGATGGTGTCCAGCCACCGGGCCAGGAACACCCCGGAGGAGCATCTGCTGTCCTTCTACAAGACCTTTGACGAACTGAAGGAGCGGAAATTTGACGGCATGGTCATTACCGGGGCACCGGTGGAAAATCTGCCCTTTGAGCAGGTGGACTACTGGCAGGAGCTGACGGAAATTATGGAGTGGAGCAAGACCCATGTTCACTCCACCTTCCACATCTGCTGGGGTGCCCAGGCGGGACTTTACTATCACTACGGCATTCAGAAAAAGCAGCTGCCGGAGAAGCTTTTCGGGGTCTACCCCCATCACGCGGATTATAAGCGGGCAATCCTGCTCCGGGGCTTTGACGACGTGTTTTACGCTCCCCATTCCCGGCACACCACCGTCCTCCGGGAGGACATTGCAGCGGTGCCCGGGCTGAAGATTCTGGCTTCCTCGGCAGAAGCCGGGGTGTATATCATCATGAATAAGGAAGGTCGGCAGATTTTCGTCACCGGCCACTCGGAGTATGATTCGGACACCCTGGAGCGGGAATATCTCCGGGACAAAAACCAGGGTCTTCCCATCCATGTACCCGTGAATTACTACCCGGATGACGATGATGCCAAGCACCCCGTTGTGCGCTGGCGGGGTCATGGAAATCTGCTCTACAGCAATTGGCTGAACTACTTTGTCTACCAGACCACGCCCTACGACATCATGTCCGTGGGTCAGGGGGTCACGGAGGACTGACCCATGGCATCCAAGAAGCAAATCGTGCTGGACTTTTACAGCTGCTACAATCTGGGCGATGACCTGTTCGTGGAGGCCTTTGCCGAGTACTTTTCCGATTGTGAGATTCATCTGCTGGTCAATCCCAAGTGTGTCCCCAAGAGGCTGCCCAAGAATGTCCGGATTCTCCATTTTTCCAACGTTGACCTGCGCCTGCGCAGAATTTCCAATCTGGCTTCTCAACGGGGGCGGCAGAGAATGGTAAAGACGGTGGAGCATATGCGTCAGAAAAAGCTGGAGCGGATTGCCCAGCACTGTGACGCTTTTGTGAAAATCGGCGGCTCCATTTTCATGCAGCATGCTCCCGGGTGCAGGGAAATCGACTTTTCCACCGCAGAAAAGCCGGACTTCTCCCTCCGACGGAGTACCGGGGGCAGAGGAAACCGGTTTATCATCGGCGCCAATCTGGGGCCGGTGTATTCCGAGGACTACTGGGAGCAGATGGCGAAAAAATTCCAGGAATACCGACATGTGTGTCTCCGGGATTACGCCTCCTACCGCAAAATGCGCGCCGCACCGAATGTACAGTACGCCCCGGATGTGCTGTTTCTGGTGCCAAAGCCCTATCCGGGCACCTGTGAGGAAAATGTGGCCATTTCCGTGATGGATGTCAGCCGGAATACGGAGGATGCTGCCGTCATCCGGGCTTATTATGACCTGCTGGAGCGGGCAATTGCCTATTTCCTCGACCGGGAGGTTCCGGTGACCCTGATGTCTTTCTGCCAGTGGCAGGGAGATGAGCAGGCGGTTCAGGAGCTTCTGAACCGTTTTCCCGAAGAAAAACGACTGTCTGCCTGCTGCTATCGGGGAAGTGCCCGGCGGATTCTGCGGGTGCTGTCCGGAGCCAGCTTTGTGATCGGAACCCGATTCCACAGCACCATTCTGGGCATTTCCTTCGGAAAACCGGTATTTCCCATCGTCTACAACTCCAAGACCGCTCACTATCTGGCAGATCTATCTTTCCCAGGAAAATCTGCAGCCCTGGAAGAATTGCCCTCAGTTACCCTGGATGATGTGCTATATAACTATCGGAATCAGATAGTGGCCGACTGCGCTGACCATCATCGGTACGCAGTGAATCAATTCCGTGTTCTGGAGGAATACCTGGAAGAAAAGGAGAAAGATATTGAAAGCAGTACTGTTTGACTTGGACGGCACTCTCCTGCCCATGGATCAGGAGGTCTTCGTCAAGGACTATCTGAAAAGGATGGCCGCGTTTCTGGCTCCCCATGGCTATGACTCGGAAAGATTCGTCAAGGCTCTCTGGGCGGGCATCGGTGCCATGATGAAAAATGACGGCAAGGCGAAAAATGAGGATATTTTCTGGAGGGTTTTCAATCAGGTGCTGGAGCGAGATGCCCGGCGGGACAGTGCACTGTTCGATGAATTTTACCGGGGTGAATTTCAGAAGAGCCGGGAAAGCTGCGGCTTCCAGCCTGCGGCGGCTCCCGCCGTGCGGGAAATTCGGGCTATGGGCTATCGGGTGATCCTTGCTACCAATCCCTTATTCCCGGCCATTGCCACTCAGAGCCGAATTCGCTGGGCCGGGCTGGAGCCGGAGGACTTCGAGCTGATCACCACCTATGAAAATGCCCGGTTCTGCAAGCCCAATCCCGAGTATTACCGGGAAATTCTGGGTAAACTGAACCTGGACGCTTCGGATTGCCTGATGGTGGGAAACGATGTGACTGAGGATATGATCGCGGAAAAGCTGGGAATGCGGGTATTCCTGCTGACGGACTGCCTGATCAACCGGAGTGGGGCGGACATTTCTCGGTATCAACGAGGGAGCTTTCCGGAGCTGTTACAATACATTCGGAGTCTTTGATATGGCGTTTTTGGTGCTGATCCTTCTGATTCTCGCGGCTGCTTTGGGCGGGGGTTACTACGCCTACCGCTATGCTTTCTTTTCGCCGAAGAAGGGGCGGGACAAACTGCCCGCCTGCGATGGGCGGCAATACGAGCCGTACCGTGCGGAAATTCAGCGGATTTTTCGGGCACTTCAGGAGCGACCCTGTGAATTTGTAACCATTCCTTCCGCAGACGGGCTGATTCTTTCCGGCAGGTATTACCATGTGGCCGACGGTGCCCCGCTGGACATTGGCTTTCATGGCTACCGAAGCTCCTGCCTGACGGACTTTGCCGGCGGGGCGGAGCTGAGCCTGCAATCGGGGCACAACCTTCTGCTGGTTGACCAGCGTGCCCACGGGAAAAGCAGCGGCCGCACCATCAGCTTCGGCATTCTGGAGCGGTGGGATGTACTCAGCTGGGTGGATTATGCCGTGGAGCGGTTCGGAAGCGACGTGCGGATTCTGCTTTATGGCATTTCCATGGGGGCGGCCACGGTGTTGATGGCCTCCGATCTGCCCCTGCCGGAGAACGTGAGAGGCATCATTGCGGACTGCCCCTATTCCTCGCCCAAGGAGATCATCTGCAAGGTTGCCAGGGACAGGGGACTGCCTGAGAAGGCTGCCTGGCTCTTTGTGTGGATCGGGGCTCGGGTCTACGGAGGCTTTGACATCCGCGAAACCGACGCTGTCCGGGCGGTGAAGCATACGAAAATCCCCATTTTGCTGATCCACGGGGAGGCGGATGGGTTTGTGCCCTGCGGCATGAGCGGGGACATCCAGCGAAGCAACCCCCAGAGAATCCGCCGGTTTACGTTCCCCGGGGCGGATCACGGCATCAGCTTCCTGACGGATTCCCGGCGGTACCGGGATGTTGTGTCGGAATTTTGTAAAATGACCCTGGAACAGACATAAAGGAGGAAATCACAATGGCAGTACGACTGAACGAGGACGCGGAAATGGTAAAGACCATCCGGGAGGGACTGAAACGGACAGGGGGCTACTGCCCCTGCCGCTTAGAGCGCATCCCGGAGAATAAGTGTATTTGCAAGGAATTCCGGGATCAGATTGCCGATCCCAATTTCCACGGCTATTGTCACTGTATGCTCTACTATAAGGAGTAAAAATTGCCAAATTCCGAAAAAACTTGTTGACAAATGCCATTGCCTATGCTAGAATGATCTGGCGTCGGAGGGGTTCCCTCGGAGAGCATTTGGGCGAGTGGTGGAATTGGTAGACTCGCTAGATTCAGGTTCTAGTGTTCACTGCGGACGTGCGGGTTCAAGTCCCGCCTCGCCCACCAAATAAAAGGACATCCGTTTGGATGTCCTTTTATTTTTTACTTCTGGAGGTATTTCTGCCGGGTGGCCAGGCCGCCCCGGATGTGCCGCTCCTGCTTATTCTTGTCCAGAACATGCCGGACCTGGGTATACAGGGGATAGCTGCACAGGCGCAGCTGCTCTGTCAGTGCCTTATGGACGGTGGATTTGGAAATGCCGAAGTGCCGGGCGGTGGCTCGGACGGTGGCACCGGTTTCAATCATGTACACAGCCAATTCACAGGCTCGCTCCTCCAGCTCTCGTTTCATAGGCTCCCCTCCGATGCTGTGCTGCTGGAAGATTCTATGCGCCTTGACATCCCCATATTCCGGCGGTAAAATAGGGACAGCTTTCGACAAGGAGAAGAACGATGATTTACTTCAATAATGACTATTCCGAGGGCTGTCATCCGAAGATTCTGGAGGTTCTGACCCGGACGAATTCTGTGCAGACCTATGGCTATGGGGAGGACGAATACTGTACCCAGGCAGCGGAAAAAATCCGCGCGCTTTGCGGCAGGGAAGATGCGGCGGTGCACTTTCTGGTAGGCGGCACCCAGACCAATCTGACGGTGATTGCGGCGGCGCTCCGGCCTCATCAGGGGGTACTGTGTGCCGACAGCGGCCACATCAACGTCCACGAAACCGGCGCTGTGGAGGCAACCGGTCATAAGGTGCTGGGCATTCCTTCCCAGGACGGCAAAATCACTGCCGGGCAGGTGCGGGAAGCGGTGTTGGCTCACCGAAAGGACGCCAGCTTTGAGCATACGGTTCAGCCAAAAATGGTGTACATTTCCAATCCCACGGAGCTGGGCACCCTGTATACCAAGGCAGAACTGGAAGCCCTGGGGGAGACCTGCCGGGAGCTGGGGCTGTACCTGTTCCTGGACGGGGCACGACTGGGCTACGGCCTGGCGGCAAAGGACAACGACCTGACCCTGAAAGATATCGCCGACTGCTGCGACGTATTCTATATTGGCGGCACCAAGGTAGGCGCGCTTTTCGGAGAAGCGGTGGTGATTACAAACCCGGCTCTGAAGGAGGACTTCCGGTATCTCATCAAGCAGCGGGGCGGTATGCTGGCAAAGGGCAGGCTACTGGGCATCCAGTTTGACACACTGATGACGGACAACCTGTATTTTGACATTTCCGCTCATGCCATCGCCATGGCCGAAAAGCTGAAAAGCACTTTTGAGGAGCTGGGCGTACCTTTCCTGGTAAGCGTTCAGAGCAATCAGCTGTTCCCGATCCTGCCGGAGGGAGCTCTTGCCAGGCTGGCGGAGAAATATGTGTTCAGCGAGCAGTGCCGGGTGGACGAGGGACACAGAGCCGTCCGGTTCTGCACCTGCTGGGCGACCAAGGAAGAAAACGTCCAGACCCTGTGCCGGGATTTAAGAGAATTGCTTAGAGGAAACGAGTAAAGTAAGCATAGCCACTCGAAACATTTTGAAGCAGTTCCGGCGATGCGGCCGGGGGGTACTTAGGGGGGTGGCTTTTCGGCAGCGCCCCCTAAGCCGGCTT
>ERZ808262.544-NODE-544-length-16508-cov-3.697502_pt1 | contig 16508 bp, 14 predicted proteins | sample MGYA00520895_ERZ808262 | MGnify/ENA primary metagenome ERZ808262 (study PRJEB31516, sample SAMN03275588) | gut metagenome | biome: mammalia-associated habitat; material: feces | host: Papio cynocephalus | place: Kenya | collected 2012-08-02 ... | reverse complement strand
TGGTTGCCGGGCAGCATTTGGTTGAGCTTGTTTTCATTTTTCACGAAGATTGTCGCGTCTGTGCCAAGGTTTCCAAAAAGAGCTGGCAGGTTGACCTGACCATGAATGGATGTCGCCTTATGCGCGGTTTCGCCAAAGAGGTTGTTATTCAGATCAAAAGAAGCGATAATATAGCTTCCAGACGCATCTGCGTTTTCAGTAACAAAAACGACCGCGTTTCTTGCCGGGTTTACAATCACAGCCGGAGCGTTGCGAATGCCGTTTTCCAGTTTCATGATGTCCGACTTCGTCAGTGCATGTGCGCTCCGGCTTCCCTTCGGCTGCCGAACTGCCTTATTGATAACGCTTGTCGGGATATAGAGCGGCGCATCCAAAACACCTGCTACATCGCTTTCGCCAAGATAAAGCGAATCGCTGCTCCTGATACTTCCATCATTATTGAAATAACCATCAACCTGAGCCTTCCATGAAAGGCGTCTTGTGTTGTTGATACTGTACTTCTCCGGCGGACCTCGTGTCCCGCCGGTTTTTTCTGCCGCCTGCTGCGCCTCCTGCGCGGTCTTGGCGGCTTTCTGGATGATGCGGGTCTTCTCCTCCGGGAGCCGGTCCATGCCCGCGTAGGCGTCCGCGCAGATCTCCTCGATGTACGCCTCCATCTCCTCCGCGTCATAGCACCCCTCATACGCCTCCGCGTACCTCTGCGCAAGCTCCGAAATGCCGTCCTCGCCCAGCTGCTCTGCAAAATTCGCCCGCACCGTATCCATCATGCCCGGAACATCCCGGATCTGCCGGTGGAACGCCTCGTGGTCTGCCAGCTGCTGGACGGTCCATTTCTTCGCCGTCGCGTTGACCCACACCGTGTCGCCCACGGCAGCTCCGTCGACATACCGCGTGACCTTCGCCCTCTGGTTTTCAACGCTGATCGACCCGACCGTGAAGTGGACCTCCGTGAAGCCCGCCTGCCGGAGTTTTCCGGCAGCCTCCTTCATATCCGCCGTCCAGACGCTTTCCGGCGCTTCGCGGAAGCTCCGCTGCGCCGAGCCCTTGCTCAGTCCGATGTCCTTTCCGCTCAGGTACGGCTGCCCCGCAGCGCGGACGCGATTTTCAAGCTCAAGTCCCGCCTGGACGCGCTGCCCTTCTGCGGACTTCTTCTTTGCGCCGCCTGCGCCTTCTGCCACTGTTCCAGCCTGCTTTCCGGGACCCATACCTGCATCCCGTTTGCCGCCGTCATCAGCAGCCTTGCTTCCTGCTTCTGCGCCATTGAAACTCTCCCTTCCGGCGTTCCACGCCTCCTGCGCAAGCCCCGCGTCGATGCCCTCTGCGGCTCTGCGCGCCGCCGTGAGGCTCAAACCGTTCCTTCCGTATTCATACGCCGTGTTGACTCGCTCGGCGTACTGCTGCGCGTCCTGCGCCCCGTCGTAGCCGGAGAGCAGCACGCTCGTCATCCGCTCGTCATAGCCGTACCGCGCCGCCGCCTCGCTCAGCGCCCGGTCCGCGCTGTTCCGGCTCTCCCGGTCAAACTGTGCCTCCGTCCGCGCCGCTTCCGCGTCCTGCCGTGCCCGCGCGTCCGCCGCGCCCTTGACCTCCTCCTCGGTCAGATCCTCAAAAGCCTCAGCCGCAGCTTCTGCCTCTGCGTCGTTGACCGCCTCGGTGTATTCCTCCGACCGCGCCCGCGAGGCGTTTTCGGCTTTCTTGCGCTCGGCGTCCCGCGCGTCCGCCGCCTGGTTGTAGAGCCGGAACGCCTCCTCGTTTTCCGCTGCTCTGGAGCCGTTTTCAGCGTTTGCAGCCTGCGATGCATCGTCCGCAGCATTCTGAGCCGCTCCATTCGCCTCATTTTCAGCCTCGACCGCAGCCTGTACGCGCTCCGTATCGACCGCTTCGTTCGCCTGATTCATCGCATCCAGAACTGCTCCAATGTCCGCCGCGTCGGGCGTAATGTCGTAGGAAAGCTTATCCCGGATGGCCTGAGCCGCCTCCTGCACCGGTACGCTGTCTACGGTATCGGCAATGTCTGCAAGCTCGCGTCCTGCGATTTTGAGCACGCGCTCCTGCCGCGCCTGCCGGATCTGATTCGGAGCATCGGCGACATTCCCGAGCACCGAAAGGAACACACCGCCGAGGAAAGCATTCGCAATGGACTCTGCGTCCGCAAACTCCGTATTGCTGCCGTTATAGATCGCCCACTCCGCCACTGGGTCGAGAACTTCGGTCACGATTTCCTCAAGACCTTCCGAGGCAATATCAAACGCCTTGCTGTTGAGAATGCGCATGATCGTCTTGTTGTCCGTCAGTTTGCTGACCGCCTTGTTGACGAGCCCCGCGTCCGTGTCGTAGATCGGGTTACCGCCGAAGAGTTTTTCGGAGAAAACCTCCAGCCCGCCAGCAACCACGCCGTAGGCAAGCGCCTGCGCGTCTGTCGCGCCCTTGTCCTTGGCGTCCAGCGCAGCACTGCCGCCCGCCGTAACGCCGAGCGTCGCAAGGTTGTTGACACCGAGGATACCGCTTACGCCCGCCCCAAAGACCATGTTGCCAGCCGACGGCATCTGCTGCTGCACCCAAAGCGCAGCGCCTTGATACTTATCCGCAATCTCGTTTTCAAGCTTCTGAAGCTCTTCCCGGTGCTGACGAGCCAGCTCCTCATGACGGGTTTCGCTTTCGCCCGTCCAGTAGCTCTCAAAATCATTTGCGAGCGCAAGCATTTTCTGCTTGAGCGCACCATCCGGGATTGCCTTGGAAAGATCACGCAGCGTCCAGGCAGCCGCGCCGTTTGCGCCTTGCTCGAGGTAGCTCATTGCGCCCTCAAACCCAGCAGTCCACTGCTCGAAGCCGCCCTTGAAGAATCCGCGCCCAAGGTCCTCTGCATATTCGCCAACACGCCCGGACACCGTCTTGTCAATCTGAGCGCGCCGGCTCTTCAGCGCATCGATTTCCCCCTGAAGCTCCGCCGGACCCTTCGCGTCTACCGCCTTCCCGTTTTCATACTGATAATCGCGGAAGTGGCTGTCCGCCTGCTCCTCCTCCAGCTGCGCGATCTGCTGCCCCAGCACCTGAGACGTGCGCTGCATCCCGCGCGCCTGATCCTGCTGCGTGGTCTTGGCTGCCGCCTGATACTCCGGCGATGCCTTGCGCAGCCCTTCCTTGAGCTGCTGCGTCCGCTTATATCCGCTGAGCTGATCGTGATACGGCGTCGACTGCCGCCATTTGAGCTCCTGCGTCCTTCTATATCCGCTCTGCTGGTCATGCTGTACGGTCTCTACCGCCTGCTTGTACCGCTCATACGCCTCCTCATAGGCGTTTTTCTGCTGCTGCGAGTGCGCCTGCTGCTGGTCGAGCAGCTGCGCATTGCCCTTTACAGCGTCCCAGTCGATACGCCCCTGTGCGGAAGCTTGTGTCTGCGTCTGCAGGACAGATACGCCCGCCGCCGTGCGCCCGCGGATCTGCTGCTGGTCCTGCCGCTTCGCCGCCGTCCTGACCTGTTTCCAGTTGATCGCCATCGTGTCCCTCCGTTACTGGATGATGCCGTAGCTCCGGAGGAAGCTTTCCGCCTGCTCCTCCGTGATCTTGCCCTCGTCCAGCGCGTCCTTGATGAGCTGCGCCCGCCCGGCGTTCGACCGGTTCATGCTGACCGTCTGCCGGAAGCCCTTCAGCTGCGCGTCCGTGTAAAGCGTGCCGACGTCGCTGAAGCGGTAATTGTTCTGCCCGGTCTTGCTCATCTTGTAATAGTCCGATGTATAGCTCTTCTGTCCGCCCGAGCCGCCGCTCCCGCTGCCGGAGCCCTTCTGCGCCGCAAGAGACAGCTCCTGCTCCTGCGCCGCCTTCTTCTGCCAGTAGCTCAGCTGGTCGGAATACTGCGTGTAGTCCCGGCTCCATTCCGAGTCATAGGCGCTGCGCGCGTCCGCGAGATCGCTGTAATAATCGGATACCGTGTCGCGGTACTTGCTGTAGTCCAGATTTTCCCGGTCGCTGACCAGCCCGTACCGGTTGTAGAGGTCCTGCCCCTCGTCCTGATACCGGCTGTACGCCCGGTCATACAGATCCGGCACGATGTCGTTCAGGCTCTGAAGATAGGCGTTGTACGCCTGCTGCCCGACCTGCTCCGAGTACGTCGAGCCGTACCCGCCCGTGAGGCTCGCCGCCTGACCCATCGTGTCCTGCATCGCCTGCCGCCCGAGCCGCTGATACTGCTCCTTGTACTGCTGATACAGTGCGTCCTGGTTCAGGTCATACTGAAACGGCTTGCGGTTCGTGATCTGGTCGTACAGGCTGCTGAGCTCCTCGTCCCAGCGCGACTGGTACGCGCCGGGCTTGTTCTTCTGCACCTGCTGAAGATACGCCTTCGCTTGCGATACCGCGCCGGAAGGGGAGTAGCCCCTTTCCAACTGCCCGATCCTGCCGGCGGTGTAGTCCGAGTAGCCGCCCATCGTGTCGCGCGTCGAATAGCTGCCCTTATACGTCCCGGTCGTCTGCCCGGCGTTGCTCTTTTCCGACTTATACGTCCCGTCCGCATTGACGCCCGTGATGCGGTACGTCCCGCCCCCGGTGACGACCTCGTCCCCGACGCCGAGCCCCGCGGGCGCCTTTCCGTCATTGTTTACTCTGTACAGCGCCATCCTTCGGCACCTCCTTCTCCTGCGCGGGTGCGGGCGTGGCGTCTGCCACCGCCTCTGCCGCTGCCTGCATATCGACGAGGCTCTTCAGCTCCGCCCGGATGTTATCCAGCACCAGCGCCGCCACAATGGGCGGCAGCTTCGCTTCATTCAGCGCTTCGACGATCTTCTGCCGCAGCGCGTTGACCTCCTGCACCATTCCGTGTCCCTCCTATGCAATACTCGCCCCGTTGAAGGTGAGGCTTGTTCCCTTGATGCTGACCGCCCCGCTGGCGGAGATCTGGATGTACGCGCTGTTGTCGCTCAGCGCCAGATACACCGAGCCGCTGTCTGCAAGGATACGCACTGCGCCATACGAAAACAGCTCCAGCGCCGACGACGCGGTCGATGCGCCCGTGATGCTGATGTAGCCACGGCTGCCGATGTTCAGATCGAGCGACGTCAGCGACCCGTACCGGTCCACGCTGACCGCCTCCGCCAGCGCCGACAGCTCCGACACATCGTCTATCAGCGAGTTCAGCTGCATCTGGATGGAGGTATAGCCGCCTCCGGAGCTGAGCAGCAGGTCGCTTGCCCGGATCGTGCCCGAGATGTCCGCGCCCGTCGCGGTCAGCTTGCCGCTCGCATCCACCTTGAACGCATCCTTGATGGAAAGCCCGCTTGTGCCGAAATAAAGCCCCGCGCCGCCCCACGTGTTGTCCGCGTAGTACAGGCTCGACTCCGAGAGCGTCCACGGTCCGAAGCTCGACCCGGCAGCTGCCGTGACCGTGCCGCTCAGCACCGCGCCATACGCTTCCAGCGTCCCGGAAGGGAAGTGCAGCTTCTTTTCCGCCAGATATGCGACCTCGCTCCCGCCCTGCCAGAAGCTGACCCTGCCCGGCGTGACGGTCACAAGCTCGTTCTGTGTCTTGTCGATGACCTCGCTCTCGTTTGCGACCGTCGTCGCGATGTTCCCGACGCCCACGCCGTAGACGGGCTTCACGCCGTCGAAGTACAAAAGCCCCGTCTTGACGTACTGCTTTGAGTCGACGGTAAACTTGTTGTTGACGCCCGCCGAGAAATCATAGAGCTGCCGGATGCCGAACTCGTTTCCGTCCACGGTCATCGTCGCGTTTTGCCAGTACTTGCCGAAGTCCGATACCGCAACATAGTTCCCGCTGAGCTTCAGCCGGAAGGTCTCCGAGTTCTCCGCCGCGTAGTCCGCCGTCTTGATGATGAGGGACTTGAGCGCCGCGAAGCCCTCCAGCTCCGTCCGCCGCTCGCCGTCGCGGAGGCTGTCCGCGTCGATCGCCCGCGACACCTCCTGAAGGACCGTCTGCGCCGACCAGTCTGCCCCGCCGAGCTGATCCGTCAGCTGGATGAGATACCGCCGCAGCCCTTCCAGCTGCTCCTGCGTGCTTCCGCCGCTCATCGGCGGATACTGTAATGTCAGGCTTCCCATCGCGCACCTCAGAGCCGGAAGTGCGTCGCGAGCATCTTCGGCATATTGCTGCGGTTGTAAAAGCCCTGATACGCCGTGTAGTAGGCGTTGTACTTCGTCATCGCGTTGTTATACCGGATCATCTCTCCGTTCGCGTCCGCGATCTTCATCTCCAGATACCACCGGTAGATCTCGTCATACGGATGCGGGATGCGCAGCCGCGTGTCCAGGTCTACCGTCTCCGGATACCCGGTAAATGCTTCGGTGTCAGACTCTGACACCGCCTTGCAGCCGCACCATTCCCGGTCCAGCGGGTCGCGCGTCCGGACCCACGGCTCGCACACGGGATTTCCCGTCTCGTGCGCCTGCTCTATTTCCAGATAAACGACGCCGTCCAGCTCGCTCAGCCAGCGGACCTTGTCGATGTTCTCATACTGATTCGGCGTGAGCCGGTCTACGGTCTCGATCGCCTCTCGAATGGTCATGCTCACAGCCTCCCTTTCTTCTGAAAAAGGGGCGCGGATGCGCCCCTCTTATCATTTGCTTTCCTTCTGCAGCGCATTCACGCGCTCGAAAAGCTCCGTCTCCTGCATCTGCGCGTGCTCCAGCACCTCCGCGACCGCCAGCGGCACCTCAACGGGCTTGCCGCGCGGCACCTGGTATGCCTTGCCGTTCACGCAGACAAATTCAAACTGCTGCTCCGTCTCCGAAGCTCTCGGCAGAAAGACGCTCTTCGTCCCCGCCTGCTTTGTGGTTTTTACCTCTGCCATGCAATGTCCTCCTTAGTTCGCCTCGTCCGTGCCCGAATACTCGGACAGGCTCTCCACGCGCAGCATCCGCTCCTGATACAGGATCTTCGTCGCTGTCGAGAACTTGTAGCCGAGCGTCGAGAACTGGTCGAGCGGTCCGCCGACCTCGCGCCTGGTCTTGATGATCATCTCAAGACTGCCGCCCTCGGGGTCGATCATGCCGAAGGCGTCCTTGCCGAGGAACAGCGTCGAATACACGCTGTAATAGGTCGCGGCGGGCGTTCCGCCGCTCCCGGCAGCCGTCTTGACCGGGCACGTGCTGTTGTTCCAGATCTTCGCCTCCGTGGTCTCGATGAAGCGCACGCCGTGCAGCTCGCCGATCTCGCCGTTGAACAGCTCCGTGACCGACGCGTACTTGTGCGCCTCGATCCACTCCTTGCTCTGCCGCAGGTCATACGCCACGGACGGGTGGATGATCGCGACATACTTGCCGTTGATGGTCGGCACGTGCTGCTTCTTGAGCGTCGTGACCGCCTTGTTGACCTCCGTCGGCGTCAGTCTGGACGTGGTGTCCATGCCGGAGCGCGTGGTCACGGCTGTATGTACATCGCCCGTGCCGATCTTGTCGGCGTACTGTACGTTCGTACCGGCTGCCAGCACATCGCGCACGAGCTTGTCCTGCGTCGTACCGGCGGAAGCGCCGAGCTCCTCCGTTGCGCCGAGGATCACGTCGTCGATCGAGTGCAGCTCCAGCTGATCCGATACGGTCACATAGGTGCCGTACTGGAGGATCGCGCCGACCATGCTCGACTGACCGAACTTCTGACCGGTCGGGATGACGCCTTCCTGAAGCGCCGAGGCGTCCGCAAGCGTGTTCCACTTGCGCCATTCGACCTTCTTGCCCCTGCCCTTCGGCAGCGCCTGCTTGCGGGCAAACTGCGCGTGCACGAAGTTCGGGCGCGCATTCTCCAGCAGCTCCGTGTCGTAGTAGGTCTTCATCGCGGACGACAGGTCGTTCGGTGCGCTGAACGCCGTCTTGTCGCCCGTGTATGCGTTTACGTAGGTATCCGTCGCGTTCACCAGCGTACCGGCGTCCGGCGCGAGGAAACCATGCTTCATTGCAAAAATGTTAAACTTCATTTAGCCCCTTTCCCGGGGCGCGCTCGTTAAAATACGATTGTTTCGCCCCGCTGTACTCTTCGTCGGATTTCTTCACGTTCCTTCTTCGAGAGCTTGCTGGGGTCAAACTGGACTGGTGTCCCGGCTCCTGCCGCAGCAGCCGCCTCCTGCGGGCGCATCCCGTTTGCCTGGATGCTTGCCGCCGCCTGAAGCTGCGCGCCCTGTGCCACAGCGCGCGCCTTCGCCGCGTCGATCTCCGCCTTGTGCAGCACCTCATACGCCGTCCGCGCCGGGACGCCGTTGGAGACCAGCCGCCCGAAATCCGGGTTTGCCAGCTCCTGCGCCAGATCTGCGCCGGGATAGATCGCCTGCACCTCGGCAAACTGCCGGACGATGCGGTCGAACTCCTCACGCCGCTGCATCTCGCCCTGCGCCATTGCGTTCTCGCGCTGAAGCGCCGCGTTCTGACGCTCCACCTGCTTCATATGCATCAGGGTCTCCAGCGGGATGCCCTTCTCCATTGCCTCCGCCTCATAAAGGCGCTTGTCGTCGGTCAGCCGTCTGGTCAGCGCGTCATAGTCGACCTTGTCCGGGTCCGAGACGTCGATGCCGTACTGCTGCCCGAGTACGTCGAGGATGGGGGCAAACCTGCTGATCGTGCGCTTGGTGCTTTTCAGCCGGTCATTGACCACCTTCTGAACTCTCTGGTCGAAGTCCGCCTTGTACCGCCCCTTGATGAGGCTTTCAAAGCTTTCCTCCTGCGCCTGAGCGACGGGCGCGGTCTGACCGGTCGGGGGGAAGCCCGGGCTGCCCTGCGGACCTGTCGGGTCGCCGGTCGGACCGTTCGGGGTCGTGACCGGGGTGCTGCTCATATTCGGCTGGGCGGGTGCCGCGTTGCTGCCCGTGCCGCCGTCGGCGGCGAAAAACTGAAAATGGAATTTGCGAAGCATAACGCTCCTTTCTGCCCGTCGGTGGGCGATCCCGTGAATTTATAGCCTCGCGCCTGCGCGCGTACTATACCAATGTGTTACTGTGGCTGAGAGCTCTTCTGCGCCTGCTCGCGCGCATCGGTGACGTTCTTCGCCTCCGCGTCCGCGCTGCCGTCTTCGAGCTTTGCGGGCTGCTGTGAGCCGCCCGGTTCCTGCGCCTGCGCATCTGCGCCGAGGATCTGCTGTGCAAGCCCCTCAGCCATTGCCGGGTCGATCCGCTCCGCCAGAGCCAGCGCCATCTGCTGCCAGCTTGCCAGCTCCTGCTGGAGCGTCCCGTTCTGCGCGATCTTCTGCGCGACCTCGTCCTTGCCGTCGAAGTCCATCATGTCCAGCACCGCCAGCGCCTGATCGGTCCGCGCAGGGTCGAAGAATCCCAGCTGATAGAACTGGATCGCCAGCTCGTTCTGGCTGAGCCGCGTGTATTCCGAGCTCTTCTGCGCCGAGACCTCAATGTCAAAGACCGGCTTGCGCCATGTGATGTCGCCGCCCAGCCCCAGCAGCTCCTGCTGCTTGAGATTCTGATTGGAGTACGTCACATATTCGTCCGCGCCGAGCTGCCCGCGGATGCGGAACTTGCGCGGCAGGTCATAAAACTGCCGGATGCGCTCGATCACCATGCGGATGAGCCGTGCGTAGGCTCTGTATGCCGAGCGCGTCGCGTCCTTCGAGCTCCGCCCCGAAGCCTCCTGAAGCGCCGCAATGGCGCTTGCCGCCGTCACGCCGGAGGAGACCGAGCCGTTGTTGACGTCCGTGTTGCCGGTCGTCCACTTGAGCTCCTCGATCTTGTTCTGAATGACGCTGATGTAGTTTGCGGACAGGGGATTGACCGTGATCGGCATCACGCTGTCCTGCCCGAGATTGCCGTCCGCGTGGACGAAGGGCTTGCGCCAGTCGGCGTACTCGCGTTCGTTGACGCTGCCGTCCGACCGGATGAACCAGCGCGGCGTCGACGCCATCACCGAGTTCTTGAGGATCGCCTGATTAAGCAGGTCGATCTGCTCCTGCGCGCTCTTGCCGATGTCGATGTAGCCGTAGCCCGCGACAGACCCCTTGACGGGGAACAGCGCATCCACCACAAACGGATACTCGCCGTCGTCGTAGAGCCCGCCTTGCATCTGCGGGTCGTTCTCCGTCGCTGCGAGGACGACCTCGCCGACGAACTTGCAGAAGTGCAGCACGCTCTTCCCATCCACGAGCTTTTTGTAGTACCAGTCCACGACGAGCGACTTGTTCGTCGTGTCCACCTGATCGTCCGTCTTGTACTTCGACACGAAGGTGTTGTCGCTGCGCAGCGTGTCGCCCACCTGCGGATAGCGCTGCTTGAGCACCTCGTTGTCGACCAGCTCGACAAAAAACAGGTTCTTGCTTTTCTGGATGTCGGTCACGCCCGGCTCCCAGAAGAGGCTGAGGATGTCGATCTCCCGGACCGACACGTCGCCCAGCCCGTTGAGCTTGGCGTTGTCCCAGAACACGCCCCATACAAGCGTGCCCTGCTTCATCTTCGTCCAGCACGAATCCGAGTAGACCTCCTCGAAGTCGTTCTGCTCGAGGATCACCGGCACGATGCTGGTCAGCATCGCCGCCTCCGCCCGGTCGTCCGGCTCGCGCGGTCGGATCGCGGGCTCCGGGAACGCGGCGACCGCGTCCGCGTGCTTCCCCATGATGACGTTAAAGAGCCACGCCGACCGCCACTGTGGGTCATACGGGTTGCCGCTCGGACTCATCTCCTGCCAGTGCTGGAGCTTCCACCACTGCTCGCAGGCGATCACGCGCTGCTCGAGCGCCGACTTGCCTGTCTTGTATTTCTTGAGCGTTTCCATCGCCGCGCGGATCTGCGCCAGCCCGATGGGCTGCGCCGCCGCGCTGTCCTGGCTTACGATATCCGCGATCTGTGTCATGTTGTCTTCTGCCATGCCGTTCCTCCTCCGGTGTCAAAGTCTGACACCGTTTTATCCGTCGCTGCCTTCCTCCAGCACGCGCCCGATGGAAAAGAGCTTGAATGCCCCCGTCCCGGTCAGCCGGAACCGCAGATGGTCGCATCTGCGCGGCTTGACCGGCAGAAGGAAGGTCCTTGTGCCCCATCCGTCCATATGCCCGGCGTGCTCCCACTGCCCGCTGGAGTCATATTCGATCCAGAAATCGCACTTGCTGCCCCTTGGGAGCTGCATCCGCAGATTCAGCCGCGTCACATACTTCTTTCCGACGAGCCCGCAGGTCATGATCCCGGTCGTCGCCGACCATTGAAACGAGACCTCCTGCGTTCCTCCGGAGCCGTAGGCGGTCAGAAGCCGCCCGTCCGCGCGCAGCATATAAAGCTCGTCGTCCAGCGCCGCGAAGCGCGTCGCGTGGAGGCTGTCCTCCCGGAGCCAGAAGCCCCGGCTCGTGTCGTACACGAAAAGGTGCCAGGCGTCCGCGCTGTCCTGCATCGAGATGTAATACTTCCCGCGCACGCCGCCAGCCGCGGCACTGCGGTACAGCTCCGTCCCGAATGCGTCCGAGATCAGATAGGGGAGAGAGCCGTCGTACACGCACACGCCGTCGCGCGCCTTGTAGTAGAGCCGGTCCGCAATGACCGTGAGGCTCCTTTCGCTCCCGCGCTGGACGCCCCGCGCCTTCTGCTCGACGACCCGGTGCGCGCCCTGGGCGCTGGGATACACGCGGTGGAAGCAGTCCTCCTTAAAAAAGATCGGGCTGTCTGCCAGCGTCGCCGCGCCGGTGAAGCGTCCGTCCGTGCCGCAGCTTGCGCGCCAGGAGTCGGTCGAAACGCCCTGATAACACTCCCAGTTCTTAAAGTCGCCCAGCTTGCAGCAGTACAGCTCATTGACGGTCTTTCCGCCCGATACGCCGTACCGGCAGCCCCAGAGGCGGTTCCCGCACTCGGTGATGTAGTCCATCTCCGGCACGACGCGCGCCGCCTTGACGGTGCCCGTCGTCTGCTCCGCGTCCGCGTCGAGGATGCCGATGATCACGAGGTAGTTGTCCCCGACGTCCTGCAAAACGTGCGAACCGTTGAGCTTCAGGACCTGATCAGAGCCGGTCAGCCCCGAGAGCTGCACGCCGTCATACTGCTTGAATCCTGCCCCGATGCCGTTCGCCTCGAGCTTTACGTACACCGTCGGGATCGTCACCCACTGGCTCTGCACCGCGCTCCACTGCTTGAGCTCATGCTTGCCGGTGTCGAGCCAGTACGCGTCGCTCTCGGGGCTGTCCGGCGTCGCCTGCTGCCGGTACGCGATCGTGATGGTTTGCCCGTCCACGGTGCAGACCTTGATCGTCAGCGCCGTCTGCGCGCAGCTCACCGCGTTCACGTGCCCCATGAAGCCGTTGTCCGTGTAGTCCTCTGTGTTGAAGTACCAGCCGTCCGGGAACACGCAGATGTACGCGCCCATGGACACCATCTGCTTCTCGCCCGCCGTGAGCGTCACGCCGCCCATGTACGGGCTCATCGACTGCGCGTTGTAATAGAGCACGCCGTCTGTGATCCACGCCAGCGCGTCCTTGGCGAGCAGCCCCTGAAGCCCTGTAAAGTCTCCGACCATTGCCCGGTCCGCCCGCTGCGACAGCAGCGGATAGAAGTCCGACGTCAGATTCTCCGTCTCGTAAAATTCGCCGTCCGCGATCCTCAGATTGTGGTTGTAGCCCGCGAACGTGTCGGTCACGAGCTGCTCCTGCGTCGGGGCGCTCAGCTCCGGATACTTCATCTGCTTCCCTCCATCATGTTCAGCGGGTCCGCCCAGACCGGCTTGTCCGGCACCGCCCGCAGCGGCTTGACCGGGCGGCTCATGCAGAAATACCGCCATTCGTCCGCCACATGGTCCTCCATGCTCGTGTCGAGATCCTCGACCTTGTGCTCGTCATAGATCAGCAGAGGGATCGTCCGCAGAAATGCCTTGCAGGTGTTGAATACGTACATCCGCGGATAGCCGTTCTCATCAAATTGCAGCCGGTAGTGGCACTGCATCCACCCCGGGATGCGTTTGTTGTCGCCTGGCGTAAAGTAGACGCGGTATTTTGCCGCCGTCTGCGCCACGCTCTCGCCGCGGGAAGCGTCCCAGATGGACGGGTCCGCAACGCCGGTGATCTGCTTTCCTGCGAGCCACGGGTGCTCGCGCTCCATCTGCGCGATCCGCGCGAACTGCTCATCCGGCGACCACTTGACACCCGTGTTGGGCTCTCTGGTGCAGCCGTACAGCTCGAGGATGCGGTAGATCACGCCGTCGTAGTCGACCGCCCACCACGCGCAGGAGAAGGGCTTTCCGTAGCCGAAGTCGTAGCTCCGGCAGATCGTCCAGCCGGGGTCCGGCGCGAACGGCTCGATCACGTGCGTGTTCTGCCGTGTCCGGTAGCCCTCGGGATTGTCTATAAAGTCCTCGAAGAACTGTCCCTCATAGATGTCCCATCTGCCCTCCAGCCACGCCTTGCGCAGCTTCTCCGGCAGCTTCTGAAGCGTCTGAAGATACTCCGGCTGCTTTTCCATCAGCGCCTTGTTGTCCTGCACGCGCGCCTGGATAAAGGCGTAGTCCTCCGGGTGCTCGTCCTCCTCAAACTGACGATCAATAAAGAGCCGTTTGAAGTATCCGTGGCTCTGCCCGCCCGGGTTGAGCGTGTAATAGGTGCGCTTCGGGAAGTCGTTGACGCCTCGGACGGTCGCGTCGATCGCGTCGAGCCACTCCTTTTTAAGCTGCGCCGCCTCATCAATGAAAACCACGTCGTACTCCGCGCCCTGGTACTGAAGCACGTCTGAATCATTCGCGCAGTAGCCGAAGCGGATCGTCGAGCCGTTGCGGAAAGTGAGCGTCTTGCGCGCCTGCGTGTACTTTGCCACGCCGTTCAGCTCGGCCCGAAGCGGCTCGATGTGGTTGTTGAGCAGCTCCGGATACGTCCTTCGGACGATCAGGATCTTGATGCCCGGGAATTTGCCCGCCAGCAGCTTTGACTTTGCACGCACCGCCCAGCTCTTTCCGCCGCCGCGCGCGCCGCCGTAAGCCGTGTAGCGCGCCTCCGAGCGGAGGAACGCATCCTGCTTGTCGGAGAGCTTGGAGAAATCGAGTGTCATTTTGCCCATTTCTCCGCCTCCTCCGGCAGCACCAGCGCAACGCCGTCGTCACGCTCCTCGTTCTCGCCCCACCCGAACTTGCGCTCGAGGTGGAACTTCGCGCCGTTCGCGGCGCTGCTGTCGAGCCGCTGGATGTTGTAGATCTCGATTCGCCCCCCGGCGTACGCGCACGTCGCCGCGAGCGCGTCCGTGCTGCGCATCGCGCGCCAGCTTGCCTCGCTCACGCGCAGCGCCTCCAGCAGCTCCGGCATACACGGCGGCTTGATCCAGACCTCGCGCATCAGGGGCTTCCTGCCGCGCATCACAGGCTCGATCGCCATCAGCTGGTGCCCGTACTTGTCGAGCACCGGGACGGTCATCGTCACGCGCTCGCCGTTCCGGACGAACTCGCGGTCCTCCGTGACCGGCACCTGCCGCGTTACAGGCTCCGTGTAGCAGATCGACGCGAAATACCGGTCGATCGCGGAGCGAAGCTCCCTTGCCGTCGTGTATGTCTTCTCGGTCATGTGCCTCGCTCCTTTCGCGCGTCTTTCCGGGGGCTCTGCCAGACGCGGGAGTGTCCCAAGTCCCGCGCCCAGTAGGAGGGTTCGATATGGCTCGCCTCGGGCTTTCGCCCGGCACAGCCCCCGGCAAAAAGAAAAAGCCGGACCCGCGTCAGCGGGGTCCGGCTCTTCGTCCCGGGCTATCGCCTCCGGGCAAAACAAAAAGCCGACAACACCCCGCATCAGCGGTTTGTCATCGGCTCAGGCTCAAAGGCTCAGGCTCAGTATTCACGATCGTAGTCGTTTTGCAGTTTTTGCAAAACATCGGGAAGTCCGTCAGCTGCGTTGAATCGAGCAGCCGGATCGGCGTCAGTCTGCCGCATTTCGGGCAAATGATCCGATCGCCTTCCGTCACTAACAGTTTACCACAGTCCGTTCTCAAACGCAAGCGTTTTTGTCCTCCTTTTCCAGTTTTTATATAGGGTTTCAAGTAAATATTTATATAAGTTCTTCGGCGCTTGGAAGAATCACATTATAGATTGAGTAGGTGCATCTGCCAAAGTCGTGCCTCTGCGGAAACGGGAAGTCGTCCGCGGAAACCGTGCCCGGCGGCAGGGTGAAAGCTTGCCCGGGCGGCAGCTCAAAGTCGATCCGCTCCGGCTGGTTGAGCCCGAGACTGGGCGTCCACATCCGCCTTCCGACGGCGGCACGCCCGGTCTTGCGGGGCTCCTTGGTGATGTAGAGCGCGATCGCGGGAATGCCGCGCTTGCCAAGATACCGAAAATCCCGGATGCGCTCGATGAAGCAGTGCCCCTCGCCCCAGAGCTCCTGAAGCTCCTCGATGCCGAGCGGCTGCTCGCACACCAGATGATGGTGCACGCGCTTGTCTCCGTGCTGCCCCTCGATCACATAGATGTAAGGGCACGGCTGCCCTCTGGCGCGCATCGCCGCCCGATATCGCCGCAGGAAAGCCTTGATCCGCTTCTGCGCCGCCTGGAAGCTCTTCGGCAGCCGCTCGTCCGAATAGGTGAGCGTCAAAAAAAGATCCTGCGGCGAGAAATTGGCGTACAACAGAAGCTCCATCCGCTGATACGCCACGCGCACGTTAAAGGCGTCCTGCTCCAGCGTCGTCTCATATGTCCGCTGCGCCCGCGGGCGCGGCTCTGTCTTGCCCTTGGGCGAGACGACGACGCATAGCCGCCGCCCCGCCCGGTATCCCGTTACTCTCCCGATACGATCATCTCCTTCATTCCGTCTGCCCGGGCCCGGGCAGGCTTTTCGTTACTTCTTCTTGCGTCTCCGTCCATCTTCGCGCCGCATTTGCCGCAGAAATTGTGCCAATGGGAGCAAAGAACGGCGCCACACACCGGGCAATGATCATACGGAATGGACGTCTCTGCCATCTTTTTGCGGTAAAGATTAGAGCCGTCCGCTGCAAACGCCCCGATTTCTTCGCGGTATCCGGTCAGCATAACTGTGCGGATTTTTGTAACAGGCCCCCCGTGCTTTACCTCCGCAACGTCGGCGGCGGGCAAAGCCGAGATCTCGCTTGCAATGCAATCTGCCAGCCCTGTATGCCGTCCCAATACAGAGCCGTTCGAAAGCCCGTACTTTTCGGCGATTTTCACGGCGTCCTCGCGCCGGATATAATCAGCCATTGTCCACCAACCTTTCCAGCATCGACTTTGCCTCATTCATCGCCGTGAAATATCCCTTGCAAAAGCTCATCAGCATGAAGTTATTGTTGCATTCGTGAATTCGGTATCTTCTTTTTGCATCTTCTATACTACCTTTTACCATCTTTAGATGCACTTCCAACGCAATATTTTTTGACGCAAGAATTTTGTTTCCCAACTTGCGAGGACCGATGCTCGGAGCACCTTTTACTTTGTTCTCCACGACCTCCAGCACACGCGTAATTGTTTCTGCGTCCAAAACATCTGTATTCCAGCAGCCGATGTTCTTATAATCTGCTATCGTTTCAAGAAGCCACGCGCTGCTTATGTACTTATCTGCCATCCTTCTTTCCCTCCATTTCCTGTAAAGCCTTCTCGGCTTCTTCGTGGCTCAAAAATACGGTCTTGCC
>ERZ808262.540-NODE-540-length-16611-cov-21.728195_pt1 | contig 16611 bp, 20 predicted proteins | sample MGYA00520895_ERZ808262 | MGnify/ENA primary metagenome ERZ808262 (study PRJEB31516, sample SAMN03275588) | gut metagenome | biome: mammalia-associated habitat; material: feces | host: Papio cynocephalus | place: Kenya | collected 2012-08-02 ... | reverse complement strand
GGGGCCTGCGCCCCGCCCACCCGTGGCATGCCTCGATGCTAGCGGATGGGCGGGGTGCGGGTCAAGACTAGGGTTGTGTGCAAACTGTGATGACAAAGATTCTCAAGGGTGGGATGGAGTCACTATGGCATTATATAGCTAACGGAAGCAAGGGGCTTCCAAAGGGCTAAGGGGTTGGGCATGGACGAGCGGAAATTGGGTAGGGTTCTAAGCAGGGCTAACGGCTATTGGAAGTTAAGCCGACTTGCTACCGTTCATGGGAGGCTTCAGGAGGGTGCTCGCTGGATGGCTGCCTATGATGCGGTAGTTGGGACGATGGAGAGCTTAGGTTTCATCCCCCATTACAACAGGTCATACAACGACGAGACGTTTGATGGCTGGCTGGACGGTTGGCGCACGTTTGAGCTTGAGGAGGCTTAAAATGGCTCCCAAGAACGTTGACGGGATTCTGTTCTATGGCTGTGATGGCCTGAGCTTGGATTTGATGCGCTCCACCGCTTCGGTATGCGGGACATTCAATCGGTGCCGCAAGTATTGGCCCCAGGGCATGGCCGACGGGTTTGTTCAGGCGATAGCCCACATGGGGTGGTGGCTTACCTTTGACCATCCGAGTGAGTTTAACGAGGGGGATATAGTTGCTGTTGAGTGGAGGGGGGACCCGGAATGACATTCCTACAAGTGTTGCTAATCGTGTGCTTTATGCTGGGTGTTGGGATGGGTTACGTAATTTGGGGGTGGCCTAGATGATTCTGTATTTTATCGTATCACACCTTTACGACAGCAAGAGAATTTCAGACACGCCGGCCGTTCGGTTGTTCCTTGGGTTCTGCGAGGTTTGGTTCGGATTTTGGGTGGCGTTTTCGGTCGTCGTAGCTAGTCTCTTCGTGTACTTCATGAGCCGTGGGGTCTGGGGGTTCTGATGGGCAAGACAAAGGAAGAGTTGCAGTCATTCACGTTAAGCGAACATGAGAAGGCGGCATTGCGCACCGTTCGCGACAACTGCAATGCGCGTGCTTCCCGACTGTATAGACATGCCTCAAGCTGCAGGGCTCTTGGTGCCGAGTACCACAGTTCCAACCAGCTTGCTTGGGCCTTTGACTTCTTGGCTTGGGTCTGCGACAAGGTGCTGTCGAACGGCATCCCAACGCGTTGGAGGGGAGGTGAGCATTATGTTGAATCGTAGGAAGATTCAATGCTTCATCACGTTGACGCACTGCTACGGCGTGCGGGACGGTCCCGATGGGGCCGAGGCGTGGGACGGTACCCTTATAGGTGCCTTCACTCGCGCTGGGTCCGAGCGGGAGATTGAGAAGCTTCATCCCGACTGGCCCCCATTTGAGGTAAAGAGCGTCGAGCTTGACACTGACTGTTACTCGATGGACGTTGAGGACTATATGACACTTTGTTTGAACACTTCGGAGGGCTAAAATGAGCATCTTTGATATCAAGAAGTCGAACGCTTGGAACTACTCTGACCCGGACCGCGCCGGATATAGCACGGACCTCGCCGGCATCGTGGTGGGCATGGATAATCCTCAGCAGCGCGACTTTCAGTCCGGCAAGCCCGTCTTCTGGGATGATGGTAGTCCGCGCCGCAACATTCGAGTCTTCATTGCCACTGCTGACGGCGAGAAGTCCGTCACCTTCTCGCCAAAGAGCGCTCTCTACAATGCTTTTGCAAAGGCGCTTGAGGCGCTTGAGCTTGACAGCCTTGCGGACGCCGTGTCTCGTACCATCCGTCTTGCCACTGAGGAGGGCGCATACAACCGCAAGCACCCGCGCCCGTGGACGGTCGAGCTGGGCGAGATGAACGAGGGCGTCAAGCTCCATAAGGTCCCCGTCATTGATTACGACGACCACGAGACGTCCCCGGTCTCTGGTACCAAGGTCTATGACGATGACGTGCCCTTCGAGTAGTATATACTTGTAGTTAGCCCCTTGCCCGCCCCTGCCGCCCAACGCGGGGGCGGGCCTTTTAATCGGGAGAAGCCATGGCAAAGCGTAAAGGCCTCACCAAGCATACCGCCCTTCTGCAGAAGCGTGCACGCGACAAAGAATACAAGCTGCGGCGTGCTGGGGCGTCTGACGCCGAGATAGCCCGCGTCTCTCCGAGGCTCCCCGCCTCCGAGGTTGCCAAGCTTAGCGGGGGCGCACTGCGGAGCTACCAGGCCAAGCTTGACAGGTTCAACAAAGGGGGGTCCTTTGTGGTCATACCTGACACGGGTGAGCTGGTGCCACGCTCTGTTGTGTCTGAGACTTTGTCAAACTTCAAGAAGGGCAAGCGCACTCGCCAGGGGAAGGCGGCAGCCATTGACAGGGTGTTTAGCCACGGCATACCCTCCATTGCCGAGAATGCCAGAAGGGGCGGGGCAAGGGCCAAGGTGTTCGGGCACGAGTTGAACGTGGAGGTAAAGGAAGACGCGCGTACGGTTAGAGCTTGGTATAAACGTTTGAGGCGGTCTCGCGAGTATGCAAGCGTCAACTGGGAGAAGGCCCGCCGTGACACTCGTTTCAGGTACAGGCTCTTGCTTGAGAAGGCGGGCCGTGTGAGGCTTGCAAACAAGATAGGCAACATGAGGAATGACCTTTTTTCCGTTTTGGCAAATCGCACAAACTTCGAGGAAGTCATACAACTGATGTACGAGAGCAGCGTGCGGGGGCTGTCCGATTCTGCCGATGATTACGAGGATGAGGCATGGGAGATTGTTAGGGCCGTCGAGCGGGGAAGCAAGGTGTTCTAAGGGGGTTGTGCGATGCGTTGGGCGGAGGCGGATTTCGAGACAACGACAGACGTTCGGGACTGTCGCGTCTGGGCATGGGGAGTCGCATTTACGGATGACGTGGAGGACTGGCACTGGGGAACGGACGTCCTTTCATTCTTCGAATTCGTCAAGCGTAACGAGGCCGTCTACCATTTCCACAACCTTGCCTTTGATGGAAAGTTCATAATCGACGCGCTTCTAAAGCTGGGCTACCATCATACGGCAGACCAACCGCGACGTGGAGAGTTTGCGACTTTGATTAGTTCAAAGGGGAAGTTCTTTCAGGTTGACGTCAACTTCCGGGACGGACTGCGCACCCGCTTCCGCGACTCGCTAAAGCTCTTCCCCATGCCGGTGCGCTCCGTCGCAAAGGCCTTCGGCCTTCCCGAGGGCAAGGGGGACATTGACTACACGGCCCAGCGCCCGCGCGGATACGTTCCAACCCCCGATGAGCTGGATTACCTGCGTCGTGACGTCCAGATTGTGGCCCGCGCCCTTGCCGAGAACGAGCGGCGGGGGCTTCTTGGCATGACCGTCGGGGCCAACGCCTTTGCGGACTTCAAGCGCCGTTGCGGCCGTAGCTACGAGGCGTGGTTCCCTGTCCTGGACGTGGATGTAGACGCCGAGATTCGAGCCGCCTACCGGGGCGGCTTCACGTACTGCAACCCCGAGTATGCGGGAGCTGACGTGTACGGCGGGATTTCGGTTGATTACAATTCTATGTATCCCTCGATGCTGATTTCCAACGACTACCCGATAGGCCGGCCGGTCCCGTTTGACGGCCGCTACCGGCCGGACCGCCGGCACCCTCTCTACGTGCAGCGCCTGACTTGCGACTTTGCGCTCAAGCCCGGCAAGATTCCGATGGTCCAGCTCAAGAACTGCGCCCTTTACGGGGACCACGAGTATGTCACGGAGGCGGTCGAGCCGTGCCAGATATGCCTGACCAACGTTGACCTGCAGCTCTTCCTCGACAACTACGATGTTGATGTCTACAGCTGGGACGGCGGGTGGATGTTCAGAAGCGCCCCCGGCGAAGTCCTCTTTGGTGAATACGTCGAGTATTGGGGGCGCGAGAAGCGCGAGGCCGTGCGCGAGCACAATCCCGCGCGAAAGCAGATTGCAAAGCTGATGTTGAACAATTTATATGGCAAGTTCGGGACGAACCCCGACGTTACGCCCAAGGTACCGACGCTGCGTGGAAGAGTCGTATCTTATGACCTCGCCACCGTCCACGAGACGCGCGACCCCATATACATTCCCGTCGCGGCCTTCTGTACGGCGTACGCGCGAGACACGTTGTTGAGGGCAATTGATAAAAATCGTAATCGGTTCCTTTACTGTGACACCGACTCGATGCACCTTCTGGGGACCGCCGACCCCGTCGGCATCCGCCTTCACGACTCCGACTTCTGCGCATGGAAGGTCGAGGGGACGTTCTCGCACGCTCGTCATCTGCGGGCCAAGTGCTACATCTGGGACTTGAACGGCGAGGTTGGCGTGACCTGCGCCGGCATGCCGGACAACATCAAGCGGGCGTGCACCTTCGACAACTTCCGCATCGGCTTCTCGAACGTCAACCCGAGGACGGGCCGCGTGTGCGGCGGGGCGTGGTGCGCTCTAGGGCCGGTCTGCTGCGGCATGGCCAAGCTTGTGCCACGCACCGTCGCGGGCGGGGTGGTCCTCGCAGACGGGTTGTATGCGTTGAAAGCTTGAGCTATCTTAAAGGGGCATGGTCTCCGCAATGTTCCTCGTTGGTCGATGGGACACGCAAGGCTGACCGGCCGAGTCCCGAGCGGGCACGCTGCCTGAGGACGGCGGGTAGGCTGTGCACTTCTCTTAAGGCGGTTGCTTTTGCGACCGCCTATTTTTATGCTTGGACTTGAGGTTTCACGCGAAACAACTAGGAGGTTGAAATGGCAGACGAGAAGCCCGAGGAGAAGCCCGAGGAGAAGCCCGAGGAGAAGCCCGAGGAGAAGCCCGAGGAGAAGCCCGAGGAGCACCCCGAGCGCGACTTCGGGAGCGAGATTGACGGACTCACGGCACGTCTTGACGAGCTTGCCGACTCCGTGGCAGAGCTTGCGAAGATGGCAGCCGTGGCATCCACTGCAGCTGACGATGGTGAGGACGGGAACGAGTATCCCGACCTCTCCGAGATTATGGGAGGTTTCTAAATGGCATCCATCGAGAACGGCGTCCTGCACGCCTCGAACGCCGAGATTCTGAACGAGATTCGAAAGAACGCGCCCGATTCATACAAGGACCGCGTGCCGGAGGTGACTCAGGGCCAGGAGGCGGCGGCGCTCAAGCAGCTCAACAAGTATCCCGACCTCTGGAACACCGCTGTGCCGATTCTCCGCAACGTCATCGGCCTGCAAATTGTGCGTAACCCGAGCTTCACCAACAAGTTCTCTTTCCTCTTCGACAACTCGCAGGGGTACGGCAAAACCATCGAGGAGATGCAGGTTAATCTCCTCAAGGCCCGGGCCTACGACAAGTCGCTCACCGACGTCTGGCGTGCCGACGGCCGCAGGCCGGACGTGCACGTCAACTACCATACGATGAACAGGCAGCTCGCCTACGACATCGTCACGCCGATGGCTGACATGCTGCGCGGCGCGTTCAACGAGTCCTCTCGTATGGACTCGCTGCTGAATGCCATGCTTGCCGCCCCGCGTAATTCCCTCGAGAATGACACCCAGCTTGGCGTCCTCCAGCTCATCAAGCACTATCAGGACTTCGAGGGGTTCTACAACTATCACATCGACCCCATCGCCACGGCTGATGACCCCGCCGCCGTGTGCCGGCAGCTGGTCAAGGGCGTGGCCAAGCTCAAGATTGACACCGAGGTCTACACCACCAAGTTCAGCGCTGAGGGGCGCAGCGCGGGCCTCGCCACGAACACGCGAGACTCCATCCTCCTCATCGACTCGACGATGGCCTCCAACCTCACCGTCGAGATGCTGGCCTACATGTTCCATGACGAGCGCGGCGAGCTCATGGCCGACCGCGTAATCTCCGTCCCGAGCATCCCCGGCATGCCGGACGGCTCCGCTATCTGGCTCGACGCAGACTGGTTTATCTGCCGAAACGAGCTTGGCCCCATCATGCTCGACGCACCCATCAACCCGCTTACCATGGAACAACTGAGCACGCTGCATTGCTGGCAGACGTTGAGCTACAGCCGTTTCTGCAACGCGGTGTCGTTCACGACGGCTGCAGACACCGACGTGGCGCAGCTCAATTCCACGGTGTCCGGCGTGAGGCTCGTGGACGCCGCCGGCAACGACTCCGCCACGCTCCAGCCGACCTACAGCCCCGCCACCGGCGAGCTCCAGGCACCGGCAACCAAGCTCGTCGCCACGGTCGAGGGCGTCAACGGCCCGTCGCAGGCCGTGCGCTTCGAGCTGCACGCCTACAATGGGCGCGGCCGTGGCATTGGCCTTCCTGACCGTTGCTTCATCGCGTCCGACGGCACGCTCACGTGCGGTGGCGTCCCTGCGGGCGGCAAGGTAATCGTCCGCGCCGTGTCCCTGCAGGACGAGAGCAAGACGGCCGACTTCACGGCCACGGTCGAGGGCACTACGGCCGCCACGTCCGTCGCGAGCTCGCCCGCCTCGCTTACGGTCGTGAGGGGCAAGTCCGTTACCGGCACCGTCACTGTCAAGCCGGATGATGCGACCGACGGTGGCTGGACGGCGGCCCTCGCGAACGATGACGGGACTGTGACGCTGGCAACCGACCGCACGCACGGCACCTTCACCGTGACGGGTGTCAAGGCCGGTTCCGCAACGGTCATCCTCTCCGCGACCGGCGCGGGTGACGCGCCCGTGACCGCGGCCGTCACGGTCACGGTCACGGCCGAGTAGCAGCCGTTCCATCTGGCCTGGTTTACTTGGGCGGGGTCACGAGTGGGCCCCGCCCTTTGTCTGAGGGGTGAAAATGGAAACAAACGTTCTCACATCGCAGGTCTGGCCGAACGGCACGGAAGTGTGCCTGTACGAAGTCCCGTGGGACTCGTCGTACCGGGACGTCGTGGCATGGAAGGACGAGGACACCCGCGACGCGTGGTTTGCGGAGCATAGGGGCTTCTCGTTCCCAACCAAGTTCCATTGGCTCCGCCCGGCACAGCCAATCGTTGTCGAGTGCCCGTACTCGACGGCGTACCAGTACAATTATTTATCGGTCCGCAACCCTGCCAACCCCGTCACGGCGGAGGGCACCCCGCGCACGCTCTACTACTTCATAACCGACGCGCAGCCGCAGAACACCGGGACGTGCACGCTCACGGTCCAGCTGGACGTGGCCACGACGTACGGCTGTTCTGTGGACTTCGGGACCGTCTATGTTGAGAGCGGGCACATCGGCATCGCCAACGAGAATCTGGGCAAGCTTGATACCCTCGCGGGCGAGGCCCTGCGCGAGTACGCTGACGTGCCGGAGGGCATGGACTGTGGCGCGGAGTACGAGACCGTCGCAAAGGACTACTTCAACCTGCTGGGCGAGGCCCCGAAGATTGTCATAGTCTCGACCGCCGACCTCACGGCGGACCCCGGCACGACGGCCGAGCCTAATCTCACGTGCGCCACGGGGCAGGTTGTGGGCAACCTTCCGAGCGGATGTAACGTCTATTCTATGGAGAAGACGTTCTTCTTCAACGTCATGCAACAGCTGTCCAAGAAGTCGTGGGTTGGGCAGTGCATCGTCTCCATATCCACGTTCCCGTCCTCACTTCTCGTCGAGGGCGACACGGTACAACTGTTCGGCAAGTCAGGCGATGAGTACGCGATGCACAAGGTCGAGGGGACGCGGGCCACTGACTTCTCCACCCCCGACTACACCGTCGAGAACGTGTTCGACAGGCTGTCCGCCCACCTCTCTGACGCCGCCAAGAGGTACGTCAAGCTGTTAGCCTACCCGTATTCGGTCATCGAGCTTGACGGCTTTTCCGGCAACCCGGTTCAGCTCAAGCCGCAGTTGCTCCACGGCCGCCGGCTGGACCTGAGCATCATCTCCTGCGCCCTAGCTCCGTTTGCAAGAATAGGCATCTTCCCGCAGACGTACAATTGTTCCGTTGCCGAGGAACTGACCTATGCTTGGGACGGCATCGGCGGCGGTGGCACCGGCCGCATCCAGGCGGGGGACTTCTTGAAAACGTGCGTCTGGCTGACTGATTTTCCTCAGTTCTCAATCGTGAACAACATGTACTTCTCGTACCTCGCGTCTACGGCGCACACACGCGCCTACAACTACGAGAGCGCCGGCTGGGGCCTTACGTCCGCGAACGCCTCCGCCAGAACCGGCTACAACAACACGCAGGCGCAGCAGGCCACGGCCTACGACGCCTACGGGCGCACGACAAACGCGCAGCGGCTCAACTTCACTGACTCGCAGGCGCTTTCTGGCGCAAACCTTGCCGTCAATGCAATTGGCAATGCCGCCTCCGGCAACTACGCGGGCGCGGCCGTGAGCGGGGCCCTTGGCGTGGCGCAGCTGGCCGTCTCGGGCAACAACTTCAACCGCTCCATGGCCGCGAGCGACGCGAACGCTAGTTCTGCGTACCAGACCAACCGCCAAGTTGCCGACGCCAACTACGAGCTGGCATCGTTCCAAAATCAGGGCAACTACGAGAACGCCATACGTGGCATTCAGGCCGCCGTACAGGACGCGGCCCTGACCCCGCCGTCCACCGCCGGCCAGATGGGCGGGCAGGGATTCAACTGGGACAAGGGCCTAGTCGGCGTGTGCATCTCGTACAAGCGGGTCGCAGGCGCGGCGGCGGACTCGATACTGGGCATGTTCGAGCGATACGGATATCAGGTGCACCGCTTCGTCAACTTCAAGAACAAGGGTCTGGCCGGCTTGATGTGCATGAGCCGCTACACCTATATTAAGACGCAAGGGGCGTCCGTCCGCGAGGGTGACGGCACCGACGCCGAGCGGCAGGCCATATCGGGCATGCTAAACCGTGGCGTCACGCTCTGGGCCTCGCCCGACCGCATCGGGCGCGACCTCACCGACAACGACATCAAGCCCGGCTTCTCGTACTAGGGGGATTAAATGGGCAGAAAGCCAAATCCAAACATTCTCGTGCCACCCGGCGTGGCATGCTGGGGCAACGCCGTTTCGATAGCATGGCAGCGCTCGTTCGTCACGGGCCGCACGTTCGCCAACTGGTACCGCCTGTTCTCGACACTGGCCACCTCGTCGTTCGAGTGGGAGGGCCTTCCGCCCTCCATAGACGCGCGTTGGCTTGAGTCGGCCCTGTTCTACGGCGGTGCCGTGGCCGTCTCAAACGTCGGCGGCATTCCTCTGGCGATGCGCTTCTCTGACGAGGGGCCGCATGACCTCTATGACAACCCCAACGCCATCACCATGAATCCCCCGCGCGGCACCGGAGTACGCCGGCATGCCGGGACGTGGGTTGACGCCGACGGGCACGGCCACGTGCCCGACGCCGTCATCTGTTGGGATAACCAGCAGCGAACACCGTTGTACGACGCCATCATCGTCGCCTGCAGCCGCCTTGCTGCCATCGATGTGACCGTCGACCAGAACGTCACGGCCAACCGCGCCCCGTTCATCTTCAAGGTATCCGAGATGGGCAAGGCGAACGCGGAACGGCTGTTCGACCGCATAAACGCGGGCGAGCCGGCGATATACGAGTCTCCCGCCGCAGACGTGGTGGTGGACGGCGAGGTCTGGCAGTCGGGCGTCCCGTACAACGTCGGCAACCTTCTCAACGACGAGACGAAGCTCGTCGCGCAAACAATGACGCTGATTGGCATCGACAACAACCCGGCCTCCGAGAAGCGCGAGCAGATACAGTCCACCGAGGTCACCGCCAACAACGAGCAGTTTCTGGTCATGCGTGCGAGCCGCCAGAAGGCCCGCGAGGAGTTCGCCCGTAAACTTGGGGACCTGCTGGGCATCGAGCCGCCGCGCCCACGGTTCGTCGTGCGCCACGCCATAGAGGAGGTTGACCCGCATGCTGACGTTCGTTGACGCCGACCAGACCAGCCCGCTGGAGCACGCGTTCACGGTTCAAGAGGTCGTGGAGGCCTTTGGGCTGTCGCTTGGCCTTTCCGACTACCCAATATTCGACGAGTCGTACCGCGTGACGCTCAACCAGCGCATCGCCGACCACTTCTGGTACCGCAGGATAGCGGCCGAAACCCCGCAGCAGTTCGTCTTCTTCCTGAATCGCCAGATGCGGGAGGTCATGCCGACCTTCAACCTCGCCTATGCGGCCGTCCATGCCGACGGCTTCAACCCCTTCGACACGAGCGAGGGCGAGAGCCACAGCACCGGCTCCGGCACCACGGAGGGCACGGGGTCAAGCACGAGCAACGCGACCTCCGACGGCACGGCCACCACAATCAACAGCACGACGCCGGCGTCCATGCTCACCAACCCCGAGGGCGAGCAATACATGGACGCCCTCACGAAGAGCACCACCACGGGCAAGAACACGGGGGCCGACTCTTCCACGTCCTCCGGCTCGAACACCTCCAAGAGCGACGGCTCCTATCGGGGCCGCGCCGGCAGCTGGGCACAGCAGCTCACCGAGGCCGAGGCCCTGCGCGTGGCCGACATAGACGCCAAGGTGTGCGACGCGCTGGAGCCGCTGTTCATCCAGCTCTGGGACGACACCCCCTACTAGTAGAGGAGAGAACATGTATTCGATTCCGAACACCAACAACTGGGTGCCCGACATGCCGGGCTTCTCCGCATGGCAGACAAAGGACTTTGCCGACATGCGCACCATCCAAGAGCAGGTCTGGTGGCTTTATTCGCGCGTAAAGGGCATGCAGGAGACCGACGAGACGGATGACCTCGCCGACCGCGTGGCCGCGCTGGAGAAGACCGTGGCCGGCCTCACCGACACCATCGCGGGGCTCGTTCGGCGCATGGGCGAGCTTGAGGCGATGATGGACGCGCTCGCTCAGAACGGGCTCGTCTATGACGTCACGCGCGGCACCTACGCGCCGTCCATGCCCGCCGAGCGGCGCATGTGGCAGGCGCAGATGTTCGAGGGGATGAACGTGGAGGACCTTGCGCAGGTCACCGTCGCGCAGGCAAGGCTAATGAACGTGCGCCACGTGGCCGTGGACGGCCGCACCGAGTACATGGGCCTGCCCAAGGCAAAGCCCGACATGCCCGAGCAAGGCGGATGGACCGAGGCCGACTTCAGGCCGGACGCCTACGTCAAGAAGAGCGACCTCACGTTGATTGACACCGACAACCTGTCTAGCCATACCATCATGGGTGTACTTGAGTCCGTGGCCGAGAGCACATGCCCCAAGCCGGCCCCCTACCTCAGGCGCGGAACGACCGTTGACCTGCGCCGCCTGATGGTGCGTTCCGACGATGCGCTTTACACGAGAGACGAGGACTAGAGATGAACGTTTCAGAATTTATACAGTGCAACGAGGCCAACTTCACCCACGGAAGGCGCGGCACGGCCGTGGACCACCTAGTCGTCCACTACACGGGGACGGACGCGTCGGCGCACAACAACCTCCTCTACTTCTCGCGTAACAGCGCAGGGGCGAGCGCCCACTACTTCATCGACCGTGACGGCACGCTCTTCCAGAGCGTGGACGAGGGGGACACGGCGTGGCACGCCGGTGACTGGCAGATGAACCTCCGCTCAATCGGCATCGAGAACGTTAGCGCGGGAGAGGACTTCACAGACGCGCAGGTGAGCACCCTGCGCGAGGTGGTGCGCGAGCTCATGGCCAAGTACGGCATCCCCGCCGCCAACGTCATCCGCCACTATGACGTGACCGGCAAGCTGTGCCCCGCGCCCTACGTGGACGCATCGAAGTGGGCCACCCTCCATGCCACCATCACTGGCGGCGCATCAGCCCCAACGTCTGGCGGCAGCACGTCCGGCCGGCCGGCCGGCGCACTCGACCCCGCGCAGAGCCCGCTGCTACACGACGGGTACTTCGGCCCGTTGACGGTAAGATACCTCCAGCAGGCAATACGCGCCCACGGGTACTACCCGGCCGGGGCATACGTCATCGACGGGGACTTCGGCTACTATACCAAGCTTGAGCTGCAGAAGCTTCTGAGGGCGCTGGGCTACTACACCACCGCCTACCTCCTGGACGGTGACTTCGGCCCCGAGTCCACAAAGGCGCTCCAGCGCTGGCTGCTTGACCTCAAGTGCTACTGGGACGAGAACGGGTGGTGCCTCGTCGATGGTGAGTGGGGCAGCCTCACCACAATAGCCATCCAGCGTGCCATCAACGCGGGGGTGCTCTAGCAAATGGCATGGACGGACGCACAGAAGCTGTACTGCATGTACGTGATAGGCGAGGTCGAGAGCGGGTGGGACTGGGCAAGCGTCAACACCGGGGACCCCATTACCGTTGGCATGATGCAGTGGTACGGCAGCCGCGCGGCCGCGCTGTGCGCCCGTCTCAAGACGGACGCGGCGGACAGCTGGGCCAAGCTGTCCGACCGCATCCGCTCCGCCGTCGAGGCAATGGACTCGACGGACTGGGACCGATTCTGGCTGACGAACGAGGATGCGCAGAGCTGGGCGGACGCCGCGCAGCTCGATGACAACCACAAGGTCCAGCAGACGCAGTTCATGGAGGACTTGGACGGCTACCTCGACACGCTGGGGTACTGGGGCGTGAACACCGACAACGTCAAGAACACCATCATGTTGATATCGGCCTATCACCAAAGTCCCGCCGCCTGCCTTCGAGTCATCCGCAACATCGGCGGGGACCGGGACATATCAGCGACGCGCGATGCTATTCTAGGTGACCGAACGCTTGGTAACTACCAGCGCAGGTACAACACCGTGTATGGGCGGCTCTCCTCGTGGGACGGCACGAGCGCCCCGCCCGACTTCGGGCAGGTCGACACCGGCACCGTCCCCAGCGAGACGCCCAGCTCTGACGTCGAGGCCGACGAGCTGCAGAGTACGGTTGCCTACGTCGAGGTTGCCGGCAACGACCTCATCATACACGGGGCCATGTCATCGACGTCAAAGCTGCTGTGCCGCAGCACTGGGCGTGGCATCTGGATTCCCGTGGCGAGCACCATCCCCGAGCAGCCGAGCACGGGCGGGTCAGACTCGCCCGGCACGACCCCGCCCGCAACCGGCGAGCCGGCGGACTGGGCCGCCTGCAAGGCGCTGTGGGAGGAGAACGAGGGCAAATGGTCATACTCGAATGCGGCCGGCCGCACCAACCCACCAGCCTCCGGGTACTCCGACTGTTCTGCCTGCATCTGGTGGGCGGTCAACGCCGCCACGAACAACAAGTACGACTGGATGGGGACTCGTAGCTATACGATGCGCGACACGGCCACGCTCATCCGCAAGTTCGACCCAGACGAGGTGCTGGACACGTCGGACATGCGAGCTGGTGACTTGATAATCATGACGTACGGCCCCGGCTCCTCAATCGGGAACGGGCTGGGGCACGTTGACTGGTACTGGGGGGACGGCACCATCTGGAGCGCGGGGTACGCCCCGCTGCCCCACCACGAGACCGACGATGTTTCGACCTATTACAAGAGCCACAACTACAAGTGGAAAATTTCTGACATCGGAATATATCGGTTCTTGGAGTAAAAATGGCACTTGATAAGGCGTTCTACAAGAAATACGGGTTCAACCTCAGCAACGCGCTTGGAAGTGGCTGCACGGTGATGTGCATCACGGGTGGCCGTTCGACCGGCAAGACCTACACGGCCAAGCGCCAGGCCATAAAGGAATTCATCGAGCGAGGTTGGCAATTCGCATACGTTAGGCACTACGACGAGGAAATCAAGAAGATAACGTCCAAGAAGAACCCCCGGGCATGGTTCGCAGACATAATCGCCAACGACGAGTTTCCCGGATACGACTTCCGGATGAACGGGCGCGAGGCGCAGTGCTGCCGCGTCACGGGTGACGGCAAGCCAAAGTGGGAGACGATGGGGATGCTGTACAGCCTCTGCCAGGCGCAGGCCTACAAGGGTGACGTTGCCCCTGACTGCCATCTGATGATATTTGACGAGTTCATCCGCGAGAAGCGCGGGGCGGGCTACCCACCCGGGTGCGTGACCGCCCTGATGGGCCTCTGGGAGACACTGGACCGCCGGCAGAACCGCGTGAGAATCCTGATGCTGGCCAACGCGGCCGACGTCGTAAACCCGTTCTACGCAGAATGGCACATCACGCCGCCGGCCGCCGGCCACCACAAGCGGGTGTACGTTGGCAGACTTCCCGTATATGTCGAACACGCGAAAAACGCCGACTTCGAGGCCGCCGCCGCGCAGTCGAACATCGGCCTCATGACGGAAGGCTCAGCGTACGGGGCCTACGCGCTCGAGAACGTGTTCGCAAATGCCTCCAGCCCGTTTGTCGGGCCGAGGCCACGCAGGGCGAGGGCTCAGGCGAACATCCTGTGGGACGGCCGGTGGTTCGGCGTCTGGATGAACCTAGACACGCTGGGGTGCTGGATGCGCGAGGGGAGGGCCGAGGGCGCAAGCATGGAATTCTGCCTGTTCGCGAAGGACGCCGAGCCGAACATATTGATGATTGAGCATTCGGCCCCCTACCTTAAGGGGCTCGCCCGCCTGTTCAGGATTGGTCAACTGACGTTCGACCGCGCCACCACCGCCAACCGCGTCATCGACATGCTGAGGTTGTGCGGCGTCCGCTGAGACCTTAATATCTAATGGAAGTCAACCGATTTTGGGAGGTCAACATGAAATACACGGACAACTACCACTTCGACCTGTACGAGGCCACGGACAACGCTAACTTGCTCGACGGCTATAACCACACCGTCCAGATGGTGGACGGCGTGCTCCAGCAGATGAACGCGCTACTTGTGACGGCACAGAACGCGCTCTCCGCGTACGACACGCGCATCACGGCACTGGAGAAGTCGTGCTCCGACGTCGAGGCCCGCCTCGCCAAGCTTGAGGCGGCGAAGTAGCAATGGCCGACAGACCCACAACAGAGCACTATGGCATAGCCGAGTACGGCCCACGGGGTACCGAGGACCCCATGGACGTGTACCGTGTGTACAACCCCGCCATGGAGACCATAGACCGGATACTGTTCGGCCACGAGGGCGAGATAGGCAAGCTCAAGAACCGAATGGACGCCGCCGAGGCGGCTATCGCCGCCCTCGACGCCCGCGAGGCCAACCACTATTCGGAGCTTACCCAGAAGATTGCCAACCTCACGCAGCAGCTCAACGACTTCAAGACCGAGGTCAACAACCATCTCTCGCAGCTCGACGGAAAGACGGACGGGCTGTGGGCTGCCGTAACCAACATCGTCAACAAGGCCTACGGGGCCGGAACGGTTGACAAGTCCACCGGGTCCATAAGCTGGGGAGACGCCGGGATGCTGGCAGTCGGTAACATCAACGTCTTCTCCGGCTCCGGCTACCTGAGGACCCGTACCGGCGAGCAGGATAACGACCTAAAGGCGGTGTAGCTGATGGTCATCACGTCAGACCTCGACTTCAGCTGGCACAACAACTGGGAAGGGTTTCTCGACTTGACCCTCTCAGGCAACGTGCACGCCGAGGTTGACCCCCTCGCCCGCACCCTGTCGGCCAGAATCTCAAACCTCACCAAGGTCATCAACACCCCCACGACCACGGGCGGCGGATTTATCAACGTCGGCTTCGTCGGCTGGGAGCTTCCCGCGACAGAGACGCAGGGTGCATACTGGGAAGGAAGCACAGGCGAGACCTATGCTGGCATGATTGCCGACTTTGAGTCCAAGGTGCCCGCAAGCATGAGAGACCGCATCATCTACGGGTACTACAGCTCAGACAACGCCGCGCACTCGCCGCAGGGGGACCTTCCATACAGTAACCTGAGCTACAGCCGCGCCCTCACCGATTCCGACTTTGACGCCAACGGGAACCTCAAGCCGATAAGTCTCGTCAACGTCGGTAGCCGCTGGCTTGAGAACGACACCTCTAGCCCCAACTACGGCCATGCCATGTTCACCTACGGCATGGGCGTGGCCGTCATCAGCGGTGCCGACCTCAACTGGCCCTATAGGCCATGTGCCGTCAAGACCGGCGGGACGTGGAAGAGCTGCAACCGTGACGGCGGGGACTTCCGCCGCATGTCGAACGGCACGTGGGCCACGCAGACGAACGACCTATACATGGACTCGAAGAGCCACATGATGCACAGAAGCGGTACGTTTGTTCGTACCCCGTTGATTGGAGAATAGATGGTTATCACTGAGACGCAGGCTTGGTGCCTTGGCCTCCCATGCGCGTTCATGGCTATGGACATGCTCACGGGATTCATCGGGGCCGTCTCCAGCGGCCAGTTCTCAAGCTCAAGGATGCGCGAGGGCCTTGGTCACAAGGCCGTGCTCGTGTGCATCCTCGTGCTTGCCCTCATGATTGAGTTTGCGGCCGAACACATAGCGGGCCTTCCCTACGCCGAGGTGTCGCTGGTGGCCGTGGCCGGATACATCATCGTGATGGAGGTCGGAAGCGTCCTTGAGAACGCCTGCACGTATTATCCGGCCCTAAAGGACACGCCGCTCTCAAAGCTCTTCCGAGGAAAGGACACCCCCGATGCCTAGCACGGACCGCCTTAAGCTCCCACTTTACACCGACGAAGAGACCCCCGACATATCGACGTCGGGGCACTACAACGAATCAATGCGGCTCGTCGACGCCGAGGCCGCCAAGCTTGAGGCGGCAGATGCAGCCATCAAGTCCGACATTGACACCGAGGTTGCCCGCGCCACGGCTGCGGAGCAAGCGAACGCGAGCGCCATCACAGCGGAGGTCTCCCGCGCCACGGCTGCGGAGCAAGCGAACGCGAGCGCCATCACAGCGGAGGTCTC
>ERZ808262.539-NODE-539-length-16667-cov-2.995184_pt1 | contig 16667 bp, 25 predicted proteins | sample MGYA00520895_ERZ808262 | MGnify/ENA primary metagenome ERZ808262 (study PRJEB31516, sample SAMN03275588) | gut metagenome | biome: mammalia-associated habitat; material: feces | host: Papio cynocephalus | place: Kenya | collected 2012-08-02 ... | reverse complement strand
GGACTACGGAGCATCCTCTAACACAGGTAACTGCGGAGCATCCTCTAACACAGGGGACTGCGGAACATCCTCTAACACAGGGGACTACGGAGCATCCTCTAACACAGGTAACTGCGGAGCATCCTCTAACACAGGGTACCGCGGCACTTGCGAAGCTAATCATCCTAATAGTGTTGCTGTGGCTTGGGGACCGGAATCGAGAGCAAGGGGAGTAATCGGATCAACGCTCGTGTTTGCTGAATGGGAACTGTCAGAAAACGGAGCACTTCTCCGGGAAGAGGAAGCATGGGGATTTAAAGGTTCTATGATGGTACATGTTGATGGCGAGAGAATCAAAGAAAATACATTGTACTGGATGAAAGATGGAGAAATTGTGGAGGTAACCGATGAAGAGGCTTAATCTGAGCAAGGCTTATCAACTGGATTTAATCGCTCAGCATGACAGCGAAGCGGCTAGTCGTCCTGATCAGAAAGCAATGGAAAGATTCAGAAATCCGGCATATAGCACGTTGGGATATCTGAAAAAGAAGAAAGTAGATGTAAAGGAGAATATAAGTGGATAGGCAGGAGCGAGAAAAAAAGAAAGAGTACCTCAGACAGTATATAGTCCATGTGAGACGCGTACATAGATTAACAGAAGAGATAGCAGAACTGAGAGAACTAAAGATGTCAGCTTCTGCCGGAGCTAATGACGGAATGCCAAGAGGTAGCGACCAGAGCGACCTTTCTGGATATGTGGCACAGATTGACGCAATGATCCGAAGCCTAAAAAACGAACGTGGTGAGCGGATTATGATGTTTAATGATATCACAAGAAGAATCAAGACGCTCGAAAACAAAAACGAGGATGATGTGCTTTTTTACAGATACATAAAAGGAGTGGCATTTTGGGAAATTGCGGAAAAGATGATGTTTTCTGAGAGACAAATACACAGGATTCACAACAAGGCACTAGAACATCTTAGAATACCGGAGGAGGATGAAAATGAGAGTAATTAGCCAGGACGGATGCTACGACATACCATATGAGCAAGCTATGTTATTGAGATACGGAAGCGGAATATACCTTATGAGCCAGAACTTTTCTAGTGTAGAAAGAATTATAAGCGATCCAGTAATAGCGGAATACTCCACAGAGGAAAAGGCAATTAAGGCTATGGAGATGCTCAGAATGAAATACGGGGATTATTTACAGGCAAAATCAGATACTTTTGCTGCTTGGTTCTGTGCTCCAAAAGTATTCCAGTTTCCGGCGGATGAGGATATAGAGGTATGAGGAGGCTTGTTAAATGCGATTTATTGATTGGTTCGCTGGGATAGGTGGCTTTAGAAGAGGAATGGAGCTTGCCGGACATGAATGTGTAGGATTTTGTGAATTTGATAAATTCGCTACCGCAAGCTATATATCCATGCATCTTCTGACGGATGAGCAGAGGAAAACACTGGAAGAATTACCACTGAAAAAGCGACAAAAGGAGATTTTGAAAGATGAATACAGAAATGGAGAATGGTACGCAAATGACATTAGACGAGTTTGCGCCGATGACATACCAAAAGCAGACTGCTGGTGCTTCGGATTCCCATGCCAGGACATCTCAGTTGCAGGAAAACAACTTGGATTTCAAGGAAGCCGTTCAAGCCTGTTTTTCAGAGTTATGTACCTTATCAGACAGCTCAAAGAAGAAGATAAACCCAATTACCTTTTCATTGAGAACGTTAAGAATTTGCTTAGTGTTAATGGAGGATGGGATTTCGCCCGATTGCTCATTGAAATGGAACAGGGGGGGTACGATGCAGAATGGCAAGTGCTCAACTCCAAAGATTTCGGAGTGCCACAAAACAGAGAAAGGTGTTTCATTATCGGACATCTTAGAGGGAGAAGTACCACAAAAGTATTTCCTGTTGAAAGAGCAGACGGAGAAAATCGTGTTTCAATAATCGGGCACAAAGACGGATACAGAAGAAATACACAGGTATTTGGTCAGAACGGCATCACAGAAGCACTAGACACAGCACAGGGTGGTGGAAGCGGACATCATGTAGCGATGCCGTGTTTTATAGATTTGAGCTATCAAAAATCAGAGTTAACCAATAAGGCAAGGTACTTACAGGCTAGATACAACAAAGGAATCGCGAATCATAAAGCAGAAGCAAGTGGAGTTGCAATTCCAGTTCTGACACCAGATAGGGCAGAAAAACGTCAGAACGGGAGGAGATTTAAGGAAGATGAAGAACCTATGTTTACGCTCACTGGACAAGATAGGCATGGTGTAGCGGTTGAAATTCCAACAGATAATGCAAAAGGTGGAATCTTTGTTCAGATATCAGAAGAACTAACCGCATATGCTGTCTGGTATGAAAAATACCAATGCTACATAGCGATCAGAAAACTGACACCGAGGGAATGTTTCCGACTACAAGGATGGACGGATGACTATTTTGAGAAAGCACAGTTTATAAATTCGGACAGTCAGTTATACAAGCAAGCAGGTAATGGAGTAACCGTAAATGTAATAGAGGCAATTGCACAAAGAATGGAAATGAATTGGTAGGAGGAGCAAAAAATACATGAAATACTATAACAATAAACAACAGGCATATAGGAGAAGCAAGGTTTTGAATCGACGAGACGCTGATAATCTGATCATAGCATCTCACAAGCTGTTCATGATGATCGGGTGTCTGGCGTTGAATCAGGCATTTGATTTCGGTGAAAAGCGTGTGGGGCGGTTTGCGGACAAGTTCCAGGACATTCTTGACTCGTACAACAGGGGATATATCAGCTTGGAAGATATTGAGACTATGCTGAAAGAAGATATAGGAATTGAGGTTGGATAATATGAGAAAACAGACAGTTAGAATCAGCGAACGGGAATTTTTGTATGCCGTAGCAGGTCAGTTGTATGATCAGGCACCGAATAGGCAACCGAGAAAAGCTGAAATTATCATGAAGACACTGAGAGATATATTCAGGAATCAAGCTTGTAATGATAATGAATTCTACACAGTGCGCGTAGAAGCAGATAACGTATATGGGTGGATGCACGATATCTTGTTTTCTGTACCGGATTTTAAAGAATTGAATTTGACACAAGAGGAATACGAACGCGGTATATCAGTGGATGACGAAAAGCGAGTGGAATTTAGAATAATTACTATGCATGATGTTAATGACTCGGAATCATGGAAGAAAGATTTTGTTGATCTTGATGCGTTTGTGCAAAATGTATACAGAAAGTTATTATCCGCGCGAGATTTAGACGAAGATTGCTTCCTTTGTATATATCAAGATAGCCGGTCAACGTACACATTAGAGTGTGGAAAAGCTGATATATGCAAGACATGTAGTATTAATCCACATTTTGCGAACCATTATACACCTTCAAGAGAGCCTAGGGGTAAATACACGTTTTCTTGCAAGTATGATTGCTTTTTTAACAAATATATATGTTGCGAAGAATGCGGTCAAAAAGAAATGTGTGCATATAAATGCAAAGATAATTCGGGAAACTGTGGAAATGCAATTAACAGGATAGAGGTGAAATGATGAAAAATAGAGAGAAATCTATAGACTGTTGGGATAGTGACGACTTGAACGAACTAAATTCATTAATGATGTTTTGTATTGACTTCCCAATGATCAAATGGTCGGATGCAGAGCCGTGGAAGATTGAGGATCTGAAAAAGTTGGAGGTGTGTGAGAAATATGGCGAAGATATTTAAAATCAGTGGATATCTGGTTGATCCAGATGATTTATATGAATTAAGTGAAATAGAAAGCGGTATCAATTATTCCCTTGACGGCATGATACATCAACATATTCATGTAGAAGAGTCTGATATTGGAAAATGGGACGATGAAAGCCCATTGAATTATGATAATTGCGACCTTGCAGATTGTGAGAAATACTTCAAAAGAAAAGTTCCAGTAGATAACGACAGAAATGTTATTGCTGGACAGGTATACAGACATTTCAAAGGACACACCGTCAAGGTACTGCATATCAGTCAGGACACGGAAGCACCGGGACAATTCAGCGTAGTGTATGAATGCGAGGATGGTGCCGTATGGAGCAGACCTTATGGAATGTTCGTAAGCGAAGTTGACCACGAGAAATATCCAGATGTAAAGCAGAAATACAGGTTTGAGCTGGTGGAGGAAGCAGAGAAAGAAGAGTTTGGAAGATGGATTCCGATAAGCGAGAGATTGCCGAAATCAGATGAATATATTTTGCTTTCGTTTTCAAATTACACGGGCTTGTGCATTGGCAGATATGAGAAACACGAAGATGGCGGCGGAAACTTCTATCAAGGCGATGATGACGATACGTTGCTTTCTTATGGGATGTTTGTAAATGCCTGGATGCCATTACCAGAGCCATACAGGGAGGCATAGGGGATGAGAAGCTATAGTATCGAGTTGCCTAGAGGTGTAATTGTAGATGCTTTTAACCTGCCAGAAGACTTTAAAGAACAGATAATAGAGTCATTTAAAGGCTATACAGCGGAAACAGCAAAAGAATACAGATATTGCGACAAGCTTGGATATATCGATTGCTGTATCAAACATCTGAACGGCGAAAAGCGTTCAGACGATATTGTAAACGAAATGGTAGAAAGACGTATTCTTTATCAATGGAGAGAGTACGGAGAAATCATTGAAGAAGATGATATATACTGCCCTGAGTTTATGGAAGAATGTTACGACAGAGGAACAGAAAATACAAGGCTGTGTTCACACTTCGGCAGTGACGACCACCATATTTACGATCAGATTCAGAAAGTACTTGTAAAAGTAATTACAATTGTAATGAATTATGAGGAGTGAAAAAATGGATAGATTAAAAAAAGCATTAACCATCCTGCTGGCATCCCTGGCATTAACCGGATGCGCCGAGAAGCAGGATCAGCCAGAGCCGACACCGATTGTGGTAGAGAAGAAAGATATCACGGATACAGCAGAGTTCAAAGAGGCAGTATCCCAGCGAGTAACCGAGGTGCTGGGCGGAGAAGTGAGCTTAACAGTTTATCTTGATGCGGCAGAGGGTTTTAATTACATAGGCGAGTTGGAAATTATCAACGATGGTTCTGACGGAACACGACCAGTGATATTTATCCATGCGGATCACAGGACGGATGAAAGCGAGTGGTGGTAGAAAGATGTCATTGAATCGCACATCTAGATGAGATAAAATGGTAATGTCGAAAGACAGACAAAAACGTTCGTTTTTTTCTCATTTGATCGGGACCAGCCTAACTTATCAAGGAAAGGCACTTGGCATTAGCTAGGTGCTTTTTCTTGTGCGTGGAAAAGCGAACGGATTATATACTGCATGCAAAAGACGGACAACCGTCTTTTTTGATTGGAGAAATATGAAAAGATATGGAATGCCGTATAAGGGCAGTAAAAACAGCATTGCCGAGTGGGTGGTCGACATCCTACCGGAAGCCGATAACCTATATGATTTATTCGCCGGGGGATGCGCAGTGACGCATTGCGCTATGGAATCGGGAAAATGGAAGAATTATATCCTCAATGACATAGAGCCGGATATCGTTCAGCTATTCATGGATGCCGTAAGCGGAAAGCTTGCAAACGAAGAACGATGGATCAGCAGGGAGACATTCGAGATGTTCAAGGACACCGATCCGTATATCCGATATGCGTGGAGCTTCGGGAACAATGGAAGAAACTATATGTATGCGCCGGAAGTAGAACGGTTCAAAAAGCATCTGCATTTTATGTTTTTTGCAAAAACACCAGAAGAAGCACAGACGCATTGGCGAGCGTTTGTAAAAGAATTCGATCTGGTGAGGAAAGATATAGATAGATTAACGGAGCAAGCCGAAAGGTTGTGCACCGAATGTGGAATCGAGATGGTACGCAAGAAAGACGGAACCATAGATGCAAAGAAGATTAAAGCGGATGCGCTTAAGAGTAAGACAAAGGATATACGTGAATATATGCGGAATGCTTTGAAAGAATCTGGGAGAACTGCTGCAGATGTCGATAGACTTCTTGGGACTAACGGCATGGCAGGACATTACTTCGGAGAAAGCCAGTGGGCGTTACCTACGGCAGAAGCTTATGAGAAGATGCAGACTATCATTCCGGGATTGACGATTCCGTGGTCAGAGCTTAATGAAGAACTACAGAGCCTAGAGAGACTAGAGAGACTACAGAGCCTACAGAGCCTAGAGAGCCTAGAGAGACTACAGAGCCTAGAGAGCCTACAGAGACTACAGAGCCTAGAGAGCCTAGAGAGACTGAAAGGTCTGGAAGTGCACACCGGTGACTATCGGGATGTAAACGTCAAACCGAACAGCGTGATTTACTGCGATATACCGTATGTAAATACAGGCGGTTACGGGAAAGGTGCGTTTGACCACGAAGCATTTTATGACTGGGCATGTCAACAGGATGTGCCAGTATATATTTCAGAATATTGGATGCCGGAGGACAGATTTGAATGTATAGCAGAGCGTGCGAAAGTATGCTCCTATGGAACAAGCAGAAACAGCACCATAGAAAAGATATTCATACCACGGAGGTGATAAGGTGTTAAAAAAATACGAAGAGTGGATCGCAGAAGAGGGACTTATCAAGATAGAGGGATGGGCGAGGGATGGACTAATAAATGAGCAGATTGCTACGAATATGGGGATATCCAGAAGCACGCTTAATGCATGGTGTGATAAATATCCGGACATATCGAACGCCTTAAAACGTGGCAAGGAAGTAGTTGACCGGCAGGTGGAGAACGCCTTGCTAAAAAGAGCACTGGGATATGAATACGAGGAAGTGTCTGAGGAATACGACGAAGACGGAATGCTAGCGAAGAAGAAAGTCACGAAGAAACAGGTAGTGCCGGATACAACGGCGCAGATATTCTGGCTTAAGAACCGCAAACGTGCTGAATGGTGTGACCGTCAGACGGTAGAGGTTAGCACGCCGATAGATGATTCAGTCAAAGAAATGAGGGAATACCTTGAACGCCGACAAAAAGAGAATACTTGATCTACTGTACGATGAGCCTTATCTGATAGGGCACTGGGTAGGCTTTAAAGACCTTACTACTCTACACAACGAGTGGTTGAGGTCTTTTTTATATTCGAGCGATGACCAGACACTACTCGCACATCGTGGATCGTACAAGACAACAGATCTATCACTATTCCTTGCGCTCCATACAGTGATATCTCCGACGGAGAACGTCATGTTCTTCCGTAAGACGGATGATGACGTGACCGAGGTAATACAACAGTCGCAGAAGATACTGAGGAGCGGAGCACTGCGAGATATCGTCAACACGCTATACGGAACGGATTTGGTATTTGAGCGAGAGACAACATCCGAGATTGATACAAACCTTAGTACATCAACAAAGGGAGCGCCGCAGGTGGTTGGACTTGGTATTGGTACGTCCATAACTGGAAAGCACGCAGACATTGTGGTTACTGATGATATTGTCAATGTTAAGGACCGTGTTAGCCGGGCAGAGCGCGAGAAGACAAAGACGCAGTACATGGAGCTTCAGAACGTCAAGAACCGAGGTGGACGATTTATCAACACTGGCACGCCGTGGCATAAGGACGATGCTATATCACTCATGCCGAATGTTAAGAGGTACGACTGCTACAGTACAGGACTGATTGACAGAGAGACGCTAGAACACTTGAGGAACAGCATGACAGACAGCCTGTTTGCTGCCAACTACGAACTTAAGCATATAGCGGATAGCGACACAATGTTTAAGCATCCGCAGTTTGTATCTGATGCAACATTGATCTATAACGGCGTGGCACATATTGATGCAGCTTACGATGGCTCGGACGGAACGGCGTTTACGATCATGAGGATGTTGCCGGACGGTCGAATTATTGGATTTGGAAAACGGTGGGAGAAACACGTGGATGACTGTTTGGGAGAGATAAAGGCACTGCACACGCTGTACAGAGCCGGAACGATTGAGAACGAAAAGAATGCTGATAAGGGGTATCTGCTTAAGGAGCTTGGGAACATGGGGCTTCCGAAACACGGATACCACGAAAGCATGAATAAATACATCAAGATATCCACCTATCTGAGAAAATGGTGGTCACGTATCTGGTGGCTGGAAGATACGGATCCAGAATACATCAATGAGATTCTGGAATACAGCGAGCATTCCGAACACGATGACTCGCCGGATAGCGCGGCCAGTCTGATTCGTAGCATGACGGACAGACCTAAATTAAACAGGAATAGCATCCTGAAAGGAGGACTATAATGATATACCGTCTAGGTGACGATGAAGAATTGACAGATGCTAAGTTAGCGGAATTTATAGCAGAGCATGACAAAGAGGTCTCGAGTAGATTAAAAGACCTGCAGAGAGCATATAACACAGATTACCCAATATTCCAACAAGAAGACAAACCGAAATGGAAGCCAGACAACCGTATTGCTGTGAATTTTGCGAAGTACATTGTTGATACAATGATCGGATTCTTTGCCGGACATCCAGTAAAGACGATCGTGGACGATGGGAACGACGCAATCAAGAAATACGTAGAGCTTGTAGACCAGTATAACGACATGGATGACAAGAACGCCGAGCTAGCTAAGATATGCAGCATCTACGGACGCGGATATGAGATGTACTACGTGGATGAGACTGGGAATATTGGTATTACATACCTTGACCCGATGGAGTCTTTTATGATCTACGATGATAGTGTTTTGCAAAGAGAATTGTTTTTTGTGCGTTTGTACAAGGACAAAAACGGAGTACTGCACGGAAGTATATCAGATGACGAATCAGTCCGTTGGTTTACTCAAAAAGGGAGAATTGTTTGGGATGCAAACGAACACCGACATGGGTTTGACGGAGTCCCAGCGACAGAGTATGTGGAAAACGAAGAGCAACTCGGAATCTTTGAGCCAGTGTTATCCATGATTAATGCCTATAACAAAGCAATCAGCGAAAAGGCGAATGATGTAGATTACTTTGCTGATGCGTATTTAAAGATACTCGGAGCAAAGCTTGGTAACGATGACGTAAAGCACATCCGGGATGACCGTGTGATTAACTTTGAGGGAGACACCGAGAAGCTTATAGTTGACTTTTTACAAAAGCCGAACGGAGACACTACACAGGAACATCTGATAGACAGGCTCGAGAAGCTTATCTTCCAGGTAAGTATGGTCGCGAATATGTCAGAAGAGAACTTCGGCACTAGCTCTGGCATTGCAATGCGCTATAAGATGCTTGCTATGAGCAATCTGGAAAAGACAAAAGAACGTAAATTTGCATCCGGCATGAATCGCAGATACAAGTTGATTTTTTCCAATCCAGTCAGCGGAATGCGCGCAGACGATTGGATTAAACTACATCCGCACTTCACACCGAATTTCCCGGCAAACGTACAGGAAGAAGCGCAGATTGCACGAGACCTTGACGGAATTGTATCGCAAGACACGCAATTGAGCGTGCTGTCTATCGTTGATAACGTAGCGCAAGAGATTGAGAAGATGCAGGCCGATGACCAGAAACGCAAAGAAGATATAGTAACAAACAGGATGTTTGGAGGTATCGGAGATGGCGAAAAAGATGAGGGCATTGACCAGTAGCGATTACTGGTCGAAGCGAGAAGCTGAGAACCTTGCAAGGAATCAGCTGACCGAACAGGAATATGAAAGAAGAGTCAACGAGATCCTTAGATACATGGAAGACCAGATCACAAAAGAGATTAACGGTTTTTATTCCAAATACGCAAAAGCTGAGGGAATCACGATGGCAGAAGCGAAGCGGCGTGTATCGCAATTAGACATTGCCGAATACGAGCGAAAAGCTGAGCGGTATGTCCGGGAGAAGAACTTCTCGGTGCAAGCAAACGAAGAGATGCGGCTGTATAACGCCACAATGAAGATTAATCGTCTGGAGCTCCTTAAAGCGAATATAGGACTTGAGCTTGTAGCTGGATATGATGAGCTTGACAAGTACACGGGTCAGATACTGACTGACAGAGCAAAAGAAGAGTTGGAACGACAGGCGGGCATATTGGGGAATGCCGTAGAAAATCTATCACAGAGAGCTGGAGAGATTGCAACTGCATCATTTAACGTAGCAACCTACTCAGATAGGATATGGACGCATCAGGCAATGCTAAAAAGTGAACTTGACAACCTACTCCGTGAGGGATTGATACAAGGCAGGAATCCACGAGTGCTGGCAAGGCACCTAGAGAAGAGGTTTGGAGTTAGCAGGTCGAATGCCGTCAGGCTAATGCGGACAGAGCTCGCAAGGGTGCAAACAGAAGCGCAGAAAGAGTCCTATGAGCGAAACGATTACGAAATATACGAATATATAGCAGAGCCAACAGCGTGCCCTATCTGCAAGGCATTGAACGGAAACACGTATAGTGTAAAAGATATGAAGGTAGGAGAGAACGCACCGCCAATGCATCCGAATTGTCGGTGTAGCACAGCTGCATATATGGACAGAACAGAATTCGAAGAATGGTTAAGGAGACAGTGATATGACGAAATGCGAAGAAGTAAAAGTAGGATATAAATACTACAAAGTAAAGGAAGAGCAGAATCTACATGAAAGCGAAGCAGAGTTGCAAGGGCAGATCAGATACCTCGAGCAAGAGATTGTGTTACGCGAAGACCTGACAGAAGAAGCAAAAGAAGCTACGTTGATGCATGAGTGTTTACACGCTCTTGATGAGATGTATGGCATTGGATTGAGTGAAGAACAAGTTGAGCGGCTTGGAAATGCACTATATATGTTTATTGAGGATAATCCGCAGATGTTTAGGGGTGAATGACATGGATAACATTATAGATATCGAATTAACTGGCAGGAGCACCAGGAGAGATCAAAAGCTATGGCAGTATGATTACGGTCAGATTTTGAGAATCTCTGGAAAAGAATTTCCGAAAGTGACAGAGGTACAGTTCTCGCTCCAACAGAGTGGAGGTCGTACGCTGGACAGGATCGGAACGAGTGATAACGGCTTACTTTCAGTGCAAATCCCGAACGAGCTGTTGCAAAACAAAGGAGCAACGAGTGATTATACCATATACGCATTTGTGTATCTGTCTGGTGATGGGTGCGGCAATACGAAGTATATGATTCAACTTCCGGTAGAGTCACGACCAGAGCCGACGGATCCATCAGAAGACCCAAACATAGACCAAAGCATTTTTAAAGATGCCGTTAATGCAGTCAATGCATCCGCTGATCGCGCCGAGAATGCCGCTAAATCCGCAAAAGAATATGCGGAAGAAGCAAAAAAATATTCCATAGGGACGAAAGAAGACATTGTTGGTGCTGTTGCCGACTACATGAAAGAGAACCCGGTCAAAGTACCTACAAGGTTATCCGAAATGCAAGATGATGTTGAGCACCGAACGGTAACTGACGTGGAGAAACAAGCGTGGGATAACAAGAGTGATTTTGACGGAAATTACGAAAGCTTAGCAGGAAAGCCGGAATTTGCAGGCTGGGTACTACAAGCTGAGAAGCCAACATATACCGCAAGCGAGGTTGGGGCTTTACCAGACACAACAGAAATTCCGCAAAAGCTGTCCGACTTACAGGAAGACGCTACACACCGTACAGTCACGGACGCAGAGAAAGAGTCATGGAACAGCAAGAGCGACTTTTCTGGGTCTTACAACGATTTGGATGACCAGCCAACAATCCCCACAGTACCAACCACTCTCCCAAACCCCAACGCCCTGACCATCACATATGGCGGTACATCTTACGCTTATAACGGTTCAGAAGCCCTTGCCATTACAATCGAGACCGGTGCTATTGAACGCGTGGAAAAGCTATCCACAGATACCACAGTAACGCTAGAACCTAATAAGCTGTACGTATTTCCAGAGATGGAAAGTCTTACATACACGCTTGGCGAGGGTACAGGCGAGGTACATTTCATTTTCCGCTCTGGCGCGACTGCTACAAGGGTGGTGCATCCAGACGGTGTGAATGTCGGTAGCTTTTCGGTCGAGAGTAACAAGGTCTACGAGGTGTCGATTTTAGAGGGCTTATTAACAAGCCAGAATTGGAGCGTGAGCGCATCATGATAAGACGGCGAATGATGATGCAGATGACACAGGAGGTGGAGGAAGTGAAAGAATGGACTACTATAGCAGATGTAGTTACTACAGAAGAGATTATGAATCCAAGCTATGACGTTGACGAAGATTGCAACTATCGCGAATTCGCGGTCTATGCAATGTATAACGCCAATGAAGCACAGACAGCCAGCGGCTACGTCAAGGTTGAATTGGTGGATGTTAATGGAACTAAAGCGACTGTCCAAACAATGGCGGGAGTACCTAAAACAGGCTATTATAGATGCGTTTTCCATATTATCCTTGGAAATACCATAAATCTATACGATGCAAGTGCATCGAACAACACTTCGTTGACTCCTACCGGTATATACGGGTCAACAGAGACGGTACTTACAGCCGTGAAAAAAATAAATGTTGTATCGTACGCTAACATTGGCGTTGGAAGCAAGATAAAGATAATGGCAAGATAAAGGAGTGATTAAAAAATGCACGCAAAACTACAGAACGGATTCTTGCGCAGTGCACCAAAGACCATAGTGTTAGACGGCCGCACTATCAACAACCCGTATCCGGAAGAGCTGGAACAGTTAGGCTATAAGCCTGTGGTGTACGTAGATATGCCAGTGGATGCGCCGGACGGCAAGCATTACGATTCCAGCTGGACGGAAACAGACACTGACATTAGGCAGGTGTGGACGCTCACGGATGATCCAGTCTATCCAGAGCCGGAGTTATCGGCAGACGAAGCACTTAATATTATCATGGGGGTGGTACAGTGACAAGGGAGCAAGCAGAGCAGTTAAGAAAGCTGTTGGAAAATCAGACGGCCACGATGACCGATGAAGAAATACTTAAGTATCCGGCATTCGTCGAGAAGTGGCAGGCGGGCAAGGCATACGAAGTCGGTAAGCGGTTGGAGTACAATGGCACCATCTACAAGGTAATTACCGCTCACACCAGTCAGGCAGATTGGACACCACCGGATGCACCGTCCATGTTTGCGAAGGTGCTTATTCCGGATTCCGACACGATACCGGAGTGGGAACAGCCGGACAGCACCAATCCATATAGCAAGGGCGATAAAGTGACTCATAATGGTAAGACGTGGCAGTCCGAAATAGACAACAACACATGGGAGCCGGGTGCGTATGGTTGGAAAGAGGTGTGATATGGAGATTAGAGCGAGACCGCAGAGGTCTTATTTTTATACATTTTTCGAAAAGAAAGGACGATTAATATGATGGAAAAGATTTTATTTTTATTATCAAGTAACTCATTCATTCGTATTCTGCTGATCGCAGTAACACTGGACACGCTTCTGGGAGTCCTCCGGGCAATCAAAGAGCACAAATTCAACAGTAGCGTTGGTATTGATGGAGCTATCCGCAAGGCTGCCATGCTCTTTTCGGTATGCCTTTTAATGGCTACGGATGTAATCATGCACATTAATATAGTGAGCATGATTCCAGAGCAGTACATACAGATCATCGGAATCCAGAAGCTTGGAATCTGTGAATTTTTCTGCTTGCTGTTTATCTTGTATGAAGCAGTCAGCATCCTGAAGAATATGACATTGTGCGGTCTCCCTGTGCCGAAAAAGATTAAGAAATGGGTACAGAAATTTTTGGAAGACATGACGGAAGAATTGCCGGAAGATGCAGTGGAAGAATTGAAAGCAGAGGGCGAGTAATCGTCCTCTTATGAAAGGAGTATTGAATATGGAATTAAAAGATACAATCGAATTAATGAACAGCGCAGATTATAAGGAAAGATTCAAAGCTGAATACTTGCAGATTGTTGTACGCTATAAGAAACTGAAAGCAATGCTGGACAAGTGGGATGCCGGGAAGTTAGATTTCACGCCAACATGTCCGAGAAGCACATATAACATCCAGATCAAGGCTATGACCGATTACATTGCAATCTTGGAAGCAAGAGCGGTAATGGAGGGCATTGATCTCGATTAGTGCGATGTCGCACAGGAAGGAGTTTATTATGAGCAACAGTGGATTAGTTAATTACACAAAAATATCGCCGAACAGAACAAGTCCGAGACGGAATAAGATTGACCGTATCACCATCCATCATATGGCTGGAAACCTCAGTGTCGAGACTTGTGGTAATGTATTCGCACCAACAAGTCGCCAAGCATCTTCAAACTATGGTATTGGCTCAGACGGACGTGTTGGCATGTACGTAGAGGAGAAAGACAGAGCATGGACATCAAGCAGTGGAGCGAACGACCACAGAGCGGTAACGATTGAGGTAGCCGATAATGCAGGTGCACCTGGCTGGGGATGCTCTAGTGCAGCTATGGCGAAGCTGATTCTATTATGTGCGGATATTTGCCGGAGAAACGGAATCAAGAAGCTTGTGTACACCGGAGACACCAGAGGAAACATGACTCTGCATAAGTGGTTTGCATCAACCGATTGCCCGGGTGCATATCTGGAATCTCAGATGCCAACGATCGCAGTGGAGGTCAATAAGCTTCTGGAGAGCGGAGCGACAACGTATACTTGGAAAGGTGTAACAGCATCAACTGGTGGATCCATGCCGGCATCTTCCGGAAAGGTAACACCCAGCGGTAAGATTGCAGTGGATGGAAGCTGGGGCGTAGCCACCACGAAGAAAGCACAGCAGGTATTCGGCACTGTTCAGGACGGTATCGTCAGCGGTCAGCCGATCAGTAACAAGAAGTATCTGCCAAATGCTTATACCGGCAGTTGGAAATTCTACAGCGGTCATACAACCGGATCTAATCTGGTTAGAGCCATTCAGAAGCGAATTGGCGCAACAGTAGATGGATACTTCGGACGCGGATCCGTAATGGCACTACAGAGATTCCTCAGTGTTGCTGTGGATGGAAGTATGGGACCGGCAACTGTGAAAGCGTTCCAGAGTTGGCTGAACAGGCAGTAGGAGACACAATGATAGAGGTTAATGTTAGACCGGACGGCATAACGGTGGATGGTCACGCCGGATATGCCGAGTGCGGCAAGGATATCGTTTGTGCCGGAGTCACGGCACTTATTCAGACGTTGATTGGATCGCTAAAAGAATTGACATCTGACGATATTAAATATGATATATCACCCGGAAGGGCATATATAAATTATGGGAATCTTTCAGAAGAATCAAAAACTCTGGTAGATTCCTTTTTTATCGGCATCTGCATGATCGCAGATGAGTTCCCGGATTACGTACGGGTAGTGTAACTGATGTGACCGGAATGTCGTTAAACTACACAAACTCGATAGCAATGGACTGGGGCGAATGCAATAGTCTGGGGCAGAAAGGACAAACAAATGAAGTATATGAACATGAAGAAAAGCTGGAGAATACCAATGGCTAATTTGCAGATATTCGGAGATGATGGCACAGATGGCAACGAACCAGAAACACTCGATTTTGACGGTTTTTTAAATCTGGAGGGTAATCAAGCAGAATTTGACCGACGTGTCAATAAGGCTATTAAGACAGCGGTGACAAACGCAGAAAAGAAGTGGAAAGCACTGACTGACGATAAGCTGACTGAGGCTGAAAAGCTTGCTCAGATGACCGAATCAGAGAAGCAGGCATATGAGATGAAGAAGCTGAGAGACGAGCTCGAAACCTACAAGAAGCAGGGTGTACGCTCTGAACTCGCTAAGACTGCAAGGCAGATGCTGACAGATGAGGGTATCAACATCCCGGATGCGCTCCTGAAAAACCTTGTCACAGATGAGGCAGACAGTACAAAAGAAGCGGTTGAAGCATTCGCCGGACTGTACAAAGAAGCTATACAGGACGCAGTTAAGGAAGCCTTAAAAGGCAAGACACCACGCAAAAAAAGCAGAGACACAGCTATGACAAAAGAACAGATCATTGCCGTAAAGAATCCGGCTGAAAGAAAAAAATTAATCGAAGAGAACATTGAGTTGTTCCAGTAGAAAGGAGAAAAGATATGCATAATATCGCAAGATTAGGATTACAGGCGTTTGCCGCGCCGGACAACATGACAGGAAAGGCACAGATTAAGGTTAAGGCAAGGGAGATCGACTTTGTTACATCGTTTGGTAAAAATCTCCAGGCATTACTTGATCTGCTTGGAATCACCAGAATGATTCAGAAAGCGAACGGATCAGAGCTGAAAGTAAAAAAAGTATCTGGCACATTGCAGAGCGGAGACGTAGGCGAGGGAGAAGAGATTCCGATGAGCCAGTACAACGCCATAGAAGAGTCGTTCGGAACAATCCGCGTAGAGAAATTCCGAAAAGGCGTGTCGTTAGAGACTATCGCAGATAAGGGATATGATGCGGCAGTAGAGTCAACCGACGAAGAGTTTAAGTCTGACCTTCAGTTGGTTGTGCTGAATAAGCTGTACAACCAGTTAAAAGCAGGGTCGCTGGTAAGTCACGAATCTACTTGGCAGATGGCTGTGGCAATGTCCATCGGTCGAGTAAAGGATAAATTTAAAAAGATGCACCGTTCTGTAACAGGAGTTGCTGTATGGGTAAATACGCTTGATGTGTATAAATACATTGGAGCGGCAGATATCACCATGCAGACAGCATTTGGCATGGACTACATGACAAACTTCATGGGC
>ERZ808262.537-NODE-537-length-16769-cov-3.051514_pt1 | contig 16769 bp, 11 predicted proteins | sample MGYA00520895_ERZ808262 | MGnify/ENA primary metagenome ERZ808262 (study PRJEB31516, sample SAMN03275588) | gut metagenome | biome: mammalia-associated habitat; material: feces | host: Papio cynocephalus | place: Kenya | collected 2012-08-02 ... | reverse complement strand
GAGGCCTCCAAACTCGCCGGGAGCGCCGAGGCGCAGATCATCGCCGAGAAAGCGGAAACCATACGCCGCCAATCCGCGGGAGCTCTCGATGAGGCGCACGCCATTATCGACATGCTACGACATCCCGATCAAGCGTGGGAGCAACTGACGGCCAATGAAGAGACCTCGCTGACCAGAGAGTCACTGGATTCGCTCATTGCCGACAATCGTGGCGGCGGGCTGCAGCTCAACACCTGGATCGACATCCGACAGCTTAGCGAACTTGACGACGACATTGGCAAAATCGCCTTTCGCGCCATTCAGGAGAGTTTGACCAACGCACGTCGCCATGCCCCCGCCATGCCCGTCTCCCTGGAAGTCACGGCAACCCCTTCGGAGGGAATTCACATCCACATCAGCAACCCAGTGTCAACGATTGCAAGTCCACAGCCATCAGACGCATCGCAGGCGCACAAGCCACCACAGGCGGAACATCCGCAAGACAACAAGGCACGAGGGAGAAAGCCGCAAGGCGTAGGACTGCAAGGCCTCGCCGCACGGGTAAAGACAGCGAACGGGCAGTGCCGATACGGCCTCGACGACCGGCACATCTTCCACGTCGATGTCATGTTGCCCTGGCGCAATTAAGATGGCAACCGTGAATGAACAGCAGCGCACCATCACCGTCAGCGTCGTTGATGACGATCCCATGATCTGCCAGGCAATGAGCCTTATCCTCAACGACTATTCACAGGGACGAATCACCGTAATCTCCACCTCGCTCAACGGCGATGACTGCATCACCAAAGCACGGGACGAGCATCCTGACGTGATACTGATGGACATAGCCATGCCGGGACTCGACGGCATCGAGGCGACTCGCCTGCTCAAACTCCTGTCCCCCTCGCCTCATGTGCTGATGCTCACATCGTTAAGTCCGTCCGGCACCGTCGAACGCGCGGCGGAAGCCGGAGCGGAAGGATTCGTATCGAAAACCGACGCCCCGGAGGACATCATCCAGCGAGTCCTCGGCGTCTGCGACGGAAATCCGCAATTCAATCCGGCCAGCCAGAAGCAGCTCATCGACGACTTGCACGCCACGCAACCCCAATCACGCCGGGAAGAGGCACGTCAGCTGCTCAACGGACTTCCCGAGCGCGAACGCGAAGCCGTCATATTGGCCGCCGAAGGATTCACGAACGCCGAAATAGCCGCGCGCATGTTCATATCGGAAAGAACCGCCAAAGCGCATCTTTCATCAGCTTCGGACAAACTCAACATGGGCCGCGTCCAAATGGCACGGCTCGTTGAACGCGCGGATCTTCCCCAACGCGAGTAATGTCACAATCGACTCAGCGAAACAGCCCGACGGCAACCTACGATGCCGTTAGAACTGGGACAACCCAACCTCATGATGCCGTCCGGTTTCCAACCATTGCGCCAAATCATCCGGTCCCGAGAACACCGTTTCGACGGACTGCGCAATCATGAGATTCACGTGAGCCCCCGGTGCTAACCCGTCAAGATACCCATAGACGGGAATACCATGCGCGTAGGCGTATCCGATCTCGAACATGGTTCCGGAATCCTCGTCCATCAGATTGGCAATCACCATATCAGCGTCGCGAATCCCCCGAATGTCATCCAAAAAACACCGCCGAGGGCCAACCTCGCCGATCTCAGACACGAAACGCGGCTTGAACAGCGTCTTCCCGTGCGACTCCAGTACCGCCTCCAGCCGCTCCATGTCGGCAACCTGCTCGTCATTGAAAAACGGTCCGGCCACATACACATTATGACGGCAATGCCCGGTGCCTGTGCCTGCGACGACGCCAACGGCATCGGACGCATGCCCGCCACCGTATCCATGGCTATGGCCATGATCAGACACGGCCACAGCTGGAACCATACGGGCCAGGGAGTCCGACGGATGCGACCAATCGGTGACGGCTTCGACGTTGTTGCCGTCCGGGTCAAGCACAAAAGCCGCATAATAACCGGGATGATATGCGCGCAATCCCGGCGTACCATTGCCCTTGCCACCGGCTGCAATGGCCGCATCATAGAACGCCCCGACGCTATCGCGGCCAGCCGCACGGAACGCGATATGCGTGGCATCCGAACGACGCCCGTCCTGTTCCGCTGGCGCAACATAGAAATCAGCCCGAGGCGTCCCGTCATCCACGCCGAAGCCGACAACGGCACCATGCCGCACCTTGCGCACATATCCCAGCGGAGATAGGGCCCGCTCGTAGAATGCGACCGACCGTTCACAGTCAAGCGCATGCAATGTCAGATGATCCAGCATGGTGCACATATCCTTCGACGTTCACATAACCGCCGCCGTTCGATCGTCCGCCCGCTCACCGTGCCGGACGACAACCACATACCAACGACACTCCAGAGAAGTACCACTCCGCGGAACAATGGAAGCATGGAGGGAACCCACCCGGCAAGAGAGGGAAAAGGGAGATGGTGAGGGCAAGGGGAGAGCCGAGATCACTCTCCGGTCTCCCTCACCGCCGCGAATACACGATCCGCAATAGACGATCCGCGATACGCAATCCCTATCCACAAAACCGCAACGTGTCCCCATCCGCAATCAGCCCAGGAAGTCTCGCAACGCATACAGCGGACACGGACGGGGACACCTATATCACAATCTCAACATTTCGCTATTGGCGCATGAGCTTGCGCAGCACGTACTGCAGAATGCCTCCGTTGCGGTAGTAGTCGGCCTCGCCGGGGGTGTCGATACGCACAACGGCGTCGAATTCGGTGACCGAGCCATCCGCATGCGTGGCGGTGACATGCATGGTCTTCGGCGTGGCACCGGCATTCAGCCTTTCAATGCCCTCGATGTCGTAGGTCTCGGTGCCGTCGAGACCAAGGGACTCATAGGATTCACCCTCGGGGAACTGCAACGGCAGCACACCCATGCCAATGAGGTTGGAGCGGTGGATGCGCTCGAAGCTTTCGGTGATCACGGCCTTCACGCCCAGCATGACGGTGCCCTTGGCGGCCCAGTCACGAGACGAACCGGTGCCGTATTCCTTGCCGGCCAACACCACCAGCGGCACGTCGTTGGCGATGTAATCCTCGGAGGCCTCGAAAATCGTCGTCGGAGCCTTCTTGAGGAAGTCGTAGGTGAAGCCGCCCGGTGTCACCTCCTCACCCACGGAGGCAAGCAGCTGGTTACGCAGTCGAATGTTGCCGAAAGTGCCGCGCACCATGATCTCGTGGTTGCCTCGGCGAGAACCGTAGGAGTTGAAATCCTTCTGCGCCACGCCACGCTCGATCAGATACCTGCCGGCAGGGCTGGACGCCTTGAACGCACCGGCCGGGGAGATGTGGTCGGTGGTCACGGAATCGCCGAGCAGGGCCAGAACGCGGGCCCCGTGAATATCGGTGACGGGCTCGGGCTCGGCGCTCATACCGTCGAAGAACGTCTGCCTGCGCACATAGGTGGAGTTCGGATCCCATGCGAACTGCTCACCTGCCGGCACATCCAGACCCCTCCAACGCCGATCGCCGTCGAACACGGAAGCGTAGTCCTTCACGAACATCTCGCGAGAGACGGTGTCCGCCACCGTTTTGGCGATTTCTTCGTTGGACGGCCAGATATCACGCAGGAACACCTTGACACCATCCTTGTCGACGCCCAACGGCTGGGTCTCGAAATCGAAATCCATCGTGCCGGCAAGCGCATACGCGATCACCAGCGGCGGCGAAGCCAGATAGTTCATTTTGACGTCCGGACTGATGCGGCCTTCGAAGTTACGGTTGCCGGAAAGCACTGCGGTGACGGTCAGATCGTTCTCATTGACGGCCTTGGAGATTTCCGGCAGCAGCGGACCGGAATTGCCGATGCAGGTGGCGCAGCCGAAACCAACCAGTTGGTATCCGAGCGCATCAAGATCGTCCTGCAAACCAGCCTTGGCGAGATAGTCGGCCACCACCTGGGAGCCGGGCGCCAACGAGGTCTTCACCCACGGCTTGGGGCTCAGGCCGCGCGCGTGCGCATTGCGGGCGATCAAACCGGCGGCGATCATGACGGACGGGTTGGACGTATTGGTGCAAGACGTGATCGAGGCGATTGCGACATCACCGTTCTTCAGGTCGAAATCGCCGCGGAAATCGGTGGAGACCGCGACCGGGTCCTTCACCGTCCGTTCGGTTTCGTATGCAGGCAGCGTTTCCTCGAACTTCTTCTTGGCATCATCGAGCACAATGCGGTCCTGGGGGCGCTTCGGCCCGGCGATGGAGGGAACCACCGTTCCCAAATCCAGCTCCAGATACTCCGAATACTGCGGCTCCACATAGTTCGGATCCTTGGCGTCGCCCCACAGCCTGTTGGCCTTGGCATAGGCCTCGACCAGCGCGATCTGCTCGGCAGAACGGCCGGTGAGGCGCAGGTAGTCCAAGGTCACGTCATCAATCGGGAAGATGCCGCAGGTGGAGCCGAACTCAGGACCCATATTGCCGATGGTGGCGCGGTTCGCCAACGGCACCGAGGCGATGCCCTCGCCGTAGAACTCCACGAATTTACCGACCACACCGTGCCGACGCAGCATATCGGTAATCGTCAGCACCACGTCGGTGGCCGTCACACCCTCCGGAATGGAACCCGTGAGCTTGAACCCAACCACTCGCGGCACCAGCATGGAAATGGGCTGGCCGAGCATGGCTGCCTCGGCCTCGATGCCGCCCACGCCCCAACCGAGTACGCCCAGACCGTTGACGGTGGTGGTATGCGAATCGGTGCCCACGCAGGAATCGAGATACGCCAGCGTCCCGCCGTCCGCCTCGGCCTTGGTCATCACGACCTTGGCCAAGTATTCGATATTCACCTGATGGATGATGCCCGTCCCCGGCGGCACCACACGGAAGTTGCGGAACGCCTGCTGCCCCCAGCGCAGGAACTGGTAGCGTTCGCCGTTGCGTCGGTATTCGATGTCCATGTTCTGCTGCAACGCGTCGGCGACACCATACTTGTCGATCTGCACGGAGTGGTCGATCACCATATCGGACTGGACCTGGGGATTGATGACTTCGGGGTCCCCGCCCAGATCCTTCACCGCATCGCGCATGGTGGCGAGGTCGACGATGCACGGCACGCCGGTGAAGTCCTGCATCACCACTCGGGACGGCGTGAACTGGATCTCATGGCTGGGCTGTGCGGCAGGATCCCAGTCGAGCAGGGCCTTGACGTGATCGTCGGTGATGTTGGCCCCATCGATGTTGCGCACCAGATTCTCAACCAGCACCTTCAGTGAATACGGCAGATGGTCGATGCCTGGCAGATTGTCGATGCGGTAGTAATCGAGATCCTTGCCGCCGGCCTTAAGAGTCGACAACTGGTCGTCGCATAAGGACATGCTTCCTCCGAGCTCAAAACACACGAATAACGTATCGATTATCCGGCATGGATGGGTCCGCCGCGTAACGTTCAATGCTGGCGTGTCGCATTGGCATATGCAATAATCCGCCAGCAGAGCGGCACGATCAGCAGACACAGGAAAAACACCGCGACCGAGCCGGCAAGCGCGATGGATGTCGCGACCAGCATCTGACCGGTGGGAATCACCAAGGCGAAGAAATTGCGCACAACGGGGATCATCGCCCCAATCACCCCGGCCGCGGCGAAGAGCAGCACGAGCACCCCACGCCAACCATTCAGCGGTCGGGCGACGCGGGCCAGCACAAACACGCCCAGCATGAACAGAATGATCGCGCACGTGGCTCGCAGCGACATGAGGTCCGCATCGGAGGTTTCGACCTTCCACCCCATAATGCCCGGCAATGTCCAGGCAGCCATCAACACCGAGACGGCGACGGCCACACCGCCCGGCAGCGCGAAATGGACCACGCGCTTCAGGAAGCCCGGCTGATAGCGACGGGTGTTGGGGGCAAGGGCCAGCACGAAGGCCGGGATGCCGATGGTCAGCGCACCGATATAGGTGATGTGACGAGGCAGATACGGATAGGGAACCTGCGTGAGCACCACACCAAGCGAAATCAACGCCGAATACACGGTTTTCACGAGGAACAGGCTGGCGACGCGTTCCATATTCGCCATCACCTGGCGGCCTCGGGCCACGACCTCAGGCAGGTGCGAGAACTTCGAATCCACCAGCACCACCTGCGCCACGGCTTTGGTTGCCGACGCGGCATTGCCCATCGCAATGCCAAGATCCGCCTCCTTGATGGCGAGCGCATCGTTCACGCCGTCACCCGTCATCGCCACCACATGGCCCTGCACATGCAGCGCCTGGACGATCGCCTTCTTCTGATCGGGCAGCACGCGGCCGAGCACATCGACATTTTCGAGCGTGCGCGCCATTTCATTGATATCATCGGGCAGATCGCGGGCGTCCATGGCGACGGGCTCCCGATCTCCGGTGAGTTTGACTTTGTGCGCGATGGCCCCCACAGTCACGGGATTGTCGCCGGAAATGATGCGGGCCCGCACGCCTTGCTCGCGGAACCAGGCAAGCGTCTTCTCGGCGTCGGGGCGGATATGCTCGGAGCACAGCACCAATGCCACGGGAATGGCGTGGGGATCGATATGCGGCTCCTCAGGCCGCAAGGCCCCGTCCGGCGCATAGGCGAGCAGCAGCACACGGTTGCCGTCAAGCGCATAGCCGTTCACCTGGTCGAGGAGCTCGCCCCCGTCGCAATCCAATGCGGACAGCAGCACCTCGGGCGCACCCATCATCCATATGCCGGCCGGCGGATTAGCCGCCGTGGCATCGTCGCCGGTGGATGCCGTCGCATCATACGCTATGGCGCTCCATTTGCGCGCCGATGAGAACGGTATGCGCCCGGACACGGAGCCGGCCACGCACCCTCGTTCGCCCAGGCCGGCGAGCACTGCCTGGGCGGTGCCGTTGGGGTTCTCCTCGTTGCAGCAGTCGAACAGCGCCTGTATGGCCGCCTGCTCGGACACCTCGCCCGCAGGCGCGTGGCGGGCGGCCGCCGCCGAATCATGGGAAGCCGCGCCATGAGCCATCGCGTCATGCACCATAATCAGTCGGTCATATGCGATGCCGCCATCCGTGATCGTTCCGGTTTTGTCGAGATTCAGGCAGTCCACGCGAGCCAGCGTCTCGACCGACTCCAGTTCCTGCACCAAGGTGTTCCGACGCGCCAGCCTCATTGCGGCGAGCGCGAAATTCAGGGAGGTGAGCAGCACCAAGCCTTCGGGAATCATGCCCACGACGCCGGCAACCGCGGACACCACGGCGTCCCGCCACGCTCCGGTGTCGACCGCATGGTTCCAACCGCCGACGGAACGAATCTGCGACCAGATCAGCAGCACGCACAGCGGCACCACCACAACGGTCATGAACCTCAGAATCGTGTTGATGCCGGCGGTCAGATCGGACACGGTTTTCTTGTATACCTTGGCCTGGGCGGTCAGCGTGGCCGCGTAACTGTGCTCGCCCACCGCGTTCACCCGCACCAATGCCAAGCCCGACACCGCAACCGACCCCGAATAGATCTGATCGCCTTCCGCCTTGCGCACGGTACGCGACTCGCCGGTCAGCATGGACTCGTCAAGTTCCAGCCCCCATGTCTCCACAATCTGCGCGTCGGCGGGCACCTGGTCGCCGGAACGCACCCACAGCAGATCGCCGAGCACGATCTCGTCATGACGAATGCTGACATCCTCGCCGTCGCGACGCGCCATGAAGTTCGACGCCACCAGAATCGACAGCTTGTCAAGCGTGTATTTCGCCCTCAACTCGGTAATGATGCCGATGCCGGTGTTGATGATGATCACGAAGCCGAATACCGCGTCCTTCCATGACCCGGTGGCCAGCACCATCACCATGGCCGCCGCGATGATGCCATTGAACAGCGTGAACACGTTGGACCGCACGATCTCGCCAACCGAACGGGACGTTTGGGCGCTCACCCTGTTGACCTGGCCATTCTGCACGCGGAGGGCCACATCGGCAGAGCTCAGCCCCCGGTGCGCGGTGTGGGGCAGGGATATGGTTGCGGTCGGCGAAGAACTCATACGTCCAGACTAGTCGAGGAATGTCGAAACGGCGCTCATTCTCGGGACGGATATTAGACGGATATTGCGATGACCGCCCCGGAGCCATCAGGACGGGGCGCTGCGATGATTCATCCCAACTTGACATCCATGGTTTTGTCATGGGCATGATCGTCGATGATCTGGATCGTCGCGTCGAAAATCGATGTGGCCGCAGCGTCCGAACCGTCAACCACATGGAAGATCGCCGCATACAGCGTCTCGTCCACGGTAACGGTATCAGTGGGGTCGACCAGCACCACCGGATAGCCGGCTTCACGGGCCGTCTTCAGGCCCTCGGTCCACTGGTTCACATTATTGGGGCCGATCATCACCGCCGACAGGTTGCGATTCGTCGCGTCGATGATGGCGCGATTCGCGGCCTGCGCATCCAGCCCCTCCATCGACATGTACGCGGTGTCCAGGCCCGACGACTGCAGCGCGTTCACGATGGGGCGATCGACGGAGGTGTCCTGGGAGCCGATGTATATGACAATCGCGTCGGAAACGTCCACCCCATCATGCTGGATGGCAGGCTCGGTGGCCTGTGTATCGCCGACGGCCAGGCCCTGCGGCACGCAGCCGGCGGTCATCGACACCAGCGCAGTCGCGCACAAGGCGACCGCCGTCATTCGTTTGAGGTTCCGGATCATCACATGGGAATTGTAGCGGACCATCTACGACACGTCATCTTCTCTCAACGCATTGAGCGGGAACGGACAAACAGGGCGATTGTCTCGACGTGGTGGGTCATGGGATAGATGTCGAACGCGCGGATCGAGCGGATCTCGTAGCCGAGTTGTACCAAGGTGGCGGTGTCACGCGCCAGACTCGTCGGATCGCAGGCGATGTAGATGACGGCCGGGGCCTGGGACCGGGCGATCTGATGGCACACCTTCGCGCGCGCGCCGGCACGCGGCGGATCAAGCACCACCACATCGGGGCGGGACAGGTCGGCAGGCACATGATGGACCAAGGTTTTCGCCACATCGCCCTGAAGGGCTTCCACGCCCTCCAAGCCAGCCGCGGCGATATTGCGCCGCGCGTTCCTGACGGCGCCCGGCGCGCCCTCGACCGTCAGCATTCTCGCGTCGGAGGCAGACAGTGTGGCCATGGGCAGCGTGAACAGCCCGGAACCCGAATACAAATCCCACAGCACGGCGTTGTCCTTGCCGTTCAGGGATTCCTTCACCAGACCAAGCACGTATTCCGGCAGCCGCATGGGCGCATTGCGGTGGATCTGCCAGAACCCGCCGGCATCCACGGCATAGGAGAAGTCGCGCCCGTCAACGGCGACACGCTCGGTCAGACGACGATTGCCCGCGACGAGATCACCATCCACCAGCACGGCGTAGTTGGCGGATCGCGCGACGTCGCCACGAGGCTCCGGAACCGCAACACGGATCTGCGCCCCCGGTTCGAAGCCACCCTCCCAGATATGCTCGCGATCGGCCACGGCAAGTAGCGCCCGAGTGGCCAATGGCATGGTGTCCAACCGGACACGGGTATGCGACCCCCTCCGACGCATGGAGGCGAATCCCTCCTCATCGGCAATAAGTTCGATGCGGGTGCGCCAATTGAGACCGCCCAACTCCGCGTCGTCCGTCAGCCTCTCCACCGGCACGTCAATATCGACATGTCCAAGACGACGCATTTGCTCTTCGACGACGGCACGCTTCCAGGCCAACTGTCCCGGCAGCGAGACATGCACCAGATCGGCGCCGCCCACTCCCCCGCCCATGGCCAGCGGACCGGCCAGCGGCCAAGCGGGATCGCAGCGATCCGCCGACGACTCCAACACCTCCACGACTTCGCCCGTCCAGAAGCGGTCGTCGCGACGAGACGGCTCATCCAATGCGATGCGTACCAGCTCACCCGGCAACGCAAAGCGCACGAACACCACCCGTCCGTCGATATGCGCCACGCAACGGCCCTGATCGGCATATCGTTCGATGCGAACCTGCGCTATCACGCGTTGTCCTTTCCAGCGACGTCATGATGAGATGTATGAGTGCGACCGGCCTCCGACGCATCTGCATCCGCTGCGGCGCCGGAGACCGCGATGGCGGCGGAGGCGACTTTGTGCCGATACAACGGGGTGGCGATGATGAGGTACGACACCCAAATCGCCAGCGCCCAGAACGGGATTCCCATCACCAGTCTGGTGATGCCCAGAGCCGCCACGTTATCAGCCAGATACAACGGCACCTGCACCAGCAGACGTACGCCGAACAGTCCCGTCCACAGGGCGGTGACGATCATATAGGCCCTCCACAGCGGCCTATCGTTCTTCCAATCAGCCAGCCAGGCACCGAACTGTCCGGTCGGCAGGGTGCGTATGAATTCCACCAGCAAACCAACGCCGGGAACGCGTACGGCCATTGAAACGGACAGCGCCACCAGATACACCGCATTCGTGATGAACCCGAATGTGTAGTAGTTGCGCGCCTCGTGGCTGTTCCACGCCCAGACCAGGCAGATACCGACCGCAATCAGGCCGGAGAGCGCGCCCATAGCCGACTGCCGCTGCGCCAGGCGCACCAGCACCTGCAGGCCGGCCAGCACCGCCGAAACGATCACGGTGAGCTGCAGATTCGACGTAATGATGAACATCACGACGAACACCAGCCCGGGCAGCAGCGATTCGACAATGCCTCTCGGACCGCCTATCGCCTCGATGACCGAAAAATCCTCGGCGTCGGATCGGGCAAGCGAGGCAAGCCCGCCGCGCGGCGTCGGCCGGCCGGCCGGGGTGCACCGCTCGGTCCGGATGGCAGGGGTGGATTGACGGGACTGACCGGTCCGGTCGCTCCGCGTGGGCTGGTCCGCCATATCGTTTAGCGGACCTCGGAGAACATCGGACCGCGAGACAGCGTGGTCTTGGTCTCGGTCTCGTGGTCGGAGCTCAGCGGGCCCTTCGGCTTGCCGGGAATCTCAGTGGCAGCGGCGTCGACGGACTCGCCGTTGGCCTCGGCCTCGGCCATGGCGCGACGCTGGGCCGGGGTGATCGGCGCGTGCATGGGGATCATGTCGCGCGGGGCCAGCGGCTCCTCGCCACGGGCCACCACAATGCGCGTGAAGTACTTGTCGAGCACGTCCTTCTGCTCTTCGCCGTCCTGAGCCGCCTTGCCGGCGAAAATGCCGCGGAGCATCCAACGTGGCCCGTCCACGCCGACGATGCGGGTCATCACGGTGCCGCTTTTCAGATGCACGGGCAGCAGCAGCTCCTTGCCGAAGGTGCCGTCGATTTCGCTGGCCTCGCTGTTGGTCTCCAGCAGATCGGCACGGACGTCGTCCCACAACCCCATGGTTTTCGGCGCGGCATACGCCTCAAGTTCCAGTGTGGAGTTGCCCACCGTAATCACGGCGCCCAGCACCGTCCCGGAGGCACGGTCGGCCTTCAGCCGCAGACCGGCATTGTCGTACTGCATCGGGATCATCGGCAGGAACAACGAACCGATATCAAGATAGTCGTCATAGTCCGGCACGTTCTCGTCCTCGATATCCCACGGACCGTTTGCCTCGCCACGATCGGAGAAGACGACGCCCTCGTCGGCGGCGTTCCCGGCGTCCGCGGCACCGGCCGCCTCTTCGGACTGGGACCCTTCGGACTGCGCGGCGTTGTCAGCGTCCTTGCCGTCCTCGCCTACCACATCCTCGACGTCGGAGGCACCCTCCTTGTCGTGATGCTTTTTCCTGCCGAATCCGAACAATCCCATAGTTCCTCATTTCGTAACGGTTGCAACCCTGCCTAGCCTAGCACCTGAACATGCACGACGGCTTCGTCTCGCCGGCGGCGGGACGGCGAGACGAAGCCGGACCGGGCCGAACTTGACTCACACGTCATAGGTGATGGTCAACGGTGCATGATCGGACCATCTGGCGTCATAGCTGGGGGCCTTGTCGATCACGAACCCCCGTGCCGTCTGCGCCAGCTCCGGAGTCGCGAACTGGTAGTCGATGCGCCAACCCACGTTGTTGTCGAACGCCCGCCCGCGCTGACTCCACCAGGTGTAGGGCCCCTGGATCTCACCGGCCAGGTCGCGCAGCACATCCACGAACTCATACTCGTCCAGCCACTTATCGACGTAGGCGCGCTCAGCGGGCAGGAAGCCGGCATGCTCCGCATTGCCCTTGGCGTTCTTGATGTCCAACGGCGTATGCGCGATATTGAAATCGCCGCAGAGCACCGCCTGGCGTCCGCCTTTCGCAGCTTCGTCGCGCAACTCACCCAGCCGAGGCAGCATGGTGTCGAGAAACCGGAACTTCTGGGCCATCTTGACCTCGTCCTCGGCGACGCCCGCATGCACATACACGCAGACAACCGTGATCACATATCCCTGCGGGGTGCGTACGTCGGTTTCGATCCATCGGCCGGAATCCACGTCTTCGGTGAGTCCGGGCAATCCGAATCGCCGGTCCACCACATCCAGGTCGGTGAGCAGCCCCACACCGGCACGCCCTTTGATGCGGCAGACCTCATTCTGACGATGCAATGCGTCTGTCGTGGTCGTTTTCCCGGTAGCGACGTAGGCATCGGCAAAATAGTCGAAAATGGGATCGATTGCTTCCTGGGGGGCGCGCACCTCCTGCATGCACCACACGTCGGGCGTATGCTGACGCACCCATGCGTCGACGCCCTTGCGTTTGGCGGCGCGGATGCCATTGAGGTTGGACGTGGTGATAGTGATGGTCATGACAGCGACCTTACCACTGCAGACAGTCGTCCAATGGTCCTGTGCCGCGCCGGAGGGCAATTCCCGCCGTCGAGCATCCTGATATCAATGTGGTCTCCGCCCGCGGAATACCGCGGGCGGAGACCACATCATCATGCACTGTGAGATACGAGGCTATACCGCCGCTCAGTCGAGACCCAGCTTCAGCTTGCCGCCGGGGATGGCGTCAAGCAGATCGCGGGTGTACTGGCGCTGCGGATGATCGAAGACCTCGTCGGTGGTCGCATGCTCGACCAGACGGCCATGCTGCATCACCACCACTTCATCGGCGATCTGACGAACCACAGCCAGATCATGGGTGATGAACAGGTAGCTCAGTCCCTTTTCGGCCTGCAGATCGTTGAGCAGACGCAGCACCTGATCCTGAACCAGCACATCCAGGGCCGACACGGCCTCGTCGCACACGATCACGTCAGGTTCCAAAGCCATGGCGCGCGCAATGGCGATGCGCTGGCGCTCGCCGCCGGACAGCTCGTTCGGATAGCGACCCATCACGGACGACGGCATCTCCACCATGTCGAGCAGTTCCTTGACGCGGTTGGCGCGCCATTTCTTGTCGCCGATCTTGTGGATGCGCAGCGGCTCCTCGATGGAACGGTAGATGGAGTACATCGGGTCAAGCGATCCATAGGGGTTCTGGAACACCGGCTGCACGTGGCGGCGGAAGTCCAGCAGGTCCTTGGCGTTGAATTCGGAAGTGTCACGGCCTTCGTACGTGATCTTGCCGGATGTCGGCTCCAACAGATGCAGCACCATGTTCGCCACGGTGGATTTGCCCGAGCCGGACTCACCCACAATGGCCAGTGTCGTGCCGCGTTTGACGGAGAACGAGACGTCATCGACGGCCTTGAACATCTCCTTCTTGCGGGGCAGCTTGAACTCCTTGGTCAAATGCTCGACCGTGATGATGTGCTCGCTCTTTGCCAGGGCGGATTCATCAGCGACCTTGTGCTCGAGCAGCGCATCGGCATCCTCGCCACGTTCCTTGGCGGAGATGATGCGCTGGGAGGCCAGGGACGGCGCGGCGGCGACCAGACGCTTGGTATAGGGATGCTGCGGATGCTGCAGCACCTCAAGCGACGGACCGGATTCGACGACCTGACCTTTGTACATCACGACGATATGCTGGGCGCGCTCGGCGGCAAGACCGAGGTCGTGGGTGATGAACAGCACGGAGGTGCCCAGTGAATCGGTCAAAGTGCGCAGATGGTCGAGAATGCGCTTCTGCACGGTGACGTCCAGCGCGGAGGTCGGCTCGTCGGCGATCAGCAGATCCGGGCGGCAGGCCAGGCCGATGGCGATCAGCGCACGCTGGCGCATGCCGCCGGAGAACTCATGCGGGAACTGGCGGGCACGGGTGGCGGCGTCGGGCAGACCAGCTTCGGACAACAGTCCGGAAATACGGTCCTCCATCGTGGAGCCCAGCACGTGCTTCTTGGCGATCGTCCATGCGGAGTCGTCCGAAACCCCCGCGTCAATGAGGTCCTTGGCCACACGCCAACGCGTCTGGGAGCCCGGAACCCACTCGTCGCGGAAATAGTTCATTTCCTCTTCGACATGCTTGGAACCGGCATCTTCCAAAGCCTTCTTGGCGGCGTCAAGCAGAGCGGGCAGATCCTTGGAGCCGACGAACAGCTCGTCCTCCTCGGTTTTGAGATCCACCACCGAGTTTTCCTCGGAGGCCAGCGCCGAAGCCAACTTGGAACGCTTCTCCTTGGAAATGTCCATGTTGTTGGCCTGCAGGGCCTCTTTCACCTGGGCGCCGATACGCCACACCGGATTGAGGTTCGACATCGGGTCCTGCGGCACCAGGCCCATCTTGGAGCCACGGAGCTTGTCGTATTCCTTCTGGCTGATTCCGGCGATTTCCTGGCCGTCCAATTTGATGGAGCCGCCGACGACATGGCCGGTGCCGGGCAGCAGGCCGAGCACCGCCATGGCGGAGGTGGACTTGCCGGAGCCGGATTCGCCCACGATGGCCACCCACTGCCCCGGATACACCGAGAAGGAGGAATGACGAACCGCGTGCACGGCCTTGCCGGTATCGGTGGTGAAGTCGACCTGCAGATCCTTGACCTCGAGCAGCGGACCCTGCTTGGCCTGATAGGAAGCGATGGTGGATTGGATGTTGGTAGACATAATTGCGTTTCCTCCACTCACGCCGTGCGGGCCTTGGGATCAAGCGCGTCCTGTACGGCATCGCCCAGCATGATGAAGGCGAGCACGGTAATGGCCAGCGCCGCAGACGGATAGAACAGGACGGACGGATTGGTGCGCAGCAACGACTGTGCGGTGGAGATATCGCCGCCCCACGACACCACGGAGCTGGGCATGCCGATGCCCAGGAAGCTCAGGGTGGCTTCGGAGACGATGTATCCGCCGAGGTTCATGGTGGCCATCACGATGGCCGGTGCCAGCGAGTTCGGGATGATGTGCTTGAACAGGTTCCGCCCCGGTGTGGAGCCGAGCGCCAGCGACGCGGTGTTGAATTCAAGGTTCTTGGCCTCGATCACCGCGCCTCGCACTATTCGGGCCATGGACACCCAGCCGAACAGCGCCAGGGTGAACACGATCTTCCAGATCGAAGTGGAAGTACGGAACATCTGCAGCAGCACAATGGAGCCAAGCAGCAGTGGAACCGCGAAGAAGATGTCGGTGATGCGAGACAGGACCGCATCGACCCAGCCACCGAAGAAGCCCGCTACTGCGCCGATCAGACCGCCGAGCACCGTGACCAGCAGCGTGGTGAACACGCCGATGGACACCGAGGTGCGGGCGCCGTAGATCACGCGGGCGTATACGTCGCAGCCCTGCTTGTCGAATCCGAAGGGATGGCCGGCCGTGGCGCCCTCAAGCGAGTTGTCGAGCTTGCAGCTGCGGGGATCGACGCTGGTGAACAGCTGCGGGAAGAAGGTCACCAGCAGGACCATCACCACGAGAATCGCCGAAACGATGAACAGCGGATTCTTACGCAGCGTTTTCCACGCGTCCGCCCACATGCTGGTGGGGGGAACGGAATCGTCGACCGCGTCGACAGCCTTCAGCGGCGTCTCCTCGATCGGCGCCACATAGCGCTCCTGACCGGGCAGCGGATCCATGAAGAATTCCTCTTCCTGTGAGGTTTCTGAAGTTGCAGCCATGATTATTGGTTCACCTCGTTCGTCACTCGTAGCGAATACGCGGGTCAAGGACGGCGTAGAGCATGTCGACGATCAGGTTGCACACCACGAAGATGAACACCATGATGGTCACGATCGACACCACCAGCGTGCCTTCGCCTCGAAGAATGGCCTGGTAGAGCGTATTGCCGACGCCCTGGATGTTGAAGATTCGCTCCGAGATCATGGCGCCGCCCATAAGCGCGCCGAGATCGGCGCCGAGGTATGTGACGACGGGGATCAGGGAGTTGCGCAGCACATGGCGCAGAATCACCATCTTGTTGCTCATGCCCTTGGCGCGTGCGGTGCGCACGAAGTCCTCGGCGATGTTCGATGTGATTTCGGAACGCGTCAGTCGAATGATCGACGCCATCGACACCGATCCGAGCACCATGGCGGGCATCAGCAAATCGACGAATCCGGGGTTGGCGCCGGCGGTTACCGGCAGCAGATGCCATTTGACGCCAAGGAAGTACTGCATGACGAAGCCGGTGACGAAGGTGGGCACGGAAATCAGCAGCAGCGAGAACACCAGAATGACGGAGTCGTACCACTTGCCCTTCTTCAGACCGGAGATGATGCCGAAGACCACACCGAAAATGGCTTCGAAGCAGAATGCCATGATGGCGAGTTTGATGGTGACCGGGAACGCGCGCCCGATCACATCGATCACCTGCTGACCGGCAAAGGTCTTGCCGAAGTCCAGAGTGAGGGCGTTCTTGAGAAAGATGAGATATTGGACAATGAACGGTTTGTCCAGATTGTATTCAGCACGGATCTGCGCGGCCACGGCCTGATTGACTGGCTTGTCGCCGAACATGGCGGCCACGGGGTCACCAGGCATCGCGAAGA
>ERZ808262.534-NODE-534-length-16794-cov-13.730569_pt1 | contig 16794 bp, 10 predicted proteins | sample MGYA00520895_ERZ808262 | MGnify/ENA primary metagenome ERZ808262 (study PRJEB31516, sample SAMN03275588) | gut metagenome | biome: mammalia-associated habitat; material: feces | host: Papio cynocephalus | place: Kenya | collected 2012-08-02 ... | reverse complement strand
GCGGATTTATGGCGTTGTTTCTTCGTCGCCCGTCAATTAGTCAGCGTAGACACCGTAGAACAGGCGGCGGCAATCGCCCATCAGAAAATCGAAGAATCAGCCTTCAATGGCGATCTGGTGCTTGGTCTCGACCTGCTGCTGAGCTTCCGGCTTCGGCATTTCCAGGCACAGGGTGCCGTCCTTGTAGCTGGCGTGGATGTCGGAATCCTTCATATCCTCGCCGACGTAGAAGCTACGAGAGCAGGAGCCGGCGTAGCGTTCACGGCGCAGCCAGTGGCCGTTGTCATCCTTGTCCTCGTGAGAGCTGTCACGACGCGCGGAAACGGTCAGATAGCCGTTCTGCAGGTCCAGCGAAATGTCTTCCTTCTTGAATCCAGGCATGTCGATATCGACGGTGTAGCCCTTGTCGGTCTCGCGCACATCAGTGCTCATCATGCCCATCTGCATGTTCGGATCGCTTGCCGAAGCGCGATCCATGTTGCGCCATCCCTCGAAGAACGGATCGTCGAACAGGTCGGAGAACATCGTGTCATTCATCAAAGCCGGAAACATTGCCATAATCGGTACTCCTTCAATCGGCGCGCACGCAAACGCGTGCGGCGCGGAGTAATGCAGCTTGGCAGCCGGCCGTGCGAATATCGCTGCGGCGTCACCATCCAGCGACACCGGCGACCGGGTTCGTTGCTGCATCCGGAACCCTCCCGGGCTCCTGACCTTGACCTTTCACTTCACCCAACTCTTCCGGGCGGCGCTCATTCCCTGATTATGCTCACAGTGAAATCTATTAGAATTCAACGGATTGCGGATTGGAAACCGCGTCGCCGGCATCTCTGCGGCTCCTGCTATGGCTTCCTCACTTCGCGTATACGGAGATGCGTTCGCCGACGTGCTTGGCGGACTCGGCCTCGTCGACCACGGCAATGGCGAAGTCGGCGTAGCTGATGAAGCTCTGGCCATCGGCGTTGGTGGTGAATTCCTCGCCGGCCAGCTCATAGGAGCCGATGCGCTCGCCTTCGGCCTGGAAATCGGCGGCCGGGCTGATGTAGGTCCACTTCACGTCGGAAAGGGTGCGCAGGTGGGCAAGTGCCTCGCCATGCGCTGCGGAAACCGGCTTGTAGGCATCCGGGAAGTCCGGAGTGTCTTCGAGGGCGACGGTGTGTTCCTTGTTCACGAACAGGCTTCCGGCGCCGCCGACCACGATCAGGCGGGTGTCGGTTCCGGACAGTACGTCGGACAGGTGCTTGGCTGCGTCGGGAATGACGTGCAGGGTGTCCGGGGTCCATGCGCCAGCCGCGTCCACGACCACGTCGAAGTCGGCGAGGTCGGCCGCGGTCAGGTCGAAGAGGTCCTTGATGATGGCGTGCCGCGCTTCGGACTTGTTTTCGCCGCGCACCACGGCGGTCACGTCATGGCCGCGCTTGACGGCTTCCTTGACGACGAGCCGGCCTTCCTTGCCATTTGCTGCGACCACTGCGATCTTCATGTCGGTTCCTTTCGTTGGATGGCTTGTATCGTTGATATGCAATACGCTATTTCCATACGTACAAAAATGGAAGAAGGCACAAAAAAGTTCTATAGTTACCAATAAGGAACTTTTAGTGATTATATTGGGTTTTGCGAAAGGAAAATTATGACTGCTGAACGTAAGTTGCCGGCGTGCCCCGTGGAGACGACGTTGCTGATGATCTCGGACAAATGGAAGGTGCTGATCCTGCGCGACCTGCTGAACGGCACGATGCGGTTCAGCGAGTTGCGCCGCTCGATCGGCAGCATCTCCCAGAAGGTGCTGACCGCGAATCTGCGCCAGATGGAGCGCGATGGTCTGGTGCATCGCGAGGTGTATCCGGAGGTGCCGCCGCGCGTGGAGTATTCATTGACGGATACCGGGCGGACGTTGCGGACGGTCATCGACGCAATGAAGGATTGGGGCACCTGGTACAAGGCCGAACAGACCGCGGAGCAGGCGGCCTGACAGCATTGATTGCTCTGCGGCCTTTGCTTCGCGGTTCCGCAAACACATTGCAATCACATTTCCAATGCCGACAGATCCACCGTGTAGATGGAATTAACCGGCAGTGGTGTGGCCTGAGGAACATCGAACTGAGTATTGTCCATCGCTGCGGCGCAGAGTGGATCGGTGTCACGTTTTCGTCATTGAAGTCCTATCTTCTGCCATGTTTTTGTCACGTTTGTGGATGAACCGGTAGATGACACTCACTGAAAATACCGGGTTATAGTCAAAATGTCATATTTCTTAGTACATTTTCGCCTTCGAGCAGATATGAGAAAACCCCGAATCGTTGGAATTTCAACGATTCGGGGTTTTGATTCATGGTGCGAGCGGGGGGAGTTGAACCCCCACGAGCATACGCTCACTGCCACCTGAAGACAGCGCGTCTACCATTCCGCCACGCTCGCGAACAATCGACTAATTTACTCTTCGGCATTGGAATAAGCAAATCGGCGTGTCGCGCGATTGTCGCAGCGAGCGGAACGAGCCGCGAGCCGACAATTCCAGCGGGCAGTTCGGTTGGGAAACGTATGGAGTGTGCCGACCGCAAACATGGTCGGCACACGCGCCGAGTCAGCCCTTTGAACCGTTCTCGTAGAACTTCGCAAGCGTCTCGTCGCGGAATTCGTCGAAATAGCCGCCGTCGATTGAAGCGCGGATGTCATCGAGCAATTTCACGAAGAAGCGTTCGTTATGAATCGTCGCCAACGTGAAGCCGTTGAATTCGCGGGCGCGCAACGCATGATCCACGTAGGCGCGCGAATAATGCGTGCAGGTGTAGCAGGTGCAGCCTTCCTCAAGCGGGCCGAAATCGTGCTTGAACTGCGCTCGCTTGATGTTATAGCGTCCGCGACGCGTGAAGATTGCGCCGTTGCGGCCACAACGCGCGGGGGCCACGCAGTCGAACGTGTCGCCGCCGTTCTCCACGCAGGCGAAGATGTCGTCCACCGCGGCGATGCCCAACACGTGACGCGGGCGGTTCTCCGGCATCGCGTCGCAGATCCATGCGCAGGTGTCGCCGATGATGCGTTTCTCAATCGCGCCGCCGATGCCCACACCGTCGAAATCCAGCGAGGCGATCTGCTCTGCGGCGTGCCTGCGCAGATCCTCGTAATTCGCGCCCTGCACCACGCCATAGAGCGCCTGATACGGCTTGCCGAGCCGTTCCTCGGTGAGCCGCTTGTGCTCGGCCACGCAGCGCTGCGCCCACCGGTAGGTGCGTTCCACGGAGCGTTCCTGGTAGCTGCGGGTGTTCATCAACGTGGTCAGCTCATCGAAGGCGAACATGATGTCGGCGCCGATCTTGTGCTGGATGCCCATGGAGATCTCGGCGGAGAAACGGTGCTTGTCGCCGTTGAGTGGGGATTTGAACGTCACGCCGTCCTCGTCCACGAACGCGAGGCGTTCCTTGCCTTCGGCGATCACCTCATCGGACTTCATGCCCGTCACGTCCATGGCGAGCGTCTTTTTGAAGCCCGCGCCGAGCGACAGCACCTGGAAGCCGCCGGAATCGGTGAACGTCGGACCGTTCCAGTTCATGAATTTGGCGAGGCCGCCCGCTTCGTCAAGCACCTGCTCGCCGGGACGCTCGAACAGGTGGAACGCGTTGGACAGCAAGCATTGCGCGCCGAGGTCCTTCATGGTTTCAGGAAGCACGGCCTTCATCGCGGCCTGAGTGGCGACCGGTACGAACGCCGGTGTGTGGATGTCGCCGTGTGGCGTGTGGATGATGCCGGTACGGCCGTAGCGCGCGCCGCCGCGGCCTTTGCCGTCGGCGGCGTTCGGCAACCGGGTTTTCTGCTCAAAGTAAAACGCGTCGCGACGGCCTGGTTTGCCGGGCTCCGTTCCACGCGGGTGCTCGATGAGGTTCTCAGCGGGCGTGACCGCACTGGCATCCATGGCGGTGGGCGCTTCCGATGCACTGGCTTGTGAGTCGTTCATGCTTGTCATGCTCCCCACTGTATGCGATAGCGCCGATTGCGGCGGTGGCCGCTTCGTTCGTTCTGATATGGGTTGATTTTCGCTATATGTGGCAGGTTTACCCTGCTGGAGAATGTGATTTTCGCTATATGTGGCAGTTCCCTACGAGCACAAGGACATTAGGGGGTATCTGTGCAGCTTATTTGAGGTTTCTCGTATCGAGAAGTGCCACATATAGCGTAAACGAGTTTTTGCATGACCTTGCTTCTGCCACATATAGCGCAAATGGGTTGCAGGGGTTGCTGGATTGCCTTTGGGGGATGGGTGTTGCTCTTGGGACGGGGCCGGATTGCTCTTGGAATGGGTGTTGCCCTTGGGACAGGTTGCTGAATTGCTCTTGGAAATGGGCTTGCTCTAGGGAGGGGCTGCCGAATTGTTCCCAGGAATGGATTGCGGCAGGCTTCGGAATTGTCCCTGAAAAGTGCGCGGAGGCTTATATCTGGTTCGCGAATTCATACGATCGTGGATTTTGCGGAGGGACCTGACGAACGATTCGAGTGTTCCTTTCAATAAACATTCAGGAAACTTCCAGAGCGGTTATCTTTACTCTTAGATAGCAGTTCGAGCGGCACGATTGCTGACTATGTGAAATGCCGCGAGACGAATAAGGAGCAAAAATGGCTGAAGAAAATCGCGAGCCGAACGCCGCACAGCCGCAGGATAACGAGCAGCAGACCGTGCCGATGCAGCCGGTTGAGTCAGCTCCGGAACAAGCGCAGACTTCCCACGAATCGGGCGAGACCCCGAAGGACGAGCAGCCGACGATTACGCTGCCGGTGAATGGTTTGGATGATTCGGACAAGGCCGATCAGGACAACGTCGCGGCCGCGGCGCCGACGAACGATTCGGAAGTGGCGCCGAACTACGCGGCAGCGGCCGGCGAAAGTACGGTGGTCGGTGGCCCGACGCCTGACGCTTCGGAGACCTCGGCCAACAGTCCGTATCGCCCCGCGCCGGAATACGGCGCGTACGGCCCTGTGCCGACGCAGCCGGCACAACAGACCGGCGCGAACGGAAACGCAGCGCCGGGCCAGCCGCAATACGGCGCGTACGGCCAGCCGCAGGGGGCGCCGACTCAGCAGATGCCGCCGCAGAACGGCAATCCCTTCTTCGGCAACCCGTATGCCAATGACGACCAGCAGGGCAACACGCAGCAGAACAACGGCAACCCGTTCCTGAACCCGCAGGGGCAGAATGGCGAAGGCGTGCCGCCGACCCCGAACAATGGCAACCCATTCGGCAATCCGTTCGGCGCGCCGAACCAGCCGAACCAGCCAGGCCAACCGAAGCGTGGTGTGTTCGCCAAGGCCGCCAAGTCCAAGCATGCCGGTCAGGTCGTCACCGTCGTCGTCGCGGCGCTGGTGTCCGCGGGCCTGTGCCTTGGCGTCGGCTTCACGGCGATTTCCAACGGTTGGGTCAGCGTACCGTCCTCGAATTCGCTGGCCAACGTCAAGTCCAACACCTCCGGCTCCGGTTCCGCCACCGCGAAGACCGGCAAGTCCATCGACTGGAGCGCCGTGGCCAAGGAAGTCTCCGATTCCGTGGTCGCCATCGACGTGGCGACCAGCGACGGTGAGGCCAAGGGCTCCGGCGCGATCGTGGATACCAAGGGCTACATCGTCACCAACAACCACGTGATCTCCGGCGCGCAGCAGATCCAGGTGACGCTCGCCAACGGCACGATCTATTCCGCGAAGCTCGTCGGCACCGACACCACCACCGACCTCGCGGTCATCAAGCTAGAGAATCCGCCGAGTGATCTGACGGCGGTGAAGTTCGCCGATTCCGACAACCTCGCGGTCGGCGAGGGCGTCATGGCCATCGGCAACCCGCTCGGCTACGACGACACCGCCACCACGGGCATCGTCTCCGCGCTCAACCGCCCGGTGACCGTGACCGATGACGACAACAACGCCATCGTCACCAACGCCGTGCAGATCGACGCGGCCATCAACCCCGGCAACTCCGGCGGTCCGACGTTCAACGCGGCCGGCCAGGTGATCGGCATCAACTCGTCGATTGCATCCACCGCGTCGTCATCCAGCTCCGCGGGCTCCATCGGCATCGGATTCGCCATCCCGTCGAACCTCGTCAAGCGCGTGGCCAACGAGATCATCGACAATGGCTCCGTGAAGCACGTGGCGCTCGGCATCACCATCAAGAGCTCCTCGGTCGAAGCCGACGGCGTGACCCGCGGCTGCGCCCAAGTGCAGTCCGTGGTGGACGGCGGCCCGGCCTCCAAGGCGGGCGTGAAGGCCGGCGATTCCATCGTGGCCTTCAACGGCAAGGCGGTGAACAACAACTACTCGCTGCTTGGCTATGTGCGCGCCTCCGCATTGAACGACAAGGTGAAGCTGACCGTCGTGCGTGACGGCCACACCGTTGACCTCGACGTGACGCTGGATCAGGAAGAATCCAAGAGCACTTCCTCGTCGAACAGCCAGAACGACGGCAACAGCCAGAACGACCAGAACGGCCAGGGCGATAGCGGTAACGGCAGCGACGGTAGCAATGGCTACGACAACAGCGGCAACGGCGATGGCAGTGGAAGCGGCAGCGACGGAGACAATGGTGGTCTCTTCGACCCGTTCGGCATGTGGTAAACCGCTGCGGGCTGGTCGCGGGAATCTGCAGAATCGCCAATGACGTGAAACCGCGGCAAGTCTGCGCGAAGCCGTGAAACCCACGCAACAACAGTGGAAGGGGCTATGCGAGCAATCGCACGGCCCCTTCCTGTTTTTCCTATATTCGCATCCGCCAAATTTCATGCCAATCGATTCACTCGTGTCGGCCCATAGCGATTCCACGCGTTGCACGACACGGGCATCACGCATATCTGTTACGCTGGAAATATCTTTTTACGCCGTGTATCGACGATCCGCGCAGCGGGACGCCGATGGGTTAACAAGGCGTCCGATACCAGCGTAAGGAGATTCTCATGCGTAGAATCATTGCTTTATGTAAGGAAGTGCCGCTACTTCCCATCACCATCGTCGCCGCCGTTCCGTTGGCATTGTGGGAATCGTGGAGACCGTGGGGCGCGCGTTCCCCGTTCGCCGCGTTCGGCTGGAATTCCTTCAATCCCGGCGTCGGGCAATGGCTGGTGATCGCGCTGGTCGCATACACGATCGTCGTGACGGTCAAGGGCATGATCGACGATTTGCGGCACGGACACGTCGGCGTCGATCTGCTGGCGGTCGTCGCGATCGCCTCGACGGTGGCCGTGCAGGAATACTGGGCCGCATGGGCCGTGGTGCTGATGATCTCCTCCGGCGAGGCAATCGAGGAATTCGCGCAATCCAAAGCGGAAAGCAACCTGACCGCATTGATCGACGCGGCACCGCGCACCGCGCATGTGGTCACGCTGCCCGGTGTGCGCAATCATGCGCGGATCGTAGCGGATGGCACTGATGCGGAAGGCGGCGAGGCGCACGAGACGCATATGGGCGACGCCGCTCGCACGCGCTCGGCGGACGGATTCCGCGTGGTGGATCGTGCGGCTTCCGCCGCTGCGGCATCTTCGCATGCATCCGCAAAGTCCGATTCCTCGGAATCGGGCGAATCCAAGCCCGCCGCACGCGCATATGACGCATCGGGCGAACATTTCGAAACCGTGCCCGTCGATCGGGTGGAACTCGGCGACGTGATCCTCGTCCTGCCCGGAGAAACCGTGCCGGTCGACGGCGAACTGCTGTCCGGCTCCGCCACGCTGGATCTGAGCAACATCAACGGCGAGCCGGTGCCGCGCGAAGTCTACGCCGGCGCCCGTGTCATGTCGGGCGCGGTCAACGGATCGACGGCATTGACGATGCGCGCCACCCAACTCGCGCAGAACTCGCAATACCAGAAGATTCTCGAACTGGTCTCATCCGCGCAGGAATCACGCCCGGCCGTGGTGAAGACCGCCGATGTGCTGGCCGTGCCGTTCACCGTGCTGTCGCTGGCGATCGCCGGCATCGCATGGGCGGTTTCGGGACTGCCGCTGCGATTCGCCCAGGTGCTTGTGCTCGCCACCCCGTGCCCGCTGCTGATCGCCGCGCCGGTTGCCTACGTCGCGGGCACCGGACGCCTCGCCAAAGCCGGAATCCTGATCAAGGCGCAGGACGTGCTGGAGAATCTTGGACGCGTGTCGCACATCTTCTTTGACAAGACCGGCACGCTCACTGTCAAGCAACCGCAGGTCGTGCGAGTAGAGAAGCCAGTCGGCGGGCGCTCGCCGTTCAACGAAAGCCACATTCTCATGATGGCCGGCGTGGTCGAAAGCTATTCGGTGCACATCCTGTCGAAGGGCATCGCGGCCGCCGGCCAGAAGGCGATGGACGAACTGTACGCGCGCTATGAAGCCGGACAGCGGTTGTGTGCGGAACGCGATCTGCCGGGGCACGGACGTGAGCATCCGGTGGTGAAGAACATCGTGGAGGACTCCGGCAAAGGCGTGTCCGGCGAGGTGAACGGCCACAAGGTGCGCGTGGGACGTTTCGCATACGCGACGGCCGGCGAATCCGGATTCATGCCGGTGCTGCATACGCATGCCGATGCCGCCCATGCATCCAATGCCGCGGGCGTCGTACATGCCGCGGATGCCGCGGAACCGGGTGCGCAAGCGACAGGAGCGACGGCTACGGCTGGCGTGGCTGGCATGTCCGGCACGACAGGCATGGCGGGTTCGAAGGCCGCTAACGCCCAAGGACATCGTGACGTGAACTCGTTGTTCGCTCCGCTGGAACCGGATGAGATGGCCGCGTATGTGTCGCTCGATGGCCAGTTGGCCGCGCGCATCGTGCTGCGTGACGTGCCGCGTGCGAACGCGAAGAGCGCGTTGTGCCGGCTGCATGACCTTGGCGTCGAGGAACTGTCCATGCTGACCGGTGACAAGGCGGCTTCCGCGCGCATCATCGCCGATGAGGTCGGCATCGACGACGTGCAGTCCGAGCTTTTCCCAGAAGACAAGGTCGCCGCGGTCAGGAACGCCACGGAGGCCACGCATCGCGAGCCGCCGGTATGGGACAGGCTCGTGCAGCGCGTGACCGGCGAATCGACGACTCGTCAGGTGACGATGATGGTCGGCGACGGCGTGAACGACGCTCCGGTGCTTGCCGTCGCCGACATCGGCATGGCCATGACGGACGGCACGTCCACCGCGGCCTCGGAATCCGCCCAGGTGGTGATCATGAACGACGACATCGCCTCGGTGCCGAACGCCATCGCCATCGCCCGCCGCACGAAGAAGGTCATGCTGCAGGCGGTGCTGGCCGGTCTCGGACTGGCGATCATCGGCATGGTCGCCGCGGCCTTCAACCTGATTCCGGTGGTGGCCGGCGCGTTCATGCAGGAGGCGATCGACGTGGTCAGCATCCTGTGGGCGCTCACCGCGCTGCTCGACCGCCGGTAGGGGCCCCGTGGCGTCCGTGCTGTACATGCTGGGCATGGATTTTCCTGTTTTCCGGTGCTTTGAGCCTCTTTGGTCTAAGAGGGCATGGGAACATCGATGCCAAACATTCCGATGCCAAGTCGGCTTGGCGTCTTTTTTTGGGGGATTGCTTCGCACGATTTGATTTTTATGGACGAATTTCAAATCGTGCGAAGCGACCCATGCTTCGGGGGTATGGGACAAGCGCAAAACAGTGCTTATCCAGAGGAAAAATCGGCTGTTTTGGTCCAGAGCATTCGCACGATTTGATTAGCCATATCGGTTTTTCCAATCGTGCGAAATTTGATGGCGGCAGACGGATGATGCCGTTATCTGACACGCTGGATTACCCTAATCGAATCCTTGAATCTGCAATGCGTAAGAGACGGATTAACGGAAATTCCGAGCTGTGGGTGAGAAATGCGTACCGGTTCCGGTGCCGATATGGCTACAGCGAGTGTGGCGAGATCTCGCCGGCGATGGAAGTGGACATCCACCTGCCGAAATCGGCCGCGTCCACACCTTGCGACAGCAGGAACATGACCTTCGCGTACGTGGCCTCCAACGTCATGTCGCCGGAACCGATGGCCCCTGCGCGCGCGATAGCGTCGCTCACCTCGTAATGCCCCAGCAGCACTTCGGCCTGCTGGCATTGCGAGGCGATCACCACCGGCACGCCGTCGCGCAGCGCATCGGCGATCACATCGGTCAGCCCCGGTTCGTCGCTCGGCACGTCGCCGACGCCGTATGCACGCAGGATCGCGGCCTCCGGGCGTGGCGTCAGCATCGCCTCAAGCCGTGCGGCGGTGATGCCGGGCGCCATGTCGATCACGGCCACGTCATGCCGCGCGTACGGTTTCGGATCGCGCCAGCCGCACCCATCGGCCGCCGCAATGCCCGCATACCAGTGCCACGGCGTGCCTGTGCGCGCCAATGGCTCGGACGAAGGCGAAGAGAAGCCCTCGAACGCCCAGCTGGACGATTTGCTCACACGATTGCCGGCGAACAGATGCTGTCCGAAAAACAGGCCGACGCCATGGAACCGGCCCACGGACTGCATCGCGGCGTTCAACGCGCCCGCGACGTTCGCGGCGGCGTCCGATTCGATTTTGCCCAAGGGATGCTGCGCGCCGGTGAACACCACCGGCTTGCCGAAATCGGTGAGCGCGTACGACAGCGCCGCGCTCGAATAGCTCATCGTATCGGTGCCGTGCAGCACCACGAACGCGTCGGCTTCGTCGCGGTGCGCGCGCAGGTCGTCGATCATCGTCTGCCAATTGTCGGGCGTCGCGTTCGACGAATCGATCAGCGGGCTGAGCTCGGTGAACGAGATCAGGCTCGGATCCATATGCGCGTCATCGAGCAGGCGGCGCAGCCATCCGCGCATGTCCGCGCCGGGAACGAGGCCATGCGGCGATTCGACCATGCCGATCGTGCCGCCCGTATATGTGATGTGAATGCGCATATGGTCCACCTTTGTGACGGGGCCCTCGTTCAGCGAGAGCCATTACGGTTATTTGCCGTTGTTGGTTATTGCGATTGTATGTTCGCGTCGGTACCCAGGCATGCCGTGCCGATGCACGTCAGATAGCGCGCCGTATTGCCGACGAAGCGTTATTGCCGACCCGGTATCGGCGGCCCGGTATCGGCGGGCGCGGCTAGGACCGAACCGCCAATGCTGTTTACTTGCCCGGCTTGCCGCTGGTCTCCAACACGTCGGGAACGTCGTTCGCGTTGTCATCGAGCATCTCGTCGAGCAGATCGCCGTCGATGCGGTTGCGCACGTAGAACCAGCCGGCGACCAAGGCGACGACGACCACGGCGAACATGGCGAGCGTCCAGCGTCCGGACGCGCTGGTGAGATTCGACAATACGACCACCGCGAAGAACAGCAGTGACAGGTAGTTGGTGTACGGCGCGCCTGGCATCCGGTATTCGGGGCGCGTCTCCTCGCCCGCCTTCACCTTCTTCAGGAAGGCGAGATGCGTGACGACGATGCCGGCCCACGTTCCCGCGATGCCGATGCCCGAGAGGTTCATGACGATTTCGAACGCGTCGCCCGGCAGCACCACGTTGAGCGCCACGCCGATCAGGCCCAGCGCCGCGGTGATGATGATGCCGCCGTAGGGCACATGGTGCCTGTTCATGCGCGCGGCGAATTTCGGTCCGGAGCCGGCGACGGCCAGGGAACGCAGCGTGCGGCCGGTGGCATACAGTCCGGCGTTCAGCGACGACAGCGCGGCGGTCAGCACCACCACCTGGATCACATCGCCCGCATGGGGGATGCCGATGCCGGAGAAGAACGTGACGAACGGCGACTCATTGGAGGAATACGCCGTATACGGCAGCACCAGCGCCATCAACGTCACGGAACCCGCATAGAACACGAAAATGCGGATGATCATCGAATTGATGGCCTTCGGCAGCACCTTCGCCGCGTCCTTGGCCTCGCCGGCCGCGACGCCCACCATCTCGGTGCCGCCGAACGCGAACACCACGCCCAACGTCAATGCGAACACCGCGGGAAGTCCCTTCGGGAACAATCCGCCGTTATTGGTGATGTTCGCGACGCCGGCATGGGTGTCACCCACCGGAGCGCCGGTCACGATGGCCCAGATCGCGATTAGCATGAACGCGACGATGGTGACCACCTTGATCGCGGCGAACCAGAATTCGGCCTCGCCGAACATCTTCACGCTCAACAGATTCAGCACGAACACCACGGCCAACGCGATCAGCGCCAGCAGCCACTGCGGCACGTTCTGGAACGCCTGCCAATAGTGGAAGTACACGGCCACGGCGGTGATGTCCGCCATGACGGCCACGGACCAATCCAGGAAGAACATCCATCCGGTGATGTACGCGCCCTTCTCGCCGAGGAATTCGCGCGCGTAGGAGACGAACGCACCGGACGACGGGCGGCGGATCGCCAGCTCACCCAATGCGCGCACCATGAGGAATGCGAAGATGCCGCAGACGATGTACGCGAACGCGAGTCCGGGGCCGCCCTGCGAAAGGCGCCCGCCCGCGCCGAGGAACAGGCCGGTGCCGATGGAACCGCCGATGGCGATCATCTGGATGTGCCGTGGTTTCAGTTCCTTTGCATAGCCGGCGTCGCCTTTGTCACGCACGGCGCCACGCTGCGACGGTGTCGCGTCCCGCCGCGTCGGCCCCGTGGGATTTGCGGTGGATTGCGCGGTGTCATGCGCGCTTGATCCGTTGTTGCTCATATCGTTCTTTCCCTTATATATACGGTTGTATGCGTCGTAATGCGTGCGCTTGCACGCGTCGCACGGACACTGCGTACTGTGCCCGCGCGGTATGGTGCCGCGCTGTGCGAATCGCAAATCTCCCGGCGAAGCGAGTCGATCAATTGACCGCGCATTATTCCGGCATACCAGTATAGGAAAATCCTGTTACCTGAATGTGGTTTCGTCGATGGAGCGGACGTGGCGGGCGTGCGCTACGATGTTGGATGCTGTTTGCACGCATCAGACGTGTGGTGGGCGTGCTGCGCGGCGATGGCTTACGTGTCCCGCGCTATGTGGGCGCATGGCACGGTTGTCTGTGGAAGCATCGGGGATGCTACGGGTCCCGCGGGCGCGTGGCTTGGTCTTATCGCGGGACGAACGCCGCAGGTGTCGCGCATGGGCGCATGAAAGGCCATGCGAATGCGTGCGGACGAAGAGACAAGAGATGGAGAGGGAGGCCTCGCGGTCGTATGGTTGGACGGGAGACGCCAATCGGGCTATTGCAGGTGGATGCCTCGTCGGCTTGCGAACGCATTGGTCGCATCGGCTCATTGCGTAGCGGATACCGGCTATGCCGAACGCATTGGAGAGCGCTGGTATTCGTCGCCTATCTTGTTGTGGTCTGCATCACGATGGTGTTCCATGAGCCGTGGTTCGACGAAGCGCAATCCTGGCTGATCGCGCGTGACGGCTCCTACCGCGATATGCTGCTCATCCGACCGCATTACGAGGGGCATCCGCCGCTGTGGTGGCTGATGCTGTCGATTCCCGCGAAAACGGGCGTGCCCTATGAATGGGGGCTCAAAGGCGTGGAACTGCTGTGCTCCGCGCTGATGGCGGGGATACTGGTCTTCCGCTCGCCTTTGCCGCGGCTGATGACCGCGCTGCTGCCGTTCACCTATTTCCTGTGCTACCAATACGGCGTCACCTCGCGCCCATACGCATTGCTGTGCGCCGCGTTGTTCATCGCGGCCGATTGCTGGCGCTCGCGCGACGAGCATCCATGGCGTCTGACGCTCGCTTTGGCGTTGCTGTGCGCGACGAGCAGTTACGGCATCGTATTGGCGTGCGCGTTCGCTCTGGTGTGGGTCGCGCGAGTGGCTATCGCGGGACGGCGCGGGAGAGCGGGGAAGACCTCACCGGCTGACGGTTTGCCCGATGGCTCGCCTGATGGCTCGCCAGGCGTGGCGGACACCGCTTCGAAAGCAGCGCCATGTCTTCGCGCGCTTGTCGCGGATTCCGGACGATTCGCCGCGTGGCTGTTATTGATGATCGTCGGCATCGCGGTGACGGTGTGCATCCTGCCGCGGTCCGATACGTTCGGCGCGAATCCCGGCGGCGGCGTGGCCTCGGCACTATCACAGTTCGTGCTGTTCTGGGTGGTCGTGCCATCGGAAAGCATGTTCACCGCCTTCGTGGGCGATTCCTCACTGCATGCGGTGCGCCTCGGCATTCCGCAACTGCTGCTGTGCGTGGCGTTGTCCGCGCTGATATGGGCGGCGCTCATTCGACTGGCGCGGCGTCGCGGCAACCTCGACATCCTGCTGGCGACGTACACGATGCTGGCGCTGTTCGCGACGCGGTACTTCAGCATGCATCACCTTGGCATCGTTTTCGCGCTGTTCATCGCGCAATTGTGGATCGGCGTGCGCGAAAAGCCGCTGTCCCTTTCTGATCTGCCGTTCATATCCGATTCCGTCAAATCGCATATGCGCAGGATCCGAACGGATGCGCGGATGCCCGAATCTTCGGAATCGGGCGCGAAACGTACGGAACGTGACATATCGGGTGTGTGCGAAAGGCCGGTGGAAACATCGTGCGGGCGGCCGCTGTCCGCGTGCGGAATGCGCGGAAAACCGATGCCGACGATGCGCGGAACATGGCTGGCGCGAATCGTCGTCATCATCGCGTTGCTGCCAAGCCTGATATGGACCGCCAACTCCGTCATCTGCGACATCCGGTACGACTATTCCGGTGCCCGCGCACTCGCCTCGTTCATCCGTCGCAACGGTCTCGAACGTGACCGGTGGGTGTCGATGTGGCGGTATTTTCCCGATATGTACTGGCCGGACGGCACGCATACCGACCGTATGGAAGACACGCACCGCTACAGCTGGCCCGTGCTCGCGGCCAATCCGTATTTTTCGCGCAACCTGCTTGACTGCACCTACCAAGGTCTTGCGTATGTGCCGAACGAAGTGCCCGCGAAACGGCAGATGAATCAGGAAATCGCCCGATGCGAAGCCAAGGGCCGTCCGCAGATCATCGTCGGCGACACCGATTTTCCCGCGTACTTCTTCAAACGGCTTGGGTTGCATATGAGCGATTACCACACGGTCGTCGTCGCCACCAAGCATGTGCCATGGAAAACGTGGGTCGTCACGGATGATGTCGCCATATATGTGAGGAACGACGTGCGGATTCGCGTCGGCTAGCATGTCCTCGCATCCGCGCGTCTACCCGAACGCTGCCGTGTCCGCGTCGGTTGCGGCCGAGCATGTCCGTGTATCCGCGCGTCTACCCCCTGTTGGAAATGCACGGAATGCACTAGGCTAGAGCGCGTGACTGAAACTAACGAACTTCGTATTGCTGTGATCGGCGCCGGCCCCGCAGGCGTCTACTCTTCCGACATCTTCCTGCGCCAGCTGAACAAGCTCGGCGAGGAGCTCGGCCTTGGCACCAACGCCCGTATCGACCTGTTCGAAAAGCTGCCGGTGCCGTTCGGCCTGGTGCGCTACGGCGTGGCCCCCGACCACCCGTCCATCAAATTCATCGCGTCCGCGCTTGAGAAGACGCTCGACAACCCGAACATCCACCTCTACTGCGACGTGGAATTCGGCAAGGACGTGACGCTTGACGAACTGCTCGAACGCTACGACGCCGTGCTGTTCGCCACCGGAGCCGTGAAGGACAAGCCGCTCGGTCTGCCGGGCGCCGACCTCGACGGCGTGTACGGCGCCGCGAAGTTCGTGGAATGGTACGACGGTTACCCGACCGGTGCCCGCGAATGGCCGCTCGACGCCGAGGAAGTCGCCGTGATCGGCGGCGGCAACGTCGCCATGGACGTCGCGCGCGAGCTCATGCGCAACGCCGATGATCTGAAGGCGCGCACCGACATCCCCGACAACGTGTACGAAGGCATCAAGGGCAACAAGGCGAAGACCCTGCACCTGTTCATCCGCCGTGGTGTGGCGCAGGCCAAGTTCTCCGTGCAGGAGCTGCGCGAGATGGAGAAGCTGCCGGGCGTGCAGCTGATCATCAACGAGGACGACTTCGACCTCGACGACGACACCATCGAGGAGGCCGGCAAGGACAAGCTGACCCGCCAGATGGTCGAGGAACTGTTCACCATCCGCGAGATGGCCGAAGACATGGAAGACGACGGCGACACCGACTACGAAGGTAACCCCGCCGACCGCAAGTACTACATCCACTTCAACTCCGCGCCGGTCGAGGTGCTGGGCGAGGACGGCAAGGTCACCGGCATCCGCGTCGAGAAGACCGAAACCTCCGCGGACGGCAAGATGAGCCGCACCGGCGAATTCGTGGAATACCCGGTGCAGGCCGTCTACCATGCGATCGGCTACAAGCCGGCCACCGCTCCGGGCATCGCCTACGACGAGCGCCACGCGCATCTGGCCAACGCGAACGGAGACGGCCGCATCACCACCGAGGCCTCCGGCGACGACGCCCAGGTGCGTGAACGCCTGTACGCGACCGGTTGGGCCAAGCGCGGTCCGGTCGGCCTGATCGGATCCACCAAGTCCGACGCGCTGATGATCGTCACCAACATGCTGGAAGATCTGTCCAAGGCGGCCGAAGGCGGACGCGTGGCCGCCGACCGCGATCCGGAGTCCATCGACCGTCTGCTGGCATCCCGCGGCGTCAAGCCGATCGATTTCGCCGGTTGGAAGAAGGTCGACGCCTTCGAACGCGCGGAAGGCGCGAAGGAAGGCCGCGAGCACAAGAAGGTCATCGATCCGGAGCAGATGCGCGCTCTGGCGCACGCCTGATTCGCTTGCCGTATGCGCCTTGGCGTCCGTTGCCGTTGCGTCGGACGCCAAGGCGCTTTGTTGTGCATGCGTGATGTTTGCGAAACCGCGATGGAATAGCGACTACAGGGCAGGTGCTTTGCCGCTTGC
>ERZ808262.532-NODE-532-length-16934-cov-3.962024_pt1 | contig 16934 bp, 18 predicted proteins | sample MGYA00520895_ERZ808262 | MGnify/ENA primary metagenome ERZ808262 (study PRJEB31516, sample SAMN03275588) | gut metagenome | biome: mammalia-associated habitat; material: feces | host: Papio cynocephalus | place: Kenya | collected 2012-08-02 ... | reverse complement strand
GCCCAGATCATCTCCCGGATCAACGGCTTTACCTATGTGCAGACCCAGTTCGACTACTACACCGGCGAGCTGAAGATCGTCAAGGAGTACAAGTACTCCGACGGCGAGCGGGCGGCCGTCCGCTGCTTCGGTGCCGACGACGTCCGTGAGGGCGTGGCCATCATGCACCACGAGGGCGTGGACGTGTCCATCACCGGCAACTCCACCAACCCCACCCGGTTCCAGCATCCCGTGGCCGGCACTTACAAGAAGGAGTGCATCGAGCAGGGCAAGAAGTACTTCTCCGTGGCCTCCGGCGGCGGCACGGGTCGTACCCTGCACCCGGACAACATGGCCGCAGGCCCCGCTTCCTACGGCATGACCGACACCATGGGACGTATGCACTCTGACGCCCAGTTCGCCGGCTCTTCCTCCGTTCCCGCCCATGTGGAAATGATGGGCTTCCTGGGCATGGGCAACAACCCCATGGTCGGTGCTACCGTTTCCGTGGCCGTGGCCGTGGAAGAGGCTCTGAAGGGCTAAGGGAAAACCCCTACTTTTGAACCCCAAAAAGTTCAAACTCCACTTTTCGCAAAAATAAGACAAGGAAGCACGTCCTACCGGAGAAATCCGGCAAGATGTGCTTCCTGTTTTTGCTGTTTTAGGGGTGTTTTTGATGAAGAAAATGAGGATGTGCTTCCCAAAAGAAAAGACGTTAAGCGACGGATTCAAAGAATATGTCCTGGACTGTAAAGCAAGGAATTTGCGGGACGGAACAACGTTATGGCAGTCAGAGCTGGTAAAGCCGGGGGGGAGATATCGATGCAAATCACGTTGGAAAGGCCTCTGGTAGCAGGCGCTCATCCCAATCCTTTGCTGAAATTTGAGTGTTATACCATGGACGATACCATGTGCGCACTGAATGGTGCCGCAGCAAAATGACAGTTCACGTCAATTGACAGGAGGGAAGGTGATTGTATAGGGTGATTGTATAGAAATATATAACTTGACATGTATGTATTCACTTGATAGACTAAAAATAGCAGAATGCAAACCAAATTGGCGGATATTGTGGAGGAAATAATATCAAATGACTTACTATGAGGAATTGGAGGTTCTGCCTACAGCATCACCCGAAGTAATTCGGATGGCGTATAGGGCATTGGCAAGAAAGTATCATCCTGATGTCTACAAAGGGAACAAAGTATTTGCTCAAGAAAAAATGACTAGGATAAATGAAGCCTATAGCGTCCTTTCTTCACCGATTCAAAGGCAAGAGTATGATAGAACGCTTCATCAAAAAAAGGAAAAGGCTGAACAGTACAGCCAGCCGCAACGGCCTAGTTCGGCACAACAATCCGGTACAACGCGGAAATCCCAGTCATCACAACAATCCGGTACAACGCAGAAATCCCAGTCATCACAACAATCCGGTACAACGCAGAAATCTCAGTCATCACAACAATCTAGCACAAAGACTGAAAATGCCACTACTCAAAAGAAATTTCCTTTTATCCGTAGATTTTATGCGTTTTTTTATGCAATATTAGCGATTTTACTAGGCGTTTCTGCGTTTTATGTAGAAAATTTAACAGTAATCGTTGGTGGCTTTCTTTGCGCAGCGGAATGTATTTTCTATCCATATTGGGTAAAATCAGAAAAATGCGTAAAAGATCGACTTGTGGCTACAGCGTCTTTTGGTATGTTCAACTTTCTTCTGATAGCCTCTTTTTGGTATATTATATCTGAAAATAATCTTTTATGGTATGGACAACACAAAGAAAATAGCTATATTGAAATGAATATTAACACAAGTGTTGTTGAAGAGACATCCTTTTTGTATTTGATAAATCAATTTGATCCTGAATCAAGCGTTGAGGATGTTATAGAGATAATGGGGACAGATTACAAAGTGCCCGAATATGGTGGATATGTAATGAAGTACACAACTCCCCAATATAGATTGGACGGGAATGAATCGACATGCATTGTCTTTGAATTCAATTCTCGAAAAACCAAAATTTTGTCCATAAGATGGGCATATGTTGCGCCTTCTCAGTCCCAATTTAGCCATACTTTAGCATACCTACAGGACAACGCATTAGGAAATCCTAAAAGTGTTTCCAGCAACAAAGCGGTTTGGACAGGTCTATGTTTGGAGGATACTGGATATTCTTTGCTGTTTATTCGAGAATTCTAAGATTTCTGGAAAAATATGCCTTGATTGAAAATAAACCGGTAATTTTTCATTCTTACTCAAAGCAAGAATGGAACGTTGTTCCTCTAGCCCTCCCAAAGTGAAAGATATTTATAATCCGTAGTCCTGTTCAAATTTCAAACCCTTGCAAATTCCGAAACGTTCAGGCTCCCATTGCTCTATTCTCTTCTCAGCATCCGAAACCAAGCCCCCTTAGTTTCCAGCATGCCGTCACGTTTTAGTTTGCCGATTTCGGCGGACATGGCACTGCGCTCCACCCCCAGAAAGTCCGCCAGTGCCTGCCGGTCGTAGGGGATGGTGAAGGTATCGCTTCCATGGAGCTTGGCCTGATCCATGAGATATTCCAGCAGCTTTTCCCGGGTGGTTTTCCGGGACATATAGCGGATTTTCTGGGTAAGCGTCAGATTTTTCCGGGAAATGCCCCGCAGAAGGTTGGAAATCAGCCTTGCGTGAAAGGCGCAGGCGTTGGCGCAGCCCGTGAGCACTCGCCCGCAGTCCAGCAGCAGAACGACGCTGTTCTGGAGGGCGAAGACGCTGACGGGCAGGGTGTCCACCCCGGCGCAGGCGAAGGCCTCGGCGAAAAGCCCGCCGGGGTCTACCACCGTCAGCACGCTCCGATTGCCGTAGTAGTCCTCCCGGACTACCTGCACCGTGCCAGAGAGCACCACGCCTATGAATTTTGCCGGGTCGCCCTCCAGAAACACCGGGCTGCCCTTGGGCACCTGCATAACCCGTCCGCCGAGACACTCCAGCATTTCGGCGGACGCTTCTTCTGTGATCCCGGCGAATAGGGGACACCGGGCGAGAACCGCAAAATATTTTTCCATCATGACTCCTTTGTTGGAATTCCAACATACTGTTTGCCGCAAGTATAGTAGACTATGGCCATAAAGTCAAGCGAACGGAGGAAAAAAACAAATGATTCGCAGAATTATTGAGATCAATGAGGAAAAATGCAACGGCTGCGGTGCCTGCGCCAAGGCCTGCCACGAGGGAGCCATCGCCATGGTAAACGGCAAGGCCAAGCTCATGCGGGACGACTATTGCGATGGCCTGGGGGACTGCCTGCCCGGCTGCCCGGTGGGGGCCATCTCCTTCGTGGAGCGGGAGGCGGCGGCCTATGACCAGGCGGCGGTGCTGGCAGCCAAGGCGAAAAAGGAGCCGCATCCGGGCTGCCCCGGCTCCCGGCTGCGGACGATGCACCGGGATTCTGAGGCGACGGTTCCTGCCGCGCCTCAGCCCTCCCAGCTTTCCCAGTGGCCGGTGCAGATCAAGCTGGTGCCGGTGAACGCGCCCTGGTTTGGCGGCGCGAAGCTGCTCATCGCCGCGGACTGCACCGCCTACGCCTACGCTGCTTTCCACCAGGAGTTCATCAAGGGTCACATCACCCTGGTGGGCTGCCCCAAGCTTGACAGCGTGGATTACGCCGAAAAGCTCACCGAAATTCTCAAGCACAACGACATTCGCTCCGTCACCGTAGTGCGGATGGAGGTGCCCTGCTGCGGCGGTCTGGAAAACGCCGCCCGCAGAGCCTTGCAGGCCAGCGGGAAGCAGATTCCCTGGAGCGTGGTGACGATTTCCACCGACGGTCGGATTCTTGATAGAACCTGAAAATTGCCTGCCCAATCCGGGCAGGCTTTTGCCTTGCGTCCGGGGATTTTTCGTGATAAAATGGGGAAAAAACCGCAAGGAGTAAAACATGGTAAGAGAATTGGTACACGATCCGCTGCTTCTGGGCCGCAAAAGCGAAAAAGCCACAAAAGAAGACTTGCAGACCGTCCAGGATTTACTGGACACCCTGAAAGCCCATAAGGATACCTGTGTGGGCATGGCGGCAAACATGATCGGCCACTGCGTCCGGATCATCGCCTTCGATAACCAGGACACTTATCAGGTGATGCTGAACCCGGAGATCGTGAAGACGGCGGGGGAGTACGAGACGGAGGAAGGATGTCTGTCCTTACTGGGCGGCCCCCGGAAAACAAAGCGGTTTGAAAAAATCAAGGTTCGCTATGAAACGGCGGATTTTCAGGTAAGGATGAAAACCTTCACCGGCCGGACAGCCCAGATCATCCAGCACGAAATCGACCATTGCAACGGAATCCTCATATAGCAAAAAGACTTGCAGGCCAAAGAAAATGTACGAAAATAGAGCATCCGGATAATGGCTAAAATTTTTGTAAAATCCTGTGGCTTTTTGTGTAAAAGGGAAAAAAACGTCGAATTGATTTAGGCTGTGTTGACAAAAAAAGAATTTTGAACTAACATGCTTCTTGTGGCGCATTTGTGAAGAAATTGACAGGCGCGCCACGGATAGGAGCGGCTGCCCGGAAGGGCGGCAAATGGAAGCACACATCTATTTTAGGAGGAAACAAGAAACATGAAAAAGATTCTTTCCCTGGCTCTGGTTCTGGTTCTGATGCTGGGTCTGGTGGCCTGCGGCAGCAAGACCGACACTCCCACCGCGACCAACGCCCCTGCTGCCGGTACCGAAGCCGCCGCAGCTGCCACCGAAGCTCCCGCCGCCGTCGCCGATGTGAAGCTGGGCTTCATCTTCCTGCACGATGAGAACTCCACCTACGACCTGAACTTCATGAACGGTGCCAAGGAGGCCATTGCCGCCCTGGGTCTGACCGAAGATCAGTACATGTTCCGCACCAACATCCCCGAAGGGCAGGAGTGCTATGATGCTGCCTGCGAGCTGGCCGATGCCGGCTGCAACATCATCTTTGCCGACTCCTTCGGCCATGAGGATTACATGATCCAGGCTGCCAAGGAATTCCCCAATGTTCAGTTCTGCCACTCCACCGGCACCAAGGCCCACACCGAGGGTCTGAGCAACTATCACAACGCCTTTGCCGCCATCTATGAGGGTCGCTACCTGGCTGGCGTGGTGGCCGGTCTGAAGCTCAACGAGATGATCGCAAACGGTGAGTTCACCGCCGATGAGGCCAAGATGGGCTATGTGGGTGCCTTCACCTACGCCGAGGTGGTCTCCGGCTACACCAGCTTCTTCCTGGGTGCCAAGTCCGTCTGCCCCACCGTGACCATGGACGTGACCTTTACCGGCTCCTGGTACGATGAGACCGCCGAGAAGGAAGGCGCAAACAAGCTGATCGCCAACGGCTGCAAGCTGATCTCCCAGCACGCCGACTCCATGGGCGCTCCCACTGCCTGCGAGACCGCCGGTGTGCCCAACGTTTCCTACAACGGCTCCACCGTGGCCGCCTGCCCCAACACCTTCCTGGTGTCCTCCCGGATCAACTGGGCTCCCTACTATAAGTACGTTGTGGACTGTGTGCGCGGCGGTGAGATCATTGCCGCCGACTGGACCGGCACCATCGAGACCGGCTCCGTTGTGCTGACCGACATCAACGAGGCCGTTTGCGCCGAGGGCACCGCCGCCAAGCTGGAGGAGGTCAAGGCTGCCATTGAGGATGGCTCCGTGAAGGTCTTTGACATCACCAAGTTCACCGTGGACGGGAAGACTGTGGAGTCCTACATGGCTGACGTGGACACCGATCCCGACTACACCCCCGATACCGAGGTCATCGAGGACGGTGCTTTCCAGGAGTCCACCAAGCGTTCCGCCCCTTACTTTGATCTGAAGATCGACGGCATCAACCTGCTGGATACCGCATTCTAAAAACCAATATCCCAGGGCTCCGCCTGGAGCCCTGGGAATGCTGCAAAGGGCAGCGCAGTGACCATTCGCCGCGCTGCCCTTTGCGGCATTCCCAGTTCCTGTCATTGCGAAAGTAGGAACACACTGGTGTGGCAATCCCCATGTCTATAGGGATCCTGCCGGTAACAGCGCAGACAGCGGAGGCGTGAACGCATATCCAAGAAAGAGGAGTGAGCTTTTTGGAAGAGAAACAGGCTGCGGTGCAGATGCGCAACATTACCAAGCGTTTCGGCACGGTTCTTGCCAACGACCGGGTGTGGCTGAACATCTATAAAGGAGAAATCTTAGCTCTGCTGGGAGAAAACGGCAGCGGCAAGACCACCCTGATGAACATGCTCTCCGGCATCTATTTCCCGGACGAGGGGCAGATTTTCATCGACGGCCAGGAGGCTGTGATCCGCTCTCCCAGGGATGCCTTCCGCTACGGCATCGGCATGATCCATCAGCATTTCAAGCTGGTGGATGTGTTCAGTGCGGCGGAGAACATCGTTTTAGGACTTAAGGAGCCGGGGCGGCTGAACATGGACAAGGTAGCCCAGAAGGTGAAGACCATCTGCGATACCTATGGCTTTGACGTGGATCCCTACCAGAAGGTTTACACCATGTCCGTTTCCCAGAAGCAGACCGTGGAAATCGTCAAGGTGCTCTACCGGGGGGCGGATATCCTGATCCTGGACGAGCCAACCGCCGTTCTCACCCCCCAGGAGACGGAAAAGCTCTTTGCCGTCCTGCGGAACATGCGGGACAGCGGCAAGGCCATTGTCATCATCACCCACAAAATGCACGAGGTGGAGGAGCTTTCCGACCGGGTGGCCATCCTGCGCCACGGTCAGTTCGTGGGCGATATGCTCACGGCGAAAACCAATGCCCAGGAAATGACCAACATGATGGTGGGTCGTCCGGTGACGCTGAACATCGAGCGTCCCGATCCCGTTGACCCCAAGCCCCGGGTGGAGGTAAAGCACCTGACCGTCCGGGACATGGAGGGAACGCTGAAGCTGGAGGATGTGTCCTTCACCGTCAACAGCGGCGAGATTTTGGGCATCGCGGGTATCTCCGGCTGCGGCCAGAAGGAGCTGCTGGAGGCCATCGCGGGATTGCAGAAGGTTGAGTCCGGCAGCATCTGCTATGTGGATGACAATGGAAACCGGGAAGAGCTGGTGGGAAAAGACCCCCTGCACATTGCGGACATGGGCGTGTGCCTGTCCTTTGTGCCGGAGGATCGGCTGGGCATGGGTCTGGTCGGCTCCATGGACTTAACCGACAACATGATGCTCCGCTCCTTCCGGAAGGGTCGCTCCTTCTTCACCGACCGGAAAAAGCCCCGACAATTGGCGGAAAAGGTGGTACAGGAGCTGGAGGTGGTCACACCCGGCGTGTCCACCCCCGTGCGTCGGCTGTCCGGCGGCAATGTTCAGAAGGTGCTGGTAGGCCGGGAAATCGCCTCCGCCCCCAGCGTGCTGCTGACGGCCTACGCCGTCCGGGGTCTGGACATCAACGCCTCCTATACCATTTATGATCTCATTAACCGGCAGAAGAAGGCCGGTGTAGCGGTTGTCTATGTGGGCGAAGACCTGGATGTGCTGCTGGAGCTGTGCGACCGGATCCTGGTGCTCTGCGGCGGCAAGGTCAGCGGCATTGTTCCCGGCCGGGGAGCCTCCAAGCCTGAGGTCGGCATGATGATGACTCGTTTGGGAGGAAAAGCCAATGCGTAAACAAAATCGAAGCCCGATCCTGCATATCTCCAAGCGATCCGCCCTCCGCTGGTATCAGGCCTGGGGCATCCGCGCCGCCGCCATTGTGCTGGCGCTGATCGTCTGCGCCATCGTCACCACAGCCCTTACCGGCGAGGATCCCATCGGGGTCTACAAGACCATGTTTGAGGGAGCCTTCGGCACCCAGCGGAAGGCCTGGATCCTGGGTCAGAACCTGGCAATCCTGCTGTGCGTGTCCCTGGCGGTAACACCCGCCTTCAAGATGCGCTTCTGGAACGTGGGCGGCGAGGGGCAGATTCTCGCCGGCGGCCTTGCCACTGCGGCCTGCATGATCCTGCTGGGAGATAAGGTTCCCAACTGGCTGCTCATTGTGCTGATGGTCATTGCAAGTATTGCCGCCGGAGCCGTCTGGGGCGGCATTCCCGCCATCTGCAAGGCCAAGTGGAACACCAACGAAACCCTGTTCACCCTGATGATGAACTATGTGGCCACCCAGCTGGTTGCCTACTTCGTCATCGTCTGGGAGGTGCCCAAGGGCGCGGGCAAGATCGGCATCATCAACCAGAACACCCAGGCCGGCTGGCTGCCCCAGATCGGTTCCTACAAGTATCTGCTGAATATTATCATCGTGGCTCTGCTGACCTTCGTCATGTATTTCTATCTGAAACGCTCCAAGCAGGGCTACGAGATTGCCGTGGTGGGCGAGAGCGAGCGCACCGCCCGGTACGTCGGCATCAACGTGGGAAAGGTCATCGTGCGCACCATGATGATTTCCGGCGGCCTGTGCGGCTTCGCGGGACTGCTGCTGGTGGGCGGCACCGACCACACCATCACCACCACCATTGCCGGCGGCCGGGGCTTCACCGCAGTCATGGTGGCCTGGCTGGCCAAATTCAACCCCCTGGTGATGGTACTCACGAGCTTGCTTCTGGTGTTCCTCAGCCGGGGTGCCAGCGAGATCACCACCATCTATGGCCTGAACCATTCCTTCGGCGACATTCTCACCGGCATTATCCTGTTCTTTATCATCGGCAGCGAGTTCTTCATCAGCTATCGACTGAGCTTCCTGAAGCAGACCAAGAAGGAGGGCTGAGAAATGTTTGATTTTGTCTCTTTCTTTCCCCGCGCCGTCATGCAGGGCATCCCGCTGCTTTTCGGTGCCACCGGCGAGACCCTGACGGAAAAGTCCGGCAACCTGAATCTGGGCATTCCCGGCATCATGTACGTTGGCGGCATCTGCGGCGTCATCGGCGCCTTCTTCTATGAGCAGTCCGGCAACATGAATGGGCTGCTTGCGGTGCTGATCCCCCTGGTGTGCTGTCTGCTGGGGTCGCTGCTCATGGGGCTTCTGTACTGCTTCCTCACCGTGACCCTGCGAGCCAATCAGAACGTGACGGGTCTTGCCATGACCACCTTCGGCGTAGGCTTCGGCAACTTCTTCGGCGGCTCCCTTATCAAGCTCACCGGCAGTGAGGTACCCTCCATCGCCCTGTCCGCCACCTCCGCCTATTTCAGCCGGAGCCTGCCCATTGCGGACAAGCTGGGGGTTTTCGGAAAGCTGTTTTTGAGCTACGGCTTCCTTGCCTACTTCGCCGTCATTCTGGCACTGGCTTCCTCCTATGTGCTGAACAGAACCCGGGTGGGTCTTCAGCTCCGGGCGGTGGGCGAAAGCCCGGCCACTGCGGACGCGGCGGGCATTGACATTGGCCGGTACAAGTTCGTGGCCACCTGTGTGGGCAGCATGATCGCCGGCCTGGGCGGGTTGTACTACGTCATGGACTACGCCTGCGGTGTCTGGTCCAACGACGCCTTCGGCGACCGGGGCTGGCTGGCCATTGCCCTTGTCATCTTTACCATCTGGCGGCCCAACGTGGGCATTCTCAGCTCCATTCTCTTCGGCGGATTGTACATTCTGTACCTGTTCATCCCCACGGGAACGAACCTGGCGGTGAAGGAGCTGTACAAAATGCTTCCCTATGTTGTAACCATTCTGGTGCTGGTGCTGACCTCCATGCGCAACAAGCGGGAGAACCAGCCCCCGGAGAGCCTGGGCGTACCCTACTTCCGGGAAGAACGATGATATCCGCGCCGCCCGGATTTCCGGGCGGCGTTGACTTTTTTTGCCATCCATGGTAACATGATGACATCTTGCATTTGGAGGCCAATTTATGGATCAAGTAAAAGTAAATACCATTCTTTCCGCCCTGGAAAGCCAGGGCATTCCCCAGATCATCGTTTCCGATCCGGTGGTGATCTTCTATCTCACCGGCGCGAAAATCGAACCCGGCGAGCGGCTGCTGGCTCTGTACCTGAACAAGGACGGTGGCCACAAGCTCCTGGTCAACGACCTGTTCCGCCAGACGAAAGATCTGGGCGTGGAGATTCGCTACTATAACGACACCCAGGACGGTGTGGAGATCTTAAGCACCTTCGCCGATCCCAAGGCACCCATTGCCATCGACAAGAACTGGCCCGCCCGATTCCTGCTCCGGCTCCAGGAGCTGGGCTGCGGCAGCCGGTATATAAACAGCTCCGCCGTTGTGGACGGTGTGCGCCGGATCAAGACACCGGACGAGCAGGAGAAAATGCGCAAGGCTTCCCGGGGCAACGATGCCGTCATGGCGAAGCTTGTGAAAATTTTAAGCGAAAACCACACGGAGCTGGAGCTGAAGGACATTCTTCTGAAGGCCTACCAGAGTGAGGGCTTCCAGGGCTTCTCCTTTGAACCCATCACCGCCTTCGCCGGAAACGCCGCCGATCCTCACCATCGGCCGGACGGCTCCCGGGGACACTACGGCGACGGGGTGGTGCTGGACATCGGCGGTCTGATGGACGACTACTGCTCGGATATGACGAGAACCGTCTTCCTGGGCACGGTGTCCGACCGTCAGCGGGAGATTTATGAGATTGTCCGGGAGGCCAACCGCCGGGGCATCGCCGCGGCGAAGCCGGGAAATCGGATGTGTGACGTGGACAACGCCGCCCGGAGCTACATCACGGAAAAGGGCTACGGCAGGTATTTCACCCACCGCACCGGCCACTCCATCGGCCTGGAGGTACATGAGGCGGGAGACGTATCCGCGGTGAACGAGGCCATTATCCAGCCCGGCCAGTGCTTCTCCGTGGAGCCCGGTATTTACCTGCCGGAGGAAAACCTGGGCGTGCGGATCGAAGACCTGGTGCTCATCACCCAGGACGGCTGTGAGGTTCTGAACCATTATCCCAAGGAGCTTCAGATCGTTCCCTTCCCGGAAGACAAGTAACGCAAGACCCGCCCGGTAAGGGCGGGTCTCTCGACAACCAGAAGCCTCCGGAAAAGTTTCCGGAGGCTTTTCGCATCAGAACAGAAATTGCACCAGGAGCATGTAGCACACCGTGCCGCCGGCAATGGACAGGAGTATCTGCCGCTTCCACAGATGCAGCCCCACCACCACGGCGATGGCAATCAGTTCCGGCAGACCGTGGCTCCCCGTGAGCAGGCTCACATTTTTCAGGCAGTATACCACCAGAAGCCCGAACACGGCGGGAGCCAGTACCTTACCCAGGTAGGCGACCGCCTTGGGGGCGGGCTTTCCGGCGGGGAAGAGCAGGAAGGGCAGGAACCGGGTGAGCATGGTGCCCAGGACGACGGCGGCAATGGTGAGGATTCTCTGGGTCAGGGTCATGGGGCGGCACCTTCTTTCTCCAGGGCTTTGCGCAGAAGCAGCAGAATGGCCAGGATCGCGGCCATGGCCGGAAGCATGAAGCGATCCGGGCCGAAGAGCACCAGGCTCAGGGCAGCCAGCCCCAGACCCAGCAGGGAACAGGCATGATTTTCCTCCTTCAGCCACTGCTCCAGGAAAATGACCACGAACATGGCGGTCATCACAAAATCCAGCCCTTCGGTATTGAAGGAAATCAGCGAGCCGAAAAGCCCGCCCAGGGTGGCGCCGACAACCCAGTACAGCTGATCCAGTGCCGTGACCCAAAGGAGAAACCAGCTTTTGTCAACCTCCGGCGGAATCCGGGCAGAGCAGGTGACGGAAAAGGTTTCGTCACTCAGTCCAAAAATCAGGTATGGCTTTTTCCGGCCGGTGCCCTGATATTTGTCCAGCAGGGCAATGCCGTAGAACAGGTGCCGGGCGTTGACCATCAGGGTCATGACGAAGGCCTGGATGGGATTGAAAGCCCCCAGCAGCAGACTGGTGGTCACGAACTGCATGGAGCCGGCATAAACCGTCAGGCTGATGAGCAGGGGATACCAGAAGGAAAAACCGGAAACCTTCATCAGAACCCCATAGGACATTCCCAGAAACAGGTATCCGGTCAGAATGGGAATGGTGTGGGGGAACGCCGCCCCCAGGGCAGCCAGGGGCTTATTTCTCTGCGCCACTGGGAAAAACCTCCTAGGTAACCGCTGATAACGCTTGCGGATTTCATCATTGGTTACAAAAATGAGACACCTCATTATAGCAAACTGCACAGAAAAAAGCAAGCAAAGCGGCACCTTAAGAAAGACTTAATTTGTCTTTTCCTGGCAGACGGTGTATAATGCCCTCAAAAACCACAGAAAGGGGAAACCTATGAAAATTCTTGGAAAGCTCATTGAGTTCATTCTGATCCTGGCGATCCTGCTGGGACTGCTCCTTGTGGGAAAGCGGTACGGAAGGCAGATTCTGGCTCTCGTTTTGCCGGAGGGAACCACCATCGCTACCGTCCTGGAAACCAAAGCACCGGAGACCCTTCCCGAAACCCAGCCGCTTTCCACGGCGGCACCGGAAACAGCCGCTCCGGAAACGGCTGCCCCGGAGACCCAGTCTGCCCTGGAGCTGCCCATTCTGGATGTCATCGACCAGGATGTGATGCCGGGGGCGGCGGGAGCCTCCCTGCGGGCGGTGCAGGTGGCGGTGAAGCTGCTTGATTGGGGCGTGCATACCGGCCTGGACACCGAGGAAATCCGTCAGGCCACAATTGCGTGGCTTTCGGACAAGGGCAATGACGCGCAAGTGGAATTTGCCCAGAAGCTGGAAGCGGTGGACGATGCCTACAACCAGCTGCTTGCCGGAAACGCCCGGGAGCTTCTGGACGAGGCCGGATGCCAGGACACGGAAATCTTCTGGGGCAGCGACCCGGTGGCACCCATTGAGGCCATCATGGATGCGGCAGGCCTGAGAGGGTAGTGAAAAAATGGCGCGGTGCTCAGCACCGCGCCGTTTTTGCGCATATTGGGGAAACCGGAGAAGACTGCTTTTACAGCGGTATGTATTCCCCGATGGGCTTTTCCAGAAGCCGGATGATTTCCAGCTCGTCCAGGGCATCGAACAGGGCATTGTGGGTCTCCTGATAGCTCTGATCTCCGGAAAGCAGCCGGAGCATAGGCTCCACGCCGTAATTGCGCTTCATCCGGCCGGTGGAAAAGCAGTCCGCCCACGGGGGGATTTTGGGGTTATTCTGGCGGTAGATGGCTATGCGCATAATGTCGAACCAGGAAAAGCCGCCCAGCTCCGGCAGGTGATTCCGGTCAAAGCCCGCATTGTAGGCAAACAGGGAGGAAACGCCCTTTCCGGCCAGCCAGCCCGAAAGATCCTCCATGGCATCCCCCCGAGAGACATGGAGGGGTCTGACCGGAGTGTCCAGCAGCAGAACGCCTTCGTACATGCCGCCCATCGCCGCTTCCTCCGGAAAAATATAATACCGGGCGGCCACGGGTCGGAGACTTTCCTCGTCTCCGATCACTGCCCCGATGGACATGACCTGGTCGAACCAGTTGGTTTCCGTGTCGATGACCCCAAAATAGCCCATAGTTCTCTCCTGATTTTCTATTTTTGCCCGTAAGGATCCCAATAGGCGGCCGGGAAGCGGCTGGGGGAGAGCCGCTGGGCATGATACTCCGCCATGACGGCGGCGTGCAGTGCCTTGCCGCTGACGTTGCCAGCCTTCTTGCGGAAAAGTGCCCACCAGACCCGCCACTGAACCGCGTTGGCAATTTGGGGTGAGACCTCCGGCACCGCTTGGCGGAGGACATCCTGAATCCGGCGCAGCTGGAGGTTCATCACCCGGTTGTCCGTCTCCTTATCCCGAACATTGCAGGGAAGCCGGTAGAGAGGCTCCAGCAGGGAATCCTCCCGGGCACTGACGAGGGTCAGACCGCCGTCCTCCGCGTACAGCTCCAGAATGGCCAGGGGATGCTGCGGGAGAATGCGGTCAGCCATATACCGGGGCGTTTCCGATTCCGGCAGGGGATAGCGGCGGATTTCCGCCTGGGAGTATTCTGCGGGAATGGCAGGAAAAACGCCCCAGATGAACTGCATGTCCCGCAGCGCTACGTCCCGGCGCAGTGCCTCGTCTGTCAGAAACAGCTCTCGCTGAGCCCATTTTTCGCAGCCGTCCCAACCGCTGGAATCATAGCATTCCAAATCGGTGATCAGCCAGTTGTGGGGCGGCAGCTCCGGCAGAGCGGCCAGGATTCCCCTGAACTGACAGGTATCCACCGAAACACAGGCCATGGCGTCTCCTTTCTGCGTGAAAAACTGGCCGCCATCAGGAAAAATGTTTACAGAATGTACTTGGAGATGCTGGCACAGATGCTCCGGATGTTCACACCGGCCTTGAAATCAAATTGCAGCCGATTGCCGTCGCTGAAGACCAGCACCAGCTCACTGTCGATATCCAGCACACCGGCGGTCTCGATGCCGAAGTACTGCACCTTGGAGTAGGGATAGGAGAAGTAGGAGACCTTTTTGCCGGTGATGCCCTGGACGTTCACCACAAAGACGCGCTTGGTGGTGAAGATGACCTGGTCACGGACGGTCTGAAAGCACTGGATGATCTCTTCTCCGGGGACGAGAAATTCATTGACCTCCGGGCGAATCTGGGATGCAGAGACGCTTTTCAGATTCAGCAGGTTGGCATCGCCGAGAATACCGGTGGATATGGTAGCCATACATAACATCTCCTTATTTTGATTTTGTACAATCCCTTATCTGCAAAGCAGGTAGGATATTCCGATTTAAGGCCGTCTGTTTCTCCGGCCACGTCGGAAACGGTAAGCACGGCCAGATTTCATTTTTATGGTATAATACCGGAAGGGAAATGTCAAGAGACAATCGGAAAAGCATAAGGGGCAGTCTGTGGCACATTTCGGATTCATACTATAAGGCCAGATTTCCTCGATTCCAGAAATCCGCAACCCACTTTCGTGGATTGCGGATTTCTGAGAATAGGCTCAATTATGGATACAAACTGCGGTGGCGTCCAAGGCTTTGTAACTGCGCTCTAGGAAACCTCTGAATCAATCGTCTGCGGCTGATCGGCGAATCTTTTGCCCATCCGGTTGTATAGCGAATTGCAATACAAAGAGCGAAAAGTTTACAATTCAAAGACTGATGCTGTCTGCGCGAGAGGCCAGCTGCCAGAATACCCAGCGGTCCAGTGCCATGAAGTCACCGGCATTTTTGAACTGGGGCTGCTTGAACAGCATCCGAAGCGTGAGCGCTACAGCCACCTCATGCTTGCAGAGTTCGGGATATGGACAATCGCAGTAGATGTCGGTCATCACGCCATCACTGAAACGGAAATCGACACGATACCATTTGGTTCCTTCCACATAGGCGCGGCCTACACCATTCTGAACGCAGAGGTAACGGACACGACCTTCCGCGCAATAATTTACAGCCCGTTCTGCAATGGCAGAGGTAATGTCATCACAATCTTCGATGTTGTTGGTGTCGATGGTGTATCCCTCACCGGAGATCACCTCGTCCTCTTCGTCCTCTTCGCCCCTCTTTTTCTTGGGGTTCTCGGGCGGTGTGACCCAGCCGCCGAATTGTTCTGGGGTAATGGCAAGATGATCGAAGGATACCATCTTGTCCCGCACCCGGGTAAAGGAGCCGTGGATCGTCAGATCCAGAAGGGACAGTACACGTTCGTAATCTGAGGTATGGATACGGAACTTGGTGGTGACGGACACAACTACACCGGGTTCTCCGGACAGTTTGCCACTGACATAGACCACATCCCCCTCTTGAAGATCGAAGCGGTCATTGTAGTATGCCAAAGGTGCGGGATGACTGTTAAAGCGAATCTTCACCAGAGACTTCACCGGCGTGTTGCCTCTGATGGCAGCAGGGGTGGATGGCATTTCTGCCTGACTGTCGTTATTTGCCATAAAGCCAATTAATCTTTTCATAGGTAAGCCTCCCATTACAGGTAGATATGATCCATGATGGAATAGAGCTGATTGGCGTTGAAGCGCCGGTTATCGGTACCGCGTTGGTAACGCCGCGTATTCTTTCGCAGATTGCGCATACTGTCGGCCTTTTCCTTGGCTTTTTTCTTCTGCTGGCTGCGAAAAGCGTCATGCTGAACGATGTAATCCAGATAGCCAACAATCGTTGTGCTGCGTATGGCCTGGGAATGGAATCCGGGAACAATGCTGGGGATCTTTTCATATTTTTCGTATGTATTTTTATGATATAGGAAGAGCTTGTTGGCTTTCCCATTGACGATGATACGCCATTCGCTCTTCGGGGTGAGGATATGAAGCTGACCATCATCCAGCCAGCAGGACACGCCATTTTCCTGGCAGAACCGGTTTACGGCTTCCTGCTCTTTACGGAGCCTCATGCCGACAGGGGAGCAGCAGTTACACATACGATAACCGACTGTCCGGGCCTCTTCCGGAGTGGCGAATTGCTGCTTGTTCTCTTTGCGAATACGGCGGGTGATCTTGCAGTGAGGAAGATGGAATACTTTCGCAGTGCTTTTTGTGCTGTAGAATACCATGAGAATCAACTCCTTTTCTTTGTATGCCTCAATTATACAAACATATATGTCCAATAAAATGGACTTAATGCGATGGGTTGTGGGTTGTGGTAAAAATACAAAACAACAAGAATCAATATTTTATTCTGTAATCCGTAGTTTTTCTTACATGGATATGCTATGATATATACAGTTTGTAATGGGGAGGCTAGAAGATGGACAGCGTTCTTAGCTTTAAATTGACCCATGAGGATTTTCCAGTTGAATACGAAATCCTGACTCCTTATGGGGGTGACAGAATCAGTGATATAGAGCAAGAAATCCGAGAAGTTGATGACCAGTTTATGCTCTGCCAGCAAGAAGCGGATGCCATCAACGAGGACATTGATAAACTAACCAATCACGCTGACGGAGTGGATTATACCATTGCGGCATTAAGTGGTATACTTACTGGAATTATTGATAGTTTATTCGTTGGCGAATGGAACATGGCGGAAGCTAGAGCTTGGAGTTCGGAGGAAATAAATCAGCGGATTACTGAGTTTGCAAATAAAGATCCTGAGTTTTTGGAGTTTATTAAGAAGCGAAAGAATCG
>ERZ808262.530-NODE-530-length-17009-cov-8.818922_pt1 | contig 17009 bp, 16 predicted proteins | sample MGYA00520895_ERZ808262 | MGnify/ENA primary metagenome ERZ808262 (study PRJEB31516, sample SAMN03275588) | gut metagenome | biome: mammalia-associated habitat; material: feces | host: Papio cynocephalus | place: Kenya | collected 2012-08-02 ... | reverse complement strand
CAAAGCACATATTCGTGGATAAACACATCAAAATAATGATTTTGTCCGAGAAAACAGCCCTTTCTCGGACAAAAACTTCAATTTGACTATTTTGTCCTAAAAAAAGGCCTTTCCAAGGACAAAAAGTAAGACATAACAACCGCAAGACAAGAAGATGGATCCTGAAAGACTAGCCACCCATGACTTGTAAGCGGGAGAAGCCTATTGATGGGCAGAGCCTTGATTTCGCAACTCAGTGCGAACTATATAAACAAAGGCCTTATGAGTAAAGACTTAGAGCGGGATGAAGCGATAGTTACTCAACCATTACTTTTCTAATTTTAGATAGCGCCTCCTCGCCAAGTTTAGACTTCTTTTCGATGTGCTCACGAATTGACTTAACAAAAGCATTGGACTCAAAACTTGAACCTCGCACTTGCTCAAAATCCTGAATTCGACGCTTCTCTCCACCATCCGCACCAAAACTCGTCATCGCCGAGAGGCCAAATTCCTTTCGAGCATCCTCGTAAACCATATTATCAAGAGTCACGACTGAGGTCCTCCACCGCTCCACTATACCAAGCATTTGATCTCCAGAGGCCTTTGAAAGATCAATTCCATAATATTCGCGGATAATCCTATATGCCCATGTCCACTCATAATCATAGTATTTCTCGTGAATCTTAGAGAAACCTGATGTTATATCATCCACCGCATTCATTTCTCCGCTCTGAATTCTATCCATAAGTTTCTCAACAGCAGAACGTGGGGCAATCAACCCTGACAAATCCACCCAATGCACAAGACCCGTGGAAGATTCTGGATTCATCGCCAGGCGTAGCTGCTCAAGACTATTAAATGAAGAATTCATTAACCGAGTTATAAAAGAATTACCCAGAAACTTATCAATAGCAAGGCCATAGTAGGTCAATCCCTTCTGCAGTGAACTATGCTTAATTACTCCACTTTGATAAGAATAAACAGATGAATTCTCTCCTGATGTCCTCTGAAGATCCTGTAAAATACTGATTGCATTAAGCATCTTGTTCACAGTATATGGACTTAGGAGGTTATAATTTATCATATCCAATTTATCTGGATCTTTACGACCATCCCGTTGCGGCCATTTTCTCGCATCACGTATGGTACCCACAGACTTAATGTTTGCCCCCGGCATTATGTAAGAAGTACCCTGATTCTCAATTAGGTATGAAAATGGAAGATTCGAAGTGTCCTGATGGCTGACATGACGCCCCATCACAAGCGAGAATGCGCCCACCTTGGCCGGCCATAAAATATAAGAATCCGAAGTCGTCTTCGCTCCACGCTCCATAATTCCTTGATGAATAGGGCCAAGTTTATACATATGATTACTCTGGTTCGAACCGGAGCCAGCATTCATAAACGAAAACATTCCAGCAATCAGCAGCGTGGACTTATGATGCGTAACAGTATATGGACCAGCAAAAATAGCACAGGCTTCGCCATTCTCGCCTTGGCAATTGCTAAAAAAGAGCGAATCGGAAGCGGAATAGTTGTGACCAAGATGGCAAGCCTGCCCGACAAAACAACGTGAGAATGTAACTCCATCCTCAATAGACGAACCGCTACATACGATAAAGTCGTCGCCTATTACACCCACCCCAATGTGTATAGGAGCTACTTTATTAGAATTAAGACTACCATTCTTTAGACGAGCAGCTCCTTCGATTTTACAAAAGTCCCCTACCTTGACATTTTTAAGATAACCAGCATCGACAATTGTTACATTCGAGCCAATATGGCCGATAGACGAAGATACGTCCTCCACATATTTATTAATAAGTTTTTTTAATTCTTCAATAAGTTCAGGACGATGACGATAGAGAGCCATAATATAAGCTGTCTGCGCAGTTAGACGGTCGAATATAACAACCTCCCGTCCTCCTGTCTCATTTAGAACCGATGCCTCTACTCCATTTCCAAATGACGACACCCCGTCAGTTAGAATTATATCTACATTCTCGATGAAAGTATCATTTCCTATTTCATAATTGGCAATATAGTTCTTTACATTTTCTATGCAGCAGTCATTTCCTATTGTAACATTATGCAAAGTAGCATGATAAAGCCCTGAATGCTTTTTCATACCTCCCGGAAGTGTAAATTCCTTACTAAAAGAGCCAAGTCGCACTTCGCCTGAAAATCGTACCGATCTTACGAATTCGGTCGAAAAATCTTCCGATACCAATATCTTCGACCAGTCAATTGCTGAACAAGCCTGCGACTCTAGCGCCATAACTTCCTTTTCTGTAAGTTTTCTGTATTTCATACCTCATTTGGGAACTTAAATTATCACTAACTTAGTCTAATTTCCAATACAAGTTATATAGGTTAGAGTCTTTGCTCATCTGACATAATATTGGTTTTCCTGACTTTACAAAAAGTAAAGGTATGAAAATTAGGCGAATAAACAAAAAACCTAGCAGTTGTTTTGAAATAGTTTCCGAATTATAATATGAAGATTTAAAGAAAATAGAGAACTATTTATTAGCATCGTGAGCATTCATAGTGTTTACAGATTCTGTTATATACGATATGAAAAGATGTAAGCACCATTATCCCCGTTACAATCCAAGAAATCGGATAAACCATAACCAGAATATCAAAACCAGGATGAGAAGGGCATACTAGATATACCCATACAATCCGAAGAATGCAGGTACCGAAGATAGTCAATAGCATTGGCAGTACAGAATGTCCCATCCCTCTAAGTGCCGACCCAGGAATCTCATATAGACAAAGCAAAGATTCAAAGGCGACTACTGTCCTCATCCGGATATGTCCATACGCTACCACATCGTCAGAATCAGTAAAAAGCCGAAGGAAAAAGTCATCTCCAAGGACAAAAATCCAATTGGCAAGAGCACAACATACAACACTGAGCACCATGCATATCTTGAATGTCTTTTTTACTCGAAGCATCTCTCCTGCACCGAAATTCTGCCCCACAAAACTAATCGCCGCTCCATTGAATGCCGTAACTATAAAGTAGCAATATGTTTCATAATTCAATGTAGCTGCATTTCCGGCGATAGCATTAAATCCATAACTATTTATACCTGCCTGAATTATAACATTTGATATAGAAAAGACCACTCCTTGAAGCCCTGCTGGAATTCCAATTTTTAACATTCCCGAAAGTTCTTTCGCATCTATTTTAAGAGAACTCAATTTTAACTTGAATGGTTCTTCTTCTCTTGCCAATATTCTAACCACACAGACAGCACTAAAGGCATTTGAAATGGTAGTAGCGACAGCCACTCCACTAACACCCATCTTAAATACTATAACTAAAACAAGATTTAGAACAGTATTTATAATCCCGGCACCTATCAAAATATACAACGGGCGCTTCGTATCACCCATACTTCGAAGAATCGCTGATCCGAAATTGAATACCATAAAGAAAGGAATACCTATAAAGTAGATAACAAGATATGTTACAGACATATCCAACACCTCCTGCGGAGTGCCCATTAATTCATGAACAGGCCTCGCCACGACTATTCCGAGTACCATGAGGATAACTCCACTGATAACGGAAAGCATACCGGTTGTACTTACGGCTTTCTGTATATTTACTTTATCGTCACAGCCAATATGATTAGAAATAACAGCATTAGCCCCCATGGAGATACCGACAAACAGATTGATCAACAAATTAATCACGGGGGTATTACTTCCCACAGCGGCAAGAGCTTGACTACTGGCAAATCTACCCACCACTGCAATATCTACTGAATTGAACAACTGCTGCAATATACTGCTTGCAGCAAGAGGCAAAGCAAACGCAATTATCTTCCCGAGCAATGGCCCGTGAAGCATATCAACTTCATTTTTAACCATACACTACTAAAACTCACATTCCGCCCATGCGAAACAGAATACACTCTAACTATTTTCGGGGTGCAAATATAATACAAAACACAAATGCCTAATCCATCATAAAGACAAATTAGACATTCCTTTGCTGTAGTAGTTCCAAAATAACAATACGTTATTGTATGGTTCTCAAGCGTTTACTATATTTCCCGCAAATTTTCTATTCCGACAAGGTAATAGTCCGCCCAGAAGGGATGCCATAATCGGCAGTCACATCCCACGTGGCGTCCTTGCTCTTTACAAAACTTGCAGTGGGGTTTTCACATAAAATGAAAACACCCAGTCCATCATAAAGACAGACCGGGCAATTTTCTCTGTGTGGTCCCTGTAGGGCATGATCCTACGACCCCCTGATTATGAGTCAGATGCTCTAACCAACTGAGCTAAGGGACCGGAAAAAGAGTTGTATATCCTCCATTTGGATTGCAAATATACAAACTCTTTTTGTTATTATCAAACTTTGATCTCTACATCTACACCTGCAGGCAACTCAAGTCTCATAAGAGCATCTACTGTTTTAGCATTGCTCCCTTCAATATCGAGAAGTCTACAATATGTATCGAGCTCAAACTGCTCACGACTCTTCTTATTAACGAAGGTGGAGCGGTTGACCGTGAAAATCTTCTTGTTGGTAGGAAGCGGAATAGGTCCGTTTACCGTAGCGCCAGTAGACTTCACTGTCTCAACGATTTTCGCTGTCGACTTATCGACGAGCATATGATCGAATGATTTGAGTTTAATTCTAATTTTTTGGCTCATATTTACAATTTTTTACTATTACTCATCCTCATCGGACAGCTTGTATCCACTCTTCTCAATGATATCCTTAGCCATAGCAGCAGGAACCTCCGAGTAGTGATCGAACGACATTGTACTTGTAGCACGACCAGAAGAAAGGGTACGAAGCACTGTCACATAACCAAACTGCTCTGCAAGAGGGACATACGCCTTTATAATACGAGCTCCATTAGCTGTAGAATCCATAGCTACAATCTGTCCGCGACGACGATTAAGGTCACCTACGATATCACCCATATAATCCTCTGGAGTTACAACCTCCAAATTCATTATAGGCTCTAAAAGGACAGGCTTGCACTTAGGACAAGCGTGACGGAATGCCATACGCGCAGCAAGTTCGAAAGAAAGCTGGTCTGAATCCACAGGGTGGAATGAACCATCGAGCAAAGTAACCTTCAAAGACTGAACCTCATATCCTGCAAGAACACCATTCGCCATAGCAGAACGGAATCCTTTCTCTACACAAGGTATAAACTCCTTAGGAACGTTACCTCCCTTAACCTGATTTTCGAACTGTAGTCCAGTAACACCTGGATCAGCTGGTCCGATTTCAACGATAATATCAGCGAATTTACCACGTCCACCAGTCTGCTTTTTAAAGACTTCGCGATGTGTTGTAGTGGTAGTAATCGCTTCTTTGTAGTTTACTTGAGGTGCACCCTGGTTAATCTCTACACCGAACTCTCTGCGAAGACGGTCTACGATAATATCCAAGTGAAGTTCACCCATACCACTTATGACTGTCTGTCCGGTTTCGTGGTCAGATTTTACCTGGAAGGTAGGGTCCTCTTCTGCAAGTTTTGCAAGTGCAAGCCCAAGCTTGTCAAGATCACCTTGTGTCTTAGGCTCCACTGCGATACCAATAACAGGATCTGGGAACTCCATAGACTCAAGTGAAATAGGAGCATTTTCTGCACAAATCGTATCTCCTGTTCTTAGGTCCTTGAAACCTACTGCTGCACAGATATCACCAGCTTCTACAAAAGGAATTGGATTCTGATGATTTGAATGCATCTGATACAAACGCGCTACACGCTCTTTCTTTCCTGATCTTACATTAAGCACATACGAACCGGCCTCGAGTTTTCCTGAATATGCACGCAAGAATGCTAGACGTCCCACGAAAGGATCTGTAGCAATCTTGAATACAAGAGCGCAGAACGGCTCATCAGGAGAAGGTTTACGCTCGATTTCATTACCAGTTTCAGGATCTGTACCCTTAACGGCACCCTTATCAAGAGGAGAAGGAAGGTAGCGTACTACAGCATCTAGAAGGAACTGAACACCTTTGTTCTTGAAAGATGAACCACAGCACGCTGGAACGATCTGCATTTCAATCGTACCTTTGCGTAGTGCTGCTATGATTTCTTCCTTGGTCAAAGAATCAGGGTCCTCGAAATACTTCTCCATAAGGGCATCATCACACTCAGCGGCTGTCTCCACGAGTTTATCGCGCCAAATAGCCACTTCATCTGCCATATCGGCAGGGACATCCTTAATTTCGTAATTTACAAGTTCGTCTGTGGAATTGTAATAAATAGCCTTCTTATCAATTAGGTCAACAATACCCTGGAATTTATCCTCTGCTCCTATAGGAAGGCAGATAGGCACTGCTGTAGCTCCAAGTTTTGTCTTGATTTCCTCCACCACAGCTAGGAAGTCGGCTCCTACACGGTCCATCTTATTGATATACGCAATCTTCGGAACCTTGTATTTATCGGCCTGACGCCATACGGTCTCAGACTGTGGCTGAACACGTCCCACTGCACAGAATGTTGCAACAGTACCGTCAAGCACACGAAGTGAGCGTTCTACCTCAACAGTGAAATCTACGTGACCCGGAGTATCTATCAAGTTAATCTGATACGTACCTCCGTTATAATGCCAGAATGCAGTAGTTGCTGCTGAAGTAATGGTGATACCGCGCTCCTGCTCTTGAACCATCCAGTCCATAGTAGCGCCGCCATCGTGAACCTCTCCTATCTTATGAGTTTTTCCTGTGTAATAAAGGATACGCTCAGAAGTGGTGGTCTTACCGGCATCGATGTGAGCCATGATACCGATATTTCTTGTGAACTTAAGATCTCTTTTAGCCATTGAATACTAACTACTAACTAAATTAAAAACGGAAGTGTGCAAATGCCTTGTTAGCCTCTGCCATCTTGTGCATATCCTCTTTACGCTTGTATGCACCACCTTCGTTATTGTAGGCTGCAACGATCTCTGCGCACAATTTTTCTGCCATAGAGTGGCCTGAACGTTTACGGGCGAAAACGATAAGGTTCTTCATAGAAAGGGACACCTTTCTTTCAGGACGCAACTCTGTAGGCACCTGGAAGTTAGCACCACCGATACGACGTGACTTAACCTCTATCTGAGGGGTTACGTTCTCGAGTGCCTTCCTCCAAATATCTAGAGGAGCCTTGTCAGAATCTTTCATCTTCTCGCCTACCATGTCAATGGCATCGTAAAAAATAGAATACGCGATACTCTTCTTCCCCTGCAACATAAGATTGTTCACGAAACGGGTAACCTCGACATCGTGAAACTTAGGATCAGGAAGTAGAATCCTCTTTTTAGGCTTCGATTTTCTCATTTTTCTAAAAAATTAAAGATTAAAAACCATCCTTTTCGACTACTTCTTTGGTCTCTTAGCTCCGTAGAGTGAACGCGACTGAGTTCTTCCCTCTACACCAGCTGTATCCAAAGCGCCTCTAAGGATGTGGTAACGTACACCTGGAAGGTCCTTCACACGACCACCGCGAACAAGCACGATTGAGTGCTCCTGCAGGTTGTGACCCTCGCCAGGGATGTAGGCATTGACCTCTTTAGCATTAGAAAGACGCACACGTGCAACCTTACGCATAGCAGAGTTAGGTTTTTTAGGTGTGGTTGTATACACACGCACGCAAACGCCACGCTTCTGAGGACAAGCATCCAACGCACGAGATTTCGATTTGAGCTCGATAACCTCGCGTCCTTTGCGAACTAATTGTTGAATTGTTGGCATAAATAATTGTTAATAAAAATGTTTTTACCCCCAAAATTGGGGCTGCAAATATAAGAATAATTTTTCTATTTTCTATCTATAATTCACAAACTCCACATCTTTTTTGCTCTTTTCAGCATAATACTCATCGCTACAAGCCTTTGCAAGTGCTGTTTTTACCCCTTGCTCATTTCCTTCACGAGCATACGCAATCGCTGCTATATAGGCGTCTCGAGGTGTGTCGCAAGTAGCCTTCGCCAAAGCCTTTTCTATCTGTCCGTCAAGGATATAAGCCAACACCTCATTAGCACTTCCGCTGCCTTCAAGCATTTTTGCAGCTTCCGTGTACTTACCCTCAAGAATTAATAAGGTTCCTAAATTTCTATGTGCATAAGAATTCCCTGAACGCAAGAAGTACTTACGAGCCGCATCATAATTTTCCTTTCGTAGCTCTATCACACCACGAGCATTAAGAACATCTGCATCTTCGCCCACATTGGCAAGATACGTTAAAGCCACATCGTTTTTATTCTCATCTAACGCTATCATCGCCAAATTATAATAAGCCGTCTGTGAAAGAAATCTTTGAGATGCATATCTATAATAGAATTTTTTCAGGCCAATGTCATCCACTATTGAGGCCAAGTGCAGAACTTCCGGCTCGCTCAGTAGGGAAAGATGTTTGTCGGCCAATTCTAAAAGTTCAGCATCCGAATATCCTATATGATCGGCGTTTACCACAAAGGTGGCCCTTCTCAAACTCGGGAACACTTCCGTCTTCAACTCATCATATATAAACGAGAGATTCTTCATCTCAGACTCTCGCACAGCAGGATCGGAATACATAGATAAAACCCTTAGAATAAGATCTTTTTCAGGAATATCTGAATTCTCCAAGGCTTCTTTGAAGCCCTCCCAATCTTGTCCTACGCTCTTTATAGCCATCGAATCTGCCTTCATATTCCCGGCCATATCCTTCCATGCATTAACGGCAGCATCGGCCCTCTTGTCCGAAAGTTCGGCATTATACTTCTGGCCACCCTCAGGAGATGCGTATGCCACGATCTGTGTCCCCGTAACTTTATATCTATCATCTTCCTTAATATCCGAAAGATATGATTTATAGACAGATACAGCATTCCTGTTATGCGTATTGGATTTTACTGAAGACGAATTCACATCGAAAAGTATGCTGGTTTCAGTACTATGGTGAGTGACGCGCTCATATCCATCTGGCTTATATTCATACTCCCCGCTTACTTGAACAAGACGATAAGTAGCATTACATCCGTCCGCAACTTTTATCGGCGATAGAGCCATCTTCTTATCTCCATATATAATAGTAGGTCTTAATTCCAGACGGCATTGCTCCATGCCAGGAAGAAAATCAAAAGAAATGGTTTCTCTATGCGTCATTCCCTTAACAGGAACTACTTTGTAATTAGCCATTATCTTCTCTCCTTGATATATAAATGGCTTTCCTGTACGTTGCTGCCCTTCGCCATAAACGAGCACCGGCGTCATAACCATCATAGTGCGCTGGTCAAAATAGCCTTCAGGAAATGTCATAGTGACATTCGCCTCTATCTTATTATTCTTTACCACAAGAACTTCTGGAGAAGATTTAACTGTAATATCCTTCACTTCCCTTTTCATCTGTCCCTGCGGGGTGGCGCATCCTAACACGAGAAATATCAACGCCGTTAAAATTCCGATTTTTTTCATTGTTTAAACTCTTCAACTATTCGCGCAAATATACGCTATACTGGCCGAAATTCCAATTTGGAGAGATTTTCCGCTAACCGTTTTTTTTATTAACTTTGTCCGATATGGATAGCCAAGAACTGCAACGTATTAAAAATAGATATGATATAATCGGCAATAATGCCGGTCTTAACTATGCTCTAGAGACAGCACTAGCCGTAGCCCCGAGCGACCTTACGGTCTTAGTTTCCGGTGAGAGCGGTGTAGGAAAAGATGTAATATCTCGCATTATTCACGACTATTCGCGAAGGAAAACCGGTCCCTACCTTGCTATAAATTGTGGTGCAATACCTTCAGGCACCATAAATGCAGAGTTGTTCGGACACGAAAAGGGTTCATTTACAGGAGCCATAGCGACGCGTAAAGGCTACTTCGAAGAAGCCGATGGAGGCACGCTCTTTCTTGATGAAATAGGCGAATTACCTAAAGACACTCAAGCTCTACTTCTACGTGTTCTTCAAGATGGAGAATACATGAAAGTGGGTTCATCTAAAATAGAGAAAACTAATGTGAGGGTAGTCTGCGCAACAAATGCTAATCTAGCCCACGCTGTAGCTGAAGGTAAATTCCGCGAAGACCTCTATTACAGGTTAAATGCCATACAGATCAACCTACCGGCACTTCGTGATAGGAAAGACGATATCTATCTATTGTTCAGGAAATTCACCTATGATTTTTCTCAAAAGAGCGGACTCTGCAAAATAGCCCTCTCTCACGACGGAATCACAGCACTGCAGGATTATCGTTGGCCCGGAAACATAAGGCAATTAAAAAACTTTACGGAGGCTCTAACAGTCTTAGAATCAGAGCCAATATCGAGCCGCGCGGATAGAATCGAATTATCTGCTGATAAAGTAAAAGCTCACCTGCCACAAGAATTTGACTCTTTGTTACCATCTATCTCTATCGCGTCGGATGGCAACTCTTCAGAAATCAGCGGGGAGGATATGCGAGCCATTGTCAAAGCAATATTTGACCTAAAACAAGAGGTGGACCGACTAAGGAGAATGGTCGAGGAAAAACCACACGAAGTGCAGTCAGCATCGCCGCAACGAATAACCGATGATGCTGATTGGCAGGAAAATCTTCAGGAAACAGCAGCCACTCCGACCTATTCCCTAAAGCAAAGCACTGATAGCCTATACAAACAGGCATTAGACAAATACAACGGGAAGGTCAAGCCGGCAGCCGCCGAGTTAGGTATTTCTGAAAGAACGTTGTATCGCTGGTTAGACAAACAGAAAAACAATGCGCAATAGACTTCTAACTTACATTATAGTATTATTTTGCGTCATATCGTGTGGTATCTATTCCTTCTCAGGAACATCCATACAGAGTGATGTCAGGACCATTACTATCAATTATTTCGATTATAAGGCACTTAAGGTAAACCCTACCTTGAGCAACGACTTGACGGAGGCCTTGCGCAACCAATTCAAAAAAATGACTAACCTTGAGCAGGTGGATATGGATGGCGACTTGGAAATAACAGGGGAAATCACGAATTACGATGTTAAAGCCACTGCTATAACAGCGGGAGATGTCGCTTCGCAAAACCGCCTTACAGTCAGCGTTAAAGTGTCTTTTGTCAATAGGAAACACCCGGAAGATGACTTTACGAACAAGAGTTTTTCCGCATACTCGGATTTCGATGCCACCAACTCTCTTGATGCTGTAGAATCAACCCTCGTATCTGAGATTATAGAAAAACTGGTGGATGATATTTTTAATGCAAGTGTGGCGCAATGGTAAAAACACGTAAAGATGTCATGACACTTGACACCCTTAATCTGGAAGAGCTTTCCGGGGTAGTCAGCATATATCCATGGTTCGCAGGTGCTCGGCTCGAGCTATGCAGAAGAATGGCCGAATTAGGGGATGAAACTTGGAGCATAGATAAATATGCCCTGCAAGCATTGTATGTTCCATCCAGGAAAAAGATCTATGAGATATTAAAGCGCAAGACCTCTCCTAAGCAGGAACCTGATAAATCATCTTCTTCCACAACAAAGCCAAGCCGACAAGTATATGTCATAGGAGGCGACTACTTTTCTGTCGAACAATATGCTCAGGCTAAAAGATCAGAAGACAATATCTTCGCGTCCTTTATCAATAATGCCATAGAAAATAGTAAAACCACACCTACCACCTTTGTTGAAAGTTCAGACTCGGCGGATTTTTGCACTGAAGAATTGGCAAAAGTCTATTTGGAACAAGGTTACCCTGAGAAGGCCAAGCAAATTTATTCAAAACTAAGTTTGCTAATCCCAGAAAAAAGTATTTACTTTGCATCCCTTATTGAAAAAATAGATAAATAAATATGAACGCATTATTCACAACATTAGTCGTGCTTATCATTATCGCAAGCCTCCTTCTTATATTGGTGGTATTGCTTCAAAATGGTAAAGGGGACGGCATGGCCAGTAATTTTGTGGCTGGTAACCAGACGTTTGGCGTGCGTCAAACCGCTGACATCCTAGAAAAGATAACTTGGGGGCTTGTTTGTTTTATAGCCGTCGTTTCCATCATCGCATCATTTACAACGAACACTAAATCTTCTGATGGGGAGTTTAATAATAAGATGGAAAATGTAGTTGAGCAGCCAGAATTTCCTGTGGCTCCTGTTCAGCAAGAATCTCCTAATCAGGACACTAACGAGTAATATACGCTTATTCTACACAAGCTATTGTAGCGACACTTATGCGAATCGTTCTATTTAGAGCGGTTCGTATTGTTTTATGGCACTCCGCAAGTGTGGAACCTGTCGTAAACACATCATCAACTAATAGGATATGTCTTACCTGAGCAAATTCACTAATAAATTGCTGAGCTACTTCAAAAGAGCCGGAAATGTTGGCCTGTCTAAAAGATGTATCCACTTTTACTTGACTAATAGTGTATTTCTTTTTCCGTAGAAAACTATTACTTACTCTTACTCCCCATAAATTCCCTAATCTGTTGGCAATTATCTCTGCTTGGTTATATCCCCTATGAAAGCGCCGTTTTCGGTGCACCGGCACCGGAATAATCATATCTACATCCGCAAGCCAAGGAGCACGCTTTATTATATATAACAGCCTTTCAGCAAAGTGTTTACCTACCGATATATTCCCATTATACTTTAAGGCCCAAGGAATATGCGAATACACCGATCCACTCTGATAACGCATCAGGGCTATGGCCCACTGGTAGGGCATATACTCTTCTGGCATTATCTGCATAAGGCGCTCATTATAAAAATCGGCCATGCGATTATGACTCATTAGTTCAAAATGAGTATAAGGAAAATTCAAAGCACAGGGCAAACATATATGGCATTCCTGCAAATTCAATGGACGTCCACAGACGACACACACCCGTGGCAATACTATATCAACAGCTGCCATTACAAAAGTTTTCAGTTTAAGTTTAGATAAGTCTCTCACATAAATAATGTTAAATAAACCGGCTCTATCGCTCCAGTTCTTTCCTATTTAGTAATGTGTAAAAAATAAGTTGTATCAGATTAGAATGAGATTTTCGAGGATAGATTTCTTTTCTCATCAGTTATACAACTTGCGAAACTTAAATCAATACGACATTCCGCCACAGCAGTGAATAACTTGGCCCGTAACATAAGAAGACAGCTCGCTCGCTAAAAACAGCGCCACATTAGCTACTTCTTCAGGCTTTCCGCATCGCTTAAGCGGAATGGTTTTAGCCCACTCGGCACGAAGTTCTTCCGGAAGAGAAGATGTCATATCTGTGTCAATAAATCCAGGGGCGATACAGTTCGAACGAACTCCACGAGAGCCGACTTCCTTCGCAACAGAAGTGCTAAGTGCAATAATACCAGCCTTAGAGGCGGCATAATTGGCCTGTCCAGCATTACCTGCTATACCCACAACCGAAGAAAGGGAGATTATACTTCCATTTCTCTGGCGCAGCATCTGTGGAACCACCGCATGTGTGAAATTAAATGCCGATTTCAAATTACCATTAATCACGGCATCCCACTGCTCTTCGCTCATTCTTAAAAGAAGCGTATCCCGAGTAATTCCGGCGTTATTTACCAAGATATCTATCCTTCCGAACTCTTCAATTACCTGTTTTACAAGTTCGTGCGCAGATTCGAAATTCGAGGCATCTGATGCATAAGCCCTGACTTTCTTACCATATTGGGCCAACTCTTTCTCCGTAGCATCGGCCGCCGCCTTGTTCGACAAATATGTAAAAGCCACATCTGCACCTTCTTGAGCAAATCTTAAAGCAATAGCTTTTCCTATACCTCGCGAACCGCCCGTAACGAGCGCAATTTTTCCTTCTAATAATCCCATAATTATCTGTTATTCATAGCATTTTCCACTTCCTGAGGAGTTATAGCCAAGCGATCTCCTCCAAGCCTTCGCGCTCCGTTTTCAGTTACCAGGACATCGTCCTCGAGACGGATTCCGCCGAAATCATAATAATCTTTCAGCTTTTCATAATCTATTTCGCCTATGCCAATTCCTTCGTCCTTCCATTTCTCGATAAGTGCTGGAATGAAATAAATCCCCGGTTCATCGGTAATTACATTCCCCGGTTTAAGACGGCGCGCCATACGAAGACTCCCAAGGCCGAGTTGCGAACTGCGGTACTGACCCTCGTCATACCCGACCAAATCCTCGCCATAATCTTCCATATCATGGACATCGAGCCCCATATTATGTCCAAGTCCGTGTGGCATGAATAATCCAGCATAACCTTTTGCTACTAACTCCACAGGATCTCCATGAACCAAGCCAATTTCACCGAGACGCTTAAGCATATATTCGCACACGGCGATGTGCACGTCCCGATAAGCAACACCAGGCTTTATAAGACTGAAAGCCATATTATTACACTCACATACTATTTGATAAATATCCTTTTGCTTATTAGTATAATGTCCCCCTGTCGGGTATGTGCGGGTAAAATCCGAAGCATAATGTTCATTACTTTCCACTCCGGCATCGATTACCAGTAGTTTCCCAGGCTCTATTCTTTTTGCGTGGCTATGACAGTGAAATACTTCTCCATGCTGAGTTAAAATAGTGGCAAAGCTAACGCCCCATCCCTTTGAAAGCGAAAAACCCTCCATTTCTCCCACTATATCTTGTTCTATCACTCCGGCTCTTATAGCATTACGAGCGATGGTGTGCATCTGCTGGCCGAGAACACATGCAGCGTCTATCAACTCTATCTCCTGCGCATCTTTAACTAATCGCATATCTATAAGTGCCTTAACTAAAGGAAGAGAAGCATCTGCACAGCCTTTCTTCCCTTGACTAAAACACTGCGAAGGTTTGATTCCTACTAATGATGCGATAAGCTCGGAGTTATAGTTTCGAGAAGCAGGGACGAAGTGTATCCTCCTGCCTGCTACATATTTGGCCAATTCAGAATATGCTGCAGTATTTTCTACTCCACTGGATTCGGCATAATCTCTAATGGATGGAGTAGGGCCGTTCCATATTATATCATCGATATCCGAATCGTCTCCGAAAAGAGTCGTCTTGCCATTTTCTAAATCAATTATTGCAGCAAGACGTGGCTCATCTATACCGAATAAGTAGAGCCAAGTACTATCTTGTCTCCATTTATAGCAGTTATCTCGGTACTGCGCCGCAGAATCTACATTACCGATGAATAGAGCGACGCCATTCTCGCCGGAAAGTCTTTTTAGAAGTTCCGCGCGACGTTTCATATATGTTTCCTTTCTAAGCATACCGCAAAGTTATGCAAAATAATAGTATCTTTGCATCCCTAAATTTTAGTAGTTGTATATTTCTAATCAGTATTTCCGAAAAGGATAGAATCCGTTTTTATGAAGATAGAATTATCAGGCCATTATACACATAGAAGACTTTTATTGTCATCGATACCGAGCATGGCCATGATGATAATAGGAAGCCTTTATAGCATAGTCGATGGACTTTTCGTGTCCAACTATGTGGGATTGACACCTTTTGCCGGATTAAATATCGCTTGGCCCGCGATTATGGTAGTGGGCGCCTTGGGGCTGATGGTGGGCACCGGAGGTAGTGCCATTATTTCCATAATGCTAGGGCAAAAGAACTTAGAAAAAGCGTGTGAGACATTTACCTCATTATTGGTTTTTACCATACTTTTAGCGATAGGGCTTGGAGTGCCGATGTATTTTCTAATGCCTAAAATCGTAGTACTTTTGGGAGCGGAAGGTGAAGAATTAATTTATAATGCAACCCTTTATGGGCGGGTATTTGCCATAGGTATGCCTGCTTTCATGCTTCAAACCGCTTTTCAGCCATTCTTTATGGCTGCAGAAAAGCCGGAACTTGGCACAAAACTATCATTGGCCTGTGGGGCCACCAATATGATTCTGGATGCGCTGTTTATCGTCGTGTTCAAATGGGGATTGGCAGGAGCCGCGATAGCATCGATATTGGCCTGTTGTATAGGCGGTTTCTTCCCTTTGTGGTATTTTAAGTTCCGTAGATCTGAAGGCCAATTAAGAATTACCCGCATCAATTTTGACAAAAAAGTATTGGCACATACCTGCACAAACGGGAGTTCCGAGTATATAGGAAATATCGCATTTTCGCTCGTAAGTATGTGTTATAATGCCCAACTTATGAAATTTTTCGGAGAAAGTGGAGTAGCCGCCTATTCTGTAATAATGTACATAGGCTATATTTTCGCAGCCATTTTCATTGGTTATAATCTTACCGTGTCTCCAGTGGTTGGGTATAATTATGGAGCCGGAAACAGCAAGGAATTACATAGTATATTGTCTAAAAGTTTTACTATTCTATTTATTTTAGGGGCGGGAATGGTTGTCATAGCTCAGGTGATAGCATATCCTGCTGCCCGTCTATTTGTGGGGTATGATGCTAGTATAGTGTCTCTTACAACACACGCAGAGCGCATATACATGTTAAGTTTTCTTATAGGTGGACTAAATATGTTTACATCGGCATGGTTTACTGGGTTAGGTAATGGAGCCGTTTCTGCCGTAGCCGCATTCACTCGTTCTCTTATTTTCGAATTAGGGTGCGTGTTCTTACTCCCTATGATTTTCGGAGCAGATGGAATATGGTATTCTGTAATAGTCGCCGAATTCCTATCGCTTATTCTTTGTGTTATTCTTCTTAAAGTATTCAAAGGAAAATATAATTATTAGCCTTTAGTAACTTGTCGCAAATGTACAGGCTATTTACTGGTGCAGTGGCGGATTTCAGAATTGCACTGTTTTAGTAGCACTAACCGATTTTCCATCTGCCCCTATCATTTCTATCTTTATATTTAAGTAATCCTTAAAAAACAACTTGCAATTTTTTGAAGATTACTTAAATACTATATTTGCAGAATATAATGACTCGCTATGCCTAATACATTGTTGAATAATGGAAAATTTTCTGAAAATATACCGCAACTTCTATGGAAAGGTGTACACTTTCGTTTTGTCTATGGTAAAAATAAAAGCTAACGCACAAGACATCACTCAAAATATCTTTCTTAAACTCAATACTTCGTTAAAAATTAACAATATTCTAGTTTAATATTTAATATTCAATAC
>ERZ808262.528-NODE-528-length-17089-cov-3.545262_pt1 | contig 17089 bp, 12 predicted proteins | sample MGYA00520895_ERZ808262 | MGnify/ENA primary metagenome ERZ808262 (study PRJEB31516, sample SAMN03275588) | gut metagenome | biome: mammalia-associated habitat; material: feces | host: Papio cynocephalus | place: Kenya | collected 2012-08-02 ... | reverse complement strand
TCGAAATCGAGTGGCAGAAGAAGCAGGAAGAGAAAGAAAAGAACCGCGAAAGGCGCTGGCGGCGCTAAGGGCGAACAAGGCAAGAGCCCGGAGAGCCCTCACAAGCGGGCGAGAAAATCGTGGAAGACGCGCGTATCCGCCGTCAATTCCGGATGCCAGGCGAGCGCCGTAATCGCCCCCTGGCGGACAGCTGTCGCAGAGCCCGCGTGGGTCGAAAGCGTCTCCACGCCGGGGCCGACCGCCTCGATGCGGGGTGCGCGGATGAACGTCATGGGCACGTCCTGCAAGGCGCCGTAAGCACCGCGGGCGATGAAGCTGCCCAACTGGCGTCCGTACGCATTCCGCGCCACGGTCACGGCGAGTTCGCCGAACCAGACGGTCGGGTCGCCCGCCAGCTTTTCCGCAAGCAGAATCAGTCCGGCGCAGGTGGCGAAAGTGGGGAGTCCGGCGGCGATCCGTTCCTTCAGCGGGGCGAAAAGTCCCAGGTCCTTCAGCAACTTGCCCTGCACGGTCGACTCGCCGCCGGGCAGGACCAGCGCGTCGAACGGACGGGCGATATCCGCCAATTCGCGGATTTCGAAGGTATCCGCCCCCGCCGCCTGGAAGGATTTCTCCTGTTCGGCGAAGGCGCCTTGCACGGCAAGGACGCCGACACGGGGACGGTTCGCGGCGCTGCTCATTTGCCGCGCTCCTCCATGATGGTCTGGATTTCGTCCGCGTTGATGCCCACCATCGCCTCGCCCAGGTTCTCGGAGAGTTTGGCGATGAGTTTCGCGTCCTTCCAGTTGGTGACGGCCTGCACGATGGCGGCCGCGCGCTTGGCCGGGTCGCCGCTCTTGAAGATGCCGGAACCGACGAAGACGCCTTCCGCCCCGAGTTCCATCATGAGCGCCGCGTCCGCCGGGGTCGCCACGCCGCCCGCGGCGAAGTTCACGACCGGGAGTTTGCCCTTCTCGTGCACCTCGCGCAGCAGGTCCAGCGGAACCGCCAGCTGCTTGGCCGCCTCGAAAAGCTCGTCCTCGCGCAGGGACGCCACGCGGCGGATTTCGCTCTGCATGCGGCGCATGTGGCGCACGGCCTGCACGACATCGCCCGTGCCCGGTTCGCCCTTCGTGCGGATCATTGTCGCGCCCTCGCCGATGCGCCGCAGGGCTTCCCCGAGGTCGCGCGCACCGCACACGAACGGCACGCTGAACTGCGTCTTGTCGATGTGGTAGAGGTCGTCCGCCGGCGACAGCACTTCGCTCTCGTCGATGTAGTCGATCTCGATCGCCTCGAGAATGCGCGCCTCGGCGATGTGGCCGATGCGGCACTTGGCCATGACCGGAATCGACACCGCCTCCTGGATGCCCTTGATCATCGCCGGGTCGCTCATGCGGCTCACGCCGCCGGCCGCGCGGATATCCGCCGGGATGCGCTCCAGCGCCATGACCGCGCACGCGCCCGCCGCCTCGGCGATCTTCGCCTGCTCGGGCGTCGTCACGTCCATGATCACGCCGCCCTTGAGCATCTGCGCCAAGTTACGGTTGACTTCCTGCCGTTCGTTCATTCTTTTTGTCCTTTCATCTGATTCCTTCGCGCGCACCGGGAACCGAAAACCCTCCGTGCGGCTACGGGGAGATATTGTACCACTTCCGCGGCGTGAGTACAATGGCAGTGATTGTATGGACGGCAATTCTCAGGCCTGGGCGCGTCCGAGCGCCGCGAGCGCGGGGCAAACCGCGTCCGAATCGGGATTGACCCACTCGAAAGGGAAGGTGCGGCACTTGTCGGGCTTGACCGGATTCAGGCGGCAGAGGTTTCCCGCCGTCAACCACACGCACGCGCCGTCCGGGCGGCTGCGCAGGATGAGTCCGCGGCGGTCGGGCGCCAGGAGCGTATCCTCGGCGATGAAGTCGGCTTCGGACTTCCCGAGGAACGCGGCGATGCGGGCGATTTCGAGTTCCGAGACGCGCACAATGCCGTCCGGAATGCGGCAGCAGGCGCCGCAACAGCGGCATCTAAAAGCGCCGCGCAGGCTGGACTCCCTGTTCATGACGGCTTGTTCAAAACGGCGAAAAGGCGGGGGAACCACATGAGGACGATGCCGTCCGCGCGCGGCGTGTAGACCCGGGCAAAGCGGGACTGGACCTCCGCAAGAAACGCGTCGCGCAAATCCGCGGGAAGCGCCGCGACGAAAGGACGCAAACGCGAGCCCATGTACCAGTCCACAAGCCCCGCCACGCCTGCGACGGGCACGGCGTAATCGGTCCGCCAAAGCGAACAGTCTTTCGTCAAGCCGCGGGAGAGATCGAAGTACTCGTCTTGCGCGAGCGTCCCCAGATCATGCACGCCGGCAAGATACGTGCGCCACGGCGCGGATCTTCCAAGGTCGTCCAAGATGGGCGAAATGGGCATTTGGTCCGTAAGCGGAATCTGGAAGGCGAGCGTCCCGCCGGGGGCGACATGGCGCCAGAGGGCGGGAATCAGCGTCGCGTGGTCCGGAATCCATTGCAGGCAGGCGTTGGAAAAGACAAGGTCGTAATTCCCGGCGATTTCCGGACAGTCCGGCGTCAGCGTCACGTGAAGAAACGCGAGGCCGGGATGCGTTTGGCGCGCTTGCGCGAGCATGGCCGGCGAAGAATCGATACCGGTCAAATGCGCCGCGGGGAAACGCGCGGCGAGAACGGCCGTGCTGTTGCCGGGGCCGCAGCCGACGTCCAGGACGGTCCGGGGTGAACAGGTCACGCGCGCGACCAGATCGCGCACTGGCTGGGTGCGGCTGTGCGCGAATTTCAAGTACCGCGCGGCGTCCCAGTCGTTCGCCCCTTGCGTCGCCAAAGATTGTTCGTTCATGATGGAAGGGAGTATAGCACATCCGCCCAAAGAAAGCAAGGGATTCGCGTGCGCGGACAAAGGAAACAAAAAACGGGGCGTCTCCTAACCTAGAAACGCCCCGACAGTGGTTAAAATGCGCAGTGGAAAAAGGAAAAACCTCCAGCTGCGCAAAACCGTTTACTTGACGACCTTGCGGCCACCCCAACCGGCGGAACCCGCACCGCCCTTGGCCTCTTCGTGCGGACGGAGCGAACGCACCGCCGCGCCGGCCTGCCACATTTCGTGGTTGTGCAAATCCTCGAGCTTGGCGAGCATCTTCTCCTTGTAGTCCGCGCAACCCGTGTCGCGAATGACTTCCTTCGCCTCCTTCATCGTCTTCACGCTGTTGTAGAGGCGCTTGAAGACGGGGAGCGTGGCCTTCTTGAAGATCGGACGCCACTTCAACGCGCCATGCTGGGCGGTCTGCGAGCAGTTGCCGTACATCCAGTCCATGCCCTTTTCGTCCACGAGGCGGATGAGCGACTGGGTCAGCTCTTCGCAGGTCTCGTTGAACGCCTCGGACGGCGAGTGGCCGTTCTCGCGCAACGTCTCGTACTGCGCTTCCATCACGCCCGCGAGCGCACCCATCAGAATGCCGCGTTCGCCGACGAGGTCGCTCGTCACTTCGTTCTGGAACGTCGTCGGGAAGAGGTAGCCCGAACCGACCGCGATGCCGATCGCCTTCGTCACTTCCTCGACTTCCTTCGCCTTCATGCCGTTGGGCTCGAACGCGAACGAGCTGTTGATGCCCGCGCCCGAGAGGAAGTTACGGCGCACGCTCGTGCCCGAACCCTTCGGCGCCACCATGATCACGCCCACGCCCTTCTGCGGCTTCACGCCCGTCAGCTTGTTGTAGACGTAGCCGAAACCATGCGAGAAATAGAGATACTTGCCCGGCGTCACGTACTTGGCGATCTTCTTCCACACCTCGGGGAGCGAACCGTCGGACACCAACATCATGATGATATCGCCCTTGTCGGCGGCTTCCTCGAGCGAGAAAAGCGTCTCGCCTTCGACCCAGCCGTCCTTCTTCGCGCGCATCCACGAGCTGTTCGCCTTCGTGCTCTTGCGCTGACCGACAATCACGTCGATCCCGTTGTCGCGCATGTTCAGCGCCTGGCCCGGGCCTTGGATGCCATAACCTAGAACGGCAACCGTCTTGCCCTTCAGCACCTGCTGCGCCTTCTTGAGCGGAAACTCCTTGCGCGTCGTGATGTTCTCAGTGACTTTACCGAACTTAATCTTCATTGTTGTATCCTTCCTTCTTGGAAAACATCGCATAGTATAACATATTTTTTGAGATTTGTGCACCCCTTTTTCACGCAAAACAGGCAAAGACGCCGCTTTTCATCCTTCGCGAAGAGGGCACGGATTTAAAATCCCGCGCAAAAAAGGCAATGCCAACCGCTCCCATACGCTCCTCAGAATGTCGGCGCGGCATGCAATTTCGCGTGATATTCCTGCAACGTGCAAACGGCGATTTCGCCCAGGGGACCGTCCTCTTCAAGCCCCGCGACCGCCGCGCGGAAACCCGCCAACGTCGTGGTCAGAGGCACGCCCGAACGAATCGCCGCGCTCCGGAGCCGCGCGTTGTCCTCGTTCGCCTCGCGTCCGGTCTCGACCGTGTTGACGATCCACTGGATGGCGTCCTGCCGCAAGAGGTCCAAGGCGTTGGGGCGTCCGCGGGAAATGCGGAAGATGGCCTTCGATTCCACGCCCTGCTTCCACAATTCCGTGGAGGTTCCGCGCGTGGCGTAGACCGCGAATCCCATTTGCGCCAGCCGCTTGGCAAGCCGGACGCCTTCCGGCTTGTCTTCGTCGCGCAGCGAAACGAAAATCGTCCCCTTCTTCGGGAGCGGACTGCCCGCGGCGGTCTGGCTCTTGAAGTAGGCGATTTCGGGATCGGGGTCGATGGCCATGACTTCGCCCGTGGATTTCATCTCGGGCGTCAGTGCGACTTCCGCGCCGGGGAACTTGGCGAACGGGAAGACGGCTTCCTTCACGCAGGTATAGGGCGGCACGACTTCCTTCGTGAAGCCGATATCCGCCAGCTTCTCGCCGACCATGCACCGCGCGGCGATATCCGCGAGCGGCACGCCGATCGCCTTCGAGACGAACGGCACGGTCCGCGAAGCGCGCGGATTGACCTCGATCATCCAGATTCCGTCGTCCCGCACGGCGAGCTGCAGGTTCATGAGCCCCACGACATGCAGTTTCCGGGCGAACAGCCGGGCGTAGCGGATGACTTCTTCCACAAGCTCCGGACTGAGCGAACGCGGCGGCGTGACGGCCGCGGCGTCGCCCGAATGGCAGCCGGCGGCTTCGACATGCTCCAAAATGGCGCCCACAACCGTCGTTTCGCCGTCCGAGACGCAATCCACATCCAATTCGACGGCGTGCTCGAGGAACTTGTCAATCAGTATGGGCTTCCCCTCCGCCGCGGCGACCGCCTCGGCGACGTATTTGTCGAGTTCGGACTCGCCCGAGACGATCGCCATGCCGCGTCCGCCCAGGACGAAACTCGGCCGCACCAGGACGGGGTAGCCGATCTCGCGCGCGATCCGCCGCGCATCGGCGACGGAGTGGGCGATGCCGCTCGGGGGCTGCTTCATGCCGACATCGGAAACAAGTTTCTTGAAGAAGTCGCGATCCTCGGCGCGGTCGATATCGTCCGGCGAGGTCCCGACAATGTTGGCGCCCGCCTTTTTGAGCCGCTGGGCGAGATTGAGCGGCGTCTGCCCGCCATACTGCACAATCACGCCGTCGCACTTCTCGCGGTCGTAGATCTCCATCACGTCTTCGAATGTGAGCGGTTCGAAATAGAGGCGGTCCGAGGTGTCGTAGTCCGTCGAAACGGTCTCCGGATTCGAATTGACCATGACGACCTCGTAGCCGCGGCTCTTGAGCGCGAACGCCGCGTGGCAGCAGCACCAGTCGAACTCGATGCCCTGTCCGATGCGGTTGGGGCCGCCCCCGAGGACCATGATCTTCTTTTTGCCGGAAGGGACTTCATTTTCCGCGCGCGGCTTGTCCCAGCCGTACGAACTGTAGAAGTAGGGCGTGACGGCCTCGAATTCGCCGGCGCACGTATCCACGGCGCGGAACTCCGGATGCAAATCCAGCGCCCGGCGCTCGTCCCGGATGGCGTCCTCGCTGCTCTTCACGGCCTGGGCGATTTCCTTGTCCGAAAAACCCATCACCTTCGCCTGCCGCAGGACATCCGCCGGCAATTTCTTGTCCGCGAATGTGGCCAGATACACGCTGAAAGCGGAAAGTTCCGCAAGTTCGCGCTTGAACCACGGGTCGTACGTCGAGGCGTCATGGTAGCGCAAGGGCGCCTCCAGGGAGCGCAACGCCTTGAGATAGGCCTGTTTGAAGGTGCGCCCGATTGCCATGACCTCGCCCACGGCCTTCATCTGCGTCCCCAATGCGATATCCGCGCCGGGGAATTTCTCGAAGGCGAACCGCGGCACTTTCACGACGACATAGTCGAGCGCCGGCTCGAACGCCGCGGGCGTCTTGCGCGTAATGTCGTTCGGCAGTTCGTCCAGCGTATAGCCCACCGCCAGGAGCGCGGCGATTTTCGCGATCGGGAAGCCCGTCGCCTTGGAGGCGAGCGCGGACGAACGCGACACGCGCGGATTCATCTCGATGATGATGCGCCGTCCCGTGCGCGGGTCTATCGCCCACTGCACGTTGGATCCGCCCGTGGCGATGCCGATCTTCTCCAGTACGCGGATGGAGTCGTCGCGCATGTCCTGATATTCGCGGTCCGTCAACGTCTGGATCGGCGCGACGGTGATGGAGTCTCCCGTATGCACGCCCATGGGATCCATGTTCTCGATGGAGCAGACGATGACGGCGTTGCCCGCCTTGTCGCGCATGACTTCCATTTCGAACTCTTTCCACCCGATCAGCGACTCCTCAATCAGGACTTCGCTGTTGAGGGACGCCTCCAGTCCGCGCGAACAGATGGCGTCGAACTCTTCCGCATTGTGGGCGATGCCGCCGCCGGTGCCGCCGAGCGTGAAGCCAGGGCGCACGATGAGCGGCCAGGAGCCGATTGTCTGGGCGACGGCGCGCGCCTCGTCCAGCGTGTGCGCACTGCCCGAGCGCGGCATGTCCAGCCCCAGTTCGCGCATGGCCGTCTTGAAGAGCTGCCGGTCCTCGGCGCGGGCTATCGCGTCGGCTTGCGCGCCGATGAGCTCCACGCGATACCGGCGCAGAATGCCGCGCTTGTCCAATTCCATCGCGAGATTCAGTGCCGTCTGCCCGCCCAGGGTCGGCAAAATGGCGTCCGGACGCTCCCGGCGGATGATTTCGTGCAGGGCGTCCACGGTCAGCGGCTCGATGTAGGTGCGGTCCGCGCGGTCCGGATCCGTCATGACGGTCGCCGGATTCGAATTCGCCAGAATGACGAAATAGCCTTCCTTCTTGAGCGCCTTGACCGCCTGCACGCCCGAATAGTCGAACTCGCAGCCCTGTCCGATGACAATCGGGCCTGCGCCGATGATCAGAATCTTGCGAATATCCGTCCGTTTCATGGATTCTCCTTACTTGGCTTTCGCCTGACCGTACTTGAGCGCCGCGCCGACAAGCCCGTTGAAGAGCGGATGCGGCTCGGTCGGACGCGACTTGAATTCGGGATGGAACTGTCCGGCAATGAAATAGGGATGCGTCGGGAGCTCGACGACTTCCACGAGTTTCCCGTCCGGAGAGCGTCCGCTGACCTTGAGACCTGCCTTCTCGATCGCCTCGCGCATGGGCGTATCGTAGGCGAACTCGTAGCGGTGGCGGTGGCGTTCGGAAATCTCGGTCGTCTGGTAAAGCCGGGCCGCGAGCGACCCCTTCTCCAGGACGCAGGGGTACGCCCCGAGGCGCATCGTGCCGCCCTTCTGCGTGACGCCTTTCTGGTCGTCCATCAGATCGATGACCGGATGCGAGGTGCTGGGATCGAACTCCGTGGAGTTCGCGTCCGCCCACCCCAAGACGTCGCGCGCATACTCGATGACGGTGCACTGCATCCCCAGGCAAATCCCGAGGAACGGAATCTTCTTCTCGCGCGCCAGCCGTATCGCGGCGATCTTGCCCGGAATGCCCCGGCTGCCGAATCCGCCCGGCACGAGAATGCCGTCCACGCCGTCCAGCAAATGCGGGTCTTTCTCCACATCCTCCGCCTCCAGACACAAGACGTGCACTTTGGCGTTGTGCGCCATGCCCGCGTGCTGCAGGGCTTCATGCACGCTCTTGTAGGCGTCGCGGATGGAGATATACTTGCCCACGAGCGCGATTGTGGTCTCGAATTCGGGGCTTGTCGCCTTCTTGACGAGATTGTCCCATTCCGTATGGTGAATCGGCCAGATGTCGAGGTGAAGCTGCTTGAGAACCTGTTCGTCCAAATGCTGTTTGCGCAATTCGCGCGGCACCGCGTAGACCGAATCGGTCACGTCCTTCTCTTCTATCACGCACTCGCGGCGGACATTGCAAAACATGGCGAGTTTGTCCAGATGTTCCGGCGGAATCGGCATTTCCGTCCGGCAGACGAGGATGTCCGGGATGATGCCGATTGCGCGCAGCTGTCCGACCGAATGCTGGGACGGTTTCGTCTTGAGTTCGCCCGCCGCCTTCAGGTACGGGACGAGCGTGAGGTGCACGAAACACGTGTTTTCAGGCCCTTCCTCGAACCGGAACTGCCGCGCCGCCTCCAGAAACGGCAACGACTCGATGTCGCCCGACACGCCGCCGATCTCGCACAGCACGATATCGCAGTCGTGTTCGCCGGCGGACCGGATGGCCGCCTTGATTTCGTCGGTGATGTGCGGAATGACCTGCACCGTCCCCCCGAGATAGCCGCCCGCCCGTTCGCGCGCCAAAACGGCGGAATAGATGCGACCCGAGGTGTAGTTGGAAGCCTTCGAGCAGGTCACGCCCGCAAAGCGCTCGTAATGCCCGAGGTCCAGGTCCGTCTCCGCGCCGTCGTCCGTCACGAAAACTTCGCCATGCTGGTACGGGCTCATCGTGCCGGGGTCGACGTTGAGGTAGGGGTCCAACTTCTGCATGAACACCTTGTAGCCGCGGCTTTTGAGCAATAGCGCGAGCGACGCGCTCGTGATGCCCTTGCCGAGCGAACTTACGACGCCGCCCGTTATGAATACGTATTTGACCTGCTTTTTCATCTAAATTCCCCTCTTAAAGTCCCTTCCCCTGTATCATATCCCGGAAAGCCGCGAACAGATAGGCGCTGTCGCGCGGTCCGGGACACGCCTCCGGGTGGTACTGGACCGAAAACGCCGGCAAGGTTTTGTGTCGGACGCCTTCGATGGTATTGTCGTTCAGATTGACGTGGGTCACCTCCAGACAGTCCGGAACCGTCTCGGGCAAAACCGCGAAATTGTGGTTCTGGCTCGTGATTTCCACCTTCCCCGTCGCCAGGTTCCGCACCGGGTGGTTGCATCCGTGATGCCCGAACTTGAGCCGCCCCGTGCGCGCCCCGCAGGCCAGCGACAGCAGCTGGTGCCCCAGGCAAATCCCCATGAGCGGCACTTTCCCCAAGAGCGCCTTGACGTTCTCGATCGCATATGTGACCGCCGCGGGATCGGCCTGACCGTTCGAAAGGAACACGCCCGCCGGCTTCTGCGCGAGAACCTCCGCCGCGGGCGTTCGGGACGGCACGACCCAAACACGCGCAAAATCCGCCAAACTGCGCAGAATGTTCGTTTTCACGCCAAAATCGTAGCAGACGACCAGCGGCGCCGCGCCGGACGCCGTACGGCAGGCGACTTCATACGGCACGGTGCACGAAACCTTTGAAGCGTAATCCTGTCCGTCCAGACCTTCCCAAGCCTGTGCGCGGCGGATGCCTTCCGCCTCGTCCACCGGCTCGTCCGAGACGTGCAGATACGCCTTCTGGTTGCCATGTTCCCTCAAATGCAACGTCAAATGCCGCGTATCCAACGCCCGCAACCCGGGGACGCCCGCCTCCTTCAGGTAGGCGTCCAGGGACTTCGTGGACCGCCAATTGGAAGGTTCCGTCAAATCGTTGACCAGCAGTCCCGATAAAAAAAGCGCCCGGGACTCGACATCCTCGGGATTTGTGCCGTAATCGCCGACTTCGGCCGTCGTGAGCGTGACGAACTGCCCGGCATAGGAGGGGTCGGTCAGTATCTCCTGGTAACCGCTCATGCCCGTATTGAAGACGACTTCCCCGACCTTGTCCACGGGCGCGCCGAAAGCCACCCCATGAAAGACCGTCCCGTCGGCCAAAGCCAAAAACGCCCTGCGTTCACGCTCGGCCGCCCACTTCTCTGCGTAAGCATTTTCCATAGACACAATTTCTCCGTGCTTGTTCTAGCAATTTCCGTGCCAACCCAAGAAAGTGCGCTTTCCCGCCCTTTCCTGGCGCGATTTGGCCCTTTCGCGCGCGAACAGACTGTCACAAATCTGTAAGAATGCGCTTTTTCGCCTTTCAAAATATGTAAAAGATATGGTCATGCACGTCTTTCCTTCCAAACGCCCCCTCTATTGGGCGAAGGACAACTTGTTTTTGATCGTCCGCCGCGTGGCGACCGCGGCGAAGGGATCCTCCGGCCAATAGTGCCGCGGATACCGCCCGCGCATGTCCTTGCGCACAAGCTGGTAGCCTTCCCGCCAAAAACCGGCGAGATCTTTCGTGATCTGTATCGGACGCTGGGCGGGGGAAAGGAGCGTCATCACCACGGGGACGCGTCCGTCCGCCACGCGCGGCGTTTCCATGAGCCCGAAGCACTCCTGCAGTTTCGCCTCCACCGTCGGTTCGTCTCCCTCGTAATGGATGACGAGATGGCTGCCGCTCGGAACCTCCATGCGGGCCGGGGCGAGCGCGTCCAGCTCCCGGCGCGTATGCCCCTGGCTTGTCAGCCAATAGGCGAGCACGTCCCCCATGTTCACACGCGCGAGGTCGCGCCACTTGGTCAAACCGTCGACAAATCCCGCCAAAGCCTCGATAAGGGACGCGTCCGAAAGCTCGGGCCACCCCAGAACGCGGTGCAGGAACCGGAGCCGCGCGGCCAGTTGCAGCGTCTCCTTCGTCCAGCACGGCAGATTCGCCACGCCCTTCTGGCGGACGCCCTCCATGAGCGCCGCGGCTAGACGCGCCCGGAACGCCGCGTCGTCCGCCTGGGGCAGGACGGGCTTTTCCGAAAGGACGACGGCGCCGATGCGCGCACGGACCGCCGAGACGACCTGCTCCGTGCGCTTGTCCCACGCGCAGACCGTCTCCTCCGTCCTGTCTGCGGCGAACAGACGTGCGACATCCGCCTCGTCGATGGGCGCGGCGGAGAAGATCTTGGCGTCGCCGGGGCGGTCGTCCAAGGTGCAGCAGACGATCCACGGCGCCCGGGCGAGGGCGTCCGTCGAATCCAGGAAAGCGCCGCGGCCGCCGACGAGCCGAAAGGTTCCGTTCCCCCTGTTCTTCGCGACGCGGTCCGGGTAGGCACGCGCCAGGAGAACGCCCTCCGGACAGGTGGCGGCGCCCGCCGGAACCGTCCGCGCCGCGCCGAAACGGACCGCGAGAGCCCAAATGCGCCGCGCGTCGGGGCGGTTCGGCGCTTCTTTCACGAGGTCCAGCACGCGGCGGATGTCCGTCTCGGGGGTGCGCCCGCCTTCTTCCACGATGGCCGCGAGAAGCGCCGCGTTCTGCAGGTCGGCCGAACCCGGCTTCCAATCGAGAAGCATGTTCGCGAGACGCGGGTGGACCGGCAAGCGCGCCATGCGGGTCCCGCGCGGCGTGAGCCGTCCGGCCCCGTCCAGCGCCCCCAGACGCTTAAGAAGTTCGACGGACTGCTCCCACGCCCCCGCCGGCGGCGGCGTCATCCACGGCAAATCCGTCCGGCGCGTCGCCCCCCAGGCCGCGCTCGTGAGGACGAGACTGCAGAGATCCGCCTCCAATATTTCGGGACTCATCCGGGCGGGGCGCTTCTCGCCCGCCGCCCACAGCCGGTAGCAGACGCCCGGACGGACGCGTCCGGCGCGTCCGCGGCGTTGTTCGGCGCGGTCTTCCGTGAGCGGCAATGTCGCGAGCCCCGTCATGCCCGTCGCCGGCGAAAAGCGCGGCACGCGCATGAGCCCCGTGTCGATGACGCAGGTTATGCCCGGCAACGTGAGCGAAGTCTCGGCGATGGAAGTCGACAGCACGACTTTGCGCCGCGGCGAAGTGGCGAAAACGCGATCCTGTTCGGCCTTCGGCAGGGCGCCGTAAAGCGGCAGGATGTCCGCCTCCCGCACGTTTTCCAGCGCCGCCTGGGCCCGCCGAATCTCGCCCTCGCCCGGCAGAAAGCACAGAATGTCGCCGTCCGTCTCCTTCAATGCGCGCGAAACCGCCGCGGGAACGGACGTCTCGCCCAGATAGCGCGTCTCGACCGGGTACATGCGCCCTTCCGCGTGGACGGAGACGGCGTCCCCCAGATGGCGCGCGACGTCCTCGGCGTCCAGCGTGGCGGACATGACCATGAGGCGCAGATCGGGCCGGAGTGCCCGGCGCACCTCCAGGGCGAGTGCGAAGGCGAGGTCGCAGGCGAGCGCGCGTTCATGGAATTCGTCGAATATGACAAGTCCCGTGTCGGCGAGTTCGGGGTCGGCGAGGAGGCGTTGCGCCAAAAGCCCCTCGGTCACGATCTCCAGGCGCGTCGCGCGCGAAACCTTGCTTTCCAGCCGCACGCGATAGCCGACCGTGCCGCCGACGGGTTCGCCGCGCCGCGCGGCGATGTACTGCGCGCAGTTGCGGGCGGCCAGGCGACGCGGCTCGAGCAGGACGATCTTGCGTCCGGCCAGCCAGGGTTCGTCCAGCAGGGCGGGGGGAATCGCCGTCGTCTTGCCGCTCCCGGGGGGCGCGGTCAGGACGACGGTCTGGTTGGACGCGAGCGCGCGGCGGATCTCGCCGAGTTTCTCTTCCGCCGGGAACATCAGCGCGACGCGTTAAAATTGCCGGCGAACCATCCGATCTCGAAGCAATCAGCCGCCATTCGACCTAAGCGCCTTCGGGCTTCGGGACTTCAGGGATAGTCCGCCGGCAAAGTCAAAATCTCCGCACCGTCGTCCGTGATGGCGATGGTGTGTTCAAAGTGGGCCGAAAGGCACCGGTCGCGCGTGACGACGGTCCAGTCGTTCTCGAGGATTTCCGTCCGCTCGCCCGCCTTCGTCATCGTGATCATCGGCTCGATGGCGATCGTCATGCCCGGACGCAGGATCATCTTCGTCCCCGGCACGCCGTAGTTCGGCACTTCCGGGTCCTCATGCACGGTACGCCCGACGCCGTGGCCGATCCAGTCGCGGACGATGCCGAAGCCTTCCGCCTCGGCCACGCGCTGTATCGCGTAGCCGACGTCGCCGAGGTGCACGCCCGGACCCGCCGCCTCGATGCCCGCCTTGAGGCACCGCTTGGTGGTCTCCACGAGCCGCAGCACGTCCGGGTCCGTCACGCCGAGCGCCACGGTGCGGGAGGTGTCGCCGTTGAAGCCGTGCGCGCGGATGCCGACGTCCGTCTTCACGAGGTCGCCGGGCATGATGACGCGGTCATGGCTGGGGATGCCGTGGATGATTTCGTCGTTGATCGAGACGCACAGGTGTCCGGGGAAGCCCTCGTACTGGTAGAAACTCGCCTCGACCTTGTGCTTCTTGCAGTAGGCGACGACGAGATCGTCGATCTCGCCCGTCGTCACACCCGGGGCGACCGCGCCGGCGCAGATGTCGCGGATTTCCGCCGTCATCCGGCAGGCCTCGCGCATCTTCGCCAACTCCGCTTTCGTCTTGATGTCGACTTTCACGCCATCGCCTTCAGAAATGCCGCGGCCACGTCGGCGATATCCGCCGTGCCGTCTATCTTCTTGAGGAGGTTCTTGTCGCGGTAGAAGGCGATCAGGGGTTCCGTCTCGGAATGGTAGACGGCGAGACGGTCCTTGACCGTGTCGGGGTTGTCGTCCTTGCGGACGACGAGCTGCGCGCCGCACTTGTCGCAGACGCCGGCGACTTTCGGGGGCAGGTTCTTCACGTGGTAGCCCGCCTTGCACTTCGGGCACGTGCGCCGGCCGGCGATGCGGTCCTGGATGATTTCGTCCGGCACGTCGATCAGCACCGCACCCTTGACGGGGGCGCCCATCTCCTCGAGAATCTTCGCCTGCGCCAGATTGCGCGGGAACCCGTCCAGCAGCATCGTCACGTCGCCCGTCGTTTCCGCCACGACATCCTTGATCATCGTCGCGATCAGTTCGTCCGGGACCAGCTTGCCGGCCTCCATGAAATCCTTGGCCTTCTTGCCGGCCTCCGTCCCCTTGGCGACGGCTCCCCGCAGGAGGTCTCCGGAAGAGACGTGTTTCAAATGCGCATTCTCGGACGCGAGCTTGCCCGCGACCGTACCCTTCCCCGAACCCGGGGCGCCCAGCAGAATAACAATGTTCATAACGCCTCTATTATATCATATTCGCCGCTTTTCGGGCACCCCCTTCTTCGCCGGAAAATCGCAACCCTGGAAATCGCATGCGATTTATTAGATTTAACCGTGCAGTAAATGGAGAAAATGTAGAAGAGGGGGCTCTCTGCGTGACTCTGCGTATCTCCGCGTGAGGAATAAACGCGGAGTTTGTTAACCGTGTAGGGAATATAGAAAATGTAGACTGGGAGGGACCGTGGGCCGTCCGCGCGGTATTGGCCGTGGAAATCGTGTAGAGAAAAGGAAGAATGGCCGTGGAGATCAGGAGAACGTGGAGAAGGTCCTTAGACAGGATTGACAGGATTTGGGGGCGGCGTCCTAGTTGTTCCACCCGTCCTGCTCGTCCCAGTTGTCCCGTTTCTCCTGCCCCGTCCCCTGTCGCCCGCACGGTATTGACAGTGGAGAACGGGGAGAAAGGGGGCGTCCGTCCCGTCCACCGCTGCATTCCTACAGGACTCAACGCCGCGAGGGCGCGACGTCCGCGACCGATTCTTCCCTCTTGCCGCGTCGAATTGGGTGGACGCGGAAGCAGTCCTGTCCAAGGCGACGTCCGCGACCGTTCCTCACCCTTGCCGCGTCTGCGCGCCACCCCTCGCCCCCCCCCCTGCCCCGGGCGTCTCGCGACAGGATACACTTTTCGGTCCGATTTTACCCCACAAACGGTCCAAAATATGTTATACTAGGGCTCAAGTATGACCATGCCTGAGAAACATACCGTTCCATTCGACGAACGGGACCCGGCGGTAATCGTGAAAAGGAGATATGTTGATGCTACATCCCGGTTTATACGAACAAGTCGTCAACAACGCGCTGACCCGTGAGCTTGCGAAGATTCCGATGAATCGCAAGGAGGTTGCGCCTATTGATAGGGCTGAGGCCTCCAGGGTGTTTGCGCACTATCTCGTGAATGTGCTTCAGAGGGGTCTTGATAATGTGCTGGATAATGGCGGCGACATTTCAACTCAAATCAATCTAATCAATCAGATCATCGAGCTCATTCAAAAAGCGACAGAAGAGACCGACTTTTCAGAGATGGAAGTTGATGGGCGGGCAGAGCAACTTTTAGCGCTCTTGCGGGAGACCGATCCACGATTAGCCGTAGGGAAAACTGCCGCGGACGTGGAACGTCCGGAAACTTCCATTGCGCAGAGTTCTCTGTTTACTGGGGCTGTACACGAGCCACAGATGTTTACGGAACTCAAGAAGGAGATTGTCTCAGCCGACCGAATTGACATGCTCGTGTCCTTTATTAAATGGAGCGGTCTGCGGCTTATTATGGATGAGCTGCGCGAGTTTACGCAGAATGGTGGCGAGCTTCGTGTCATCACCACGTCCTACATGGGGGCAACAGATGTGAAAGCCGTTGAAGAACTTCGACGGTTGCTCAATACTCAGGTTAAAGTCAGCTATAACACCAAAGCAACGCGCCTTCATGCTAAGGCTTATATCTTTTATCGCAACACCGGATTCACGACGGCTTATGTGGGCTCGTCTAATCTTTCCAATGCGGCGTTGACCAGCGGCCTAGAATGGAATACCAAAGTGGCGAAACGCGATTTGCCCGAAACCATCGATAAAATCACGGCAACTTTTGAATATTATTGGAATGACCGCGAGTTTGAATATTATGATGAAGACCAAAGAGAGCATCTCATCCGTGCATTAAAAGCCGAGAAATATTTCGATTCTAATTCGAGTGAATCCTTCACGCTGGACATAAATCCCTATTCGTATCAACAAGAGATATTGGATAAACTGGAGGCGGAACGCACTGTTAGAGGTTTAATGCGAAATCTGATTGTAGCGGCTACGGGTACGGGGAAGACCGTCGTTTCCGCGTTGGACTACCGGCGGTTTTGCAGGCAGAATCCGGGCAAACCGTGCCGTCTGCTTTTTGTGGCACACCGAGAAGAAATCCTCAAGCAAAGCTTATATACATTCCGAGCCGTGCTGAAGGACGCCAACTTCGGCGATCTGTTTGTTGGAAATTACAAGCCTGAAATAATCAACAATCTGTTTATTTCTATTCAAACATTCAATTCGCAGGATTTTACAAGAAAGACGACACCTGATTTCTACGATTACATCATTGTGGACGAGTTCCATCACGCGGCAGCACCGACGTACCAAAAACTTCTAGACTATTACAAACCACGTATCTTGTTGGGTTTGACGGCTACACCAGAACGTATGGACGGCAAGAGTATTCTGTCCTACTTCAATAATCGAATTGCCGTAGAGATTCGCCTACCGGAGGCTATAGACAGGAAATTACTCTGCCCGTTCCAGTACTTTGGCGTTACGGATACTGTAGACTTGAATAATCTGAAATGGACAGCGGGGGGCTATCAAAAGACAGAACTTGAACAGGTCTATGTTTCAAGCGGAGATGTTGCAAACCACCGCGCAGATCACATTATCACCGCGCTACTGAAATATGTGACGGACATTGATGAAGTGAAAGGTCTTGGTTTCTGCGTCACGGTAGATCATGCAAAATTCATGTGCAGCTACTTTAATGAACACGATATTCCTTCCATGTATCTGACAGGACTATCATCGGACGAGGAAAGAGCGGGGGCCAAGCAGCGTTTAGTGGAGGGTCAAGTACGTTTCATTTTTGTCGTTGACATTTATAACGAGGGTGTGGATATTCCTGAAGTCAATACCGTTCTCTTCTTACGTCCAACCGAATCACTTACAATCTTTTTGCAGCAGTTGGGTCGAGGGTTGCGCCTGGCCGAAGATAAAGAGTGCTTGACGGTGTTGGAC
>ERZ808262.525-NODE-525-length-17146-cov-13.641098_pt1 | contig 17146 bp, 28 predicted proteins | sample MGYA00520895_ERZ808262 | MGnify/ENA primary metagenome ERZ808262 (study PRJEB31516, sample SAMN03275588) | gut metagenome | biome: mammalia-associated habitat; material: feces | host: Papio cynocephalus | place: Kenya | collected 2012-08-02 ... | reverse complement strand
AAATTTGAGAGCAGAGAGGGCTTGCGCGGTTAGTAATTGCGAGAACAAGTGCGGTGTTTTGTTCAATCGCCCCAAAGGTTCGTTTCTATTTAGGGGATTCCCACGCTTACGCTCCGAATGACGATGTGGGCGATTGACATCACCGCAACGCCGTTTGAGCAATGTGCGCGGTAGCAGAGCAAAAACCTAACAAGGCTACTGACAATACACATAAATGTGTGTTGTCACAGCCTTAGCAACGGTAAATAAAAAACGTGCCGATAGGCACGCCAGCAAGCAGATAATCTTGCGAAACTGCGGTTTGAGTTGTTGTCCGTCTGATTTTGATAGCAAAGATTCTCTGCGCGGTAGCAGAGCAAAAACCTAACAAGGCTGTGACAATACACATAAATGTGTGTTGTCACAGCCTTTGTAATGGTAAATAAAAAACGTGCCGATAGGCACGTCACCAAGCAAGCGTTCGCACGGAATTGCGGCAGGGAATTTGTCCCTATGTGATTTGAGAGTGAAGAACGGTTGCGCGGTTAGTAGAGCAATAAATCAAGCGAGGCTCTCGGCAATACGCAAATTTTGCGTGTTGCCGTTGCCTCGGCGATGATTTTTGCTCTTATGCCGTATGATACTTCCTCGTTCTATACAGCAACCAGTAAATGAGCGAACTCAACGGCAGGTTGGTGAGCAGAACCATAGGAAGTATTATCGATTCGAGAATAAGGTCGATGTCGTTGACGTTTGCACCGAGTCCGAAGAATCCGATGAGAATGCAAACGACGGTCAATTCGATAAACAACATACCGCGATTGAGTATCGACAGTTTGAAGTTGAAGTTTGCTCGCGTTCGCCTCGTCGGGTTCAAAAGATAGATGACGGTCGGCACGAGGCAGAGTGCGCTACCCACCAAAAGTATGGGCAAGAAGTAGGCGTAACTCACTCTCGTTGCGAGCGAAGCCCACATAATTGCGACTTCCGCTACGAAAAACGCAAGAATGATGAGGAACGTGTCGCGGTTGAGTCTGTTGGACTGAATGAAGTTGAACGTGTAGTACTCTGACGTGTTTCCTCTGTCGTAGGGGCGAATCTTAAAGCCTTTTGCGTACAATCTCGTCTTTATGTCGCTGTCCGAATAGTCGTTGTTCTGTTGCGGTTTTTCTTGTTGTTGCTGCTGTGCGTCTGATTTATTGTCTTGCAACGAAACGAAGAAATCGCGATAATTCACGTCGTCTTTTTCGTAGTCGAATCCGCCTTCTTGTCTCGATACGACGGCAGAGGTGACGAAGTGACCTTTCGAGTCGACTTGATTCTTGCTTTCGAGTTCGGCGGGGTAGAATTGCTCTTGAGCGGGCGTTTGCGCAGTTTGCGCATAGTATTGAACGGTTTGTCGTTCTTGTTGCGCTTGCTGTGACTGCGCTTGTGCGGCTTCCGCTTCTTGCAATGCTATTTGCTGTTCTTGCTCTTTTGCGAGTTTGTCGTCGATTTGCGCTTCGCGCTCGTCGAGTTGCTTGAAAATGTCTTTAAGCGACGTTTGCGAGCGTTGGGTTTGTTCGACTTGATTGGTATAGCCGTTTATGTAAGTGTGTTCTTGCGGTTGGGCGTGCGAGTTAAACTCGTACGTGCGCATTTCCTCCTGCTTTTTGTACTCGCTCTCGGCGTCGAGTTTTGCGAACATTTCTTCGAGGGTTTGAGAGGGTTTTGCTTGTTCTTGGCGTTTACGCTCGGCTTCTTCTTCGGCGCGGCGTTTTTCCTCTTCATCCGCAAGACGTTTTTCTTCTTCGGCGCGCAACTTTTCTTCTTCCATATGGCGAAGCATGGATTTGACGAGTTCGCGGTCCTCTTCGCTTTTTTTGAGTTGGTCTTCGGTTTTGCGAAGTTGCTCGTCGCGCCTGCGCACTTCTTCGACGTGCAGTCTGAGTTGTTCCTCTTTTTGACGCGCTTCTTCTTCGGAAAGTTTGAGTTGCTCGTTAGCCTTTTTCGCTTCTTCCTCGCTTAAACGAAGTTGCTCGCTGACCTTTTGAGTTTCTTCCTCTTGCTTTTTGAGTTGCTCGTCTTTAAGGCGTGCTTGTTCGTCCTCTTGCTCTGCTTTTTCGCGCAGGGAAGCGGCGTCGTCTTCGTTCACTTCGTTTCCGTAGCGGTCAAAAAACACCTTTTTCTCAACGATTTTGTCCTTATAAACGACTTTGGGTTTGTCTTCCGTGTCGCGTTTGGAATAGGGACGAAGGTCGCTTGCCTCGAAGGGAACGGGAACGGTGAAGTCGTACTCGTCGCTCGAAACGAGTTTGTCGAGAATGGTGCGAGAATACTCGTATTCGCTCTTTTCTTTTGTGAGATAGGCTCTGCCTTCTTTTGTGAGCGTATAATAGCGACGTTTCCCGCCGCCGGTGTCGTCGGGGTCGCCGTCGTACGATGAAACGAGCCCTTGCTTTTCAAGTCTTTTGAGTTGATTGTAGAGGGTTGCTTGCTTCAAAACGTACTGCGAATTGCTTTTGTCCTCGATTTCTTTGAGGATTTCGTAGCCGTACTTATCGTCGCTGAGCAGACAACCGAGAATGATAGTCGTCACGTTGCCGCGGATAAGGTCGCTGTTGACAGAAGATATATCCATATATCGCTCCGAAAATTGATATTATAATTTTAGCAAACTATTATAAAATAGTCAATATTATATAATAGTAAAAGACGGTATTTGCAATGATTTTGCGCCTTTTTTGTCAATCGTTTTTGTCGGGGCGCAGTTTGACGACCTGCGCGGCGAGTTTTCTGTGGTCTTCCTCGATTGCGGCGTAGTGCTTTTTGGTGGTGTTCACGTCGCGGTGACCGAGAACGTCGGCAACGAGATATATGTCGCCCGTCGCTCTATATAGGTTTGTGCCGAACGTACTGCGCAACTTGTGAGGGGATATTTTTTTGAGAGGCGCGGCGGTTTGAGCGTACTTCTTGACGATATTTTGCACGGCTCTGACCGAAAGCCTCGAAACCTGCAAGGACAAAAACACTGCGTCAGTGTCGCCGGGATTCAACTTTTGACACCTTTCCACAAGGGATTTGCGCTCGGTGTCGATGTAGGTTTTGAGTGCGTCGGCAACCTCGTCGCCGAAGTACAAAATGGCTTGATTGCCGCCTTTTCTCGTGACGGTAAACGCATTTGTTTCAAAATCTATGTCCGAAAGGTTGAGTCCCACGCACTCGCTCACACGGATTCCCGTGCCCAAAAGAAGGGAAACTATCGCAAAATCGCGTGCGTGCGTGTTGCGTTGCACTTTGCGCTGATGTTCGCTCATTCCCGCGCCGGTTTCCGCAGCGTCGAGAATACGCTCGACTTCCTTTTTTTCAAGTCTAATAATGTCTTTGTCGTGATTTTTTGGCATAGTGAGTTTTGCCGACACGTTCTGATTGATTCTGTCGTGATTGTACATATACTTGAAAAACGTGCGGACGGTTGAAATTTTGCGCGCTTTTCCTTTTTCCGCGTTGGTTTTTTCCTTGCCGTCGAAGGAATAGTAGGACAGATATTCCATATACGCTTCGAGATTGCCGAGCGTGATTTTGTTAAGATCCTCGGCGGTGAAGTCGTAAACGTCTTTATAGCCGCGAAATGCGCGCACGTTTTTGAGCAGATAGTCGAAAAATATGCGCAAATCGTAGGCGTAATTCAGCCTCGTAAGGGTGGTCGTTTGCGGCTCGATTCCCACGAAAAATTCCTCGCAACATTCGGGCAGTTGATCTCGCAATGCGCGAAGTCTGTTGGTGATGTTTTTGTCGCGTTCGCTGAAATAATTTGCCATAGAATTTAATCCCCTTGACTTTTGTTTTTATATAACGAAATTTTAGCAAACTATGCGTAAAATGTCAATATAATGTGCGCATATGCACGCGCTCGCACGAGGGTATTTGCGATTGAAAAGTTTTTTGAAACGTGATATGATGTCGGTATGGAAAAAATCAAGAAAAACGAAATCAAAAAAGCGTCGAAAGTTTTTACCGAAATTTTCAAGGACTACGAGGCTTACGACGTTCTTTTCGGCAGAAAAAACAGACTGAACAGAATGTACTATCTTTTTAGGGCGGAAGTGTATTGCGCTCAAAATTTCACCTACAAAGACGACGATTTTTGCGCTTTGTGTTCCATAAAAACGCCGAGCGATAAGGAAATCGAATTGAAATCCGCTTTCAAGAATCCGTTTTTCGATATTGCGTTCTTTTTGAACGTAGGATTTAAGCAAGCAAAAATCGCAAAAGAGTACGTCGATATGGCGGACAAGGTGGCAAGCAAGTATTACAATCCTCAAACCGATTGCTACATAAAAAATATCGGCGTAAGAAAAGAGTTCAGAGGTCAAGGCAAACTCAAAGGTATGCTCAAAGAGTTTTGCGGCGATATGCCGATATATCTTGAAACGCAAGACGAAAACGACGTTGCAATCTACAAAAAACTCGGCTTCGAGGTGTGCGAAATCGTCAAATGGAAGGGAATTACCCACGTTGCTATGCGCAGACCTGCGCTAAACGACTGATTCGCTACAAACGATAAACAGATCAAAAAACGATATTATTTGTAACGCAAATTAAGAGTGAATTGACAAGCGCTCGGCATTTTGCCGAGCGTTTAATCAATCATACCATCTTTGAGTTTTTGCAGAACTTTGTTTTCTATGCGGCTCACTTGAACTTGCGATACGCCCAGTTCTTGCGCAATCTCGCTTTGCGTTTTATCGCGGAAATAGCGAAGAATTATAACTTTTTTCTCGCGTTGGGGTAGGTCTGCAATCAAATCTTTCAAAAGCAGTTTGTCGATGTTTTCGTCTTCGCACTCGTCGGTTGCGATTTTGTCGCCGAGTTCGAGGTCGTCGTCGCCCACCGTTGCCGACAAGGATAGCAAATAATGCTGTGCGTCCATTGCGTACACGATTTCCTGCGCCTCTACGTCGAACGCTTTGGCAAGTTGCTCGACGGTGGGTTCGCTCTCGCCGTTTTTGAGTTTTTCGTCGATATACGCCGTGATTTTCTGTGCGAGAGTTTTCGTCCATCTCGACACTTTTATCGCGCCGTCGTCGCGCAAAAATCGCTTTATTTCGCCGCTTATCATAGGCACTGCGTACGTCGAAAACCTAACGCCGTATTCGACATCGAAATTTTGCATAGCCTTGACAAACCCCATTGCGCCCAATTGCATAAGGTCGTCGTATTCGAGCCTGCCTTTGAAGCGTTTTACAATGGATTTTATGAGCGGTATATTTTCTTCTATGAGTTTCTCTTTCGCGCCGTCGTCACCCGCCTGAGCGTTTTTCAACAACTCGAGCGTGGTTTGGTGATCTAACATCCTTTCATCACCTTTTTCATTTTTACGACCGTACCTTCGTCAACGACCGACGCAACGTCCATTTCGTCCATAAACGTGTCGATGATGGTGAATCCCATTCCGCTGCGCTCGTCGTCTTGGGCGGTGGTGAAGAAGGGTTCGACGGCTTCTTTGACGTCTTTTATACCTTTGCCGAAGTCGCGCACGACGATTTCAATTGATTTTTTGTCGTCGGGTACGCAACATTCGATTTGCATAACGCCCGTATCTTTTTGGTCGTACGCGTGTACGACGACGTTCGTCACCGCTTCGCTGACGGCGGTTTTTATGTCGTTGATTTCTTCGAGAGTGGGGCAACACTCGATTGCAAACGACGCCACCGCGTTGCGGGCAAATGCTTCGTTCTTGCTTGTCGCAAGCAATTTCATATCAAAATAATTCATATATTCTCCTTATTCCACAATCGGCACGAAACGATACACGCCGCTCGCGCAAAAAACTTTGTCCACTTGGCGCGGTACGTTGGCAAGCAAAAGTTCTGCGTGCCTGTTTCTCAGTTTCTTGTATCTTCCCAGTACGAATCCGAGTCCGGTGCTGTCAATGAACGTGACGTTCTTCATATCGAATATCATCGAACGCAAATCGCGCGTGTTTTCAATCACGTCGTCGATGTCCGCTCGCACCATTTTTGCGCCGTACTCGTCGATTTCGCCCGAAAGCACAACCCGAATACTGTCTTTGTCGGATATAAATTCAACTTCCATATTGCCTCCGACAAATAGAATAAACAGTATCTAATCGAACATTTTGGCGGCTTTTGCGAATTTTGAAAAATTCCTAAAATTTTATGTCAAAAATTTCTTCAAATCTATCAAAAAAATCATTGACAACTTTTTTGATTTATTGTATAGTGTTGTAGTCGCAAAGAACGACGCGAAAATCTTTCGGGGTGTAGCGCAGTTTGGCTAGCGCGTCTGATTTGGGTTCAGAAGGTCGGGAGTTCGAATCTCTTCACCCCGACCAGCACAAACTTCACCGATGTGATTCGGGCCTTTAGCTCAGTTGGTTAGAGCAGTCGGCTCATAACCGATCGGTCCGCGGTTCGAGTCCGTGAAGGCCCACCAAAATTTAAAATCATTTGGCCCGGTAGTACAGTTGGTTAGTACGCCAGCCTGTCACGCTGGAGGTCAGGGGTTCGAGCCCCCTCCGGGTCGCCATCAAAGTTTGTGGCAGTGACAACCGTCACTGCCATAAAACTAAAATAGGGGATTGAAATCCCAAATGCCTCGGTAGCTCAGGTGGTAGAGCAAGGGACTGAAAATCCCTGTGTCGGTGGTTCGAGTCCGCCCCGAGGCACCAACAACTCAATACGCTGGTGTAGCTCAACAGGCAGAGCAACTGATTTGTAATCAGTAGGTTGTTGGTTCGATTCCGATCACCAGCTCCATACGGAGAGGTTCCCGAGTGGCCAAAGGGAGCAGACTGTAAATCTGTTGTCAGTGACTTCGGTGGTTCGAATCCACCCCTCTCCACCAAAAACGCCAAAACCCTACTAAACAGTAGGGTTTTTCATTTTTTACATCTCTGTTTTTTGCGTGGAATTGCGCGGATTTGCGGGGGTTTTCGTGGGTTTTATTACCAAAAGTATTACCAAATTTTACAAAGAAATCACAACAAAGAAACGACTTTTAACTTGTCTTCTTCGGTGTGGTGTGCATAGGTCTTTACAACTTGTTCCAAAGTGTCGCCGATTAGCGCGGCGATAACACCGAAATTTGCGCCTTTTGACATCAGCAAAGAAACATATGAATGTCGTAAATCGTGTATTCGTATTTTTTTTACGCCAGATTTCTCTATACCATTTGTATAGGCTTCTTGAATGGCATTAAGCGATATTGGATTCTTTTCACCAAAAATGTAGACGTTTTTTATGTAATGCGCTTTTTTGTATGCCAGCCATTCATTGAGAACGTCGATTGCTTTTTGAGGCAACGGAACGAAACGCGACTTATAATTTTTTGTTTCGGTAATCCGATACGGCGAATTGTCCATTGTTTTGCGCGTGAAAGTACCGTGTATATATAGTTGCTGTCCATCATAGTCTTCTGCACGCAACGCTTGTAACTCGCCAACACGACAGCCACAATAAAACAGAGTGGTGAATAGTGCTTTGTATTTTATTTTGCCAACCGACGCTATGAATTGCTCAAATTCCGCTTCTGTCCAAATTTGGCGAGGTTCTTTATTATCTTTGCGTTTCGGCATTTTAACGCCGTTAAGAGCGTTTTCAAGACCATAATGCTCAACGCACCAAGAATAAAAGACGGTGAATTGCCCGTATATCTTCGACAGTGTTTTTTGAGTGTAGAGTTTGCCTCTGTATGTTTTTGCCCACAGTTGGTCTTGCCACTCGATTATGTCTTGCTTGGTTATCATTTTCATATCACGCCCGCAAAAAAAATCATCATAATGTAATTTTGCGGTATGAATAAAATCATACAAAGAACTTTCCTTGACGTTGTTTTGGGCATACCCGAGATATTCTCGGCGTGCGAGTTCATAGCGAACTACAACCTTTCCGTCGTACTTTTGAGGTGCGACAAGGTATTCTTCCATAAACTTTTCGTACGCCATTTTTGCGAGTTTTTTTGTCTTAAATCCCGAAAGTTTCTTTTGCTTACGCCCGTCACCAGTATTGACATAAAAATATATGTCGTACAGAGTGCCGTTCTTCTTGGTTTCGCGTTCTTGAATGTTGTACTTAAATGTGTTTGGCATAGTTTATATTTTATGATATAATCCTTATATAAGCCTCTACTGTTGTCGAATGCTTGCGCTGTCCGTGAGCGGTTTGTAGTCAACGTGGGGGTTTTAGATTTTTTCTGACACCTTTATTAGTATTGATATAAAATCAAATAGGCTGTAATTTTGCTGTTTATATAAAACAACTGCAAATTCAGCAGGTATGGCTAACAACTGTTTTAATTCCTCATAGAAACTACTTATAAAGAAATCAAATCGTTCTTTTGTTGTCAAATGATAGAATATGATTGCGATTGATATTATGTTGTTATATCTTAACGACTTTCCGTAGTTTTGTTTCAAAAACGAAACAAACGGATTTGTAGAACTGATAGCGAATTTCGTTTTGAAATTATACAACCTTAAATTGTGAGCGCACAAGTTTCTTATGTTCGACATTATACACAAAAAGTTGAAAAGGTCATCGGCGGTTATGGGTTTTCCGTAAATAGATGTTATGTGTGTGCAAATTTTGTTCTTTAATGGCATTTTTAGACAGAAGAAAAAGTTTTTCAAATCGGTCAGTGTCATATGCGATACAAAAACCCAAATTGGTATTTCGCCATAAACGTCCATATAATGGCGTACATTTTCATTTGATTTATCAGGGTTATCGTAGCAATTTTTGATTTGGTCTTTTAGCCTTTGAATAAGAGTATTTGCTGAATTTTCCAATTTTTGATTATATCTATTGTATGAATTAATATCTAAATAGGCATAACCATTATAGTTTTGCGAAAATTCATAAGCAATTATAGATTTTAGAGTGTTTTCAACGTCTAAAAGCAAAGCAAGTGTATTGTGTCGCAATTCTTTATCAAAAAGGTATAGGGTAGATAAATACTCAAATTTGGTATTCTCAACAAAATTATCACTTCCATCGATTAAGAATGCGTCTTTGTATCCGTTGATTACGTTATAATAGTTTTCTTTTTCTAAAAAACGTTTTGCACTCATTTCGTCTTCTATTATGAGATTGCGTGATTTTAGAATTTCAATTTGTTCGTCGTAAGTTTTGAATGGTTTTGTCATAAGCAAAAAGAGCCAACACATTGTGCTGACTCTTTTCACATTTGTTGGCTGTGCTACATATAGCGCACAGTACATACCACGAAGTGATGGAGTGGATATACCGACCATCAACTGTATGATACAAAATTATTTTATGCTTGTCAACACAAATTTATTCCATTAGATGAATAAAATTCAAGAAATTATGCCAGCATTTCCCCTTTTTTTATTTTTTAATACCTCACGTAACCCATATTCGGGTTGAGAATCAAATATCTCGAATCAGTTTTACTGCCTTGCCGAGTATGCGGAACTGGTCAAATTCGTTGGCAAAGATTCGCTTCGTGTCATATTCTGGGTTGTTTGGAACAAGGTCAACCCAGTTTTCGCCGACGGAATACACTACTTTTTTTATCGTCGCTTCGTCGCCGTTGTACAGAACAATCGCCGTCGTTCCGCTGTCTACGCTGTCGGTGCGTAGAACAAGCACGCGGTCGCCGTCAAGTATCTTCGGATACATTGAGTTGCCCCGCACTTGCAACACGAAATAATCGCTTGCAGGACGACCGCAAAGCATTTCAATAGGTATCGAAATAAGGTCGCCTGTGCTTAATTCTTCAACCGTTCCGTCATAACCCGCTTTGATAGTGCCGATGACGGGGAATGGAACGATAGCGTCGGGCGTGTACGCGTTATCTAATGTGTGCGTGGGGGTATCACGTCCAAGAAGATAGTCAACTGAAACATTGAATAAATCGGCAAGTTTTTTAATGCTATCATTATCTATTTTTACTTTCCCATTTTCCCAATATGAATAATTGTTTTGAGAAATACCAACATATTTAGCCACATCTTGCTGTGTCAAACCTTTCGATTTTCGTACCTCTTTTAATCTCAACATATATCACCTCTTTTGATTTTTATTATAAACAAAAATGATAATCACGCAAGGGGGAATATTTTTTATTGATAAATTATTGATAAAATCCTTGACATTGATAAAAATATCAATTAAAATATCATTACGATTGATAAAACAGCAACAAAGCAAATCACATTTCATTTATCAAAAACGGAGGGAAGAAAGATGGAAGATTTTTTCAAAATTGGAGCAATTGTCTTATCGATTATCGGTGTTGTGCTTTCGGTAGTAGCACTTCTTATGAATCACGGGATTATCCCCTCGTGAGCAGTCCAGTTTATAAAACAAACGAACTTTGAAAATTAAATATGGAGGTGAGGATAGTGAGTAATTCCGAACTGTTGAAAAAACTCAACAACCTCGCAGAACCGTTGTTTAAGAATGGCGTGCTTGATATTCATCAAGTGATTGTCATTGATAGCAATGGCGCGAGGATTGTACGAGAAGAAGAATTTGAGCCGTTTGCCGAAATCGGCGATTAGTAAATTCTTTGATAGGGGTATCTACCTTTCACAGCGGCTGCAAGGTATGTACCGGGGTGAGGGAATGAAACCAAGCGTTGATAGATACTTTCAGGGACATAGAAGTATTGATAGACGTTTCCGTTTAGGAACTCTACTTCAAGCACTTGGTTTTCATAACCCACCGAAGCAACGTTTGTTGAACTCACTGGGATTCTCTTCACGATGTTCACCTCTTTATTTAATAAATATAAGCATTATAACACTTTATAGGGGGAATGTCAATGAGTTGCATTTTCACGAAAGAAATTTTGATACGCATTATCAAATCATCTAAAAAATCGCTTCGCGTTATTTCGCTCGAAAGCGGCGTGCCACAACACACGATTGAGAACTGGTTGTATACAAACAAAGTTCCGTCAATCGAAAACACAATCGCAGTGCTTCAAGCACTTGGTTACAAATTGACAATAGAGGAGAGGCTATGACGTTTAGAGAACTTTTGAAGAAAAAGAACGTAACACAGGAAGAACTTGCCGTTGCTATCGGCGTTACGCAGGCAACCATATCTTACTGGTCAATCGGCATTACGCAGCCGAGAACGCGGCATTTGATAAAGATAGCAAAAGTGCTCGGCGTGTCGGTGAAAACACTCGTCGAATCGTTTGAGGATAAGTGATATGACCTACACCGAACGCGAAGCAATTATGAGCAAAGACGTTATGACGGGCGCGGATATTCAGAAGTTGCAGGGGTGCAATCCAACCCAAGCAAGCCGAATCCTCACCGATATCAAGGACGTCATCAGATTACGGGGTGGCAAGCCGCGTATCGACCAGCGAGGGAAACTGCACACGCAGGATTACTGCGATTACTACAACATCAAAAGATTTTGAGCGAGGGATAACGATGAAAACTTTTACAGAGCAAGAACTTAAAGAGATTTTGAGGAAACACAAACTTTGGTTGGAAGACAGCGACCAACAAGACGCAGAACGTGCGGACTTGTCGTGTGCGGACTTGTCGCGTGCGAACTTGTCGTGTGCGTACTTGTCGTGTGCGTACTTGTCGTGTGCGGACTTGTCGGGTGCGAACTTGTCGTGTGCGGACTTGTCGGGTGCGTACTTGTCGTGTGCGAACTTGTCGGGTGCGTACTTGTCGCGTGCGGACTTGTCGGGTGCGAACTTGTCGCGTGCGTACTTGTCGGGTGCGTACTTGTCGTGTGCGAACTTGTCGTGTGCGAACTTGTCGTGTGCGAACTTGTCGCGTGCGGACTTGTCGGGTGCGAACTTGCGCGATGCGGACTTGCGCGATGCGGAAAACGTTCCGTTTATTCCATACGCTTGCCCGGACTTCGGCTCGTTCATAGGTTACAAAAAAGCACAAAACTTGATTGTGGAACTCGAAATATTGAGCGACGCAAAACGTGTATCGGCAACAGGAAGAAAGTGTCGGTGCGACAAAGCAAAAGTGCTTTCAATTCAAAACATAGATGGAACACCGAGCATTTTTACAAGCGTTGCAAGCGATAGAGATTCAAAGTTCATATATAAGGGTGGCGAGATAGTCACAGTTGATGACTTTGACGAAAACCGTTGGAACGAATGTTCGACAGGCATTCACTTTTTTATAAACAGACAAGAGGCGGTGAATTACTAATGAGAATCGACAAATGTATGAACGAACTTTCAAAGATGATATTTGAGCACGGCGACACTTGCAAGGTGATGGTCGTTATTGCCAAAAAAAGTGCGGAACAAGAAAGAAAAAGCAATTTACACCCGAGTATGACACAAGCACTCGCGCCGTTCACGAAAGGACTTGCAAAATGAACAAATACCGAATTGTAGAACGCGATTTCACGCTTTGGAGCGGCAAGTTTATTCGCAAAGAGTACATCGTTGAAAAATACACGTTTTTGAAAAACGGTTTTCACTTAATGGACTGGGTAAAAGTTACAGACTTTTGGCACAGGGAAGACGCAGAAAACTGGATTAAGAAAAAACTTTGTGAAGAACAAATCGACGATATGCGGTTAGCGGAAAGGGAAGCCGAACAGGCAAAACACCCAAAAGAACCACCAAAGAGAGTTGTACACCGTTACACGGCAGAATCGGACAGCATTCTTGAACCGTGGGGCGTTGGAAAAATAACGTCGCGCCTCGACCAAAGGACAGGCTCGGCAGATAGATGAGGGATATAAAAGATGAACAAATTTAGAACTTTAAGAGCGGACGAGTTGGATTGCCGCGTAGGAACTTGCAACGATAAAGGCTTTTCACTGCTTTTGTACAAAGACGCGAGGTGCGACCAAAGCATTTTAGACGAGACCGTCGGCGCAGATAACTGGCAACGAGACCACAAAGAGGTAAAGGGCAATCTGTTTTGCGGCGTGTCGATTTGGGACGAGAACAAAAAGCAATGGATTACCAAATGGGATTGCGGCGTTGAAAGCAACACCGAGAAAGAGAAAGGCGAGGCTTCGGACAGTTTCAAGCGTGCGTGCTTCAACTGGGGTATCGGCAGAGAACTCTATACAGCACCGTTTATTTACGTCAAAGGGAACACCGAAAGGAACTCGAAGAACAATCCCGTACCGACGTTTAAGCGTATGGAAGTCAGCGAAATCGAATACGAAGATGGTAAGATAACGCAACTTGTCATTTTGGGTGACGGACAACCGATATTTACATACGGCAAACGAGGCTCTCAAACGCCAAATAACGAACGCAAGGCAAAAACCGAACAACCAGTCGAGAAGAACGACGAACTCACGCTTGACAAGGCTTATGCGCTCACAACCACAAAAGGGAAGATGTACGGCGAACTCACCGACGACCAACTTCAATGGCTCGTTGAAAACAGCAAAAACGCAATGAGCAGAAAGGCGGCGCAGATGATTCTCGACGATAGGAAGACATCGGAAGATTTAATGCCGTTGGAAGACGAAGAAGGTTTGCCGTGGGATTAAGAGGTAACAGATGAAAATCAAAGCAACATTCACAAGAGCATTGCAGGGCGAGTTCGGCGCGCACGAAGTGACGTTCACAACGTACGACAAGAACGCCGTCTTGCAACTCAAAACGCAGGATAGGACAAAGCCGTTGAGCCTTGAAGTTAAGCAGTATCGGGAACAACGCTCGCTTGACGCAAACGCATACTTTCACGTCCTCGTCAGCAAGATTGCCGAAATGGACTATCAGAGCATTGACGACGTGAAACGACAACTCGTTTGTGACTACGGAACGGTCGCATTTGTTGCGCGAATCCCGGCAAGCGCAAATCTCGACGACATCTATAAGTATTCAAGGCTTATCGGTGAGAGCAAAGGCACGAAAGAGCCGTGCAACGACTGGTACATATTCAAGCCGACACACACGCTCGATACGAAAGAGATGTCAAGGCTTATCGAGGGAACCGTTCAAGAGGCGCAACAACTCGGCATAGAAACGAGAACGCCCGAACAACTGCAAGAACTCTTATCACTTTGGGGGCAAAAGGAAAAGCAATGATAATCGTTGAAGATACACGACAACAAACCACAAAGCACAAAAACATCGAGAAACACTTTCAGTCGATAAACCAACCGAGCGTGCGCTCAAAATTGATTGTAGGCGATTACGCGCGGTTAGACAACCAAACCGTGAGCATTGACACGAAGAAAGACATCGTCGAAATTTCGGGCAATATATGCGGCGGACAACACGAGCGTTTCAGGGCAGAGTGCGAACTCGCAAGAAAGTGCGGGATTCAACTGATTGTACTCATCGAAGAAGTGCCGCCAAAGGGTGATTTGGACAACTGGCAGTCACCGAAAACCAAGAGCGGAAAGCCACTCACAATGGTGAAAGGCTCGGTGCTTAAAAAGGCAATGGCGACGATGTCGGAACGCTACGGCGTGCGCTTTGAGTTCATCACAAAAGACAAAACGGCGCAAAGGATAATTGACATATTATCGACAATCTAACGGGGTGAATTATGGATTTTAAGAAACCTTTGACTGAGAATATGAAGCAAAAGGCGAGGGCGGTTGTGGACTATCTCAAAGCCAACGAACGCTTTGTCGAAAAAGAAGAATTGCGAGCCGTTATCGGTTGCTCAAACGAGCGCACGGTGCGTGACGTGATAGCATACGTTGCGCTGTATTATCCGATAATCGCCAACAGCAAGCACAGCGGCTATAAACTCGCAAGACGAATGAGCGACCTCGAAGACGTAAGGCAGACGTGGGCAGAACAATCGTCACGGCAAATCGAACTCGAACGCCGTATGCAACCGCTAATCCGCTTCTGTGAAAAGGCAGAGAAAAAACGTGAGGTGGGCAATGGCAGATTATAACAAAGAGCGGTTCTATTGGCTCAAACTCAAACGTGACTTTTTCAAGCGACACGATATACAAATCATCGAATCTATGCCGAACGGGAAAGACTATGTGCTGTTCTACCTCAAATTGATGGTCGAAAGCATAGACCACGAGGGCGAACTTCGATTTAGCGACACGATACCGTACAACGAGCAAATGCTCTCGGTGGTAACAAACACGAACATTGACATCGTAAGAAGCGCAATCAAGTTGCTGACAGAACTTGGAATCGTTGAGGTTTTGGACGACCAAACGCTCTATCTGAAAGAGGTAAAAGCGTTGATTGGAAGTCAAACGGCAGGTGCTGAAAGACGACAAATACAACGTCAAAATCAAGCCGAAAAATTGCTTGAACGACAAAACGGCGACAATTGTCACCCAGAGAAAGAGTTAGAGTTAGAAAGCTTGCTAAAGAAATTAAAAAATAAATTATCAAGCGCAGGCGCGTATGTAGGGGTTTTTGACGATTTGATTGACGAGATTTTGGAAGCACTTGTTGCCGGTACGGAACTCGAAGATGAAATCACGCTGAACGGAACGAAATACGGCGCGGAATCTTTTAGAAGAATAGCAGACCATTTGACGGTCGACCAAGTTGCGAAAGTGGCAAACAGGCTTTTACAGCGAAAAGGCGAAATACAAAACCGAGAAAAGTACATTCAATGTATGTTGGCAGAGTGTTTCGGGATAGGTGAGAGTGAATGAAAAACAACGTGAAAGCAAATATCTTACTGGCATTCGCCGCAATCTTGCTTATCGGCGTTGTGGTGAGCGGGGTGCTTGCAGTCATCGGAATCATACCGAAAGACAAGATATGGATACCGTTCATAGCGTTCATCGTCGGCGACATAGTGCTTATAGGCACAATGCTTAAAGTGATAGACGAAGTTGACGAGGACGAGCAAAACGACGAGTAAGGGGGTGCGATATGGAATATCAAAGACGAAAACCGAGCCGAAACGAGCAGTCGCTAAAAGCGGAAGCCGAGTTGAACGGATACCGCGCGAGGGTTGCGCAGATAATGCGATTGAAAGACCGTCGGCGAGAGATTGAAACAAACTATGCGGCAATCCGATGTATCGATTACAGCAAGTTGAGAGTTCAAGGCGGCGCACCGTTCAACGCTATGGTTGAAACCGCGGTGCAGTGGGCAGACATCGAAAAACAGATTGACGACCTAATCCACCAAAATGAACAAGAATTGCTGATGATTGAATACAAACTCGGCAAACTGACCGAACGAGAGCAAACCGTGCTTTTCAAGTACTACATAGAGGCACGAACGCTATTGCAAATCGCCAACGCTATGAATTACAGCGTTGACGGAATCAAGAAAATCAAGCACCACGCGTTGCTCAAATACGCGGAAATATAAAAACACAGAGAGGAAAAGAGAATGTTTGAAATCGAAATTTACAAGAAAGCAAAGAAAGACAGCCAAATCAGAGAAGAACTGGACAAAGATAGCACGAACGCGTTTATTTGTGTCTATCAATGCGACGACAAACAGACGCACATTCTTTCGGGGTATGATGAGGCGAATAAAGCCGACATTGTTGCACTGCTTGTGGCACTTGACGACATAACGGACGACCTTTGCAGAAAGGACAAACAAATCGCTTCGGCGTACGGCTTGTACAAACTCAAAAAGGCGGCAGGTATGCTCAAAGAATTGAAACTTGACGATGAGCAAGAGGAAAGCGGCGATGAGCAGAAAGATTGACGACGCAACCCTTTGTTGGCAGTGCGCCAACTGCACGGACGGCTCTAAATGCGAATGGGCATTGGGTCGTCCCGTGAAAGGGTGGGAAGCGACACCGACAGCCTATAACGACGGCGGTTTCGTAACACACTCTTTCAAAGTGACGAAGTGTCCGAAGTTTGTCGAGGCAACCCGCTATGAAATATCGATTTCGGCAATGTGCCGAGAAATAAACTGCAAAAGAGACGACAAACACGTTTTGCAAAAAGTTGCAAAGGCACTCGAATCGAAAGGATATGCGCTTGAAACGCACAATGGGAAAGGGTATTCGGCAACCTACGCCGTGAAAAAAGTATGACAATTCAAGAGTACAAACAACAACTATACGATGCGTGCATGGAACACATCTTCCTCGCACAGCAGGCTCTCGACCGATATGCCACAGCAAAGACCGACCGAGAGCGAGAATATGCAAAGATAGACAACTTACAACATCTTGCCGCTCACAACGCTTTGCAGTGGGCATTGTACAAGGCAAGCGAACTTGAAAAATAAATTCCTTTGTTGGCGTACAACGAAAAATAAAACCGAG
>ERZ808262.524-NODE-524-length-17149-cov-3.744940_pt1 | contig 17149 bp, 15 predicted proteins | sample MGYA00520895_ERZ808262 | MGnify/ENA primary metagenome ERZ808262 (study PRJEB31516, sample SAMN03275588) | gut metagenome | biome: mammalia-associated habitat; material: feces | host: Papio cynocephalus | place: Kenya | collected 2012-08-02 ... | reverse complement strand
AGACCCTTGGAGCGCTGGATGGTGATCTTTTTGCCGTCCAGCTCCTTGAGGATTTTCACCTTCTCCTGCTCGTTGTAGGCAAACCAGGTCTTGTCCTTGCAGGTGATCTCAAACAAGGGCGATTCCGCGATATACACATAGCCGTCCCGGATTAAGGTGGGACACAGCCGGTAGAGCATGGTGAGAATCAGGGTTCTGATCTGGAAGCCGTCCACGTCCGCGTCGGTGCAGATGACCACCTTATTCCAGCGCAGGGCGGACAGGTCGAAGCTACTTAGCTCCTTGGCCTTCTTGCCCTGAACCTCCACGCCGCAGCCTAAAACCTTCACGAGATCGGTAATGATGGGGCTGCCGAAAATTTTACTGTAGTCCGCCTTCAGACAGTTGAGGATCTTGCCCCGGACAGGCATAATGCCCTGAAACTCCGCGTCCCGGCTCATTTTCACGCTGCCCAGAGCGGAGTCGCCCTCCACGATATACAGCTCCCGCACAGCCGCGTCCTTGCTGCGGCAGTCCACGAACTTCTGCACCCGGTTGGAAATGTCGATGGAGCCGGACAGCTTTTTCTTGACGCTGGTTCTGGTCTTTTCCGCGGACTCTCTGGCACGCTTGTTGACCAGGATCTGCTCCGCGGCCTTGGCGGCCTCCTGGGCGTTCTCGATGAACCAGACCTGGAGCTGCTCCTTGAAAAAGGCCGTCATGGCCTCCTGGGTGAACCGGGAGTTGACGCTCTTTTTCGTCTGGTTTTCAAAGCAGCCGATGGTGGAAAAGCAGTTGGTCACCAGCACCAGGGAATCCTGAATGTCCTGGAAAATGATCTTATTCTCGTTTTTCGTGTACTTGTTGTTGTCCCGGAGGTACTTGTCAAAGGCCGCGGTAAAGCCGCTGCGCACCGCCTTGTCCGGGCTGCCGCCGTACTCCAGCCAGGAGGAATTGTGGTAGTACTCAATGTGGCTCATCTGTTTGCTGAAGCAGAAGGAGACGGTGATTTTCAGCTTCATTTCCGGCCGGTTCTCCGCGTCCCGACCCCGACGCTCCGTCTCCCAATAGACGGGCATGGTGAAGGCGTTGTCCCCCACCAGCTCCTCGATATACTCCCGGATACCGCCCATGTAGCAGTATTCCTCTTCCTCAAAGGTCTTGCCCACCTGGTTGCGGAATTTGAAGTGAACCCCCTGATTCACCACCGCCTGGCGGCGGAGCACATCCCGGTAGTATTCCACGGGGATGTTGATGTCCGTGAAGACCTCCTTATCCGGCTTCCAGTGAAAGCAGGAGCCGGTTTTCTTCCGGTCGGTAGGGGATTTTTTCAGGCCGCCGATGTTTCTGCCCTTTTCAAAATGCAGATCGTACCGGTAGCCGTCTCTGCGGATGGTGGCGTCGAAATACTCCGAGGCGTACTGGGTAGCGCAGGAGCCCAGGCCGTTCAGGCCTAAGGAATACTCGTAGTTTTCCCCGTTTTCCCCGTACTTGCCGCCGGCGTACATTTCGCAGAACACCAGCTCCCAGTTGTACCGCTTTTCCTTCTCGTTATAGTCCACCGGGCAGCCCCGGCCGAAGTCCTCCACCTCCACGCTTAAGTCCTCATACCGGGTGACGATGATGGTATCGCCGTGGCCTTCCCGGGCCTCGTCGATGGCGTTGGAGAGGATTTCAAACACCGCGTGCTTGCAGCCCTCCAGGTCGTCGGAGCCGAAAATGACCGCGGGACGCTTGCGCACCCGATCCTCGCCCTTGAGCATGGAGATGCTGGAATTTCCGTACTGTTCCTGTTTTTTTGCCATAATTTCATAACCTGCCTAAGCATTCCATAATAAATCTAGTATATTATACGCAAAAAGAAGCGGAAAGTCAAGAAAGCCAAGCCGACCCGGAAAAACCCGCAATTGCCTCTTGTTTTTTTCGGCACGAACGGTTATAATATGCGCAGAAATAAAAGGAGGTCATTTTCATGGCTGCTAAGATTGAGAAAAACACCATTATCGGCGACGTTTTGGACATTGCGCCCCAGTCCGCTCCCCTGTTCTTTGCCATCGGCATGCACTGCCTGGGCTGCCCCTCTTCCCGGGGTGAAACCGTTGAGGAAGCCTGCATGGTTCACGGCGTGGACTGCGAGCCTTTCCTGGCCCAGCTGAACCAGTTCCTGGAGGCCTACGAGACCGCTGAAGCTGAGAAAAAGGTCTAATTCAATCTTTTGGGCAGGAGCGGTGCGTCCGCTCCTGCTTTTTTTCGGAGGAAAGCTATGACGAATGTTCCCCTATCTTCCCGGCTGGCGGCCTGCGCCGCCTTCGTCCGGCCCGGTGACCGGGTGGCGGACGTGGGCTGTGATCATGGCTACTTAAGCATCCATCTGCTCCAGAAAGGCATTGCCGGTCATGTCTACGCCTCCGATGTCCGGGAGGGGCCGCTGAGCAGTGCCCGGCGGAACGCGGCCAACTACGGTCTGTCCGGAAAAATCGACTTTTTCCTGTGCGACGGGGTGCAGGGCTTGCCCCGGGATTTTGACGTGCTGATCTGCGCGGGCATGGGCGCGGACACCATGATCTCCATTCTGGAGGCCGCGCCCTGGCTCTGGGGGGGCCGATATCGGCTGATTTTCCAGTGCCAGAGCAAGACTCCGGCACTACGGCAATATTTGAGCGAAACCGGCTGGGAAATCGCCCGGGAGACCGCCCTCCGGGACGGGCGGTTTCTCTACACGGTGATGGAGGTGCTCTGGAACCCGGCGGCCCCCAGGCTCACTCCCGGCCAGTGTTATTTCTCCCCTGCCCTGGCTCAATGCAATGCCCCGGAGGCGGCGGAATACCGCCGGTGGGCGGTGGATTTGCTGCGGCTGGCGGCGGCGCATCGGCCGGAGGATGAAATTTGTCAGGCCCTGAAGGAATTGGAGGAACGTACATGACCACAGTCGGCGATATTCTGAATTATCTGGAAACCCTGGCCCCTCGTTCCATGAAAATGGACTGGGACAATGTGGGGCTTCTGTGCGGCGGGAAGGGCCGCCCGGTGACGAAGGTGCTGGTGGCTCTCGACCCCTTCGAAGGGGTCTGCCGGGAAGCTAAGAACTGGGGTGCGGAGCTGATTGTCACCCACCATCCCCTGATTTTTAACCCCGTCAAGGCCATTACCGACGACACCGCCCTGGGGCGCTCCATCGCGCTTCTGTGCTCTGGCGGCATCAGTGCCGTCAACGCCCACACCAACTTAGACTGCGCTCCCGGCGGGGTCAACGACTGTCTGGCCGCCGTACTGGGTCTGGGAGATGTCCGGGTCATTGACCCTATGGGTACTGACGAATTAGGCCGGGAATGGGGGCTTCTGCGGATGGGCACGGTGGAAAGCCAGCCTCTTTCCGGCTTCCTGCTCCGGGCGAAAAACGCTCTGCACTGCCAGGGTCTTCGCTACGCCGACGGCGGCAAGCCCGTACACCGGGTGGCCGTGGGCGGCGGTGCCTGCGCCAGCGAATGGCAGGACGCATTGAACGCCGGATGCGATACCCTCGTCACCGCCGATGCCAAATACAACCAATTCTGGGACGCCCGGGACGCGGGGCTGACCCTCATCGACGCCGGTCACTTCCCCACGGAAAACCCGGTGGTTGCCCTGCTGGCGCAGAAAATCCGGGCAGCCTTCCCAACCCTCACCGTAAAAATCTCCGAAACCCACGCCGACTGCGTGAAATTCTTCTGAAATGGGTTGATTTTTTTCATTCCCTCTGTTAAAATAGGTACGCTATTTTTCATAATTTATCCAAAAGGGGAAGAGATACAATGTCCGGACATTCCAAATGGCATAATATTCAGAAAACCAAGGGTGCGCAGGACGCCAAGCGCGCCGCGGCCTTCACCAAGATCGCCAAGGAGCTGATCGTGGCGGTGAAGGAGGGCGGCAGTGCGGATCCCGCCTACAACTCCCGGCTGGCCACTGTCATCACCAAGGCCAAGGCCGCCAATATGCCCAACGACAACATCAAGCGGTGCCTGGAGAAGGCCGCCGGTGCCGGTGGGGACAATTACGAGACCATCACCTACGAAGGCTACGGCCCCGGCGGCGTGGCCGTTATCGTGGAGACCATGACCGACAACCGGAACCGGACCGCCGGTTCCATGCGCCACCACTTCGATAAATTCGGCGGCAACCTGGGCGCCACCGGCTGCGTCAGCTGGTCCTTCGACAAGAAGGGTGTGCTGGTCATCGACAACTCCGAAGGCGAGCTGGACGAGGATACCGTGATGATGGACGCCATGGACTGCGGTGCCGACGACTTTGAGGCCGAGGACGATATGTTCACCATCTACACCGACCCGGACGATTTCAACGCCGTGGCCGACGCGCTGACCGCCAAGGGCTACACCTTCGTCTCCGCCCAGATCGAGATGGTGCCCCAGAACTATCAGAAGCTGGAGTCCGAGGAGCAGATTTCCCAGATGGAGAAGCTGCTGGACATCATGGAGGACGACGACGACGTTCAGAACGTCTGGCATAACTGGGAAGAGTGAGTTCATTTTCATAAATTACAACCCCCGACCTGCTGACTACGAATCAGTAGGTCGGGGGTTTTGTCAGCTATTCTTCTTTTGGCTGTCTAATTTATTTTTTGCCACAGTCGCGCCAATTACCGCTCCTGCGTCACCAGCAATTATCCCGCCGATGGCAGCACCCTTTATTATTTCCTTTGTCCCGGAATTTGAAGTCCGCTTGGGATGGTTCATACTGGTTATCCGGTTCGACACTTCTCCGGGTGACATGCCAGCTTGCGCCATCCTTATCATCTGGTCTGCTTGTATCTGCGCATTGCGGCGGATTTCATCAATCTGTTCTGCGCTTTTATTCGCCATTGTCAAGAAAAAGCCCACAAAGAAGCCTATCATACCCAGTCCACCAATAAATCCGGCCCCATCGCCTCCATTCATTCCGAAACAGGCAATTAAAATCAAGCCAATCGAAATAAGCCAAATCACTTTTCCCAGTCTATTTCTGTCAATCTCCGCCTGTTCCTCTTGTGAACGTTCCATAATACATCCTCCCTTTGGTTCAAATAAAATTTCAGCAATTGAGAAATCACTTTAGATTGGTCATCGACCAAGAGATTGCGTCCCTGTAGTGCGTATCACAGTACCCAGAGCCTTGGTATGTGTGCGTAGCTGTCTTCTTGCAGATGATACACCTTCCTGTGCCTCCCGAGCTGCCACCGCTACTGCCCATGCAGCTGAAAAGCAGTGCAAGCACAACAATCACCGCAATAAAAATTGTGACCGTTTTTTTCATTTTACTTTCCCTCCATATACTGTTTTAAAATGCCGTTTTCTGTTGTTTTGACATTTCTGAAATTATAATAGCATTTTATAGAGTGCGTGTCAACAGTAACGACATTTTATAAATAACTATTTGTCGAAATTATCGTCTATCCTATAGGGGAAGGGAGATGGCTATCATGGATGCAGATTTTGTCCGGGAACGCATTACCCAGCTGCGGGTGCGTAAGGACGTTTCCGAGTATAAGATGAGTTACGACCTGGGGCACAGCCGAGGGTACATAAACAATATTTCTTCCGGGAAAACTCTGCCGTCTATGACGGAGTTTTTTGCAATCTGTGATTATTTTGGCATCTCACCAGCTGAATTTTTTGACGACAAATGTACAAACCCGAAACTGTCCAGAGAGGTCGCAGAGTTGATTTCAAAATTGAATGAAGACGACCTCGCCTTGACGCTTTCAAACATCAGACGACTGTTGAAATAATATTGCCTCGTATAAGAAAAGGGCTGCTGCAACCATGCGTTGCAACAGCCCTTTGTTGTTATTTCGCTGGATTATGGCTCACTGAGCTTGACGAACAGGGTGCCGTCAAGGATGGCGGTACAGCCCTGAGCCGGGTAGCAGGGCAGAGCCTGCACCCTGGGGTCGTCGTACATCTGAGTACCGCTGACGATTTTTGCGGGATTGAGCAGAATGTACTTAAAATAGGCTGCCCAGTGGCCGGAATCCCCATAATTGAGCACGTCCGTCATCCACATGCCGTTGGGCTTGCGGTAGGCCTCAAAGCCGGGGATTGTCTCATTGAGCTGCTGAGGAAGACCCACCATCACCACCGGAGTTTCTCCGGGGACGTAGCCCTGGGTTTCCTCCATCCGGTAGACCACCCGGGTCATGACGGACAGGTAAGCGTCCTGCTCCAAATCCTTTTTCAGATACAGCACGTTTGCCACCTGCACCTGGGCGCAGATGAGCACCACGATAAGCCCCGCGCAGATGGGCTTTGCCCAGGAAACAGGCTTTGCCAACTTCTCCCAGGGCAGCCGGGGCAGAAGCAGCAGAGGCAGCAGATAGACCAGCCAATAGGAATAGACCATCAGCTCATGGTCGGCACTGCCCATGGTCAGAAAGTGCATCAGATTGCCGCCGAAGGGCACCAGTGCCGCCAGAAGCAGCACCAGCAGCTTTTCCGGCCAGCCCACCTTGGGGGAAAGTACCTCCGCAATCAGGGCAAGGCCGCTGACCGCCAGAAGCACCACCGTTGCCCCCTGAGTCACCGCCGGGAAGGGAGACAACACCTGGATAATCCGCTCAAAATACAGCCGGTAGGTGTCCTTGAACACATAGCGGATGTCAAACCAGCTGGCCTCCAGAAGCTTTGCAGGTCTGTCCAGAGAATTGTAGACGTTGGAAAGCATCTGGATGCCGCTCAGCCGCACCACAGTCTTCATGAGCACATAATAAATCATTCCGCCCAGCAGGAGCATAACGCAGGAGCGAAGACCCTTGAAAATGACATTCTTTGCCTTCCCTCCATCCAGAAGCTCCACCATGCACACAAAAAGAATCAGGACGATGCTCACGCAGATGTAGCTCTGATACAGCCCCAGGGACAGCATTACCAGCACCGCCCCGGGAAGGAACCCCCATTTCCCCCGGTTCCAGCAGGACACCGCTCCCACTGCCGCCAGCAGTGCCAGCATGTCGCAGTCAAAATCGTGGAGGAAGGTGGCCGCCGTAGCGGAAACCGTCAGATTCGCCGTCAGAAAACCGGACACCAGAATGGCCGCCGCCGGGGTCTTCAGCCGGAACATGCGAAGAATCCAATAAGCCGACAGGCCGATCCACAGCAGTCCCAGCACTCCCACCAGCCAGGGCAGGGTCATGTTCGTCCGGAAAATCCACCGGCACACAGGAGAAAGGAAGCGGCCGTTGCTGATGCGGATCCGGTTGCTCAGGCCATCGCCGTTGAATTCCAGCAGAGAATCGTGGGAAAAGCTGCTGTGCAGGAAGCCATAGGCATGAGCCATCAATCCCCAGACAAATACGCAGGCAAGGCAGAAAAGCAGCTGTTTTTTCTTATCTTGTATAGGCTGGGTCAATCGCTCCATCCGTCTCTCTCCTTTTTGGGCTTTTTCTCCACATTGGTCAGCCGGGTCAGGTAAATAGGCCGGTGCTTGGTTTCGAGATAAGTTTTCGCTAAGTACTGACCCACCACACCGATGCCCAGCATCTGGATGCCGCTGAGCAGCAGCATAATGCACACCAAAGACGGCCAGCCGGAGGTTGGGTCGCCAAAAACCAGCGTCCGGACAATGACCACAATAATCATAATCAGAGCCAAAGCGCAGCAAAGCATACCGAATACGGAAGACAGCACCAGGGGCATGGTGGAAAAGGCCACAATGCCCTCCAGGGCGTAGAGGAACAGCTTCCAGAAGCTCCACTTGGTCTCCCCTGCCGCCCGCTCGATGTTCTCATACTCCAGCCACTTCTTTTTGTAGCCGATCCAGCCGAAAATACCCTTGGAGAACCGGTTGTACTCCCCCATGGACAGGATCGCCTCCACCACCTGCCGGTTCATCATCTGAAAATCCCGGGCGCCGTCCACGATCTGGGCATCGGACATTCTGTTGATGATCCGATAGAACATCCGGGCAAAGAAGGAGCGGATAGGCGGCTCTCCCTTCCGGCTCACCCGTCGGGAGCCTACGCAGTCGTAGCCCTCCTGGGTCACCGCCCGGTACATTTCCGGAAGCAGAGCCGGGGGATCCTGCAGATCCGCGTCCATGATGACCACATAATCCCCGGAGGCGTTTTCCAGCCCCGCGTAAATTCCCGCCTCCTTGCCGAAATTCCGGGAGAAGGAGATATATTTGACCCGGCTGTCCCGGTTTGCCAGCTCCAGTATCTTTTGTAACGTCCCATCCCGGGAGCCGTCGTCAATAAACAAGAACTCAAATTCCACCCCCGGCATCTTCGCCGCCACGGCGGTAATTTCCTTAAAGAACAGCTCCAGCACCGGCTCCTCATTGTAGCAGGGAACCGCAACGGTGATTTTGTCCAACCGCCTCACGTCCTTTCGTCTCCATTATACAGGAAACACCCCTTTTTGGCAACCGGAAAAGCCTCCGCTTGACAAAAAAAGGCAAGTGTTATATGCTAAGGAGAAAGAAATGACTTGGAGGCTTCCATGAACGATACACAAAAAAAGCTCTGCCATGGGCTGTTTTATCTCGCGATCTTCACTTTTCTATTCGTCTGGTTTACCAAAATTCACGCCCTTGTGGTCTTCGACGCCGACGACTGGAGTTACCTGGCCTACGTCCGGGACACCACCCCGGTCTGGGGCGAGTGGAATCCGGCCAAGGTCTTCCCGGAGGTGGTGTTCCCCTTCTTTTCCACCGTCGCCGCTTACTTAATCATGCCCCTGACCAAGGACTACATCACCGCCCAGACCGTTATGCACGCATTGGTGGTAAGCCTTGCCATCACCGGCTATCTGTGGTGCTTTTCGGCTCTCCTTCGCCGGTGCTTCCCGGTGTCCCGGCTGACGGCCAGCCTGATTACCTGTCTGTTTCTGCTGGTGCATTTTCTGGCTCTGCGGTCAGAGGATTCCGGAAACCAGTACCTTTTCTACTGTGTGGATCTGAACTGCTACTATAATTATCTGCTGCCTGCCCTGCTGAACGCCTCTGTCGTCATGTGCCTGATCCGCAATCCCGGGCTGGCGGATTTCTTGAGTTTCGGCGCACCCGCAGCCAAAGGCTGCTTCTACATCGTGGTTTATTTTGCCATTTTCTCCAACTTGCCCGCCAGCGGTATTCTGGCCGCTTGGGCCGGAAGCGTGGTGCTGCTGAGCCTGATCGCCCACGGGAAAGTGAAGCAGTGGAAGGGTATCGTGCCCGAGAACGGCTTTCCCCTTCTGGTGCTGGTGGCCTGGTTCATCAGCGCGGTGTTCGAGCTCAGCGGCGGACGGGCGGCCTCCGCCGGGGGCAGCACGCCCCTGTATTACCAGCTGTACCTTGCCTGTAAGTATCTGGCATGGATTCTCCTCGATCTGAACCGGCTGTACCAGTTGGCCATTGTCCTGATCGTCGCGACCTTCTGTGTCTGCGCCCTGACCTCCCGGAAAAAGGATGCGTCTCTCCCCTGCCCCGGGCTGGGCGTTGCCCTGATCGCGGCCGCGGCCTTTGGGGTATATCTGCTGATGCTGTCCAGCGCGGTAGGCCCCACTGCCATCCGGCGCAGCGAAAACCTGTTTGGCCTGTTCTTCTTCGCCAATTTGTGCGCAATGCTCATGCTCACCGCCCTGGTCAGCCGGTATCCTAAGCTGATGCTGGCCTTGCCCCTTGTGACGGTGTTCCTGCTGTCCGGGGTGGATACCCGAGAAAATACCTTCCTGGAATCCAATTTTGCCGGCGTCCGTCCGGCGGTCTGCGCGGACATCAGCCGGAATCTCATCGAGCAGCTCCAAGCGGCGGATGCGCAAGGGCTGACGGAGGTGGAGCTGCGTGTGCCCCAGTATGTGTCCGATCCGGACGCCGAGGACAACTGGCCCCATTCCCTGAATCTGCTGGAGCGGCTGCCCGGAACGCTCTATGCCCACGGACTGATCCGTCATCAGATACACGTCACCGCCGTGGCCGACAGCGCAATGAACATAAGCTTTCATCTTCCCGTACCCGAAACGTAAGAAATACCGGACTGCCGCAAATAAGCAGCAGTCCGGCTTTTTATTTCACTGGGTCAGCGGGAACCCCCACCAGGGTGGCTCCCGGGGTCTCGCAGCTTTTCACCACCACGGCCCCGGCACCGACGCGGATGTTGTCCGCCAGGGTCACGCCGCCGATAATCTTCGCCCCCACGCCAATGTCTACGTTCTTCCCCAGCACCGGCGCGGCATCGGATGCCCCATCGCTTCCGATGCAGGCCTGACCGTGAATGGTGCAGTTCTCCCCCACCGCCGCGTCTCCGGAGATGATGACGGAGCCGTAATGCCAGATGTGCAGCCCACGGGCGCAGGTTCCGGCATAAACCTGGAGCCCCAGGCGGCTGCCCAGATTGTTCTTTTTCCGCCGCCAGAAATAGGCAGTGAGCTTACATTTCGCAGCCTCCTCCCGGCGCAGGTATGTCATGTATTTCCAGATCAGATAGTTGTCCTCATGCGTAACCATGGCGGTCAGGTAGTCCTTGGTATCCTTAAAATACAGCTTTCTTTCATAAGCCAGCACGGCGTTCATGGGTCTTCCCCTCACTTTCTTCCCCCATAGTACCGCACTTTTCCCAGGTTTGCAAGAAAATTCCGTTTTTTCTCACAAGTCCGGAATTTCCGAAGAAATTGCTTGACAGCCAGCCCCATCGATGCTATAATATCACCCGTAGTGACGAGTTCACCGTGATTTTCACGGGCCTTTAGCTCAGTTGGTCAGAGCCTCCGGCTCATAACCGGATAGTCCCGGGTTCGAGTCCCTGAAGGCCCACCAAATGTTCAGGCCTTCGCCTTTGAATATAATATAGGGGTATAGCTCAATTGGTAGAGCGGCGGTCTCCAAAACCGTAGGCTCAGGGTTCAAGTCCTTGTGCCCCTGCCAAGATCACCGAACAGGTTTTGTTCGGTGATCTTCTTTTTTATATTGCTTTTGATTGCTTTTACCACACCAAAAGTTCGATTTTCGCCTACCCAGTTTTTCGCTGTTTTGTGTTTTCCCTTATTTTTTCCCTTATTGGGAGGAACTTGTTTCCCTTATGGATTCATAGAATTTCTGCATTCTCGTGGCGCTGTCCCGCTTCATTTTCTCTGTTACATGGCCATAAACATCCAATGTAAAAGCCGCTGTAGCATGACCTAAGTTGGCTTGCACGGTTTTAATATCATCTCCAGCCTGCAGAGAGCTGACCGCAAAACTGTGCCCTTACGGTATAATTAATGTCTACTGACCAGCAAAAACCGGACTTTTTCGACAGGCTGAGGAGCCGCTGCAAATCCTTGCAGCGGCTCTCCTTTATGCTTTCTTCGGCTTCTTCTCAATGGCATCCCAGTTGGCACGGCCGGTACGCTTGACGAGAGCCAGCATTTCCGCCGCCAGATCGTCCGTCACCTGCCCCGGAACCAGCCGCCACCGCCAGTTTGTTCCCACAGTGCCGGGCTGATTCATCCGTGCCTCGTTGCCCAGACCCAGGTAGTCCTGAACGGGGATAATGCAGTCTCTGGCAACGGAGCGCATGGTCAGGGCAATGAGTACCTTGTACATCTGGTTGTCCGGGGTGTGATAGTCCCACAGATAGTCCCGGATCTGCTGCTTGGCCGCCTTGCTCAGCCCCCGATACCAACCTGCCAGGGTCTCGTTGTCGTGGGTGCCGGTGTAGGCCACGCAGTTGGCGTTATAGTTGTGGGGCCAATAGTCGTTGGAGCCTGCCACGTCCGCCGGGTCGACGGCGAACTGCAGCACCTTCATATTGGGGCATCCGCTGTCTCTCACCAGGCGGCGAACGCCGTCGGTCATCAGCCCCAGGTCCTCGGCAATGACGTTCACGTCCCCCAGCCGGGTGTACATGGTGCGGAAGAAGTCCATCCCCGGTCCCTTCTCCCAGTGGCCGTTTTTCGCGGTAGTGTCCCCGGCGGGGATGGAGAAATACGCGTCAAAGCCCCGGAAATGGTCGATGCGCACCACGTCATAGAGCTTGAAGCTGTACCACATCCGGGAGATCCACCAGTCGTAGCCCGTAGTCCGGTGGTAATCCCAACGGTACAGAGGGTTCCCCCAGACCTGGCCGTCGGCGGCGAAGGCATCCGGCGGGCACCCGGCAATGGCGGTGGAGACGTTATTCTCATTCAGCTGGAACAGCTCCGGGTGAGCCCACACATCCGCCCCGTCGGGAGAGACGTAGATGGGAATGTCCCCTACGATCTGAATGTGCCTGGCGTTTGCGTAGGCCTTCAGCTTCGACCACTGGCGGTCAAACTGGAACTGGAGGTACTTCTGGAACTCGATGTCAAAATACAGCTCCCGGTTGTAGTAGTCCAGGGCGAAGCCCCAGTGCATCCGGATATCCTCCGGCCACCGGCGGAAGGACCCCCCGCCGAAAAATTCCTTCAGAGCCATGAACAGGGCATAATCGTCCAGCCACCAGCCGTTTTCCCGGCAGAAAGCCTGGAAGTCCCCGTTTTCCGCAATGCGGCTGCGCTCATAGGCCTTGTGCAGCAGCTTCAGCCGGTTCTGGTTCAGGGCGATAAAGTCCACACGGGCGGGATTTTTGCCGAAATTCAGCCCGTCGCACTCGCTCTGTGTCAGCACGCCCTCGTCGATCAGATCTTCCAGGCTGATGAGATAGGGGTTCCCCGCGAAGGCGGAATAGGCCTGGTAAGGGGAATCGTCGGAAGCACCGTGGGAGGTGGCCCCCAGGGGCAGAATCTGCCAGTAACGCTGACCGGCCTTTTCCAGCCAGTCCACAAAATCATAGGCCGCCCGGTCAAAGCAGCCGATGCCGTACTGAGAGGGCAGGCTGGTAACGGACAGCAGAACGCCGGCATAACGGTTCATAGGATGTTTCTCCTTGTGGTCGATAGATTTGGCACACTTCCTAAATTGGAAACGTTTCTCTTTTCGCAATCAGTATAATCCATTTTCGTCCATCCGTCAACCGCCAGCGGCACATCCGGCGCAAATTGGTAAAGTATACAAAAAGAGGCCGTTTGATTTGGATAAGCCGTATGATCCAGACACGTCTTCCTCCACATATCAGTAGACTCTCATCTACCAAAAAGCTTCCGATAAACGCACCCATAGCAACTCGAAATACTCTGACGCAGTTCCGGCGGTGCGGCCGGGGGATTCTTAAGGGGGCGGCTTTTCGGCAGCACCCCTTAAGCCGGCTTCTTATCCATTTTCTTGCCGGGACAAGAAAATTGCCCCCGGAGGGACCTGCACTGAAATATTCTGTGAGTCTTGGAATATAAGCGCAGACTTGTAACTCATGGGCCGATGAGGGCATCGGCCCCTACTGATTCTCAATTGGTGCTCGGAATGACCACAGGGGATTGTGACCGGAGGGAATCCCTGGAAGGGGTCACACCATCCTGCGGGATGGTTCGCAATGACGATGTATCTTTCGGGCTTTTTGACACGAAGAAAGGGACTGCCGGGGGCAGTCCCTTTTAATCTCCAATATCCTGTATCCAACTGAAGAAGCCGCCGAAGGGTTCGTCCTGGGCTTCCAGGACTTCCACAGGAGATTCCTGGGGTTCCGTTGCCGAAGCCGCCCCTTCCTGGGTGGATTGCGTCCCCGGCCAGGGGGTGCCTGTGATCTGGGCAATGCCCCAGGCCTGGGAGGAAAGCATCCGATCCCCCACCGGGGTGTCTGTAACGCAGGAAATCCCCGCCGCCACGTTCAGAGCCGACGTTCCGTTCACCTGGGACTGATAGTCCGAATAAATCTGGAGCAGCACGGCAGAACAGGTTACATGGTAATCGCTGGACACCACCGCCAGAGTTTTCACCTGGGGGTACCTTTCCGCCAGCAGATCATAAGTATTGATGGCGTTTTGGGTGGTGCTCAGAGCCTGATTCTCTGTAATCAGACGGTTTTCCGTCACCCCCTGACCCTGAAGCCAGGCGGCCATCTGTCCGGCCTCGGTAACGCCGGGCACCTCCGAGGTCTGCCCACCGGTCACTGCCACATAGGCGTTTGGATACTGTCGGGCGGCGTTCAGCGCCACATACAGCCGATCCTCCAGCTCCGGCCGGATGGAGCCGTCGGTGCCCAGGCCGTAGCCGAAGACCACAATGCACAAAGAATCGTCCTGGGGAAGGTCTTCCGGAAGCACCCGGTGATCCTCGAACCCGGCTTCGTTCAGCCTGGCCCAGTCGGCCATGATCCGCCGCCAAAGGGCACCCTCCGCCGGACTTTCCGCCTCCAGCTTATCCAGGCAGGCCTCGATTTTTCCGGCTGACCCGCCGGGATCAGCATGATAGCTCGCCAGCAGCTGCTGGGGATAGGTCGCTTCCGCCGCCTGTACCCGGGGAACCCCCAGGCCAAGCAGGCAAATACACAAACACGCGATTAAGGTTCTGCGAAAAAAGGTCATTCTTTTCCGTCACGGATCTGGAGCAGCTTCCGCTTCAGATCATCCTCCATCTTTGCCATTTCTGTCTCCGCGGCCAGCCGCTTGGTTCTGCCATCGGCCTGAATCTTCATTACGTCGTCCAGGGTAGCAATCAGCTCCGCGTTGGTTTTCTTCAGGGTCTCGATCTCCACAATGCCCCGCTCCGCTTCCCTGGCGGTCTCCACAGAGGCCATGCGCAGCTTCTGGGCGTTCTGGGTCAGCATGGCGTTGGTCACATCGGACACCTGCCGCTGAGCCTGAGCCGCCTCGGTGGAATGGGCAATGCCCAGAGCCAGCACCATCTGGTTCTTCCACAGGGGGATGGTGTTGACCAGGGTGGTCTGAATCTTCTCCACCATGACGGTGTCGTTATTCTGGATCATCCGGATCTGAGGGGCGGTCTGAAGGGAAATCGTCCGGGTCAGCTCCAGATCGTGGATCTTCTTTTCAAAGCGCAGGCACTTCTCCGACAGATCCCGCGCCTGCTGGGCATCCTCCGCAAGGCCGGTACGCTTCGCGGTTTCCTCCAGCTGCTGAAGCTTGCCGGAGCGAACCTCGCCGAGCTTCTTCTTGCCCGCCAGAATATACATGGACAGCTCCTTGAAGTAGGCCAGGTTCTGCTCGTACATCTTATCGAGCACCGCGGAATCCTTCATCAGCCGCACCTGGTGCTGCTGCAGGGCATCGGCGATCTTCTCCACGTTCACCTCGGCCTTGGCGTAGCGGTTTTTCATATTCTCCAGCTTGTTGGCCTGCTTGCGGAAGAAGCCGAACAGTCCCTTCTCTTCCTCCTCGTCCAGACCCTTCAGCTCCCCCACCACGTTCACAAGCAAATCGCCCACTTCGCCCAGATCCTGGGTACGGACGTTTGCCAGGGCGGCGTCGGAGAAATCCGCCATTTTCTTCTGGGTGCCCGCGCCGTACTGCAAAATCTGGGCGGTGTTCTCCACGTCGATCTTCGCCGCGAACTCATCCACGATTTTCTGCTCCTCGGCGGTGAGCACCGGCTCACTGGGTGCCTTCTGCGCCAGGTCGGTTTCCTCCGCCGGAACCAGGGCAGGGGTTTCGGTCAGCGCCGGCTCCAGGGTCAGGCTGATCTTCTGTTCGTTATGATCCATAATCAATTCTCCTGTTTCTTCAGATTGGAAAGTCCGTCATTGGTAAGTCCCTCCTGGGCAAGCAGGGTATTCAGCACAGAAATATCACTGGAAACATCCATGGCCGCATCCTGGAACAGATCGTCCAGGAGCTTGGCAAAGGCGGCGTTCAAGGTGTCCAGGGTTTTCTCGATTTCAATTTTGGAAGCCTGGATGGTCTCCCCCTGAACCGGCTGGGCATCCATTTCCGCATAGGCGTTCAGAAGCTTCACCGTCATGGGCAGGTAGTAATCCATGAGCTTCTTCAGGTCGGGCACCACCTCCGGATGCGCCTGCGCCCGGTCAAAAATCCGGCGCACCAGCAGCTCCATGTAGGAAATCTTCTCGGAAATTTCCTCTCCGGGAATGGCATCGTTGCACCGGCGAATCTCTGAGATAAAGGCGTTGCCCCGGTCGAGAACCTCCCGCACCCGCGGATCGGTTTCTTTCGCTGCGGGACGCAGCTTGGCCGCCTCCCGCTCCTGCTTCTGCCGCTCCTCCAGAGCCAGTCGGCTCTGCTCAAACTGGCGGTAGGTGTCGTTGCTGGTAATGAGGCATGTTTGCTCCGCGTCCAGGTGGCCCTCCAGGAAGAGCCCATCGTCGATCATTTTTTCCAGTTCCTTCCGGACGAATTTCACGTTTTTCCCGGTGGTTCTGGCAAGGGTCTCCAGCTTGCAGTAGGTCTTGTCCCCCAAGCAGCGGCAATACCGCTTGAACCGGTTCACTCGGCCAAGACCCTGAATGCCCCCGCCGATGAGCCAGGCTCCCACGCCCAGTCCCGCCAGACCCATGAAAGCCGGGTAAGCGGGATAGTCCAGAGTCAGGGCAAAGATCATGCCCAGCAACGCCCCCACAAAACCGAAGCCCGTGAGCATTCCGCCGCCCACGATCTTCGCAATCCCCAGGGCGGTCTTCCCGTCGGTGCTGCCATAGAGGGCAGGCAGATTCTCCCGCCCGTCGATGACCGTCGGCCTGGGTCTTGCCTGAGCCGAGCGAGCCGCATTATCCGCCGCCTTGGCTGCGGTATCCACCGCCCGGCGGACGGCCTGGCCGCCTGCGTCGATGGCACGACCCACCGTGCGGGTGATGGTCTGATTCAGTTTTCGGTAGTCCTGAGAATTGATGGCCTGGTCGATGATATTCTGGATACTCCGGCCGATGTCCTCCCAGTCCTGATTTGGATACGCCATAGCATTCACTCCCGATCGTACTTGCCCCTATTATAGCGTTTCCTGGGTCAAAACGCAAGACACAATGTTCCCATTCCTGGCCTGCTGACACATTTTCCTGTAGAAAACCACGAAGCACAAGGAACCAGGGAAGCTCTGAGGAAATCTGCGAGAGCCGACAGTGCGAGATTTTTCTCCAGGGTGTATCCGGGCAGATGGGTCGGAGATTTTATCCGCTCTGATTTTACTTTTATTTTACGAAGCTTGTATCGCACAATTTACATTCTGCTCTTATACTTACCCGGAAACGAAGGAAAGAGGGCTGCTATGGAAATTCGATTGGAACAAGTCGTAAAAAGCTTTGATAAGAAGCAGGTCATCCACCCCACAACGCTGACCATCCAGAACGGCAGCTTTACCACGCTGCTGGGTCCCTCCGGCTGCGGTAAGACAACGCTACTGCGGATGATCGCCGGGCTGT
>ERZ808262.523-NODE-523-length-17185-cov-4.321016_pt1 | contig 17185 bp, 13 predicted proteins | sample MGYA00520895_ERZ808262 | MGnify/ENA primary metagenome ERZ808262 (study PRJEB31516, sample SAMN03275588) | gut metagenome | biome: mammalia-associated habitat; material: feces | host: Papio cynocephalus | place: Kenya | collected 2012-08-02 ... | reverse complement strand
AGGATCACCAGGCTGTCATAGACCGCCAATGCCGTGAGGATCAGCGCGCCCAGAAGTGCCGGAACGCCCCACTCGTACAAGGTCTCCAGCCAGGAATTGTGGGTGTTGTAGGCATCCGCACCATGCTGACTCAGGATAAGCCAGGGGTAATCCGCGCCCACATATTTGATTCCCGGATTGTCTTCCAGTCCCGCTATCGCCGCACCCCAAATCCTGGTACGGCCGTTCAGCGTTTTCATATCCGTTTCCAGGGAGCGTTGGCCGGATTTTTTCAGTTCCTCGGCACCACTGGATGCCGCCACCTGGGCACTGCGCAGGTCGGACAGCTTCCGGGCGCCGGCAAACAGACCGCCCATGAGCACCACCGCCGCCAGAGCCGCAACGAGCAGCCGCTTCCATCCGCTTTTCCGCAGAATACAGAAAACGCTTCCGCCTATCAGGACACAGGCAAAGGCAATCGTTGTACGGCTGTTTGTCAGTACGAGAACCAGGAACTCTCCAATCGCCAGCACTGCCAGAAGAATGCGAAGCCACAGCTTTTTCAAGGTTGCCAGCAGGTACAGTGTGGCACCCATGGCAAGAATCAGCAGTCCGGCGCAGGCGTTGGGGTGCCCCATTGCATTGAATCGGAAGCCATTCCAGCGCACGCCCTCCTGCAGGTACTCCGGCAGCACGTTCCCAATGAGCATAAGACAGTAGGAAATCAGCAGCACACCCATGGCCGCAAACACCCATGCGTACAGCTTCAATCCCCACTGGCGTTTTTCATCCTGCGCCGCAGAGGCAAAGGGAAGGAACAACGCGTAGGCGCAGACGTAAGAGCCGATCTCCTGCGCTTCCACTCCGTGAACCCGGTGAACCGTCCTGCTCACCCAGAGCCACAGGATCATCCCCAGGGACACCATAAGCAGTCGTTTCGTTTGACAATTCATGGGCATCGTCAGGGTAACGCCCACAAAAATCATGGCAAACATGATAGCGTAGGATTCCATATAAGTATACGCAATGCCATTTGCCCGGTATTCCAGCAGAAAATACAGGACTTCCATCAATGCCAGCACCAGCAGGCATCCATATTGCAGCCGTCTGGAGATGGTTTGTCTTTTGCCTTCAGCCCCGTTTATTGAAACCGCTTCCATTCTTATCCCCCTTAAATCCTCTTCTTCAATTCCGCCCGCCAGCAGTCCAGGTAGCCCGTCAGCAGCAGGAACAGGAACTGGATCGGCTGATTGCTCACATAGGTGCCGAACAGGTAGGGCTCCAGCGCGGAGCAGCCCAGGATGCACAGCACCAGGATCGCCGACACGCTCTTCACCGGATCCGGATTGTGCCAGAGGATCGTCAGGGCATCATACACCGCCACCGCCGTCAGCACCAGTGCCAGCAGCAGCCCGGGAATGCCCAGCTCGTAGAGCACCTGGAACCAGGAATTGTGAGCATGGTACACCTGGAAGGAATTGTACTGGGAGATAATCAGGCCGGAATATTCCGTTCCCTCCAGGAAAATTCTGGGGTTGTCCCGCAGTCCCTTGGCCGCGGAGCTCCAGATTTCCGTCCGGTTGTTCAGATTCCTGATGTCGCTGCTCCAGCCATACTGGGTGCTGTGAATTTCTCCCGCAGTCCGGGAATCCTCCATATTTGCTTTGTGCGCCTTGCTCAGCCTCTGGGAACCCACAAACAAGCCGCCCATAAGCACCACCGCCGCCAGGCAGGCAACAGCAAACCGCTTCCAGCCGGATTTGCGCAGGGCGCAGAACAGGCCGCCGCCCAGAAGCACACAGGTAAACACCGTAGTCGTCCGGGCATTGGTCAATGTCAGGATGCCGAACTGTGCCCCAATCCACAGGATCAGCAGAACCCGCTGCCAGAGCTTCTTCCATTTTCCCCAGCACATCAGGCTGATGCCGATGCTGATCATCAGAAGGGTAGCGCAGATATTGGGGTGGCTCATGGCGGAAAAACGGGTGCCGTCCCAGTGGACGGAATCCTGCAAAAATCCGGGAACCAGACCGCCCAGCAGCATCAGTCCATACAGCACCAGCAAGACGCCAAGCCCCAGGTACAGGCTCAGAATCCATTTGAGACCCTGCCCCCTTTCGCCGTCGCCGGAGGCGCAGGCAAAGGGCAGGCACATTCCGTAAGCGCAGAAAAACGTGCCGATATTGCTGGCCTCCACCCCCTCGATCCGGTGAAGTGCCTTGGTCGCCGCAAACCAGGCCAGAAAAACCACGCCGAAGATCAGATGCCTTCCGGCCTGTCGGGTTATCCGGCCGCTGAGGGTGGCTCCCAGGAACAGCATCGCCGGAACCACCGTGTAGCGTTCCATCCAGGTCCAGGCCACGCCGTTGCCCCGATGCTCGATCAGAAAGTAGCAGCCTAAGATCGCCAGCAGGCCAATCAGGCTCCCGTACTGCACCCGCCGGGCGGCGGGGTTATCGGTTTGTCCTATGGTTTTTACAGAAGGATGTTCCAGCTGCATTTTGATTTCCTCCGGAATTTGCTTTTAGCTGGGCTTATCGTAGCATAAAATCACGAATTTTGCAACCGTTTTCGTCAAACTGTCAAACCCTCCCGGCGCGTTCCGCGCCGGGAGGGTCGCTTAGTCTTCCTTTTTCAGTCTGCCGTACAGGCCGGTCATCTTCCGGATTCTCTTCGCCAGCTTGTCCGAGGCGAAGCCCGGCTGGGCACGCCAGGTCCAGTTGGCTCCGGACAGGGTGCCGGGGAAATTCATTCTCGCTTCCCCGCCCAGCTCCAGATAGTCCTGCATCTGGGCAACGAACAGCTTGGAAACGCTGGACATGCCCCCCCGGATCATGCCCCAGACGTAGCCCTCCTGCCGGTTCAGACCCAGGTAGGCCTTGGCGTAGGCCTTGTCCTCCTTGGAAGCCTCGTCGAACCACTGCTTCAGAGTCACATTGTCGTGGGTGCCGGTGTAGCACACGGAATCCACCGGGTACAGGTGGGGCAGGTAGTCGCTTTCCTCCCGGGAATCGAAGGCAAATTCCAGCACCTTCATGCCCGGATAGCCGGAATCCTCCAGGAGCTTCCGGACGCCGGGGGTCACAAAGCCCAGATCCTCGGCGATAAAGTCCAGCTCCGGCAGAGCCTTCTGCACCGCCCGGATGAAGCCGATCCCAGGCCCCTTGACCCAGGTGCCGTTTCTGGCGGTCTTGTCCCCGGCGGGCACCGCCCAGTAGCTTTCAAAGCCCCGGAAATGGTCAAAGCGCACCACGTCGTACATGTCGGCGGCGGCTTCCAGCCGGTGAATCCACCAGGCATAGCCCGTATCCGCCATGGCCTGCCAGTCGTAAATGGGATTGCCCCAGAGCTGGCCGTCGGCGGTGAAGCCGTCCGGGGGGCAGCCCGCCACCACCCTGGGGTGCCGGGTCTCGTCCAGCTGGAAAAGCTGGCTGTTCACCCACACGTCCGCCGAATCCAGGGGCACATAAATGGGTACGTCGCCGACGATCCGGATGCCCTTGCCGTTGGCGTAGGCTCGCAGGGCCCGCCACTGCTTCCGGAACTGGTACTGGACGAAGCAATGATATTGGATCTCCTCCCGGTTTTCCTGCCGTGCCCGCTCCAGCGCGTCCGCCCGGCGCAGCCGCAGATCCTCCTCCCAGGAAAGCCAGGGGCCGCCGTGGTTCTCCTTCAGAGCCATGAACAGGGCGTAATCCGGGAGCCACTGGGTGCTTTCTTCCAGGAATGCTTCATATTCCCCGTCCGGGGTGAACCGGCGGAAGGCCTCGTGCAGGAGCTTCCCCCGCTGGGCGTAAAGCCTGCCGTAGCTGACCCGGCCAGGGTCGTCCCCCCAGTTCACCGCCGCCGGTTCCTCCGGCCTCAGAAGTCCCTGGGAAACCAGGATATCCAGATCGATGAGGTAGGGATTTCCCGCCCCGGCGGAAAAGGACTGGTAGGGGGAATCCCCGTAGCCCGTGGGGGACAGGGGCAGAATCTGCCAGCAGGACTGGCCTGCCTTCTCCAGAAAATCTACAAAGTCATAGGCACTTTTTCCCATGGTGCCCACGCCGTAAGGCCCGGGCAGGGAGGTGATGTGCATTAAAATTCCGCTTTGCCGCATGTTGTTTCTCCTCATATTTTACCTTCCGGAAGCGAAGGAAGGCTTCTTCAGCGTTTCCGGACGCTCTCCCGGCAGCTGATCCAGAAGGGTACCCGCTCATGGCGGCAGGGTGCGCCGTTTTCCATGCCGTCCAGAAGAATTTTCACGCTTCTGGCCGCCATTTCCTCCGCCGGCTGCACCACCGTAGCAAGCCGGGGTACCAGATACTCTCCGATGGGCAGGCCGTCCACCCCCAGCACCGACACGTCCTCCGGCACCCGCTTGCCCGCGTCGCCCAAGGCTCGGATGGCGCCGATGGCCATAACATCGGCGCAGGTGAACAGAGCCGTAAACTCCCGGCCTGCGGCAAGCAGAGCCTTGGTGGCTCGGTAGCCGTCCCGATAGGAATAGCGCACGCCCTGATAATCCCGCGCCGGGTCAAAATCCAGGCCGTGAGCCTGAATAGCCTGAAGGCATCCTTCGTAGCGCAGGCGGCTGGTGTCAGACAGCCGTCGGTCGCCGCCGACGATGGCAATGCGCCGGTGTCCCAGGGAAATCAGGGTCTCCACCGCCTGGCGTCCGGCCTCCCGGTCGTCAATGGTGACGCTGGACAGGTTCGCCAATGGCAGGGCGGAAGCGTCGTTGGTCGCCACCACGCAGGGTACGTCCACCGCCCGGAAATCCTCGGTGAAATTTTCGTTCACGCCTCCCAGGAACAGAACGCCCAGGGGCTTTTTCTCCCGGCAGAGCTTGATGGCTCGGGCGGCCTCATTGGCGTCCTCGTCCATGTAGTCCACCACCAGCTGATACCGGGTCTCGGAAATCAGCTGCTGGATCTTCTCCACCATCTCCCCGAAAAGCTCGTTGCGGGTGCCCTTGACCACCATCAGGATGGTGTTGGAGTGGGTCTGCTTGAGCTGCTTGGCGTTGACGTTCAGCTCGAAGCCCATTTCCGCCGCAGCCTGCTGGATGGCGGCACGAGCCTTGGGGCTGACGTTGGGATGGTTGTTCAGTGCCCGGGAAACCGTGCCCACGGCGTAGCCGGTTCTGGCGGCGATGTCCTTGATGGTCATGTGGGCGCGCTCCTTTCGCTTTTTCTTTTACGGATAGGGGCGGCCAGCGGCCGCCCAGGATCATGGTTCTTCCGTCTTCTGAACGCGGCCTCATCCGCCCGGCCGGCGCCTTCCCCTCTCAGGGGAAGGCTTGGGAAACGGATTGTGACCGGAGGGAATCCCTGGAAGGGGTCACACCAGTTCTGCGATACATTGCGGTATGACTGCCACTGGCAGTCATTCGGATTTTGATTCGCTGCGCGGAGCACCACTACTGCGCGCTGAGAGCCGGCTTCGCCGGTTGCGCTCTGTACACGCCTGCGAGCCTAGCGGTTCGCAATGACAGCTTCCATATAAGCTGCTCCGCAAGGACGATACCGAACGGTGCCCAGTGGTGTCTCGACAGCAGACCCGCTGGCGCACGCATCGCCCGCCGGGGCTCCCGGCCTTAGCCCTTGACGGCACCGGCGGCCACGCCCTTGATGATGTGCTTCTGGCAGAACATGTACACCAGAATAATGGGGATGATGCTCAGCATGATGACTGCCATGGTGGCACCCAGGTCTACGGAGCCGTAGGAGCCCTTCAGATACTGAACGTGAATGGGGATGGTCATGTACTTGGTACGATCCAGCACCAGATAGGGCAGCAGATAGTCGTTCCACACCCACATCAGCTCCAGAATGCCCACGGAGATCATGGTGGGCTTGAGCATGGGCAGCACCACCAGGAAGAAGGTGCGCAGCGGGCCGCAGCCGTCGATGGCCGCCGCTTCCTCAATCTCCATAGGAAGCCCCTTGACGAAGCCCAGGAACATGAAAATGGCCAGACCCGCGCCAAAGCCCAGATACACAATGGGAATGGTGAAGGGGGTGTTCAGCTTCAGCTGATCGGCGGTGAAGGTCAGGGTGAACATGACCATCTGGAAGGGCACGATCATGGAAAACAGGCACAGATAGTAGAAGATCCGGCTTCCCAGGCTGTTCACCCGGGCAATGTACCAGGCGGACATGGAGCAGAACAGCAGGATCAGAGCTACGGAGACCACGGTGATGAACAGGCTGTAGCTCACGGACTTGAGGAAGGGATAGTTGCCGAAGGTCATGCCCTTGATATAGTTGGCAAAGCCCACGAAGCTCTCGGAATTGGGCAGGGCGAAGGGATTCAGGTTGACCGCGGAGTTTTCCTTGAAGGAATTGATGAGTACCTCAAAAATGGGGATCACCCAGGCAAGGCACAGAAAAACGAAAAATACAGTCAGCACCTTGCTGAGAGGGGAATACTGAGACTTCTTGCTTTTCATTACTGCTCAACCTCCTTGGAACGGGTAGCCGCCTGCTGGGCAATGGCCAGCACCGCCACCAGAATGAAGAACACGACCGCCTTGGCCTGAGCCACGCCGTGCCAGTTCTTATTGATATTGTAGGTGGAATAGATATTCAGTGCCAGCAGCTCGGTGATGTTGATCTTCGCCCCGTCCTGCATAACGGAAGGCAGGCCGCCGGTCAGAGCCATGTTCTGGTCGAACATCTTGAAGGAGTTGGTCAGCGTCAGGAAGGTGCAGGTGGTGATGGCGGGCATCACATTGGGGATGACCACCTGGAACAGGGTCTGGGAGCCGCTGGCGCCGTCGATCTTCGCCGCCTCCAGCATATCCTCGGAAATCGCCTGCAAACCGGCAATGTAGATAATCATCATGTAGCCGATCTGCTGCCAGGCCACCAGAATCACCAGACCCCAGAAGCCGTAGGTGCCGTTGGCCGTCAGATAAGTACCGTAGTTTTTCAGAATGCCGTCGAAGATCATGCTCCAGATGTAGCCCAGCACCACGCCGCCGATCAGGTTGGGCATGAAGAAGACGGTGCGGAACAGGTTCGCGCCCCGCATTTTCTGGGTCAGGGCGTAGGCGATCAGGAAGGCGATGACGTTGATGAGTACGATGGACACCACCGCGAAGGCCGCGGTGTTCTTGAAGGCGTTGATGAAGCCCGCGTCGGTGAAGACCTTCAGATAGTTGCCGATGCCCACCCACTTGGCATCCTTCGGGGTATTGAAATTGCAGAAGGACAGATAAATGCCCTGAAGGAAGGGCCAGACAAAGCCGATAAGGAAGGCGGCGAAGGTGGGGAGAATGAAAATCGGCGCGAATTTCTTAATGGGACGCTGCACCAGATTGACACTCCGTTTGGTTTTTGCCAAGTGAATCATCCTTTCTGTGATTGATTTTTTACAGAGCAGAGGCTTGCCTCCGGGTGTTCCGGGGGCAGGCCCCCGCTCTGTATCTGGAAGAAAGGGACGGGCAGTGCCCGCCCCTTTCGGTGGTTCTATGGGATTAGCCGTTGGCGACGGTGTACTCGTAGGCCCAGCCGTCCACGAAGGCGGACACGACCTCAGCCCAGTTGGCGTCGGTGGGATCGGCGGAGTACTTGGCCAGAGCGGTCACAACGGTAGCTCTCCAGCTGTCCACATTGGGAGTGTGGTTGAAGGCCCAGGTCACGGCGTAGTTGCCCTTTGCCAGCAGATTGTTGCCGTCAACGATGAAGGTGTTGGAGGACTCGGGGCAGCTCTTGAAGGGCAGAGCACCCAGGGTGTCGACCATCTTCTGAGCGGCGGTGGGATCGGTGATCAGCCAGTACAGGAAGTCCAGAGAAGCCTTCTGATCGGCCTCGGAGACCTTGCTGTTCACAGCCCAGCAGTTCTCGGTGCCGGAGCACAGGCCGGCCTTCTCCTCACCGGCGACGCCGCAGTAGATGGGGATCATGGCCAGGTCGTCGCTGCTCATGCCGAACTTGTCGGCGGCGGTCAGGTTGGCGTACTCCCAGGTGCCGTTCTGATAGAAGACAGCCTTGCCTTCGCCGAACTCAGCCTCGGACTCGTCGCCGGTGCTGGTGGTCAGGGTCTTGGGGTCAGCGGCGGTATCGGTGATGTACAGATCCCAGATCTGACGGAAGTTATCCAGATAGGTGCCCTTGATGGTAGCGGGCTGCTCGGTGATGTTGTCATCCCGGAACTCATAGAACAGGGGCATGTTGGCCAGGTGGCCGGAGAAACGCCAGGAAGAGGAGCTGTCCAGACCGGAGGCGGAGAAGGCGTCGAAGCCCAGCTCGGAAGCCCGGGCGTGGATGTCGTCAGCGACGGCCTTCAGGGAAGCGAAATCCTTGATCTCGTCCAGAGAGTGACCGGCCTTCTCCAGCAGAGCCTTGTTGACGATGATGCCGTAGGACTCGAAGCAGTAGCCCAGAGCCTTCAGCTCACCGGCGGCGTTGTAGAGGTTGAAGTCGTTGGTGGTCAGCTCACCGGCAACGGCGGAGTCGGTCAGATCCAGTGCGTAGTCGTCCCAGTCCTTCAGGCCGGACATGTTGCCGATGTTGAAGATGGTGGGAGCCTCGGACTTGGCCATCTCAGCGGTCAGGGTGTCGGAGTAGGTGCCGGAAGCGGCGGTGACGACCTTGACGGGAACACCGGTGGTCTCGGTGTACAGAGCGGCCAGTTCCTGCATGGTAGCGTCGGCCTCAGGCTTGAAGTTCAGGTAGTAAACCCGACCCTCGGCAGTAGCGGCCTCGGCGGGGGCGGCAGTGGCGGCTTCGGTAGCGGCAGGTGCCTTGGTCTCAGCGGGGGCAGTCTCGCCGCCGCAAGCGGCCAGACCCAGTACCATGACCAGAGCCAGCAGCATAGCAATCAGCTTTTTCATTTTATTTCCTCCTATCGTATTGGGAACCGGAAATCCGGTGTCTTATTTTGGAAACGTTTCATCGTTTCCGTGATTTGAGTTTACCGCAGTTTTCCCAAGAAATCAACCCCTTTTTGTAGGTCGAAAGGATTTTCCGCTTTTTCAACAATCCGCACAGTTTCATTTTGGGCACTTCGCTGAAACGTTTCCAATTCTACGGTGCGTTCCGGTGCTCCGTATCTGCGCAAGCCGAAAAACGCATGTCATTGCGAGGAGGCCAGCGGCCGACGTGGCAATCCGTATCCTTGCCTCTCCCTCTGGGAGAGGTGCCCGGTCGGGGCGGGGAGGGCGCATATTTACCCTCTCAGTCACTTCGTGACAGCTCCTCCAGAGTGGGAACCGGGGGAACGAGGGAAAACGGATTGCCACACCAGTGACATCGGTCACTGGTTCGCAATGACAAGTTCGATTTCGGCGCACGCTGGTTCGCAATGACGGCTTCTGTTTCGGCGCGCTCCGCTGACATATGAAGAACCCCGGTGCCAGGATCGGCACCGGGGTTCGGTCAAATTTTGCTCTGGTTTGCCGCCTGGGCGACGGTCACGCTGTCAAGGTAGGTACTGACAATGCGCTCCAGCTCCGTCCACACCGGGAGGGTGGAACAGAAATCCGCCCGGGGGCATTCCGGCGCGCCTTCTTCCAGGCAGGCAACCGGTGCCAGAGACCCTTCCGTCAGCCGGAGGATTTCCCCGAAGGTGATCTCCTGGGCGGGCTTTGCCAGCTGGTAGCCGCCGCCCTTGCCCTGAACGCCCACCACAATGCCGTTTTTCACCAGCACCGGCAGGATCTTCTCCAGATATCCCAGGGAGATCCCCTGGCGGGCGGCCACGTCCTTCATGGGAACGCAGCCCTCATGCCGGGCAAGATCGATCAGCACCCGCAGGCAATACCGGCCTCTGGTGGAGATCATCATGGTCTGTTACAGAGCCTGAACCGCGGCAAAGCCCTTGTCCAGGTCGGCCAGGATGTCGTCGATGTGTTCGGTGCCGATGGACAGCCGGATGGTGTTGGGCTTGATGCCCTGATCCAGCAGCTCCTCCTCGGTCAGCTGGCTGTGGGTGGTGGTAGCGGGATGGATCACCAGGGACTTCACGTCGGCAACGTTTGCAAGCAGGGAGAAAATTTCCAGATGGTCGATGAAGGTATGCGCCTCCTTCACGCCGCCCTTGATCTCGAAGGTGAAGATGGAGCCGCCGCCGTTGGGGAAGTACTTCTCATACAGATCATGCTGGGGATGATCGGGCAAGGACGGATGGTTGACCTTCTCCACCAGGGGATGCTTAGACAGATACTCCACCACCTTCTTGGTGTTCGCCACATGCCGCTCGATCCGCAGGGACAGGGTCTCCACGCCCTGCAGCAGCAGGAAGGCGGCGAAGGGGGAGATGGTCGCGCCGGTGTCTCTCAGGAGCACCGCCCGGATATAGGTGACGAAGGCGGCGGGGCCGGCAGCGGCCACGAAGGAAACGCCGTGGTAGCTGGGGTTGGGATCGGCGATGGCCGGGTACTTGCCGGAGGCGGCCCAGTCAAACTTGCCGGAGTCCACGATGACACCGCCCAGAGTGGTGCCGTGGCCGCCGATGAACTTGGTGGCGGAGTGTACCACGATGTCCGCGCCGTGCTCGAAGGGACGGATCAGGTAGGGCGTGCCGAAGGTGTTGTCCACCACCAGGGGCAGGCCATACTTGTGCGCCAGAGCCGCCAGGGCGTCGATGTCAGGAATGTCGGAATTGGGGTTGCCCAGGGTCTCAATGTAGATGGCACGGGTGTTGGGCTGGATGGCCTTCTCCACTTCCTTCAGGTCGTGGATGTCCACGAAGGTGGCGGTGATGCCGAAGCCGGGCAGGGTATGCTCCAGCAGGTTATAGCTGCCGCCGTAGATGGTCTTCTGGGCTACAAAGTGGCCGCCGTTCTGCCCCAGAGCCTGGAGCACATAGTTAATGGCGGCGGCGCCGGAGGCCGTAGCCAGCGCGGCTACGCCCCCCTCCAGGGCAGCGATCCGCTTTTCAAACACATCCTGGGTGGAGTTGGTCAGGCGGCCGTAGATATTGCCGGCATCGGTCAGGCCGAACCGGGCGGCGGCATGCGCGCAGTCGCGGAACACATAGGAGGTGGTGGCGTAAATGGGCACCGCCCGGGCATCGGTGGCGGGATCGGGCTGCTCCTGGCCAACGTGGAGCTGCAGGGTTTCAAATTTATAGTTAGACATATTCTTGATTTCCTTTCTTTGATCGGTTGTGTTTGGGTTGTTGATTGGTTTGTCGGCAACGCGTGTCACATTCGACCAAAGCGGAAGTTCGCTCTGATCAGTGTTTCCATGCTTTCCGTCATAGGGAACACCTCTCCTTCCATTACTTACCGGTGCGGTAGGTGTTTGCAGTATAGCATTCATAACCCACTTTGTCAATAGGAATTTTGGAAATTCGCCCGGCACCGCGTCGGAAACGGATTGCCACACCAGCGCTGCGATAGATTGCGGTATGATTGCCGCTGGCAATCATTGCTATACTGTTTCGCTGCGCGGAGCACCACACTGGTTCGCAATGACATATTCTATTGCAGCCACTTCCCGAATACAAAGCAAGACGTGCCGCGAAAACGCGGCACGCCTTTTGGAAAGGGGTAGGAACAATCGGAATCAGCCGCCGAAGACGCTCAGCAGGAAGCCGGCGGCGATGGCGGAGCCGATGACACCGGCCACGTTGGGGCCCATGGCGTGCATCAGCAGGAAATTGGAGGGGTTGGCCTTCTGGCCTTCCTTGTTGGACACCCGGGCAGCCATCGGCACGGCGGACACACCGGCGGAGCCGATCAGGGGATTGACGGCACCCTTGGTAGCCCAGCACATCACATTGCCGCCCCACAGGCCGCCGGCGGTGGAGATACCGAAGGCGATGACGCCCAGCACCACGATCTTCAGGGTCTGCGCGGTCAGGAAGGTGGAGCCGACCATGGTGGAGCCCACGGCGGTGGACAGCAGGATGGTGACGATGTTCATCAGGGCGTTCTGCACGGTGTCGGAAAGGCGGTCGGTGCAGCCGGTCTCCTTGAACAGGTTGCCCAGCATCAGGCAGCCGATCAGGGGCGCGGTGTCCGGCAGCAGCAGCGCCACGAACATGGTGACGAGGATGGGGAAGATGATCTTCTCGGTCTTGGAGACCACCCGGGTCTGAACCATCTTGATCTTCCGGCTTTCGGCGGTGGTCAGCAGGTTCATGATGGGGGGCTGGATCAGGGGGATCAGAGCCATGTAGGAGTAGGCCGCCACGGCGATGGCACCCAGCAGATGGGGAGCCAGCTTGGTGGTCAGGAAGATGGCGGTGGGGCCGTCCGCGCCGCCGATGATGCCGATGGAAGCGGCTTCCTTACCGGTAAAGCCCATGCACACGGCGCCGAAGAAGGCCACGAACACGCCCAGCTGGGCGGCCGCGCCCAGCAGCAGGCTCTTGGGGTTGGAGATCAGCGGGCCGAAGTCGGTCATGGCGCCCACGCCCATGAAGATCAGGCAGGGGTACAGGCTGGTCTTGACGCCGATGTAGAAGATATCCAGCAGTCCGCCGTTACGCATGATCTCGCCGAAGCTGTGATACACGGGGCTGTCGGGATCCATGAAGGCGTCCCACAGCTCCTGGTGATACAGCCCGGCGTTGGGCAGGTTTGTCAGCAGGCAGCCGAAGGCGATGCCCACCAGCAGCAGAGGCTCGAACTTCTTGACAATGGCCAGGTACAGCAGCACACAGGCGATGGCCAGCATCACCAGGTTCTGCCAGCCGTTATTGGAAACGAAGCCGGAAATAATGGCGGCAAAGCCGGAATTGCTCCACAGCTTCAGAAGGATTGCGCCAACATTCATTGGGAGCCCTCCTTAACCGATCACAACCAGAGGTGCCCCGGTGTCCACGGTGGAGCCCTTGGAAACCAGAACCTGGGTAACGGTTCCGTCCTTGGGAGCCATGATCTCGTTCTCCATCTTCATAGCCTCCAGGATGCACAGCACCTCGCCGGCCTTGACGGCCTGCCCGGCGGTCACGTTGACCTTCAGGATGTTGCCGGGCATGGGGGCGTTCACGGGATCACCGGCACCGGTGACCACAGGAGCGGCAGGGGCAGCGGGAGCTGCGGCGGGGGCGGCCGCAGCGGGGGCGGCAGGGGCGGCCGCAGGCGCGGAAGGCGCGATGGCCTCGTACTCGTCCAGCAGGATGGCCTCACCGGCCTCCACCTCGACCTCGTAAGTGCGGCCCTTCAGAGTAACTTTATACTTCATAATTATTTGACCTCCTTGATGGATTTGAAGCGCAGCTCGTTCAGGGGCTTGCCCATTTTGTCTGCCACGATGGCCATCAGCATGGCTGCGGTCTTAGGCTCCACATCGTGCAGCTTCAGCTCCCCGGCGGAGCCGGGAGCGTAAGCCTTGGGCGCGGCGGCAACGGGAACGGCGGCAATGGCGGCCTTGGCGGCCTGGTTGGCGGCGGCGGCCTTGTCCTCCTTGGCGGTGAAGGCCTTGCCCACGGCGATGACCACCGCCATCAGCAGGATCAGGCCGAAGAACACCACCGCGTAGCCAAGCAGGGCGTACACGCCGGCCTCGCCGATCGAAATAGCATCAGTAAGCATCATAGTAAGGTTCCTCCTTACGCCTCGACGATGGTATAAGTAACCCTGTTCTCCTCGGCGGCCTTACGACCCTCCAGGAACTTTTCCGCCTGGGCGGGGAAGCAGATGTAGCTCATGATATCCTCTTCGGACTCGGCCAGGTCGCCCAGAGCGGCCTTGGCGTCGGCGAACTCCTTGCCGGTGCGCTTGCTGTCCTCCACCCGGCAGTCCAGAGGAGCCTCCATACCGGCCTCGGACAGAATCCGCTTCTCCAGCTCGGGATTCACGGGAGCGGGGGCAATGCCGTACTCGCCCTTGAAGTAAGCCTTGACTTCCTTGGAGATATTCTTGTAACGCTCGCCCACCAGCACGTTGGTCACGGCCTGGTTGCCCACCATCTGGCTCAGGGGCGTGACCAGGGGAGGATAGCCCATGTCCTTCCGGACGGAGGGGATCTCGGCCAGCGCCGCGTCGAACTTGTCCATGGCGTGCATATCGGTCAGGTTCGCGATCATGTTGCTGAGCATACCGCCGGGAACCTTGTAGACCAGAGCCTGGGCGTCGGTGCCCATGGACTTGGGGTTGATGCGGCCGTTGTCGATGTACTTCTGCTTGACGGGCTTGAAATAATCGTTGACCTCGTTGATGACCTTCTCGTTCAGGCCGGTCTCGATGCCCAGCTCGCTCAGGGCGTAGTAGATGGTCTCGGTAGCGGGCTGGCTGGTGCCGTTGGAGAAGCAGGAGGTAGCGGTGTCGATGATGTCCACGCCGGACTCCACGGCCTTCATGACGGTCATGTAGGCCATGCCGGTGGTGCAGTGGGTGTGCAGGATCAGCGGCAGGGTCACGCCCGCGTCCTTGATGCCCTTAAACAGCTGCTCGGCCTCGCTGGGGCTCATGGTACCGGCCATGTCCTTCAGGCAGATGGTGTCGAAGCCCATGCTCTGCAGCTCCTTGCACATCTCGGCGTACTTGGCGGGGGTGTGCACGGGGGACTGGGTGTAGGAGATGCAGCCGGAAGCCACGGTATTCTTGGTAGCGTACTTCTTGGTGGCCTCCAGAGCGGTCTTGATGTTCCGGAAATCGTTCAGCGCGTCGAAGATACGCAGCACGTCGATGCCGTTCTTGATGGACAGCTCCACGAACTTCTCCACCACGTCGTCGTGGTAGTGCTTGTAACCCAGCAGGTTCTGACCCCGCAGGAGCATCTGCAGACGGGTATTGGGCATGGCCTTGCGGAAATTGCGCAGCCGCTCCCAGGGATCCTCGTTCAGGTAGCGCAGGCAGCTGTCAAAGGTGGCGCCGCCCCAGCACTCCACAGAGTAGTAACCGGCCTTATCCATGGTGGAAAGGATTCCCTCCATGTCGCTGTAAGCCATACGGGTCGCCATCAGGGACTGGTTGGCATCACGAAGGACGGTTTCAGTGAATTGGACTTTCTGAGCCATTTGGTTTTAACCTCCGTAGAAATGGATTTTGGAAGGACGGCGAACCGTCCAAAAACAATTTTTAGACCAGGCGTGTCCGCAATGGGGACGGGCTGGTTAAAAACAATCAACCGGCGAAGGCCGGACCCGCCTTAAGAGCGAAAGTCCCAACCTCCACCAACTACATATTAACACAAGGTTTCCGGATTGTAAATAGGTTTTTTCCGTTTTTCGGTATCTTTATATCGTATCTCTGTATTCGGTGTCGAACCCGGCAGCAGGCAAAATCCGGAAACGGAGACACTTTCCAGGAAAGAGTTCCTCTTTTTCCTGGATTTCCCCCCTTTTCCGGCAGTCCGTCCCCGGCCATTTGGCTTCTATGCCATCCGGATTTATGCTCCGGAACAGAAGCGCATAGAATTTTGCCTGTCTTGGCCATCGTTTTTTTACACTTTTGGATATTGATTTTCCTATATCAATCGTGTAAGATAGATTTGCGAATTTAGGGGAACCTGGTCGCGGACGGTACCCCCTGGCCCGGCAGCGGCTTCCCCCTTAATTTATATTTCATGATGAAAGAGGTTTTTTGCAATGATCGATCTGAGCAAGTATGGCATCACCGGCGCAACCGAGATTGTCCACAACCCCTCCTATGAGGCTCTGTTCGAGGCTGAGATGGACCCCACCCTGAAAGGCTATGAGAAGGGTCAGCTCACCGAGCTGGGCGCTGTGAACGTGATGACCGGTATCTACACCGGCCGTTCCCCCAAAGACAAGTACATCGTCATGGACGACAACTCCAAGGACACCGTGTGGTGGACCTCCGACGCCTACAAGAACGACAACCATCCCATGAGCGAGTCCACCTGGGCTGCCGTGAAGGATCTGGCCGTCAAGGAGCTGTGCAACAAGAAGCTGTACGTCGTGGACGCTTTCTGCGGCGCCAACCCCGACACCCGGATGGCCGTCCGCTTCATCGTGGAGGTGGCATGGCAGGCTCACTTCGTGACCAACATGTTCATCCGCCCCTCCGCTGAAGAGCTGAAGAACTTCAAGCCCGACTTCATCGTCTACAACGCCTCCAAGGCCAAGGTGGAAAACTACAAGGAGCTGGGTCTGAACTCCGAGACCTGCGTGGCCTTCAACATCACCTCCCGGGAGCAGGTCATCATCAACACCTGGTACGGCGGCGAGATGAAGAAGGGTATGTTCTCCATGATGAACTACTACCTGCCTCTGAAGGGCATCGCCTCCATGCACTGCTCCGCCAACACCGACAAGGCCGGCAAGAACACCGCCATCTTCTTCGGCCTGTCCGGCACCGGCAAGACCACCCTGTCCACCGACCCCAAGCGTCTGCTGATCGGCGACGACGAGCACGGCTGGGACGACAACGGCGTGTTCAACTTCGAGGGCGGCTGCTACGCCAAGGTCATCAACCTGGACAAGGACTCCGAGCCTGACATCTACAACGCCATCCGCCGGGACGCTCTGCTGGAGAACGTGACCGTGGACGCAGACGGCAAGATCGACTTTGCCGACAAGTCCGTCACCGAGAACACCCGTGTGTCCTACCCCATCGACCACATCGAGAACATCGTCCGTCCCGTTTCCACCGCTCCCGCGGCCAAGAACGTGATCTTCCTGTCCGCCGACGCCTTCGGCGTTCTGCCTCCCGTGTCCATCCTGACCCCCGAGCAGACCCAGTACTACTTCCTGTCCGGCTTCACCGCCAAGCTGGCCGGCACCGAGCGGGGCATCACCGAGCCTACTCCCACCTTCTCCGCCTGCTTCGGCCAGGCCTTCCTGGAGCTGCATCCCACCAAGTACGCCGAGGAGCTGGTCAAGAAGATGAAGGTCTCCGGTGCCAAGGCATATCTCGTCAACACCGGCTGGAACGGCACCGGCAAGCGTATCTCCATCAAGGATACCCGCGGCATCATCGACGCCATCCTGAACGGCGACATCCTGAAGGCCGAGACCAAGAAGATCCCCCTGTTCGATCTGGAGGTTCCCACCGCTCTGCCCGGCGTGAACCCCGCCATTCTGGACCCCCGGGACACCTACGCCAACGTGGAAGACTGGGAGACCAAGGCCAAGGATCTGGCCGGCCGTTTTATCAAGAACTTCGTCAAGTACGAGGGCAGCGACGCCGGCAAGGCTCTGGTCGAGGCCGGCCCCAAGCTGTAATCAGCGGCAAAATTTACCGATAGCCATCAGCGGCGCAGCGAAAGCTGCGCCGCTTTCGTCTGCTGTTTTGAACCGGTACAACCCCCTCGGCTCTCCCTTTGGGAGAGCTGTCACCGAAGGTGGCTGAGAGGGT